>Ga0153986_1000514_pt1 | contig 11659 bp, 15 predicted proteins | sample TSGA070MetaG_FD_104724 | JGI IMG/M metagenome (GOLD analysis project Ga0153986, IMG submission 104724) | Attine ant fungus gardens microbial communities from Georgia, USA - TSGA070 MetaG | ecosystem: Host-associated > Fungi > Mycelium > Unclassified | place: USA: Georgia, Alexander Wildlife... | reverse complement strand
GGATTAGACCTCAGACTTAACAACATCTTTTGTTGCTCAGTCTTATCTCTGCTCTAAGCCTTACTCTTGTTGAAACTACCAAGTTCCTCAATCACAAATAAGTAAGTGACCATTTGTGATAGAGAGACTGGAGGAAGATACGCTTTGGCTAGCTCAGGGCAGTCGCGTAGAGTCCAGACCTGATAAACTGAGGTGTTAGATAGTTGCTTCAATAACTACCTTGTGCTGTGGTGCATTGTCACTGGTACACACAGAGGAACAATGGACATTCCTTAAGAGACTGTTTAGTTTAGGCATTCCCTTCTTAGAGATACTATTGTTTTACCCGTCATAGTTACAAGTAGGTCTTAAGTAAGTAGTAAGTAGAATAGCTAGTTGGGATAAGATCATGCACCCCAATAGCTGTAGAGATTAGCACAAACTACTTCTCCTGGAAAAGACAATACACCATGTCATTTCTTTTCACCACAACCACCCTCCCAGAACCCACTGAGGAGAAAATAAAATCCCTGATGGCCATCGTCATGCAAAATGGCCTGATGATCCAACAATTGCAACTAATGGTTGCATTACAACAGAAGGAAATTGAAGAGGAAGAGCAGAGGGAAGAGAGCAGGCAACGGAAGGAGAAGGAAACAGAAGAAGAAAAGAAGAAGCAAAAGGGGTTGAGAGGAGAGGAAATAAGAACGATGAAAACATGGAGTGAAGAGGAGAGTCAGAGATATGTCAAGAGATTCAGGGGATACAAGGGTAATACGAGGTATAGAAAATGTGGATGGTTTGGGTATATGGCCCACTACTATAGGAGGATGGAGATTGAGGCAGAAAGAAAGCTGAGAGGGGGGTTGTGTGAGAACAGGTGGAAACCACTAAAGTGCAGAATGATGGCGTGTGATGAGGAGAGGATGGCGGTGCGCTCCATAAAGAGAGAAGCACAGCAGTTGGTGAGGTATTGGGAATGTGGAGAGGAAGGGCATTGTCTATGGACGTGTCCCAAAAAGGTGGCATGCCCAGAGCAGGGAAAAGCACAGCAAAGGAAGTTGGTGTGCAGGGAGTGTAAAAAGGAGAACCATGTCACAAGGAACTGCGATGGTTACTGGAGGTGGAGGGAACAAGAGTTGAGGAGAAAAGTAAAGGAGCTGAAGGAAAAGGCAATCAAGGAGGAAAGGGTGGTGAGGCACACAATGTGACCTCTAAGGAAAGTTTGGATGAAGATAGGATTGGAGAAGATCGATACCCATGAAGGGGTCACAGTGAAAGTGCTCCTAGATAGCAGAGCAACAGGAATGTTTATAAATAGGAAATTTGCTAAAAAGCAGGGGTTTAAACTGGACCAATTGAAAAAGCCGCTGATAGTGATGAATGTAGATGGTAGTAACAATAGCGGAGGAAGGATTACACATAAGGTGGAATGCAATGTCTACTACAGGAGACATCAAGAAAGGATAAAGTTCAATGTATGTAACTTAGGAAGAATGGAAGTGATATTGGGTATGTCTTGGTTGGCAGAACATAACCCAGAAATAGACTGGGAGAAAGGAGAGGTCAAGATGACAAGGTGCCCACCACGGTGTGGCAAGGATAACAGGAGCAAGGAAGTGAGAGAGAGGTAAGAGAAAGTGAGGAGAAGAGAGACAAGAAAAATAGAGGAGGAAAGGGCAATTGATTGGGCGGCAGACGAGAAGGAAGATTAGAGTAGAGAGGAGGAGATGGAAATCAACCATTGTAAAATTGAAGGAATGGTGCCTAAATGGTTCCATCGGTGGTTGAAGGTGTTTGGAAAGGTGGAGTCGGAAAGGATGCCAGTTCGGAAGATCTGGGACCATGCTATAGATATGAAGGAGGATTTCAAACTAAGCAAAGCAAAGGTGTACCTGCTTTCTAGGAACGAAAGGGAGGAGGTGCAGAAATTTGTTGATGAACATCTGAAGAAAGGGTATATAAGACCCTCAAAATTGCAGCAGACATTGCCAGTGTTCTTTGTGGGGAAAAAGAATAGAGAAAAACACATGGTCATGAACTATTGTAAATTGAATAAACAAACAGTAAAGAATAACTACCTGTTACCATTAATTACAGAACTAGTGGATAACATGGGTAGCAAACATGTGTTTACCAAGATGGGGTTACAGTGGGGCTACAATAATGTACAAGTAAAGGAGGGAGCTGAGTGGAAAGCGGTTTTCACACACATGTAGGGTTGTTTGAGCCAGTTGTAATGTTTTTTGGGATGACAAACTTGCTGGCTACCTTTTAGGGGATGATGAATGAAATCCTGAGGGATATGATCAATGAGGGGAAAGTAGCGGCCTTTGTAGATGACGTGTTGGTGGGAACAAAAGTAGAGGAGGGGCATGACGAAGTGGTTGAGAAGGTGTTGAGGCAATTAGAGGAAAACAACCTCTACGTCAAATCAGAAAAGTGTATGTGGAAGGTATGGAAGGTACCATTCTTAGGAGTGGTGATGGGAGAAGAAAAAGTAGAAATGGAGGAAGAAAAGGTAGAAGGAGTATTGAAGTGGCCAACACTACAATGTGTAAGGAACGTCAGAAAGTTCCTGGGGCTGGCCAATTACTACAGACGCTTTATGAAGAATTTCACCAAAGTGGCCTTGCCCATGAATCAATTGACTAGAAAGGATGAGAAGTAGAAGTGGGGGGAGGAACAGCAGGCAGCATTTGAACAGTTAAAAGCGGTTTTCACTACCAGGCCAGTATTGGCAACCCCAGAACTGGATAAAGAGTTTAGGGTTGAAGCGGATGCATCTAACTTCGCAACTGGGGGAGTGTTATCTGTGAAATGTGACGACAACTTATGGTGACCAGTAGCCTTCATTTCTAAAGCCTTGAACAAAACAGAAAGGAACTATGAAATACATGACAAGGAAATGCTAGGAGTGATAAGGTGCTTGGAGGCATGGAGGCACTTCTTAGAAGGTGCTAGAATGAGATTCGAAATCTGGACGGACCACAAGAACTTAGAATACTTTATGAGTAGCCAAAATCTTAACTGTAGACAAGCGCAATGGGCTCTCTATCTATCTAGGTTCAATTTTGTACTTAGACACATTCCAGGTAGTAAAATGGGGAAAGCAGATGGGCTGAGTAGAAGAAGCAATTGGGAGAAGGGAGTAGAAGGAGACAACGAAGAGAGGATGCTCCTAAAACCAGAGTAGATAAGGAGTATACGAGTAGGAGAAGTGATCGTGGAAGGAGTGGATATCTTGGAGAAGATTAGAAAGTCAAAGGCCAAGGATGACAAAGTGGTAAAAGTAGTAGAAGAAATGAAGAAGGCAGGAGTGAAAATGTTAAGGGACAAAGAATAGAGAGAAGAGGATGGTCTAATGCTAAAGGAAGAGAAGGTGTATGTGCCCAAGAATGAGGCACTGAGAGTGGAGATCATTAGGCTGCATCACGACATGTCTATGGGAGGACATGGGAAGCAATGGAAGACGGCAGAAATGGTAACCAGAAATTTCTGGTGGCCAGGAGTGACAAGGGAAGTAAAGAGATATGTGGAAGGGTACAATGCCTGCCAAAGGAACAAAAACTGCACAGAACAGCCAAAGCCAACGGGGAAGTTAATGCCCAATTCAATACCTGATAAAGTATAGACACACATATCAGCAGACTTCATCATCAAGCTGCCACTGGTTCAGGGGTATGACAGTATTCTGGTAGTAGTAGATTGGTTTACAAAGATGGTGTACTTTGTGTCCACGACTAAAAAGACTATGGCAAAAGGGTTAGCCAGGTTGTTTAGAGACAATGTATGGCAACTACATGGACTATCTGAAAGCATCATTTCAGACAGGGGTCCACAATTCATGGCAGGATTGATAAGAGAGTTGAATGAGATGCTAGAGATAAAGACCAAGTTGTTGACAGTATTCCACCCACAAACTGATGAACAAACCGAGAGAATGAATCAGAAGTTAGAACAATATCTCCATATGTTCATTGATCATTGTCAGAATTATTGGCTGGAATGGCTAAGTATAGCAGAGTTTGCTTACAACAACAAAGCGCACAGCAGCACTAAAGTGTCGCCCTTCAAAGTGAACAATAGTCAGAATCCAAGGATGGGGTTTGAGCTGAGGAAGAAGGGGAAGTTTGAGGGGGCGGAGAAGTTTGCAAAAAGGATGAAAGAAGTACAGGAGGAGGCAAAAGCAGCACTAGGCAAGATGCAAGAAGATATGAGAAGGTATGCAGACATAGGCCGGAGGCAGTGGAATACAAGGTTGGAGACTTGGTGTTATTCAGCACTAGGGACCTTAAGTGGCAAATGATCAGATGATGTTCTGAAAAACTAGTCGAACAATTTGTAGGGCCTTATAAGATCAAAGCAATCATTTCTAGCAATGTAGTAGAACTGGAGTTACCAAGTACTGTTAAAATACATCTGGTAGTCAATGTTAGTAGGATAAAACGGTACATAGATCAAGTAGACGGCCAGAGAAAAGAAACACCACAACCTGTGGTCATTGAAGGGGAGGAGGAATGGAAAGTAGAGAAAATACTGAACAAGAAGAAGATCAGAGGAAAGGACAAATTCCTGGTATGATGGAAAGGGTTTATGGCGGAAAGAGATACTTGGGAGAGCAGGAAGAACCTGCAGAATGCTGTTACGCTGGAATTAAAAATTCCTTCAAACAGTGGTAGAAGAGGACATATGGCATGCTACTGACTAAGCAGGGCACACTCTAGAGCCTACCGGTGAGTCCCAAATGCAATCTAGAAATTAGAATGGGTGGCTGCGCATGGCGGTTGCAGGCTTGTCACTTGCTAATAAGAGGTGAGAGGGCCTTACTGACTGCCTAGGCCTCAAGAATACAAGTAAGTTACCGGAGAGCTAGCTAATTTGGTTCTAGGGTAGACTTAGTCAAGTCTATGAGCAAAGTGGTGGCCCAAAGATGCCCAGACCCCACCAGTACATACAGTAACAGGCTCCTCTGGAACACAAATGTGACCTACAACGACTACAAAGTGGGGCGGGTGTCATGAACCGACTAGACCCTATTAAAGAGTTGTACAATATGTACTCAGAGGAAAAAGACACTCTGAGGATTATAGAAATAGAAAACAATGGACTAGACTTTGTCTCAGACATAGAAGGGCCAGCAGACCCTTATATGGACTTATAGGCACAGGATCTCCATGCTTTTCCAAATCAGTAATGGAGTGATAAGATGGGATTAATAGACGAGTCATAGAGTACCCACTTAGTCAGTATCATGCACAGACCATGTAAAGTAGTATAAAGTCTGGGCATGAATCGAGCAGGAACTCTATCGAGTTCTCTTGACCATTACCTCTGGAGTTAGGGTAGTGGCTTCATACTGGCCAACCCTCTGGAAGTCTTACAACGGGTTTGCATCCGGCAAGCCTAGTGTCTAGGACAAGATCGGGGGAGGAGCACGTCGGTTCTGAGAAGTAGAGGTGGTGAGCGGGTGAGACGATGAAGTGGGACAGGACCGCACGGGTGTGATCGGCGTTAGCAGAGCTGTCAGAGGAGAGGACGCTGATGGGCCAGTTGGTTCCAAGACATGGGAATGTATGAGAAGCCAAGGGAGGAAGGGTATAGATTGTTTTCCTATTTTTATACTTTGATTGAGTCTCAAACACTTGTACCAATATACCTTCCAGGGTGGAGGGGATAAAGCAGCCTACTTTTGGCACCTACCTTCATCTCTGAAGCTCTTGGGATTGTGAAAAGCGATTCTAGAGACAAGAGTGTGATCTCAGTGGGATGTCTGAGCTGGGCCTCACTTTGTATTATATCTACTTGGTCTAGAGGCAGAATCCTAGCAGTTACTTGGACAACCTTCAGCAAGGTAGCAGGCTGGGAAAGCCTGGCTAGCTATTAACTTAGACTCCATCACACCTGTAAGGTTCAGGTTAGGGGTGCAGATGAGGACTTGGTTGAGAGTGGTAAGCCCATGAGTTGGTTTACTGACTACTCTTGCTAGCAAGCTTGTTACGGTGTGTAAAGATGGACACCTTAGGGGCACCACAGAAGGACGATCTAGATTGATCTTATAATCCTTCTAGCTATTTTTTCATTACAAGCTAAGCTGCGCTTCAACTTCTAATCCTTTCTGTTACCCCTTTCTGTTTTTCTCCCTTCTGAACCTTTAGCACGTGATTGGGGACTGCTACTGCCACTTTCTACACTTTGCTTGTCATGGTCAAACCCCCTTTTGCCCCTTTCAATGCAGGAGATATGTTAAGGGAGTTTGAGGAAGAGTATGGTAGGGATAACAGGGAGGTAAGATGACAGGAGGAAGTAGACGGTAATGAAGATTACTATAGAGGAGGGTTCCCTGGACGGTACACCGCTAGGAGATTATTTGGATGATCAGATGGGGAGTATGATTGTCAGTACTGGCAGAGGCTGGAGAGGAATTGGAAGTGGTGGAAAAATGTGAGACTGGCAGGAGGAGCAAAGGGGAGACTAACTGCGGTTCGCGAAGTTGTTGAAGAAGAGGGAGGAAAAATCAAAGAGTGGAACGAAGAAGATAAAATGGGGCAGATGGGAGATGCCTCAATCAAACTTTAAAAATTGTTGGGACGACAAATCTTGAGAGGGGGGTGGTGTCATGAACCACCTCTACAGGTATTTGACTAGCCACAATGGCTAAGTCATTATTTATTTTCTTTTATATTTTCTTTTCATTTATTTTATAAAAGCGTCGTGGTCTGATGACAAGATAACTCAATACTGATGCAACGGTCATGCGCATGGACAAATGTCAGTAAATAAATAGTCTTGTATATAAGTAGGGCATAATACAGCAAGGACTCTTATTGAGTTCTCTTTGTCAATCGCTGATAAAGGGGGCAGTTGGCTTCATTCCGGCCACTGGAATTAGCTGACACAACAACTCTTGTTTTTCTTGTTCTAAATATAACTTCTTTGACAGCCCAGGTTACATCTGTGATCCACTGTCTATCTTTACCTTTAATGATGTCAGGCTGCTGACTCTTCATAGGGAGTTGGTCTTTTGAGGCTGTTTCCTTCCTTGAGGGCATGTACAGAGAGGAGAACTTTTATTGATAACCATATAAGATGATCTGAGCAAGGATTATTATGAGGGATAGATAGTGGTGATTATGGCCACTATTCCGCTTCTCAAGCACTGTACTCAAGAACACAACTGGACAACAGTCTCTCTTGGGTTCTCAGGGCACTCATCTTTGTATAGAATAAACATTATAGGAGCATTATATCATTATTATCACTTATTTAGCCAGAATCTTACTGGCTGGCGTAACAGTGTAACAACGGAAACATGACTCACTAGTAATACAATGAGCACACATATGTACAAATGTCAGTAAATAGAGTTGTTTGTATATAAGTAGAGCATAATCCAGCAAGGACTCTTATTGAGTTCTCTTTGTCTACTCGGACTTAGAGTGTGTTCATAAGTCAGCTCAGACCTATGTCCACTATAGGTATGGTATTGGGCATTAGCTTCCCTGCTGGTGCCTCCATGTGGTTTTGGTATCTTTGGCATATATTACGTCCTTCTATGTATTTCTCTACTTTCTTGATTATCCCTGGCCACCAGTAGTTTCTTTCTACCAGCTCTATTGTTTTCCACCTTCCCTCATGTCCTCCTACTGCCATATTGTGGTAGAGTCTGATGATTTCTACCCTTAAATCTCCTTCTGATACATAGATCCATTCTTTCTTCAGGACTAGTCTATTCTCAATTGACTACTCCTTGTCTTTTAGGGACTTTATTCCTACTCTTTTCAGTTCCTCTACTGTCTTTACTACTTTCACATCCTTCTCCTGCACCTTCTTAATCCTTTCCCTCAAGTCATCTTCCTCTACTACTGTCTCCTCTGTCCTCTATATCCATTCCGGCTTCACTAACACCTTATCTTTGTTGTCCCTTTTTACCCCTTTGTGCCAATCTGGTCTTCTACTTAAGCTATCTACCTTCCCCATGCTTTTTACTGCTACATGCTTTAATACAAAATTGAATCTGGACAAGTACAATGCCCATCTAGTGTCATGAACCGCCTCTCTGAAGATTGACTAGCCATTATGGCTAAGTCAATATTTATTTTCCTTTTTCATTTTTCTTCTTTTATTTTCCAAAAGCGCCGCATCCTAACGACAAGATGACTTGATACTGATGCGATAGTCACATGCAGAGACAAACAACAGTAAATAGACATCTTTGTATATAAGTAGGGCATAATACAGTGAGAACTCCCATTGAGTTCTCTTTGTCAACGCTGACTTAGAGAGTAGTTGGCTTCATTCCGGCCCAGGAACTAAGCCAACCTTTACATCTAGCCTGTCCACAGTTTAGTTTCTGACTAGACATGAAGTACTGTAGGTTCTTATGATCAGTCCAGATCTTAAAATTCTACTTTTGCCCCCTCCAGGTAATGCCTCTAGCTTTCCAAACACCTGATAACTGCCAACATTTCCTTATTGTGAATCTTGTAGTTTTGTTCTGTTGGATTCAATGACTTGGATATGAAGGCCACTGGCCTCCACTTCCCATTTTCATTTTTGACCAATAGTACTCCCTCCATTGCATAGTCTAAGGCATCTGCCTCTATCCACATTTTCTTGTCTAGGTCTGCAATGGCTAATACCAACTCCATTGTGAATACCTCCTTCAACTCTCTGAGTGCTCTCTTCTGCTCCTTCTTCCATTCCCATTTTTGGTCCTTTCTTACCAACACATATAGAGGTGCTGCTATCTTTGCAAAGTTTTTGATGAACCTCCTGTAATAGTTGGTGAGGCCTAGGAATTTCTGTACCTTCTTTATGTTCTTTGGTGTTGGCCAGGTTAGAACCTCTTCTACTTTCTTCTTTTGCATCTCCACCCCTTTTGGTCCAATTACTACTCCCAAGAATTCTACCTCCTGAACCTTCCATCAGCATTTTTCTGGTTTAACAAACAAGTTGTTTTCCTCTAGCCTTTTCAACACCTCCTCAACTATCTCATCATGTCCTTCCTTGGTGTCAGTGGTAACAATGATGTTGTTGATGAAGGTTGTCATGTTTCCTTGGTTGACCATATCTTGGAATAGGCCGTTCATTATGGTTTGGAAGGTGGCAGGGGAGTTTATGAGGCCGAAGTACATTACTGTTGGTTTGTACAACCCTATGTACATGGTGAATGCCACCTTCTATTTGTTGCCCTCCTTAATTCTCACATTGTTGTAACCCTAGTGGAGGTCCAACTTTGTGAACATCTTTTTTGACCTGACTCTATCCAGGATATCTGCAATCAATGGTAATGGGTACCCATTTTTGATTGTCCACTCATTGATGTGGCAGTAATTGTTATGAACATGAATAATATAGAGTGGGATTACAGCTTCTATCAGGAGTGGGAAGACAACTCATACCAAGAGTGGGAAGAGGAGGAATGGTCACCCAAAAGTGCAGAGGAGTGGAAAGAAGCACTAGAATGGAACAATAGACTTATCTTGGATGATTGTATGGACAGACTTTGGAGAATCCTAGGACAGATTTAGAAGGATCCTAGGAGAAAGGACTAACTGGAGAAACATCAGACTCTACCAGAATAGACAATGACTCGAATTATGACTTGGAAACTAGTTCTCTTCATTCTCTGTGCTCTCTGTCCTTGGATAGATCCAGAGTGTGACCTAATACTCACTATCTTTGCTATTCGATATAACTCTACTGAAAACCTTAAACAAACTTCCTTTGGTGAGAAAGGCATAGAGATATCAAGTGTTGACATAAGCTGCTATCTTGACTTAGTTTGACTAGTGGTTTAGAGTTTTAACAGTAATCCTATACCATTCTTCTTTTTCCATCTTTCTTGGCCACAAAATGTACTGGCAAGGTTTGTGGCAATTTTGATGGCTGTCAAGTAGGGACTCCTGGAGGGGTGAGAAGGATGTCAACTAGCTAGTTGGCCCTTTCTCTACATGCTGGATGGTTGAGATGAAGATGTGAATTTCCTTAGGATTTATAATGGGGGAAGAGTTGGATTTAGAGGGGAGTCTACTGGGTTAAGAACAAAACTAGAGTCCTAACACAGTAAGCTAACTTATAACACGAACCCCTTGGCAAACTAGTACAAAGAGTGGGGAAAATAATAAAGAAAATAATAAAGAATAATAGCTGAGGTGATAGGATGGTCGCACTGAAAGGAGCAAATGGGGATTTAACTATGACGAGCAAAAGGTGAAAGGTAGTGGTAGCAGTCCCCAATCACATGCTAAAGGTTCAGAAGGGAGAATGGCAGAAAGGGATGACAAGAATGATTAAAAGTTGAAGCGCAGCTTAGCTTGTAATGTAAAAATAGGTAGAAGGACCATAAGATTGATCTAGATTGTCCTCCTGTGGTGCCCCTAAGATGTCCACCTTTATACACTGTCACAAAGCTCACTAGCAAAAGTAGTCAGTAAACCAACTCATGGGCTTACCAATCTCAACCAAGTCCACATCTGCACCCCCAGCCTGAACCTTACAGGTGTGATAGAGTCTGAGTCAATGGCTAGCCAGGCCTTCCCAGCCTGCTACCTTGCCAAAGGTTGTCTGAGTGACCTCCAGGATTCTACCTCTAGACCGAGTAGATATAGTACATAGAGAGTCCTAGCTCAGACCTCCTACTGAGGTCACACCCTTACTTGCTTCTAGAATTGCTTTTCACAATCCCAAGAGCTTCAGAAATGAAGGCAGGTGCCAAGAGTAGTCTGTTTCTCCATCCCCTCTACCTTGGAAGATATATTGATACAAATGATTGAGACTCAATCAACAATTATATAAATAGAAACACTACCCTTCCTCCCTTGGCTTCTCATATGTTCCCATGTCTTGGGCCCAACCAACCCATCAGCGCCCTCTCTTGTGACAGCTCTGCTAATGCCAACCACGACCACGCGGTCCCGTTCCGCTTCATTGTCTCACCCGCTCATCACCCCTGCTTCTTGGAACTGACCTGTCCCTTCCCTAATCTCTTCCTAGATGTTATTAGGGCTGGGTGCAAACCCACACCGCGTCGTAGTCGTCGTAGGCCATATTTGTGTTCTGGGTGAGCCTATTACTGTGCAGACCAGTGGGGTCTGATCATTTTCGGCTGTCGCACCACTCGCGGGTTCAACTGAGTCTATTCTAGAACCCAATTAGCCAACCCTCCAGTAACTTACTTGTATTCTTGAGGCCTAAACAGTCAGTAAGGCTCGCTTATCTCCTGTTAGCAGGTGACAGACCCACGACCACCGCACGCTGCCACCCATTCTAGTTTCTAGATTGCATTTGGGACTCACCAGTAGGCTCTAGAGTATGTTCCGCTTAGTTAGTAGCGTGCCATATGTCCTCTTGTACTGCCGTTTGAAGGAATTTTTAATTCCGGCGTAATAGTGCTGTTACACCTGATATGAAAATTCAATTAAAAAGTAACATTGGATGATTGATTACCACAAGTTAGCTCTTGTAACTTACTCTAGAAACCTTCACTATCCCTCATAGTAGACCCAGACCATTACCATTACCACCAAAAGGGTCACTCATAACAAAATACCTTGAGAGCCAAAATGGCACACTAGCACTTGGTATCTGGATATTTCCCTACAGGTCAGGTTCTAGATCAACATGACTTAGAATAGAGGAAACAAGTATCATTGGAAATATATACAGAATTGAACTT
>Ga0153986_1000513_pt1 | contig 11686 bp, 9 predicted proteins | sample TSGA070MetaG_FD_104724 | JGI IMG/M metagenome (GOLD analysis project Ga0153986, IMG submission 104724) | Attine ant fungus gardens microbial communities from Georgia, USA - TSGA070 MetaG | ecosystem: Host-associated > Fungi > Mycelium > Unclassified | place: USA: Georgia, Alexander Wildlife... | reverse complement strand
GGCTTCATACTGGCCAACCCTCTGGAAGTCTTACATTATATAACTTCTTGATTGGGTCAAGAGCATTCATGACATACATGATATGACTTATTGTCTAAGACAGTAATGCTAGGTTTCATTCCTCGTTCCCCAATGTCTCAGATGTGCACAATAGGCCATTCCAACAGTCTATAATTTGCCTAGAAGGGCAATACCTTTGTTCTAGTGTGTACCTTATTATTATAAGCAAATTCTGCCATTCCCAACCATTCTGGCCATTGCTCCTAACAATGATTAATAAACATTCAGAGATACTGTTCTAATTCCTGGCTAATTTTCTTGGTTTGTCCATCTGTTTATAGATGGAATGCTGTCAACAACTTGGTTTCAATCCCCAACAACCCATTCAACTCCCTCATCACCCCTGCTGCAGATTGTGGTCCCCTATCTAATATAATGCTGTTGGGTAGACCATGCAACCACCATACGTTGTCTCTAAACAATCTTGCCAATCCCTCTGCTGTTGTCTTTTCAGTCATAGACCATTACATAATTGGCACTTTGTCTTCTTTTGCTTCTCATCTAAATAGCCAATATATTAACCTCAGCTGTTCAATTGCTAGGTGGCCTCTGGGTGACATTAATTCTTTATTTCCCATAGATCCCCTAGGATGAAGAGGACAAATGCTAAGAATGAGGAGTACTAGTTGCTGAGTAGTGCCAAGGAGCTTTACAGTCCTTGAAGTCAGTGTCAGAAGAGTAGATGCTGTATGGGTAGACATTAGAAGAACAACTATGAGATAGGAGTGGGCTTCCTCTAAATTTAAGGGAATCCTTAGGTGTATGAACAGGGAAGGGACCCTGCTCAAGACAATGATCACTAGTGAGAATGACAATCGTCGCCCAAGATCATAAGCAGGTGCCAAGTACTGAGCTATGGTCAGTGATGGCCGCTGAATGATGTGATTATGAGTTCCGAAAAAGATTAACAGACAGATACACAACGCTCGTCATGCCCGCCTATCATAATGCAGAGTCAATAGCTGGACACAGAGAGCCTGGAGTCTGAAAGTATGTAACACTGCCGTCAGAAAAATTCGGGATGTTTGTGGCGCTCGGAAGTTAGCCTGTACTAGCTGTATGTTAAAGTAAGAATTCAGACACTCAGTTGTTCGGGAGCATTTAATGTGCGCCATGGTATGATGCTGTGTGTAGAAACATCTTGGCGCTGTATTGTATATGTATGTAACGTGTCAAGGGGAGAGGACATGATGATACTAATCTCTCGGGATGTAAACCGAATACACGATACATAACATATTCAGGGGCTGCGTGACAGTGTTATCCCCATGTGTGTCCGCGGTCAGCTGATTCGAGTCAAGTCTTGAACTAGCTAGCTGTCGAATCATCATCCGACCCGTCCTCTGACGCCTTTTTGGCATTTCTGACAATGACACCACATAGCTAGGCAAGCAACTTCCGAAAGCACGGTAAGTTATGGGTGAGTTAAGAATACAGATGGTCGAAAACGTTTAGGGTGGTCACGGTGATGGGTCAAGTGAGCGATTACCTAATGGACAACGCGGGGATCCAGGTGATGGGCCAAATCAGGCGGCAGTCACGCGGAGAGATGGCAGGGTAGGGAAACTATTTTATATTATTTTCTTGTCCGTTCCTCGTCCTCCCCCCGTCCTCCCCCCGTTTTTTCACTGCTGGAGAGGTTTCCAGGTCGGTGGTCATATCAATCTCTCTCTGGACCAAGTCATCCTGTACCTTTCATAGACCCCCCAAGGGAGTGCTCCATTTCTGGTATGTTTTCTTGGCTGTTGGTTTCGCCCACAATTCTGCTGCTTACTCTGTCCTTCTAGGGCCTCCTGCAATGCTGAGGACACAATCATCGCTGCTTGCAGTTGAGGAGGAAGCTCTCAGACAGCTTGAAGGCAATGAAGCGTTGCCTTGGCTATGGAATGGTGGGTGTGCTACTTATACTTGATGTGTATACCTAAGTACTTTTTGGTAGTGTCCACGAGATATGGTAGTGCGGTCAAAAATGGACGGAGACTTGAGAATATCTTGTGGCGATTGTGGTATAAGATTCTACTGGGCTCAGACGAAGAGGTGGATGCAAAAGTATACCGCCCGCCTGCACCCGACGGAACTTCTCGACCGTTTGGTAAGCTTTCACTGTCATATTATCATGCATCCGCTCAGTCCGAAGTAGAAATTTGTCGGAATTCATCTAGGATGGCCCAGGTTCTCTGTGAATTACTGCCTAAGGCGACGTTACCTTCAGTTTCGATTTCAACCTCTACCCGCACTATATCCCAATCGCCTTTAGATATTTCAGGTATCTCTGCACCTTCCACGGCGTCGCTGCTTACACCAGAGTCCGAAATTGCCGAGGAGCCTTGTTGCTCCCTTGTTTTCGACTACTCACCGAACCCGATGATTGCAAGTCATCACTATTCGTGTTCCTCCATTGTTTCTGAAAACATCTTACCTCCCCCGAAACTCGTGATTGTGGATCCAACTCCTAACCCAACTCCCCATCCGACGCCTCCCAGCACACCTATTGTCCCTTCGTATTTACATGCTTTGAAGCATGGGACCACGGAGGCTTTGACTATGACTGCGAAAGCCACTGCGGTATGCTCGAATAGTCTGACAGTACCGTTACTGTGTGTTCCTGGACATGATACACCTGTGCGTGCACAAGTGGTGATCAGTAGTAAACAGGTTAATCTACAGCCACAAGAATTGGAGGGTTTTGATGGGGACGATGTTCATGAGTACCCGTCCAATATTAGCACACTTTTATCCGAAGGTGGGTGTCATTTTCTGCCCTCGCCTATGCATGCATTTCGTTTTTTAATGCTTTCTTGTTTAGCTCCTCGTCACATCAACCACAAACACAACGACCAAGTGACCATGGAACGGACTCCTTCTTTGCTCCCATCTCCACCTTCAAATTCACCTCCACCTCCCCTATCAGTTGCTGCCACTACCATTGACCCTGCATTGGGTGATTTATCCGACCCAATTACTCAAAACAGGTGTCCGACATCATCTGCTTCAGATACCAAGACCAATTCTTTATTCCCCTCTTTGAATGTTACGACTACCGTGACTACTACTTCGAGTAGTGATTTAATGATAGCAACGACGACAGCGACGACGACTGGGTCTGTCCGTGATGAAACAATAATGAAATCGCTGAAAACCCATTCCCTCCCTTTTCTCCGTGATGAAACTGTTCCGATCTCTGAAGATCTTTCTCCTGTGACGTCGACGGGGAATCAATTTCAAGGGGTAAACACCATCACTAATTCTACCTCCACTGTCACTGTTGATACCACCGCCACTACTCGTCCTGGCGCCGATGCCGGTGCTGTCAACCCATCAATGAAGACCGATTCTGCCACTGCGATAAATACCACTAGCACGACCGCCAGTGCCACAATCGCCATCAATGCTGATACAGCGTTTGTGTTATCCTCAAAGACTTCATTCTCGTCCTCTTCCAGTCGGCGTTCAGCAGCATCGCCTAGAAAGGCGTGTAGTTTAAGTGCGTCAGCGAGCAGTGGCACCTGCGGTAGTGGATGTCAGAATAAAATCGGAGCGTTATTGAATGGGAGAAAGGGTGTAAGGTCTAGAAGTACGAATAAGAATCGGGTGGGCGTAGGATGGGTAGTGAGAGTTGGGTCTGCGAGGTTGTCTACTTCTGCTATCACAAAGGTCAATCTTCCGACGACGCCGACAACGGAGGTTTCTAATGCCACTGATACCAATACCCTGGGTGCAAATCCGGACAGTGACACTCATATCGGTGCCAATGTCAACGATGTCGTCTCTAGTGGAAAAGTTCCTACTGCTGATAACAGTGTCACTAGTAGTGGACATGATCGGCAGTGTATTGTAACTCAAAATCTATCGGGACATGTTCCCACCAGAAGCACGACTTTTGCAGTTGGTAAACATCATCATGTAAGAAGACAATTCTCTCATCACTCTCACCCGCGTCGTCACTCTCGACTTGCTAAAGAAAGTGCAGAAGAAGACAAACGCCTGACAGTCATTAATGGTATCGGGAAGTTGAACATTGGACCTGGTTTGCATAAGGCCGGGACGAAGAGTACCAAGAGTGTAAAAAGTAGTAAGGAGAGTGGTGGTGCTAATGTTAATGACGAGACAAGAGATATTGGAGAGGAGTCGGCTTTAGATGTTATGCAGCAACAGCAACAGCAGGAGCAAGTGAAGAAGGAAGAACCAGGAAAGGAAGAGGAGGGAGAAAAGTTATGGAATTGGGGTGTGTCAATTGTGAAGAGTTCAGAGGAAGTTGGAGATGATGCGATGTCATCGTTGAAGTTGAAGGAGGAAGGGACATTTGTTGACGACATTCGAGGCAAAGGGAAAGCAAAATTTGTTCCTTCTGTCGCTACTATCACCTCTAACGCTACCGCCAACGGTAAGCCGAATCGTCATACCACAACCAAAAAATCATCAGCTGTGGTACCTTCTCTTCATGTTGAAGCGACACTCGCAGATCCGTTACTCCCCAGAACCACGAGTCGGAAGATTATAGTGACCAGTGGTTCTGAAGATGAGGATGATGAGGATTTTGAGACTGAGACAGAGGATGAGATGGATTGTGCTGGGACTGTGACTGGGACGGGGAGTACTCTCACGGATAAGAGTCATGTAAAGGAGAAGGGAAAAGGAAGAGAGCGAGCGGGAGTTTTGAGTGAGTCGCAGCAGAAATTAAAGGTGCAATTTGAATTGCAGCAGCAGAAGAAGAAGCAGATATTGGAGCAGCAGCAGCGGATTCAACAACGACTGCAGGCGCAAGCACAGCAGCATCTGACTCGACCTCGACCTCGACCTCCGCTGAATCGTACTCAATCTCATAATGTTGCCCATCCCACTCGCATAACTACTACTACTCACAAGCACGCACCCTCCCGCGGACATAACCAACAGCATCAACGTGCACTATCCGAGCAACAACGTGCAGCGGAAGATCGCAAATGGAAAGAAGAATTATTTCTTAAACTACCCACATCGTCTTTCCAAGATTCAGTTAAGATTGCGAGGACAAATAGTGTACCTGGATTGTTGAGTCGGTTGTTGAAGCCTGATCTACAGATGTTACCTGTGGATCCGTCGTTGAGGAGTCATAGTGGGGATGGGAATGCTGGAGTGGGTAGAAGAGGATTTAGTTCTGGGGTGATTCAACCCTTGAAGCCCCTTATGCCTTTGAATGTAGGACAGCATGTGGAGGAAATAGTGCAGAATCAACAGGTACGACCGCAAATAAAAAAACAAGTGCCTGTTCAGCCTTCGCACCAACAAGAAAACCAACAAGTGTCGTCTGTTCATGAACCTGCGACAATGGTCAATCCTCATGCACAGCTTCAGCACCCAAAGACCGTTGCTACTCATCCCATTCCTTTACAACCTCCTGTGGACAAGAGTCCAGTCAACGATGGCGGCAATCAGCACCCACAACATAGTCGAACGACCAGTCGGACATATCGACTTCCTAAACATTTAAAAGCGTTAACCAACTCAGGCAGTGGTGATGGGAGTGCTGAAAATCCCGGAGGTAAAACTGCTAAGACGCCTGTAGCGACTGCAGTGATGTCGGAATTACGTGTCGGGAGCATCCTTGGTACGAAGAAACAGGTTGTTATCGGAGGTGATGGTGCTCTTGTGAATGTCAATACGAATGCGAGCGGTAGCGGTAGTGGCAGTGGCAGTGGTAGCGGAGGCACGATGGGATTTGGTAAAGGGAGGTATAAATCGAAAGCACCACCTCCAGAAACGGTTATGGAGGATACAAGTGGTGAAGAGAGTGATGATAATGAGAATCGGCTCGATTTGTCCAAGAGCGTTGCTCAGGAGAAGCTGAGGGCATTGCTGGAGGCGAAAAAAGTGAAAAAGTCGGCCCAGGGAGACGAGCAGCAGCAGCAACAACAATCAAGAGCGAATCCACAAGAAGAAATTGAACAACGATCCACTGAACCGATATCAATACCCCCACCAAAAAAATTTTACCCTTACAACTTACCACCACCGAATCCACCTACTTCACCACGTACAACAAGACGGAAGATGTTGACTGTAGAGATCCCTGAGAGTTTAAGGAGGAATCTTTTGTGGGAGAGACAGGTTAGTCAGGCACATCGAAGAGGATTAAAGAGGAGTGCCAGTAGTGGAGACATCGCCAAGGGATGGGAAATACCCAATGTTGTGAAGTTGACGCCGAAGTGGCTCAAGCAGGAGCCTGAGGATGAAGAGAAGGAGAGGTTGAAGGAGAGTAGGAGGAGATATTTGGCAAGGACAAGAACTTGGTTGTTCGAGTATCATGGTGCAGGATGGTGAGCCTGGAACAATATGGATCAGGCACGGTTTCTGGCACGCGGAAACTAACCATTGAGTGTGTTCCTTGCTTTTCTGTGGATTGGATTCATATGACATGTGTGGATTTATATTGACTTCAATTGTTCGTTACCAAAGGGCAATCCGATTTGGCAACTCGCTTTTCTTCCTCCTAATCATTTTTTTTTCATAATTTCTTTGGTTGGTTATCTTCGCTTTCCATCGTGTATACATTGCGTTACGTTAGGTTTATCCACTTTTGCATTGGTCATCTCCATATCCTCGCTTGTGCATTATCCATTTCTTCCCATTCCTTCATCACCACCAATTATATATTCCAGCCTTCCTTCCATAGCCATCGTCGTATGACATAATTACTCATCTTGTTGTATATCCATTTTTGCTGTCGTTTGTTGATCAAACTGTTATCCAATGTCAAGATATTGGATTTTTAAGGATCTATACGAAAATCGTCGTTGATCCGGTCTGAGGGTCATTTGCTCGCTCATCACTAAAGCATTGTTGTGAGACAATTGGCCGTCAGTATTTGTCAAAAGGCTATGCATCGGAAAAATGAAACCAATTGAGTTGGAGAGTGAAGAAGGGCAGTGAGAAGTGGGGGAAGTGGCAGGGGGCAGCGGATGATAGATGTTGAGCATCAAGACCAGAATACTGCAAACGATTCCATCAGAGTATCACTCATCATGCAGATTCTGAAACTGGGTGTGCATAAAGAATTTGGTCAGATAGTCAATATTCATTGCCTCCTGCTGTCACAATCCCAAAACCCATGTTAGGAACAAGATATAATATTAACCAGCCAAAGACCCATACTATGAGCAACTACATAAGTACAAGGGATACATAGTAGACCTAGTGTTGCCCTGGATGGGCACTAGCAACCCCTAGACATATGTATATGCACTCCGACCTCGAGCTCGAGCTCGACCCCTCACGCCGCCTCTTAACCCTCCTCTCGCCACATCGTTTGCATGCAAGTTATATACTCCACGTCCACGAAGTGATCCAAACCCTCGCCTACCGAATCCTCCTCTGTAGTGTGTAGCCATGGGGGATGTGTCCTCCTGGCCCAAAGAATTGGTGTGTCCGTTGACAGGGCTTGTAGACGAATATCCACCCCTACCGCTTCCATTTCCGTGAACCATGAATGCAGATCTGCCTCGAAGAGTGGCATTCGGAACAGCTTGATTTGCCGAAGCTGAGGGATGACCACCTCGTCCGTTGTTATGACCTCCCATTACTCGATTGGGATTGCTCATAATGTGGAGTGGGCCAACGGATTGACTGAACGTGTGAGTTAACAAGGGACAAGGGGCGGAATGCACGACTGCGCCTACAAACCTTTGTGGAGGTGCTGGTCGGAAGCCCGAGGCAGCGCGTTGACCAGGTCCTGGCTGAACCTGGGGATACGAACCGGACCTTGGTTGGAAAGGTGTAGAGACAGATGGAGCAGGAGGAGCTTTGGGGTTGGTTGAAGTAATGAATTGAGGGTTTGAGAGGTTGAGGCACGAGTCAAACTCGACCGTCATGCCCCGGTATGGCGAGCACCTTGAAAATAATCAATGTAAATCCTAGCTACAACAGAATCCAAACCTATCGCCCAATGTCACTCCAGACATGAATGGAACATCCCAGAGAACATCCATCGATTTTGTGTTGAGACCAATGACGATTCCTTTGACTGACAGTGGCACAGCACCCGAGTCCCTTACCATGCTTACACGATCGCCTAGCTCGAACTTCTGATTCTGGAGTCGATAGACTGCATGACTTGGCTTGAGGATCGCTTGTCTTGGGATGCCCTTGACGATGACTTTCTTGAAGGCAGAGGGCGTCTTGACCTTTGTCAGAGCGTCTGCCTGTTCTTCGAGTTCCATAACCGTTTCCTGCCATAGTTCAATGAGTGCTATCAAGCATGACAAATTAAACGAACCTTCGACAACTGATCGCAAGAGAGCGAAACCGACTCAAGTTCCGTTACACCTTTCGCCTTTAGCCAATGCTTGACTTCCCGAACCTTTTCATCTGGGTTTCGGCATCTGAAAATATCAGACGCATTTACCATGATATCGCTATCGACATCCAAGTATCTAAAGATTTCAGGGAACGCATTCTAGATGAATGAACATAGGGTCATTTCCCTCGTCCTTGTGGAAAATGGATAGAACTGACCTTATACTCTTTGATCAACTCCACAGCTTTTTCGCTGTATTCCCAATATCTGCCTTCCTTCCTTGTATAATCCACAACTTTGAGTCCCTTAGCTTCAAATTTTAAGCTCAAACCGATACTCGTCTTCTGCCTGTCCTGTCCAACCACCATGTAACTCGCGGTAATTTTTGAGAGTGCCCGCGGAGAAATTCCTACATGATTTGCAGCCTGGAATGATGGAGTGTAAGCCGATGTCTTCCTATTCCTGACAATAGTCCTAAATGTTCCTATTTCCGATTTTTCAGAAGGGAAGAACTAGATGGGATCAGATCAGTGAACTGTTGGTAAAATTAAGAAGAATTACTTTACTGCAAGGACGACTGAAATACTGATATCAGACGTGTCAGTCACTTGAGCTGCAACACCGTAAGCATGCTCTCCCAAGAAAAACACCTTGCTTCCTTCCGGAAATTCTTCTTTCAGTCGGGGTGGTTCCCTCTCTATGAACCTCGGATCCTCTGAGATGACCCCAGTTGGGCACATCTGCAAAGCCTGTTCAATCTCCTTATCCGCTTCTTCGTAATCCTTCACCAAGGCTCCTGTCTCAAGTCGCTTCAAACCCTTCAATGGTCGGACGTGCAACAGCGTCTCGACGTACCCCATCAAAACACCATACTTCTTTGAATATAACGACTCGATACGCTCAGCCTTTCTCTTCCACAGAACTAGACCTTGTTGTGCGTGTGGGGTTGATAAAACTTTAGGAGGTGAACCGGCAACAATAGACGTCTTCTCATATTTGAAGAGATGATCCGATACAGACATTACCAGGCCTTCCTGGAGGAAAGGCCAGCCGATGAACGTCTTCTGTCCTATCATCATCTTCGCAATTTCCTCTACTTTCATCCCTGGGGGAGAATTCTCAATTTTGACGATCATGGACTTATTCTTTGATTCATGACCGTGGACATTAACACCATGCAAGTCAAGCATGGCGGTATGTGGGAGCGTTTTGAGTGAAGGAAAGCCGGCCAGAGCATCTGCGCCAAGGAATACACCATCACAGAGTCCTGGTACTAAATGAAGACCATTGAGTGTGGGAAGATCGAATGGTTCCATACTGCAGTAGCAGCGCTGTATTGATGGGAAGAATCCTGGAAGAGACGACGGATATGTTGTAGGTCCGCTAGGATTATAACTGAACCTTGTGCTGGTTCCCCAGGTGTTGCGTTTACGTTCTTCTGGGGTCAGCCTATGTTCTCTAGCTGGACACCCATCATTATTGGACGATTGTCATCAAGCTCAATCACTCACATGTCATTGCCTTCAGAAGTCTGTCTGCATTAATAAATGGGATTTTCACGATGGCCTCCCAATCCTGTTTCTTTCCATTGAGGTCTTGTTCAAATTCGGTAGGATAAAAATCCAAGATTGGAGAGTTTGAATCGTACATGAGGTCCCGATATGCCTCAGGAATATGTTCCATACTAGCTACGGGAAGGACACCCATGAGCTGCTCAAATGGTTTGAAAGGGGTCCCAAGCTCGAAATTGAACGTCATTTCATCAACATTGCGCAAATCTGTATCACGAGTTGAACATGTATCCACACCGAAATAAGAAATTGAATCGTACCGGAGATACGGGGCGCATAATGATAATTGTAAAACCAGCCCCATGATGCAACGCCACTGTAGTAATAGTGCATCACCCACTGCAATCCTTCTACATATCGGTATACCAAATGACCCATCGCTTTGCTATCATCGTATGAGAATTCAAGCTTGCCCTATCATCTTCATGAGCAGAACGCGCAAGTCATTTCGATGACCATCTCACCTCATAATACCCTCGTTTCCATTGATCCATCTTCTGATTAATCAACCTCTGATGGCGCGCCTCGAACCCACCATCTACCTCCTCATCAAAAATTGGCGCCTCCTCGTACTTCTGCAATACACGATCTATAACAACCCTACTTTCCTCATTGTCTTCATCTTCATCACTCACGTCTTCCCATTCGCTGTCTTGTGGACAATCAACAACTTCACCCACAAGAGTCGCACTGGCGGCACTCTCCTTCAGATTTTCTTCGATACTTGCGTCCTCTGAGAGACCTGGGAAACGCCAGGTGAGAACATTATTGTCGTTCTCATCGAATCCATCCCATCGAAGGTCGAGATGTAAGTCCTCGGCGAGACGTTTGATAAATTCGCGTTCGCGAGCAGGAAATGTATTCGCCATTGTCAGCATACCCTTTCTAGCTCCACTTCGACTGCCAAGCACATAATCCTTCACTTTATCAAAAACCTCTCTTTGTGGTTTTGTAAGCACTTTCACGACATAGCATCAGTGGAACGAAAGATATGCCCTGAAATTGGCCGCACCTAGCTTGGACTGTTTCCGTCCCATCTCCACTTCTTTCACATGTTTGACCTGTTTCCCCTTGAACCATTTTAAGTCTGCGTATTCTTTCTCGAACACGTCCTGCTCCCAAAGTGCCATTTCGTCAAGGATAACCTGCAAACGCTTCACATTGATGACACCACTTTCATTGATATAACCGTCTGGTGATATTACGGTTCAAATAGAGTAAAACATCACAAGTAGGATAACGATGCTTACCAAGGCCTGGCAAAACCTTCTTATATACCTCGAACAACTTCTCCACTCCATTCTCATGGATATGCAAATCGGGCAAATTAGGCAAAAAGTCATTCCCAACAAACACAGCCAATAGTACAAAGTCGTCTATGACGTGCTCCAAGTTATACTGGAAGGGCAACGTTGACTCAATATCACGGAACTCGAGATCGAGGTATTCGCGCATAAGACATAAGTGAAGCAGGTAGAAATTAATGGACTCCAAGCTGGAACTTGAGTGAGTCATCGAAATTTTGTAATCGATAGGATAAAGCAAACCTCGTATCTTTCTTTTTTCTCGAACCAGGGCCAAATTTGACCTCCTCCCGCAACAAACAGAAATGAGGGTCATGACTGACTAGTCCAAGCATGATGAGGTCGGCATCTAGGCCATATAAACAGTGCCGAATGTTGGGGTTATAGTCTGGCTGTGCTCGGGATAACCTGATGTACTCCATGATCTTGTGTTCTCCCTCTCCTGGGACCTCATGACCCGACAAAACGACTTCGATATT
>Ga0153986_1000512_pt1 | contig 11699 bp, 17 predicted proteins | sample TSGA070MetaG_FD_104724 | JGI IMG/M metagenome (GOLD analysis project Ga0153986, IMG submission 104724) | Attine ant fungus gardens microbial communities from Georgia, USA - TSGA070 MetaG | ecosystem: Host-associated > Fungi > Mycelium > Unclassified | place: USA: Georgia, Alexander Wildlife... | reverse complement strand
TACACCAAAAGGGCAACGTTAACAAGGCTACTTGGTAACGTGGGTCCAGCTATTTATGTAGTTCTTTGAACAAGTATTTTGTTATACTTCCTGTTCTCATTCAGTAGTCACTTTTTTGTGACATACAGGCAGTTCGGGTATTGATCGGACAACAATGGGTTCAATAACAGCAACTGCGGGTGCAAACAATGATAACGGTCAGTGATTTCAGCCTCACTTGGGGCAGTGGCAATGGCAATAACAACAATGAGTGACTTCAGCCTCACTCCAGGCAGTTCGGGTACGACCGGCGACAACGGCAAGTGAATTCAGCCTCACTTGGGGCAACAACGACAATGACAATGGCAGCAAGCAAATTTTGCCTTGCTTGGGGCAACAACAAGCAGTATTCAGCAACTGCGGGCGCAAGCAACAGCGACAGTTAATCAAATCTCTCTGCCTTCATCGTGGGGGACTTTCCTCAGCAGGTTTATAGGCTATACAGCCTTCTTCTGCACTTCGACAAGTGACTTGTGTACATTATCGGATCAGCAACTCGGCAGCAAACATGCCAGCAGCACAACGTGATGGTCGAGCAAATCATGGTGGCCCTGATTTGGTGGGGCTCCATCGACTTGGGTATTGGTGACTACCCACCAAGCTGGGCAGGATCTGTTTGTGTTGGAATATGACGGCGACAACGAGGGGAGGGTACAAACAGATAATGAATACAAACTAACTATTCTACTTATATACCTAGTTAGAACAATAAAGATGTTTCACATAAGGAATCACATGCATTGCGCAGGCTCGCATGAATTCCCAATTCCAACACCTACAGCATGTGCCACGTGCATGTGCGCATCGCACATGTCAGCCATGAGAAGTCAGGTGATTAGATTGTCACCTGCTTACTCCCAAAATCCTCTGGACTATTTAATTGTTACCATCAGTCTTAGCTACCTTAGTTTCGTTCTCCCTTAGGAAGACTCCTCTCTTGTTAAAATTGTTACTATTCCCTTACCCAATCATATCCTCTAAAGTCATTCACAGAGGACAGGTGTAGAAACAGACCCAACTTAGTCAAGGCCAAGTTCCAGGAGACCCTCTGGGAGTCACCTCCTGACATAATGAGTGGCAAACCCTCCAATTCTCATATCTCTCTCTAAGTCCCTTCTGGGCACCAGATGGCTGCTCACTGGCCAGGTCGCCTAACATCTCTGGCTATATCATAACAAGTTCTCTTGGTACCACCACCTTGAGTTGGGTCCGATAAGTCATTACAATGAGTTGAGCCTTACAAGTGTCTTGCAACATGGATCTAAATCAAGATTCCTATCATTTGACCATGTAATCAGTATCTTATAAAGCTGCATAATCATATACCTTTTTTAATCCCTTTTTCCTTTCTGCATTCATGCTCTACAAATTCTTTAGTGCACAATTGGAACCTGGTGTTGTGTCTCTAACATAACCTAGACTAATAGTTGTCCTTTTGTATACCCCCACACACTGATGGAAAATGATGGAACTGTCTGGAAGGCCCTATGGCTGTGCTTGTCATGTTACTGAGGTATGTCCAAGAATGTTCTACATCCAAAAGGTCTTAGAATAACAAGTTTGCCATTCCTATGTGCCCTTGACTGTACCCTTATCCTTGGTCATACCCTAACCCTGGTAGGCACTATATATTTGTCCAAAGAGCTATCCATACAGTTCATTACCACAAATCATAATTGTTTGGTAGTGCACTAGAATAGAATTCTACTCTCAGTCATTTCCTGAGTTATTTGTGTTTAGAGACAAAGACAATTACAATCCATCTTCACCTCTGCTGATCCACAACCCACCACAAACACATCTCAGTGTCCACATCTTCTCCCAGACCTTCCATCTTTCAGACATGAACTCCGAAGACTGCAAATCAAACAATACATTGGACGATCCACCACACCTTGAACAAGTCAGGTAAGGATCATTCGCCATTATGATGCCTTTTGTTACGGTGTCTTCACACCGAGGTTGATATTTCTCAAGAACCCCCTGAATGCTGAGATTAACCCCTGTCCCTATGAGGTCCTCCGGTTTGATGAATAATGTTGCCTTGTGTACTATGCCTGGCGTTTCGGCGATGTGTTTGACGATAGTAGAGAGGTAAGAGTAAAGTGCTGGAGTCGGTTGACAGGATGCCAGGGCAGTATGACAGTCTTCTTCTGTTTGAATCGATATCTAATCATTTTCAAAGAAGAATGATATTTTTCCAGTACGCACGCTGCAATGCTTCTACACTTTGGATGTTTAAATCCAAAATAGTTTCAAGTCCCTCTAAATCCAGTCCTGAGTATTCGATCATATCAATCAACACATCTTTCGCGATTTGTGATTTCTCTATCTTGGCAGATGACGTTTTGAGGAACTGATAATATCTCCTGACATGTTTCAAAGCAGTTATCAAGTTTTGTAGAGCAAAGGGATGCGCAAGGTGGAGCAAAGTTGGAGGGATTTCCCAAGCTTCTTCTGTACTGCAGATCGGAATGCTTCATAACCAAAGGACATGGTCAGCTTACCTGTAGCCGGGCCGAAAAGTTCATCCTGAGATTCTTGGACTGTCTCAATATGATCCGGAACGTCACAAAATAGGAGGCATTCTTTCATAACATTTTCAAGTAGAGTGACTATCCAGTTCGTTAGCCCTGTCAACCGCCATACAGCGTCTTATATTCATGAATATCAGTACGGACACTCAGGATGAAACGATTTCACCGACCCAAGTCGTATGAGTCTCCGTCTGCACAGTTGTCAAAAACCATATTGCAGGCAGCAACTGAACATAGATCGTGTGCTGTGCGCCATTTAGTTGTTAGTAGTTCTTTCAGCTCGAGGTCTTTGGTCCATTCTGCACGTTTCCTGGCCACAATGCCTTAACCGGTGTATCAACAGTCTGGAGGGTAACAAAATTCTCACCGATAGATTTCTACAGCAACACCCACTATATCCCAGGTCATGCCATGCTTCAAACCATTATTATGAGTGTCCAGAGTGATCATTGTGCCACTTAAAGTTGATACGACCTCATCCAATGATATAGATGACATAGACAAACAATGACATATATCTGAGGGACTCTTTCGGCCCAAAAGACATAGCACGAGTGAATCAATTAACGTCGAACCTTGATTGATAAAGAGCTTTAGATTTTCGAGATTGCCAAAGACGTATATTAGAACTCACCAGTCTGGCTTTGGGACAAGGGGAAAAAGTGGATTCCTGTTATGGGTTGTGGTGAAGAGAGGGAGGTCGTATACAACAGAATGCCGTTCGGCGAAGGGATTCCATGCAGAGGTACTGTGCAGTGTAAAATTTCGGGAATACGTTGATGAACCGAAGGCTTACAATTTTTTCCAGCGTTACTCAGAGGTACATGTATGACAGATGGCGCCCAACCCTCTTTATCCTTGAGGTCTGGCCTGTTAAAAGCACACTTAATCAAGAGGATGTTGCAGGAAAGGGAAAGCATCACAAGTTGAGCATCTGAAGCTTCCCTGCTGCAATCTTCTTTCGTTTCTTCCACGCTACACTACTCCATTGCCCAGAAGTGTCGAGCATTACCACAGGTAAAACATTTTCTTTAAGATGTGGAGGACATGGGACGATATAGGCCATAATGTTGGACGAAAAAGATCGTGTGGCTTCGAGCTGATATGCCTGAGCATTGTAAATCAATGTCGGTCTCGGTCACCGAGGTATTGATTAACTCACAAATGTATTTTTACCATTAGCTGAAGACCTGTGGCTCATGGAATATATGGTAAGTTGAGATTTAGGCGTAGTCGCATCTATAATGTTCACTGTCAACAAATTGTGAAAGGAGTCAGAACAGAAAATCACGAACACCCTTCGAAATCTAGATAGCTAAAAATCAGGTATAGTTTCCCCTTGTCGCCTATTATGGGACAACTCAGGAAATCAATTTTTACCAAACTAGCCTCTGGTATTGGTATCGGAGTGAGAGGCTGTACAAAGATCACTTTGGACAAGAGGTCATTTTCAGAGTATAAGATAGATGATAGTAAAGAATTCACTCATCGATGAAATGTCGGGGCGCAGGTAAACTTGAGTTATTTCTACTATACAATCATCATTCCTTGAGTCCCATTCGCCTTTTTTGGGATCGACAGAAACGGTAGGGTCCAATGTATCGAAGGGCGTGTTGTATGCCGCTTGTGATACAGTAGACTGACGTACACGAGCAGCCACAAAAAAAGGGTAATCAGCTGCAAAAATTCAATCAGCTCGCTGTTCATATTTATGGTGCGTTCGCCAACCATTGTAGCTGATACCAATTGTGGCATCTAGACAAGACCTGACCAGGTCAGGCGGATCATCTTCCGATGGCGGTTGATTATGCCGGAACATCATGTTCACACCAAGTGGGCAAGTCAGTATCTGGATATTTTGTACGTAGTATTGATAATAGCAGACGTGAATACGATAATCTTGAGTGACCAGAAGTAAGGTGGGGGTTGGGGTTGGGAGAATGAAACCCTTCGGCGGAAGACGAGTTGGTTTACCAGCACCATCTATGGTCCACTATCATTTGGTTAAAAGAAAATCATGGTGGAGTAATATTGTACGTGGCTCACCTCCCGAGGAGCACCTAACCACTCCGTGGCTACAGGAGCTGTTCGAGGAGGAAACGGCCACCACTCTTGGACGGTCCAATTGTCTATCTGGAGTCCCCGCTTCCACAAGCATCCCGTTCCTTCGCCGTTGTATTTCGGAAAATATGCAAAGAGCCAATCATCTGCAGGCGCTATGGATATTACAGTAGGAGGCTGGTACAATGTTTGGTTCGAAGCCACAGGTTTAGGGGAGGGAATGGTGAACTGTTTGGATGAGGAAAAATGTCGTGCAATCACAAATGGTTCAGATGGATGAGCTGAAAAGATAACTGAGGACTGGGACCACTGTAATGGTCTCCAGAAATTTAGACAACACTGGATAGTCAGAGACATGCCAGCTTACCTGTACGGACGTTCCATTAGAGGATAAAAGTCCCACCATTCTGAATGCCAGTGCGTTGATTCTTTCACCTTTCCCTTGGATGGCGATACACCATTGACCACAGACTTCATGACGGACAGCAACTTCACTTACACTTCACTTCACAATGGCTGCTTGGATCACGTGGACCTGGATCACTTATATTTATTATATTAAGAAGATCATTTCAAATCTCTTGCAGCTCAGGATGATACAACATCAACACCAAGTAGTTAGCGGCATTGGTACAGATGTCATAATTCAACGATTCAGCGATAGGACCCTCATCCTTGTCACTCAGCTGGGAAAAGTCGGTCATCTGGTACTTTCAATTTTTCTGTACATCAGAAAAGGTGCTGACGAATCTCACGAAAGATACAGGCATCCATAGCTCCAACAACTGTCCTTCCGCCACCTTCATCGGATTCTCAACAGCTTCCACCTCCGCCACCTGCGATCCAGCTCGTGAATTTGCTTGGAAGCGCACCGTCAGAGCATCTGCAGACCCTTCATTCTCTGTACGTCACCCAGATCGCAACGTTGGTGTGGATATCTGAGCCGGAAACTGCCATGGGGTCAGGAAGGAAAGGAGTTGTTGTTGGGTTGGCCCTCAAAAAGCAAGAAGTGGGAGAAGGACTGAGTGAGAATGAGAGAGATGTATTCTATGGAATCATGAGCCTTGTACAAGACATGTTGAAGCAACCTTTTGGAGTGTGAATGTGACAGTTGTCCTATGCAGTCAGCTGTGCACACACATTAGGTTCCCAGTTGGGACCGGTCTGTGGTATCGAGGGCGCGCAGCTGTTCTTGATGCTGGCGCTGTGTCTTCTCTCGTTTCCACCGTATAAGCTCCATCAATCGTTGGTCAGGAGGAAGTGCCGTGTGCGGGTGAGTCTCGTGAAGGTAATATGCCAGAACACCGGTAAAGATACCGAGCAGAGGGTCAATGTATCTGACAGACAGTCAAAATCTTGTAAGAAATATAATTGCGGCATCTACCTGTGGAGGAGAGGCGGGGGAGACATGGTAAAGAACGGGTGAAAGTCAGAGTAATCAGGGTGCTGCAAACTGAGAATATTATTTAAACTGCCGTATTCTCTGATCCGTCATCTTCCTCAATCCACCACTTTTTTCTCTTCGAAACTAAACCATGTCTGCTGTTGCTCTGGAGCGCCAGATTCGCCCCATCTATGGTCGGTCCCCTTACTGTCTTGACTTGTCCAAATCTAAAAATCCTACTACAGATGCTCTCGACACCGGTTCCAACAAGTCTGCTCTCGTTTCCTGCAACAAATTACTCAAAAAGTATCCTCAAAATGAGCTAATCAAGGTACCTTTTGCTCCTGCCTCACTGTGACTCAAAAGCGGCCTGTCATTCACCTAGAATTTCTCAGGCACTCAAAGCACTTGCACTTGTGCGATCACAAAAAGTAGAAGAATCTCTCGTTCTCTGTGACGAAGTCCTGGAGGCGAAGCCTACCAACGATGCCATCCTTACTGCCATGATGCATGTCCTTCGTGGCTTGGGAAGACGTACGTACTAATCAGTTTCCCTTAGTCGACTTGGAAACCTATGAACATCTAGACAAGGACATGGTCAAGATGTACGAAGAAGCCTATAAGCAACAGCCTCATAACGAAGAGCTTGCTGTCCAAACCTTCTTCGCCAACGTTCGGGCATTCCAGTGGAAGTCTGCTCAGCTTGTATGCCCCCCTCTACAACTTCACCCTCGTGTATCTTGATGCGATCAATACTCCAGATTGGCACTCGTATGAACAAATCATTTCAAGATGACCGATATCTTTATTGGACGGTCATGTGTACTGTACTTCAGGTACGTTTCCTTGTCAATATCGATGCGGGGTACCCACTGGCGTTTATAGGCCCAAGAATATGGTACACCGGCTCAAATGAGCGAAATTCTCTATAAGTTGGCGCATCGTCTCATAGTTTCTTCTCCAACACCTTCTTATATAAGTATTGAACGTTTTCACCTTCATCTCTCAGTTCTAATCAAACTCGAACTCTTTGATGATGCGCACAAACTCCTTGATAGCTCCGTAGGAAAGAACATTTGCGCAACAAGTTTGTCTTGTTCCGAGCTACGTAGAGAGGTGTGGAAACGGAAGGGCCTAGTAAAAGAGGAAGGGGAATTAGCGAAAAACCTTGTTCTGGAGAAAGGGTTTGTGACCTCAGGTCTTGAGATCATCTAGCACTGCTTTACTGATCATGTTTGGTTTCAAAGTGACCGTAATTGGCTAGAATTCCTATCAATATTAGACGCTGCCTTTCGGGATTTGACAAATGAACCTTCAGAAGATGCTTTGGAAAAGGCTCGAAAAGACATTGCAGAAACCCGGGAAATCTTTATGAAGATTGCAGAGAAGGATGGCTCCAAGGATCGTTCTGGTCTTCTTGCACAGCTAGAGCTTGAGAAACGTTCTCGAGCACATGGTGTTACCGACGGTTTGTTTATGGGATTTCTAGTTTGATTCGTGCTTCTAATTAGGTCATTAGGTTTGACGAGGCTGGGCTCCCTTCTCGAGGAATATTACGCAAAGTTTGGTGACAAGCCATCGTGCTTCGAAGATCTTCTACCATATGTCGGTCTCGAAGGTGATGATCCAACTCAATGGACAAGGCTATTGGACGAGACTTCGATCACGTTTGTAGGTGGTTTATCACCTTGAGACAAGTCGGATTAATAGTGCGCGGCTGAAGGAAAATGAAGAGGAACTGCGTCGTGTGATCAACCTCTTGAAATTTAAACGCTACAGCATTTTGCCTGCCGAAGTAACGCACGAAACAGAAACCAAGCTCGTGGTACTCTACATCGAAAAATACTTTGATGCCCTTCAAAAGGTAGGAATAGGGCTTGCTAGCACCGAATTGCAACCTGCAGATGATCTCGCATTCTTGGCTACGAACAGTATCATAAGTTTGTGGAAATTGACGGCAGATGATGGATATCTGTGTACGGCTGCTGCGTTGTTAGAGTATGTGTTGACGAGGAGCCAGCAGTCCTTTTTGGCCCGGTTATTACTGGTCAGGATTTATCGGCTTCTCGGTATGTCGATCGATCATGGCCTTTGAGTACAATTTACGGATCCTGGCAGGTGCGCCGGCTCAGGCATTGGAGCATTATCGTACCCTGCACCCTAAACAAGTGCAACTTGATACCCTCTCCCACTACATCTTGTCTCGCGCGTCAAATTTCTCTCATGCTTCTATTGGTGATTTGACATTTGCAAATGAGTGTGTCGAGTCTACGCAAATCTACGTGGCAAATTCACAAGAGGTGCGTTCATTCTACTTGAGCTGAGTTGATCGTTCAGCAAAGCACCTAGACCGGTGACTTCATCATTCGCGCTTTCACAGCAGAAAAGTATTCTCAGGTACGAAGGCGATCAATGGAGATTAATCGTCAATTTGACTTCGAATATAGATTCCTGAGTTCATCCTTTTCGAGGAAAAACTAGAAAATTCATTGCAGCGGGATCTTATCAAGATCGAACATCTGAAGATGAGACTACAACATGAAACCATTGGCCCGGATGTTGTTGACACAGAGCTTATTGAGTTGAAATTTGTCTTTGACCGAGGTAGGCTTTCTGTACTCACTGTTAGTCTCTGTAACAAATTTTACAGTCCATCATGACAACCGAGACATTACCGTTTTGCCCAGTTATCAACCCAGATTTTCGGCAGATCTTACAGCGCAAACACACTTATGTGGTAAGCATGAGGGGGTAAGTGATAGTTTGCAAATGAAATTGTCATCAGAAAATCTATACATGCGGACATCTTTTATCTAGGCTGGCTTCTTGCGTCAGATGCTGAAGATTTACATTCGTGCCCTCCAGCATTCCAGTGATGTGGACGAAACTGTCGAAGATAGACTATTGATTGGAGATCGACCTAAGCCACGCATTGATGTACCACCTGGTTCTACTTATAGAGATCGTCTTGTTGAGAAATCTGAAAAAGATCTTCAGGAGGTAAGCACCCTTGTTTTTCTCTTGAATTTCTCATTGAGTGAGTTTTATTGTTTTTGAAGCTTACGCAAGATGAGGTATCCCTTACTCAATTTGCTATTGCACTCGCAGATTGGTTAGAGATCTACCATAACTATGCTCGCCCTCATCCTTTACTAGTCTTGCACGAGGCTTCCAAACAGACCCAACTAAAGACGGGCCACCCCCTAAAAGGCTTTGAGACACCCCCCTCGTTCAATGGAAATGGCCCCAAGAAGGAGGAGGAACCTCCTACATGTATTGAACCTCCCGACGTCGTCACACACTTCTTCGATGGTGAGTCTCATTTTTCTAATTCCAAGCTCGGTAACTTTGTTAATCAGGTATAGTCATTAAGGCGAGGTTTGATGATGTCAAGAATGCAATGTCCCCTGCAGAGGCTCATCATGTTGCCGCTGTTGCTCAAGAGGTAAGCTTGTACTCTGAGACACCATGATGATTTAACACTACACAGGCATTCCTCCTTTTCATCATTGAGACAATCAGGTTTAAGAACCAGACGGTGGTGAAACAGAATAAATTTGGTGGTGTGAGTGACTCGAACGTTCCAACCAAATATCTTTCGAGTGACTGGCTGTTCAGCTCGTGATTAATATCAAAAACATCCGCACAAATGCCTTGGCCGTTTTGAAGGATATCGTCGCAGACCTCAATGATCGGGCTCAGTATGAGGTTACAATTGATTCTCGCAATGCATTTGTGGAGAATTGTTCGGTCCTTGTTGATCGTGGTGTAAGTACCACAAATTACGACTCGTTCGAGATTTTGACTCAAGAGTTTGATCTATAGTTTGATCAAGTTTTTGTGTCTGACATTGCTAAAAAAGTTGCTGACGCCAGGAAGAAGACGCTTGAAGGATTTGCGAAGGGTATTTCACGCATTTGTTCAAGCTATGGAGGTAATTAAAACCAGAAAGTGTCCATCAGGCACCTGGATATCCTGGAATACGCATTATTCTTTCTAGGTCTCGATCCCTATTGATGTATTTTGGTTAATGTTCCACCACTCTATTGTATCTGTGCTTTTGTTAGTATAACATCCTGCAGTCAGTCTGTAAGAACCTCATCCGAAAAAGCGACCATGTGCGCGTGATGTGATGATGTGATGTACGCGTGATGTCGCTTATAACGCGTCTGCGATTACAAAATTCACTCTTGCGTATATCACTACTCTAAATTTATTGCAGGAAGGAAATCATGTCAATGTGTAAATTTTCTCGTTTTTCTTCCAATCTCAAGCTAACTTCCTACGTCTCTGTTCCAGACGACTCTTACTATGGCGGCGGAGGTGGAGGTGGAGGTTTCCTTCAAGGTGGCTCTCCTTTCAGCCAGTCAGGAAGCCCAGGGGGTGCACAGGTACATGTTGCTGTGCGAAGACTCTGTCAACCACTGACTTAAAGATTCGCTGACAGAAAAGTGAGGCTGCCATGTCATTGAGGCCGATAAACGGGCGGCTCTTCGCTCAGGCAGAACAAGTACATAGCGACGCACCGTGGACACTAGATGGTTTTGAGATCGGGCATGTATGAAAATTCATAACTTCAGCACGTTTTATAGATATAGATTGATAAGACAGACAATAGGTGACAGTGGTTGGGATGGTGCTATCAATGCAACAGCAGACAACAAACCATATCTACGTAATTAACGACGGCTATGGTTTGCTAGAGGCGAGGCGCTGGGTTGGAAGTACGGGAAATACAGAGGCTGAAATGGAGAAGTGGAGTGGTATCCAGTTGGTGGTTCTCAATCAATGTGTTTCGTCTGTTTGGATATCACTGATGATTTCTTGCACTTTGACAGAGAGGGAATCTATGTCCGAGTCAGTGGCTTCATGAAGTCGTTTGGGAATAAAAAATATATCAATGCCTCATATATGAGGCCTATCGTGGATTCTACTGAGATTTTCTATCACTTGGCTGAATGTATTGCTGCCTTTCTGATGGTACAGCGCGGATCGGTGTGTATCCTGTCCATTATAGAGATGTTGTGAATCACTCATTACTTGTGGTAGCCTCATAACTCTGGTGCAGCCCAGAAAAAATCAATTGGTGATAGTTCTTCAGCCTATCAACTCAACAATGATATCACAACGGACGAGTACTCTGACTTGCCACAACTGCAACAACAAGTTGTCAAATTTCTCATCTCACAGGATGAAAAGAATGGTGTGCATATTGCCGTGATCGCTCGAGGTCTTGCAGGCAAGGTTAATGCAGAAGAACTGAGGTTGGTTGTATTCATCCTACAAAATCGAGATCTGATAGAGAACACTTACAAGTGATGTTATCGGCTGGCTGATGGACTCAGGTTACCTGTACAACACTATTGACGACAATCATTATGCGCTTTCGCGCTAGTTTACATCGTTCTTTACCTATCTGGGATGTAGAAGCACTTGAGATTAGCCTACTGACTTAATTGACCTGTTCCAGTATCTCGCGGCGATTGGTCTTATCACTGATCCTCCAATGTATTTACTTCCCTCTTCAAACTCCACGCCTTCATTCTATCCGGAAAATCAGGTTGGTGATTAGGTAACATCATACCTTGCTGTACATCGGATTGATTTCCAGGACTCCACTGTTCAGTCCCAATCAGACTCTGGGCCCGGGCTTCGACACGTTACCGTCAGACAAATAC
>Ga0153986_1000510_pt1 | contig 11710 bp, 18 predicted proteins | sample TSGA070MetaG_FD_104724 | JGI IMG/M metagenome (GOLD analysis project Ga0153986, IMG submission 104724) | Attine ant fungus gardens microbial communities from Georgia, USA - TSGA070 MetaG | ecosystem: Host-associated > Fungi > Mycelium > Unclassified | place: USA: Georgia, Alexander Wildlife... | reverse complement strand
TCTTTGTCAGTTTACTCGGGTTGTCCGGCTGCTTTCTGCACGTGCATAGTTGTAACAGTGCTCCAGTCGTGTCTTCAAGGTCCGCCACGTCAGTCTTGACTCGCTCCGAGCATGTCGTTTGCTGACTTGATTAATAAGACACAGCTTTCACATCAGACTTGGGAGACATCGGGGCAAATCTTCTATGACGGTAAATCCGGACACCTAGACATAGTCATGCCGTGATATGCCGGGATCAAGGTACAATATCAATTTTATCCATGGCCGTCTGCAAGAATCTTCGATTGAATGGTAACACGGGTTTGCATCTGGCTGATTTAAAATGACCCATCTTTCTTTTTTGACATCTATCAGTGTGAGGACAAGAACTCTTCCACTGATGGACAGTTCCCCTTGGCCAAGTGCCTCACCACTGAGAAAGTTCAATGTGCGGTGCTTTTCCTCATCCATCTGCTGCATAATAAGCTTGAGTTCAGCTGCTCAATTTTACTTTCCTTCCCATTCCGTTAGCTCTTCCCTTTCACCTTTCCCTGTTCTCATCGTCCATGACCCCTTTCTGGATACTGCTCTCATGCTTCTTTATCTCCGTCTGTGGACACACCTTCAACTTAACGTCGACGCCGGTTCCTCGATCCTCGCCTCCGTCATCTCCCACATTGCTTGCATCGTCTAGCACAAGGAGCGTATCTCCCCCTTCTATTTCCTCACCAAAGCCAAACTCGTCCTCCAAGCAAAGAACCAAAAACCCCAAACGTGGGATTGCCTTTGCGTCTAGCGGCAATACCGACGACATTATCAATGCCAACCAGACTCAAAGTACAATCTCCTGGATATACGACTGGGCAGACTTACCACCCGCATATATTGCCCAATCCAACCTCAAGTATATCCCAATGCAATGGGGTTCGGGAAGTATCGATGAACTAGCAGATGCAGTCGATGCCCAAGGAGCGGATACTCTTCTCGTAAGGCGTATCTGTTCCTTTTTTTGTCTCCTAAATTGATTGTCACATCCGACCTCCTCGTCTATCCAGGGGTTCAATGAGCCCGATTTTGTCGATGAGGCGAATATACAGATTCAGGATGCTACTGCACTTTGGAAGGAGTTTATACAACCTTTAAAACAGTCTGGCATCAGGCTTGGTGGGCCTGCAGTCACAGCAACCTCGACCGGGAAACAGTGGCTGACAGAATTTTTGTCGGCGTGCAGTCAATGCTCAATCGACTTTTTGCCACTGCACTGGTGGGTTTCTCCAGCAGAGGATTTTCTCATCCTCGGGCTTGCTCAATCATGTTCAGGTACGGCTCTGGCACCGAAGGATTTTACGATTACATCTGGGATATGCATTCTTCGTTCCCTCAGTTTCCAATCTGGATTACCGAATATGCGGACGTCTCGGATAACAAGACTGGTGAGTTTCTTTTTAACAGGACAATTCCCCGTGGCGGCCTATCTTATGATTCATGCGTGCTGATCAGAGGTCTGGGATTTCATGAATCAAACCATCAATTACCTGGATTCATTGGATTGGATTGAACGCTATGCATGGTTCGGTTTCTTCGTGAGCTTAGCGATTTTATTGGTGTTCAACGTTCTTACACTCATACTTTTATCTCCCAGCGACCTGAGGACAATGTCAATGTCAATTACAGTAAATCATCTATCTTATGTAATACATCTTTCTTAAACTTTCTGCAGACATGCTTGGGGAAGATGGCAACCTCAATGATCTTGGCCAGCTTTACATCGGTGCTGATACCATCCATACATCTCCACGAAATTCCGAAGCAGGCCCACAGTACCAGACCATCAGTCCCTCTGACCAGCCCGACCAACCTCTCGTCACATCATGGCCGGAGGTGACCAGTAGTTCCATTTGGAATCAGGGATCTCTGTCTAGATCAGTCCTTTTGAGCACCGCTGCCTCGTTTTGTGTGGCCTTGTTGGGTATCTAAACTAGAGACCCTGCACCTCGTGAAGTTTTAAATTAACTCCGCATCATCCTCGTCCCTAACCATTCCTTGCTTTCATAGGTTCCTCCTGTGACAAAATCTGTCTTTATGTGACTGACCGGTCGCTGCATCTTCAGTTTGAATGTAATGATTATTGAACATTTGTGTAATGTACGTTGCCATCTTGGAGTTATCTTGAAAGGTATTACGACAGGGTTTGGATCAAGCGATCACCTCTGGAACTATGAGTGTGTCCGAACTGTGAGCATTGAGGTAGTTTCTATGTTATTTCCCGACAGAAAAACTGTACAAAGGTCTGCCTTGTCCGGTTATTGAGACTCGAATGTTCATGATAGCATCTGTGGAGACCAAGAGTGTTGGTGCATGTTGGATGGTCATCTACGAGCGAGATCGAAGGCATAGTCTGAGTTGAGTAAGCAAAGTTAAGAGGAGCGAAAAATGACTCTCAGGCACCTGCCAGTTGTCACGAGCTATCAATCAACGCGTTTCCTTTTGCACGTGCAGAAATTCAATTTCTCAAATCGCTTTCATGGCATCGATGAATGACATCGCCCAAATCCTCTCAGCCACTCTAACCTCTGATACAAATACTCGTATTGCGGCAGAGCTAAAACTTGCGGAGTTGTTTGGTATTCCTAGTATGCTTGCCCACATCTGAGAAGTGGATGAACCTGACGCATGATAAGATACTGGCTTCGTCTTAGCTCAAATCATCCTTGCTCATGATGCAGATATCGCTCTCAGACAGATATGTCTAAACATCTTATTGACATAAGTTCATCTCATTTTTCCTGGATCAATACTCAGCTAGCATTGCACTGCGGAAATATGTGAAGGAAAGGTGGTCGCCATACTTCTCTGATTTTCGAGGCGCTGCCCCACCTCTCGAAGTACGAAAAATCTCAAATAAATGACATTCTAGCTCTCAAATGTAGACATAGATTAAAGCCCAAATTCGTCAAGCAGTTTTTCAGGGACTGTCGGACCCCAATCGCCGCATTCGGTCGCTATGTGTAGGTTCATCTGGAATGTAGAGGCTATAGCAGTCCAATTGATGGTGGTTCTGCAACAGGCGCATACTCTATCATCTATAGCAAATTGCGATTGGCCCGATGAATATCCTGATCTGCTCAACGCCCTCATTAACCTTCTCTCCTCGGGTTCAACAGATTCGATACATGGCGCGATGCAAGTATTCACTGAGTTCATCAAGTCTGATCTTACAGAAGATCAAATATTACCTGTTCTGCGCCAACTTCTGCCTGTTCTTCTAGAAACCCTGGGAGCGATACAAGTTGGTAAACTTCAGTGATTCTACGCGCCGATTTGAAATTGTCCCTAGACCCATTCCCCTCTAACAAGAGCCCGTACAGTTTCTGTTTTCCGGCAATGTGTGACTGCTCTTTTCATGGTTAAAGATCAACATCCTCAGGCTGTAAAAGAGGCCATTGGAACTGTTCTCCCAGTCTGGTTGGAGGCATTCAAAATTCTTCTGAATATTGACCCCACGTCTGATGTTTCTAACTGCGAGAACTGGGATGGCCTCGCTGTTCGCATACAGATATTCAAGGTGAGAAGACTTGGAGAGCCTATTGATTTCACCTCACTATTTGCAGACACTCTCGATAATATACATATCATTTCCCAAAGCTATCGATTTTACACTCGTAACGGATTTCTTAGCAGTTTCCATCAGCCATCTAGATGCGCTATTCTCCACATTCGCTCATTATTATATCAATTCTGAGGATAGCATTCCTATCACCTCTGAAGATGACACTGTTGAACTTCCACAGCTTGTCTCCTCTATTTTTGACTTCATGTCGATTGTGGCACGACATGGCAAGACTAAGGGGTGGCTAGAGGCTAATTTGCAGCAAATAATATCTGTGATTTTCGGTTATGCGCAAATCACGAGAGATGATGTACGAGATTTTCTGACAGGTTAGACACTTTTGCTCAAATATGATGATAGGAGGAAAATTGGACAAGCAGTGCCAATGCATTTGTCGCCCAAGAGGAGGACGAAAATCAGGCGTACAGCACCCGAGTAGCGAGTTTCGATCTGCTGAGTGTAAAAACCTCGCTTGTGATCTGATATATCCCTCACTCGACTGAAAACAGATTTTGATAGAGAGACTCCCTATTCAGACGATGCGTGGAATTTCAACAGGGACTCAACAAATCATCCAAATATCTAAGTCCCTTCGTGACAGTGGTCAACATGACTGGTTGGTGGAAATGATTATTCGATCGTTTGTGGTCTTTGACAATCACCAGGTGGAGGCATCTTGAAGCTGCTCTCGCTGCTCTCGGATCACAAGCAGAATACATTCTTGACTGCATCCAAGACGAGCAAGATTCTGGAAGAGAAAAGCCACTAGATATTGAAAATCTTCTTGTGAATATCGTTCCTTCCATTCTTGGGCTCCCTGGTGAATATTGGTGGCATTGTTGTTACGGGTGTCACTGACAACATTTAGAATACCCTTTTTTACAAGGCCGTGGCTTTGTGTTTGCCAGTCAGTTCGCCCAACATCTTCCCCTATCATTAGCGGGACAGTATCTGGAAGCTACCATCGGCATCATTGAATCAAATGAAACAGCTATACCAGTCAAATTGTCTGCTCTCAAAGCTGTACACAAGTGAGCTCTCTGTCATTGTCTTTGCCCCGATATCTTCATCACTAGAAAGCTTTTTCCAGACCGGAGAAGACAGCGCATTGGTTCCATTTGCTTATCGCATTGCGATGGTTCTTGGTCCTTTCCTCCCAGCTGCAACAGATGATACATTGGGTCTCGTCCTTCAAACACTCTCGGTGGTCGTTGGGGTTGACAAGGGCAGATGGATTACGCCTGAACTCGCTTCTTCGATGATCTACTCTATCCTGGAGGTCTGGCGCAAGAACAATAGAGGTATTTAACCAATAAAGCTGATCAGACATCGATTATTTCCATGTCGTTAGATCCCATCTTTATCTCAATCCTCACTGACATCGTTACTATGCTTGCCGGTGCTATGTCATCTGGTGTCTACGAGACGATGATGAAGACGGCTCTTCCGCTGTTGAGCAGTGCGACTGCAAACGCAAAGCAGGAGGAATCGTGGATTGCCAGTACAGCTATTGACTTGATGACCAGTCTCGCAAGGGGTGCCCCAGAATCAGGTCTTGGTGATGATTTCTTCGCCTTGGCTGCCCCTGCTTTATTTTCGTCCTTGGGGAGAGCAGAGGACAGAGATTTAATTCAGGTATATGACCCTGTTCCATTTTTCGGCCTATCAGTCTCAATGCCCTACAGAATGGTATTGAATGCCTTACAATTATCATCAGGAAAGATTACCACCAAATGTTGTCTTGGAAGGACAGTGAAGGGCAGAACGGTCTAGACTACGTACTAAACCTGGTGGCCAAACTTCTTGAAAGCCAGGATGAGGCAGGAGGGCTAGTCATAGGGGATCTCATCATCCACCTATTCCGCAAAGCAGGTGAAACCATCCTTCCAGTTCTCCCCCAACTTCTTCGGGCAATGGTTGTCCGAATGAAGACTGCCAAGACAGCCACTTTCCTTCAGGTATGTTTACCTCTGGTTATGGTCCATCTAATCATTTGCTCCCCAGAGTTTAGTTTGCCCCTTTGCATTCCTGATCAATAACCAACGTGATAGCATCCTTGATCTTCTTGAGTCTACCAACATAGAGGGACGTTCTGGTCTGGATATCTTGATCCAGACCTGGTGTGAGAATGCGGAGACATTCCAAGGTTTCTGGTCGTCAAGGATCAGCACCTTGGGTTTGACAAAGCTCTTAGCGTCAGAGAGATCCTCGCTTCATACTTTGGCGGTCAGAGGCGAATTAATTGTCAAGCCTGAGACGAAACATGGTGATTTTATGAATGCCCTGTTTGTGATATAATACTCATCGATTCTTGAGTAATTATGACCCGTTCTAAAACCAAGAAAAGTGAGGGCTATCCAATCCATGATCACTTTTGTCAATTCCTTATTTAGCTATTACAGCTCCTCACGAATTTACCTCAATACCGTTCCCGACCAAGGCCCTTAAAATTATCATTCACGATCTTCAATCTGGTGGTGATTCAGCGACCATTACAGCGCAATGCAATACCTTCGAATTGGAATCTGATGATGGAGTGAGTGTATATCGAGTTGTATCCTTCCTGAATCTGAAAATTCTGCCCCCAGGATGAGGAGTGGGCAGAGGAAGGGACTGATAAACCCAAAGACGAAGAATATGCATTATTGTCTGAGATGCTTGGGCCCCAAGGAGTGGCATTCGACAACGACGAACTGCTTGATGCCAATGATGATGATGATCTGAAAAACGACCCCGTGTCGCAGATAAATTTGCAGGTAATTGATCTCGCAAGTCAGTCATGAGAAATTCTGTTCACTCCCATGCCAGGGATACTTGGTTGAATTCCTCCGGAGTTTTGCTTCCCGGAATCCACCCAACTTCAATCAAGCTGCAGAAAAGCTCTCCCCCGGGGAGTTACTTGTCCTTCGTAGAGCTGTCGGTTCATCTTGAATGGAATAGGAGACGAATTACAGGAACCTCGTAGTCTTGTATTCTATTGACAAAATGGATCATTGATCGTGGGAATCAGTCATTCGATTGATGGAATTACCCATGCCACTGTTTAACAATACACTAGAATGACACCTCCAAAAAAAGGCACCTCGTTTCCCAAAAGCCGCTCCTCGTTATCCACGAAAAAAGTGAAGGGTGAAAACTTTTATCACAATGCAAAACAAGTCGCTCGGTTGAAGATGCTCAAGGGAGGAAAAGCAGTGAGAGATAAGGATGGCAATGTCATAGAGGCTGCTGCATTCCAGAAAGGAGAGAATGAGACGAAACCTGGGCGAGTGCAACCTGATCGCAGATGGTTTGGTATGTTCATGCCTATTGCGTGTGGGTAGAGACAGAATGATGTTTTGAATGTATTGTATAAACAGGAAACACGAGAGTGATTTCTCAAACTGCTCTTGACCATTTTCGAACGAGCCTTGCATCGAAGAAGGATGATCCTTATTCTGTTCTTCTAAGGCGGAATAAACTGCCCATGGCTCTGCTGGATGATGCTGCAAATCCTAACCTGAGAAAGGTTTGTAAAATTTTTGTAAAATTAGCACGACCTGCCCCTGGTAGCTCATCTTTTTTCTCAGCGTGCACATATTGTGGAAACCGAGCCATTTTTCGAGACTTTCGGGCCGAAAGCACAGAGGAAACGACCAAGACTCGATGTTGGCTCATTCGAGGAACTTGGTAAAGCAGGGACTGCAGCAGCAGAAGAGGCGAAAAATGTAGCAGGCGAGGGTACGATACTTACTCATCTTCTGACCCTCATCCATGTCAAGTCACATCTCTAGAACCCTGGGCGTCAGCTGCGGCTGAGCCAAAAACACATGCTGATCATATTGAACCCATCTATGCCAAGGGCACATCTCGTCGAATATATGGAGAACTCTATAAAGTCATCGACTCCTCGGATGTTATTCTGCATGTAATTGATGCCAGAGATCCATTGGGTACCTTGTGTGAATCGGTATTGGAGTATATCAAAAAAGAAAAAGCTCATAAACAGGTTGTGTTGATTATCAACAAATGTGATCTCGTTCCAAGTTGGGTTACCGTACGCCTTTTTCTCCACAAGTACATGAAACTACTTACTTACCAGTGGACCGTCTAGTCTCGCTATATACAACATCTCACACCTCGTTACCCCACTATCGCGTTTCATGCATCTCCTAATCATTCTTTTGGCAAAGGATCTTTAATCCAGTTGCTGCGCCAGTTCTCTCAGTTACACTCGGACAAGAAACAAATATCAGTTGGGCTTGTAGGATATCCGAATGTTGGGAAGAGTAGTGTCATTAACACCCTCAAAAGCAGCAAAGTCTGTAGGGTGGCGCCGGTTCCAGGTGAAACTAAAGTACGTTAAAGTTTGACCCGGCAGACATCTCCTAATGATGCGAACAGGTCTGGCAATATATCACTCTGACCAAACGTATCTATCTTATCGATTGCCCTGGGATTGTACCCACATCTGCCACGAGTGACTCGCAAACTGATACGGTACTCAAAGGTGTTGTCCGCGTGGAAGCTTTGCCAACACCATCAGAACACATTCCTCAGCTAATGGCACGAGTCAGGCCGTTGTACCTGTCAAGAACATACGGAGTTCCCTTACCAAACCAACACGATCAAACTCAAGGGTGGGACCCTGAAGAGTTCCTCGACAAGCTTGCCCGGAAAAAGGGTAGACTGTTAAGACAGGGAGAACCAGACCTAGATTCTGTAGCCAAAATCGTTCTGAGCGACTGGGTACGCGGCAGGATACCGTTTTTCGTGGCTCCTCCTGAAAGACCAGAAGAGCTCAATCTTACGGAGGCGAAGGCGAGAGCGAAAGCCGCGAGGGATATGAAAGCAAAGGGAAAGACTTCGGAGGACTCGGGAGCCCCGAGTGTCAAACAAAATCTGGGCTCTATCATGCAAAAGAACACATTTTTACCAGAAGACGTCAGACCTTTGCAAGTACCTGCTGACACTGAAGTGGAGAAACTTGGTTCTCAAGGTGAAGAGGATGTCTCGTTGGCTTCTGAAAATGGGGATGACGACAGCAATGACGACCTCCAATGGGCGGACGTCTTTGAGGGAATTACAAAAGAAGGTCTGCATAGTTCTCTGGAAGAGCATTCCGAAGGATCGAAGAAGGGTATATAATTTCCAACGGAAAGCTAACTTAAGCTAATTCAAATCTACTGTAGATAATGGCGACGCGGTGAATGTTGCACGAAACGACGAAAAAGGCTCACGAATGACAACAAATAAGGTAAGATTGATGTATTACGTAAAAATACTCAGATAACCTTTGCCGCAGCGTAAAGCAACAAACTTCTATACAACTGCAAATGTGAAGAACAGAAACAGAGAAAAAGCAAACCTCATGAAATCATTGAAGAGAGGAAGGAAGAGTAAGTTGTGAGAGGGACATTTATATCACGACGGCGGCCATCCAGATATAGATCATCACCCAGCTTATATCTTTGTATGTGCACATACTGCTCTCAAACAAAAAGGCACACACGAGATTACATGCCTATCTTAAATTGATGAAGAGAAATCTTGAAGTCGACTTCTGGTTTCTTCGTGAGAAAATCCAAAAAGTACTAAGATCAATTTGACTGATAACCTCAGACGTCCATCCCAACGTTCTACCATGTCTATTTCTAAAATTCACGCTCGCCAGGTAGATGTCCTTACTGCACCCAGTCTGGATCCCCCCTGATTACTTCTCAGATCTTCGACTCTCGCGGTAATCCTACCGTTGAGGTCGATCTCTACACCGCTAAGGGTGAGCGCACTCCGGTACTGAGATCTTTTTACTCACTTGTCAGCATGTCATAGGCCGCTACCGTGCTTCTGTTCCCTCTGGCGCCTCCACTGGTGTCCATGAGGCTGTTGAACTCCGTGATGGAGACAAGAACGCATATGTCGGCAAGGGTAGGCGTTTCAAGTAGAGCTTATCAGTCATGCAAATTGTGACAGGTTTCAAGGTGTTTCAAAGGCTGTTGATAACGTTAACGAGATTATCGCTCCTGAACTAATCAAGAGCGAATTTACCGTGACCCAACAGAAGGACATTGATGATTTCCTCATCAAGCTTGATGGTACTCCTAACAAGGGCAAGCTTGGTGCCAACGCTATCCTTGGCGTATCTATTGCTGTAGCTGAAGCAGGTGCTGGTGAAAAGGGTGTTCCCCTTTACCAGCACCTCGCCGAGCTTTCTGGAGTCAAGCCTCCCTACGTTCTCCCTACTCCTGCCTTCAACGTTATCAATGGTGGCTCTCATGCCGGTAACAAGCTTGCCTTCCAGGAATTTATGCTTCTTCCTACCGGTGCAACCACCTTCACGGAAGCCCTCAAGATCGGAACAGAAACTTATCACACCCTCAAGAAGGTCATCAGTGCCAAGTATGGCATTGACGGTAAGCAGACGTCATATGTCGAGAAAAATCAGTGTTAACTCAAAAATAGCTGTCAATGTTGGTGATGAGGGTGGTTTTGCTCCCAATGTTTCTGGTGCTGATGAGTCCCTTGAACTCTTGTCGGAAGCCATCAAAAAAGCCGGATATGAGGAGAAGATTAAAATCGCCCTCGATGTTGCTTCCTCCGAATTCTATAAGGACGGCAAGTACGATTTGGATTTCAAGAACCCTAACTCCGATCCTTCCAAGTGGATCTCGGGTGTTGAGCTCGCTGATCTGTATTTGAGTTATATCGAGAAATATCCCATTGTATCCATTGAGGATCCCTTTGATCAGGATGATTGGGAGGCCTGGACTCACTTCACCAGCAAGAGCGGCATTCAAATTGTCGGTGATGATTTGACAGTGACCAATCCTCGTCGTATCAAGACTGCCATCGAGAAGAAGGCCTGCAACGGCCTCCTCTTGAAAGTTAACCAAATTGGTACCATATCAGAATCCATTCAGGCGTGAGTGAGCTTAAGTTTCTTGTGACATTTCTAGATTTTGATGCCTCCGTTAGAGCTCAGCTCGCTCAGTCCGACGGCTGGGGTGTCATGATCTCACATCGCAGTGGTGAAACGGAGAATACCATCATCGCCGACCTTGCCGTCGCTCTTGGTGTTGGTCAGATCAAAACTGGTGCTCCTGCCCGCAGCGAGCGTGTTGCCAAGTATAATGCCCTCCTCCGTATTGAGTTCGTCATTCCCTCTCTCAGAGGACCTTCAGTACACTGATCTCCGTTTTAGAGAGGAAGTTGTTGCCTCTGGTGCTACCTATGCTGGTGATAAAGGATTGTCCGCTGGATCAAACCTCCCTAAAATCCTCCAAAAGTGACAGTAGACCTGGAACACGATTCTTAGGTTGAACTCGATAAAAAGAAACTGTATCCTGCTACAATGTAATGATATCCAATCCAACTGCTAACGCAAGCTATGGTCTTACCAATGTAGAACTGATGAATTACTCATAGTTTGAATTTCACTTACGTGAATCGGGATCCCACGAAATCATGTTTAGGCAGTAACCAAAACATGTGAAGTTTTTTTTATGAGACTAGAGTGTGGTTTCAAGCTTTCAGACTTCTGGATCAGGATGCAAAGATTCTTGAACTCTTGTGATTTGTAACCTGACGATTTCATATCTGGTTGTTTCACAGGAGAAGTTCCTTCCAACGCATTCACGAGACTGTTGAGCTATCTGTAACCAAAGGTGAGCCGAAATGCTACTGTTGTTTTGCTACTGAAAAACCTATTGAAAAGAAATACATCAAGGCAGAACTTTTTGTAAAAGTGTACTTTGAAACGACAATGAGCTTAGAGCGAATGTTTTTGTAGGCGCAACAGCCGCTCTCTATGTAACAGAACTGCTGAGAACCATGTTTCTTGGTATCAACCATTGCTGATCTCATCGATCGACCTGGTGCCATCTTCAAAAAGGTGGACCACATGTGGGCAAAAGATTTGTCTTTCAAAAAACCCACCAAAAGCTTTGTTTGCCAAAAGGCCATGATGAATGGACGTCTTTAACATGGAACTCGGGATGACATGATTGTTGGAATACGACGGCGACAACGAGGGGAGGGTACAAACGGATAACGAATACAAACTAACTATTCTACTTATATACCTAGTTAGAACAATAAAGATGTTTCACATAAGGAATCACATGCATCGCGCAGGCTCGCATG
>Ga0153986_1000509_pt1 | contig 11714 bp, 14 predicted proteins | sample TSGA070MetaG_FD_104724 | JGI IMG/M metagenome (GOLD analysis project Ga0153986, IMG submission 104724) | Attine ant fungus gardens microbial communities from Georgia, USA - TSGA070 MetaG | ecosystem: Host-associated > Fungi > Mycelium > Unclassified | place: USA: Georgia, Alexander Wildlife... | reverse complement strand
CCGGTGATTTCAGGTTTCTCACGACACTGCTTCCTTTTTAGCATCCTCTTGCGTTCGAACCTCGCAACAGCGGCGCTTATATGACACTGCGACCCGCATTTTTTCCTTTTCAGATGCTTCATTTTTCTGTTCCCATCTCATATCCGTTTCTTGCCTTATCTTCAATACTGTTGCGTTTGCTGTCAGCTTTCTTTTGCATCGTCTGCATCATTGTCATGTACCGCCAATCCCCATACCATTGATCGTGTTATCGATGGTATTCTTCTCACTTTGATATCACCATACACATCCACCAGATCAAATCCGCAAACTTCTATCCAAACTAATGCTGGTCCAGCTCTTGTTTCGGCTATTCTTACCATGATGGTTTCTACGTGCGGTTTTTGAACGGCGAAACATGGTCCCCATTCATTATAATTCGATTGTGCCTCATTTTGATATCCAACACCACCTTCACAAATGCTTCACATATGTTCGACTTCGACAAATGTTCGTCAAACTATCTGTCCATCTTACGATAACCCGCTGTTTTTGTACTTAATATGTAATCGTTACCTTGGCCACGACCGGTCATGCGGCTTGTATATGCCCAGACTAACCTGACTATCATGACGCTTGAACACTTAATTTCATCTAGCTGCCCATCTTGCCCATTACTCCATACACAATATATGTTTTTAATAAATTAATGCGTGGCGCTTGGTCGCAGTCGGCGGCAGAATACGAGCATCCTACTTCAAGAGTTCCTCTTCAATAGCGTGTCTATGAAGAGACATCGGGGCAGATAACCCGTGTAGCAATCGGGATAAGAGCTGCTTAAGACCAACTACCAAGTATTTGTAGAATGTTCACTAAAGACAGTGTTTAGACTAGTTATACACAGAGGATTAGGAGAGGATTGGGGTATGATGTACAAATCTGCAGAGGATCAGTGTAAAGAGGCAAATGATGCTGGTTTCATTTCAGAAATAAACTTCTTGATGTGGATAGGTCCCTCTTATTGTCTCGTTCTGACTGGCGTCTTCCGATTAATGACAGATAGACCCTGTGAATCGGTTAGGCTAATGCCCATGCACACGTTAGCAAAGTCAAGAAAGCCACCGCTAAAGCGCTTGTCATCTGCCAAGATAATTTCGAGGTACCTCCATGCAATGTTGGAACATGCCTTCAGAGCCTCCTCCATCTCGAGCAATTTAAAGGAGTTTAAATATGGAGTTTCTTCTGATGACTTGATTTGAATAATCTACTGCCGGGTTATACATATGGGAGCTTCCCCAGGAGTTGGGTAGGTCGTTACATAGCTTGGGTCCCTCAGTCGCTTGTCGGTCGGGGCAATTTCGATACTTAGAAATAATCGACATGGCAACAAAGTGTATGCATGATGCTAACAATCAATACATTTGCAATACACTTGACAGGTGTCTTGCGATAATCGCTGTGTGTGAGGAAAATTTCATGAAGTCGGTACTGGAGCAGCATGTCCCTCGCCAACCTTGCGTTCTGCAGTGACTGGATAGGCTTTTTGGTCAAAAGAATGATATCAGCAGGATTTGGGAAGCCTACCCCAGGTCCTACGATCCATTGGGCACTGCTGTTTCGAAGCAGCGGTACCCAACCACTTCAGTAGGCAATGCAAGTGGAATACATGTGTACATTCACCCCAAACTAAAGATGATTGGATCAGCATACCAATTCCTGATACAACAAAGGAATTACTCAGTGGGCAATCGTCTCCTGGCATTTTGCATGACGGACAGCACCCTTCGAAAGGGACTCGACAGATACCACAAACATCGCCCTCCCCATCAGCATCATCAGATCCAGTGTTTCCTGTATCCCAGCGCCACTGTGCAACTGCATGCCAGTGTTTGACAGTGACCTTCATAATTGGGCTAATTGAAGTACACGTCACAGGCTTATATCATCACTTCAACTTATCGCGGCAGCCGCTACCTCTGGAAGGAATGAATGGCTTAGAGCAGCTGCCAATTACGGAAGAACAGGGAACTCGAAGTAGCCCGTCTCCTTGGTGTCCATGACCTGTGTGTAAATACAGGACCTGATCCGCACATGACTTCGAGAATTGATGCATTGTCGGACGAAGAGTAGGACATGAGCGTTTGTTGACATCAAATCTGGCCCCAATTTTCAACGAATACCCAAGTTCTTCCAGCATTAAATTCATACTTGCGATTCACGAGGAAATATAGCCGGAAAAGCATCTTGGGATCAGAGCTGACTTCGTCCCGAGACCAGCGCAATACTCGAGAAACCAAACGCGGGAACATTTCGATCAGACTAGCCAAGAAGCTCAACAAAGAGCTCGACATGAGTATAGTCCCAGGCCCACTCAACACGTGAAAAGTGACAAGTTGGAAGGAGAGCTCAGGACCAAAAGGGAAATGCTGCGAGTTTTTTTTCCTCCCGTATTCAACAGGCTACTCCTTTTCATTTCTCTCTGACAGAATCTGACACGAGCCGTTTTGTGTACAATAAGAGAAAATGAAATTTATTCAACTACGCGAGAGACTTGTGGGTACGATGGCAAGCAACATATCGTAGAGGCTATCCTATATTCAATTCGCTCTCGGAAAATACATAAGTTCTGATCGTACATAAGACAATCTTAGGATAACAATTTACATCACCATGTGGCAGGCCTTGGTTGCGCGCGTAAGCATTTTGAATCACCGTCGGAAGGAATTTCTTACCCAAACGTCTCGCCTGTGGCTAATTGACGGACAGGAGTCCCTAAGCCATCCGCACCGGTGAACGGCACCTTGATAGTCATGTTCAGATGCGTGATATTTCACCACATGATTGAATCACTCACCGTATTTCTATGATCAACCCCGAACACATTCACCTGATATGTTCCAAAGAAACGCAAAAAATTAACTCACCCCCACCATGAACCCAGAGTCGTGAGACCAATCTGCTCCAAAAATGAGAAATCACGTTTCAAAAAGGTCAAATGATATACTGACACCTCCGTTCTTAGGAAATTGAAGGCTACGGCCATTGTCAGTTTCAGCTTCTCGGATGCCACAGTCATAAATAAGTCCACGTACCAGAAAAATATGACAACTATTGAGATAGCAACGCCAGAATCCAAGGCAGCAGAAAGCACATCTAGAAATACTCGTTACTCCTCAGAATTAGAATAGAGGAAAATGGGTCTACAATTATACTTTGTCCACCAAGGGAAGTGGCGTCTGGGAAAACTATTTGAGCATGTTATATTGAAAAAGGAGATTGTTCACCTTCGGATAACATATTGGAAGACGAAGCCAACAGCACTGTAGTCCAAAGGATTCAGAAGTTATCCGAGATGATGATGCACAAAAGACTTACGCCCAAGGCACATAGTTGATAGCAGTGGCAGGAGGAATGAGACCAGTGCCGTTAAAAATAACGGGGCTATTTTCCTTTCAGATGACAACCACAACTCCATAGTTCCACTCTCATACTTACAAACTGAGATTAATCAGTTCAACGCAAGTTCGTCTCAGAGCGGTAAACGACGTACTTGACATATCTCAAGAAGCTATTTGGATATCTTTTGCTCAAGAGCCATGGGATGACTGGAGCGACAGCACCGATGAGGAAGAAGAACACAAGAGCTGGAACAATTGTCGGTTCAACTCTTCATATTGGACGTGCAACACATACCGCTGCGTCACATGTCAGGCTCAGAGGAAAAAAAACGACGAGGAGTGGAAAACGTACTAATAGGTTTGTCCTTTAGAAAACTGAAGACCAGGTCCAATCACACCTAAAAGCTCATTGAAGATTGCGTGTATACTAGATCAGTGCAACATACCCCACTGAAGCATAACCAGTTAGCATCCCAAAGGATAAATCGTGGAACGCTCACAATAATACTTGCTGTGCCGAAAACTTCTGTGCTTGGACAAATGAACCTAATCAAACATTGCTTTAGCAGCGAATCCTACAGGGAGTAAAGACTTTAGCTACCCGTTCGGTTGATCCGGGCTGCACATGTCCCTGATATACTATAAGTCAAACAAATCCAACAAAGTAAGGATCTAAATTTTACTCAATGTTCGTGAACATCCAAGCTTGCACACCAAGCTGTACAGTACCAGCTATGACTGCAGCAGTGATCTGTGCTACAAACATGATGCGAGGGGGGACTAAAGCAGTAATCAGTTGATGTAAAGCTTCAGATACAAGAACTGACGAACTTTTCATATAATGACCGAGTTTAAAATCGGATGTAAATTGAAGAGCCTGAGCCATCGTCTAGGCATTTGTGTTAAGGCTTTGGAACATCAAGTGCCAAGTTGGTGACAACTGACTATATAACCCCAGGTCTTGAACATCATCATAGCAATGGGACGACCAGGGAGTGCATATCCAATAATAAGCTCAGTTATTACGCTAGAATTTGCTGATCGATATGGACGTTGGCAAAATTGTGGTCTACTCACTTTAATCCTACTTGTTGGTTGGTGATCGCTTGAATCATGCCGATGGGGATCACATAGGCAAAGGCTGTAGTAAAAGTGAGATGAGCTGGCATTTCTACACATAGTCGAGAAGCTGACAGATGACCAAAGCGAGAACAAACGCCCATACTGGCATCTGGGTTGGCCACACTTCAATGCTAATAATACCCAGTGCGAACATAGATGCGAAGACGATGAGATACCACCATTCCGGGGCTGGAGGCAAAATTAGTTAGTTTGATACCTGGTGAAATTGAAAGCATCACCTTGCGGATAACGAGCCATCAAACGCGCATGGATGTCAGCTTGCTCATGTAGAGAACGACGGGCCTGGACCCAGATCTGCTTTCGGAAATAGAGGAAAGCATGCATCAAAGTGGCTGTAATAGAAGCGAAGGAAAGGCTGTTTGAAGTCATAAGAGGTCCGAAGAGGCACTATCATATCCAGTTCTTACCCGTAGGAGATGGCAAAAGTCGTGCTAAAAGGAGGAGAGTGTAAATATCCGTCCAAAAATGCAAGTGATACAGTACTCACGAAATAAAAAGAGGACTGTAATTATGGTAAGCCTCAAGATCAATTGTAGATTCTGGTGTCAGAATTCTTGTGACATTGTACGTTGTGCCAGTATTGTCATAAGAGATACGAGACGAGATGCTATGATGAATCACACATCAATACTGCATTCTCATGACTCGAAGGAATGCTACTCACGGCATGTATTCCGCATACCAAGTGTTGGTAAACTGCAGGAAGCGTAAATGTGTGTCTTTCAGAAAACGCTTGAGGACCCACGTGCAATATCGGGCACAGGAACCCTATCGAAAGAATCTCAGTGACGAAGAGGGAAAGAATGCTCTGATCTCACAGAAGAAAAACAAAAATCCGGCGAAGATGTTCACTTCGGCCCACCCTTAATTTTTGGCAGGATTCAATATGGTGAGACACATGTAGGATACTAAAATACCCACAAGGAGTGGCCAAAGGTGATCCAATGTATCTAGGTAAATTATAAGTTCGTATGTGGCAAGTTCATGTAAACTCATGCTCACGCTATCTGACTCCAGTCAAAGGTTAGAACCGACATTCCCTATGAAATAGCTAAACATCAGAGTGAAGATCAAATAAATAACACTGGAGATTTTACCATGCCATGGACATAACTGGAGGCAGATCTAGTGAGCAATTTTAACGAGATACAGAATTCGAACATACCCGAACAATTGAGCGATGGCTGATCAAAAATGACGGTAAATAACAGATCACAGCTCATATTTGTTCCCCTTACTTGTATTTTCCGGTCTAATCCAGGTGACCCAGGAAAAGTACGAAAGTGCTTGGACTAGAAAAAATTTCAAAGCAATTCTTGAGATCCTCGCAACCATGCTTACAAATATAGCCAGGGAAGAAATCTATGGCGGTATGAGTATGTGGCAAGGATCATTCAGGAGACATACACCATGCAAAAGAGCCAAGAAAGCAATAAACGAAGAAACGTTCACGACTGATACCACCTCGCGTACCGATACCAGCATAGTGTTGAGAATGCAGGGTATTAAACAAAGCACAGTTGACCAGATTAGTCGGCCATATCATTGATGGTGGAGACACAAGGAAGCGCTTGGCAATGCCACCAATAGAAAAGCCAATCAGTTGGGTAGACATGACAAGAAACCATTGATCTACCAACGAAGAGGACGGTGAGCATCGGCCATTTCTCTGAGAAATAATTGCCCCACGTACAGCTGAAGTTGTAAGTTTGACTATAATACACGCGTTGGACAGCTACGATATCAGTTGCATATGCAGATTGCCAGCCAACAGTAGCCTGATAGCGATAAGCAAGCCATATGTTTTCGTTATCTGGATACACACCATTATCTATTTTTACATGAGTACTAAGAATATATAGAATGGAGAGTGGAGACCATACCGTGACTAAAACATGTTCCTTTACGGTGAAAGGGCCTGGATTCAATCTTGCACCAAAGATGGACCAGTTGGGCAGAAATGCAGCAGCAGCTCTGCCGATCGGAAACGACAATAATTGCGCGACGATACCAGTGATGGTGACCGAGGGGTACCGGAAGAAGAAAAATTGGTTCAAACCCGGAATGAGGATGGCCCAGACGAGACCAATCACCCAGGATCGCAGAGTCGCAACGGGAATGGTTGGATCATCCGTATTAGCTACAGCAGACCGGACCTCTGGGTATGGGCTCTCATCTTCGAAAGCCAAATGTTCCTTGCCCAGGTTGGGATCGTCGAATCCTGCACCAGCCGAGTCCTTGCAGGTAGAATATGAGCTTCCGAGGAAGTGCAGGTAGACAGTATGTTACTCACATTCATTTGACTTGCTATTCAAGCATCACTTGTGAATAGCCTGATGAACTGGAACGGATCCAACATACCTTCAATAGCCTCAGATACGCCCTTCTCCAACTTGGTCTCGTCATTCTCGCCGTAAAGATTAGGGGCAGCCATGCTGGTGGGACTCGCGAGATGTCCTGAGACCAGAGCATGATGGGATGTGATTTATATATATTCCTGGGGCCTGTAAATCAAATCATCCGACCCTCCTGTTGATTGATAAGCTGCATTCTGACTATGAGAATTAGCAGCTGATGTGGGGATGGTGACCTGTCCATACCAGCCGGAAATTTATCGAAACTCAACCGCATGGCACCCAAATTTACACGTGTCAAGTCTGGAGTCTCGTGTTTGTCCAAAATCAGTACAGGAGTTCTCCCCTTCCGAACATAGACTGAATATAGAACGGGTAGCAATGGCCAGACACCATTGGGCAATTATAGACAATTATCAGTAGGCTAGCTTTCTGTGGTTCCAGTTAAGCTTGAAAGTCCTCTTTTCACTCCTACAGACGTGGGAAAACTTTGCCACTGTTACCTCGAGCTTGTTATATCATAGACTCCATGTTTACTACTGCCCAGACCCGTCTTCATGCGACATCCAGGTGTACATTTTTTGTTGCTATTGTATTCATGACCACAGGACTCCTCTTCTGGCTGGCCAGACTTCCCGATGACCGCCCGCTCATTTCACAAGCTCGGCTCACCACAGAGACCTTTCCGACAAGTGCAACTTTGGGCGTGGCGAGAAGATTGTATGTGCTAACTCTACCTGCAAGAAAAGATCGGAGGATTCGAATGGAAGCGCTCCGCAAGGCCATGGGACTACGGTGGACTTATGTTGACGGATTGCAAAGCACAAACGAACTCACTCAGAGAATGTGGGAATGGGTTTTACGAGTGCGCGATGGCCAGCCAAATATATCGAGTGACCCGTCATCCGGCGATCCTCCACCTGGTACCGTCAAATTCTCTTGGCCAGGTGACGTTGATCAGCTGGCCCTTTCCTCGGCACCAATCGACTTTTGGAGTAACACAGTCTGGTCCACCCCTGCAGACGTTCTCAACTTCGTGCCTTATCGTCCAACCGGGTGTGCTGTACAGGACTACCGGATTCTGAACTTTAATTCTAGTCTTCCCGAGCACTTGGTCCTCAGCCGTGCCCGGATCGCATGCTGGTATTCGCATATATCTGTCATTCACAGTATTGCCAACAATAAGGACCAAGACCTTGACAGTGCCTATGTAATTCTGGAAGACGACATAGACATGGAGAAGGACACTGTTCAACGATTGAAGATCTTGTGGAATTCTCTTCCTCAAGACTGGGACATGGTTTTCTTAGGTGTGTCGATCCCTATGGATTCTATCCATTCAATTCACTGCTCCTTATCAGGACATTGTTGGTCTGATGAGAAAAAACATAAGCCTTTACCTATCATGTCGTCGAAATCAGCGCCGTTCAAGAACGGAAATCCGGAGTCGTTATTTGTAAACAATACTTTCATGTTTAGTCGACTCTACCCGTCAAACCAGCCCAAATGTACCCATGCATATGTGGTCTCCAAGAGAGGCGCACGTAGACTCCTGCTTTACCTCCAATATCCCCCCTTCGCCTACTCGCGAGCCATCGACCAGGCCATTGCTTGGCTCATCGAAATTGGAAAAATCAAGAGTTACACAGTTGTTCCCAGTCTTGTGATTCAGACGAAAATGGACAAAAGCGATATCTCTCCTGGGACTGGAGGAGGCTGGCCTGAACGTTTGGTCAATGGTGTCCTCACAGGGCAATCCCCACCCAGTTTGGTATAGCACTACCTTATCTCCAGTTGACATTTCTTCATCCAAGCTGAGCATGCATATCCATCCTTATCATGCAGTGTTTGAATAATCAGACTAAAATAAGGCACACCAGGAACCACGTCATGATATTCATAATCGTTAATTCTTACTACTATCGTCCTAATGAATAAAGATACCTTTTGCATTACCAATTGACCATGCCCCTCGATACAACGGCAGTGTATTAACCCTTATAACATCACACCAAAGGTGAGACGGTACAGTCAGCTGACCAGCTTACGATACATCGCTTGGGGATGATGGACCTGATACCTATGGGTGGCGCGACCTAAATTGAGTCAATTTAGTGAAACAGGGTCCTTCTACCCAATAGCAGTGAAGGGTTTCTCAAAACTGAAAAGTTCGAGACAGAGAAACCGAAATCGAAATCGTCCATATCATTTGCATGTAATTGGTGTTGCAATTTTCTCAAGTAATCCTCATTGGATGCAAGAGTGACTCCCGCTCAACCACTGCGTTGCTTTATTTATTGTGAATTCTGGCGGGAATTTTTGCCGAGTTACGAAAAGAACTGTACAACGGACTGAACCAAATCTAAGCGAAATGATTGATGGGCTGATGTAATGGACTTCATTTAGCATTCACCCCGTTCTACATCAACCCATGGATTTAGGATCTAATTTCGGGGCAAAACTAGAACCATTCCTCCTCATCGCTAAATCAGTCAAGGGAGCTGCTGCTGTAAAGCTCATACAAGATGCCACTGCGGCGCCTGGTGTCTTTGTCTTTTCGGAGTTGCTAGAATTACCAAACATTCAAGAGGTTTGTACACTCTGTCATCAGCAGTTAGTTGTTTCATTCAGTCGTTGTAGCTTGAGAAGAACGAACAATTTGACAAGTATTTATTACTGTTGCGACTCTTTGCCTATAGGACATATCAGGATTACGTGCGTAAGTAGTGGATTGTCTTTGTTAATTATATTGCTTCTGATCTCAACAGAGAACAAGGACAATCTTCCGCCATTGATTCCAGCTCAAATCACAAAACTCAAACATCTTTCCCTGGTGACGCTGGCATCGGACCGGCGGGTATGTACTGCTATGTCTCCCTCCTGTTCCTCACTAAATTGTGCTTCTGGATAGATTCTCCCATACAGCGAGCTACTGAAAATTCTAGACATGCCCAATGTCCGGGAACTCGAGGACTTGATTATTGACGCCATATACCTGGATATACTCCGGGGGAAGCTTGACCAAAAGGAAGGACAACTAGAGGTTGAATATACTATGGGTCGGGATCTCGAGCCGGGCAAGTTGGAGAATATCTTGCTTGCGCTACAGAACTGGCAAGTTTGACCTCTTCAATACCCTTGCCTCGTCGGATCTTTGATTGTTCTCAGGTCTTCCACGACAGCATCTGCCTTGAGCACGCTTGACGAGAAAATTAACGATATTGCAAAAGAAACCAACCTCAGAAAAAATAGGCAAACTGAATACGAGAGCCAACTCCAAACGATCCTTAAGGATATTCTAGATCGGAAGGAAAAACAGAATCTGGCAAACAGGCGCACTGTATTCGGTGACAGGGACAATATGCCGATGGACATTGATGAGCCACCCGAGCTTACAAAGGGGAAAAATCGCAAGTGCGTGGTTTCACTTTACCTCTATGTTTGTTATAATCCACCATCCTCACAGGACGCCACAAGAAGTGAGTACCAAGGTCAGGAAGAGAAACAAACTATAATCAAATCATCGACTGCATGTACTATACTCTTACTGCATATTGTTAAATACGAGAATAAGAACCTTCAAAACCAGCCACCAATGGCTATAATGGTCGATCCAGACACTGAATTAAAAATCGGCGCTGATATATGTACGACCTTATGACTCCGATATCGTCGAAAGAGACAGATCGATCGGGAAAGTATATTCGCTTCGCAGTCGAAGATCGTATCAAATATTGATTGATGACCCGACACGATGTAATCTCTGACCGGTTATTATTATAAGGGTGCAGTACAAGTAATCCATTGTAATCCATCCGGTCGAGCGAGTCTTCACAATGCCTGATACTCGCGTCCACGCAAAACGTTCGCCTCACTCTCGTCCTCAGACTGCCCCGTCAACGCTGTCATACTGGGGGCCCTCAACATACCCAACGACGCTTGGCCTTCCCTCAGCGCCTTCGGGCTCATCACTGGGGTACACATCCCCTATCCGCACCATTTCTCCCCAGATTTCTAACTTGCGTTCATCTTCACGAGAGTCCTTAAAGGCAAAGGAAATTGGACATCGTGTAGGAACAACTCCCCCAGGGTCTTGGTCTTATAAGTCCAAGTCTTGTTCAATGCCACAGAAGCTGCCCTACGAGCTCCGACATAATGTCAGAAATAAGACTTCTGACCGATGGATTCCAGAACCTGGATATGTTTACGGCGAACGTGCCAAGCTACCCAAACCTTCACCGCTCAGAATTATCTGCGAGAGTGACGCTGATGCGGAGTGTGAGTGGCTCCCCAATTCCACGTCTCTGTCCTTGGCGACGGTATCACTGAGATGGGGACTCATCATATGTATCAAGTAGACGTCGTTACCCCTGCTGAGGAGATCACTTGGCAGTTCTCCGATTCCGCTTGTTCTCGAGACACACCGCAAGTGCGCGCATTGACACCACCGCTTCCCTCGCGCGATTGGCAATCTAGTGGTAGTAGTACTACCAGCACGAGCTCCGACGAAACGTCATCTAGCATAAGCATAAGCAATGACATGTCGTTGGCATCCGGGGAAGAGAATGGTGAGAGGACAGGCCCCTCGATGATTTCGTCAAAAGTCTTCAAGTGAGTTTTCATCTTCTTTTCCAAGCAACGAAAAAAGATGCTCATTACTCTATTACGCCTGCCCATTCTGTATCAATTGTCTGTGCCTATCTACTATCTACTTGACCCATTCTTCCTGCTTGTGTTATTGGACACTTAGGGGCTTTGTGAGCAAGTTCAAGTGGGTATCTGTTCCTTTAACGGGAACGCTTGGCAATGAACTGGGAATCTGGGAAATGACACTCACTGT
>Ga0153986_1000507_pt1 | contig 11733 bp, 18 predicted proteins | sample TSGA070MetaG_FD_104724 | JGI IMG/M metagenome (GOLD analysis project Ga0153986, IMG submission 104724) | Attine ant fungus gardens microbial communities from Georgia, USA - TSGA070 MetaG | ecosystem: Host-associated > Fungi > Mycelium > Unclassified | place: USA: Georgia, Alexander Wildlife... | reverse complement strand
TACCCCTGATGGGCTGTAAGAGGAATAACAAGCGACACATACACCGCAGTGGGCCCTGGAATGATAGCAGCTATCTGAGCCAAATGGAGCACAAAGATGACATAGATAAGGATGGAAGAATGAACAAGACATTGAATAGTTCATGTGCTCTACTTGCTGTAGGTATGAATAGTGTGTCAGTTCAATTCAGCTTGGCAGATGACATTATATGACATTATTGTATGCCGAAGTCTATTTGTATCCGTCTCACATGGCTATTAGCTACGTCAAGATTCCATTTATGGTTGTGAAGGGTAGACATCACGCGAGGAACATGTAGTATCATCAGGAACGAGATTGCGTGGTTTTTTTTTTGCCGGTGGCCTTTGCACGGTTTGTTTTTGTTTTTTCGAATGTGTGTGCAGGCTGCTTGGCATGTGCTGATTGAGCAAGTGGGCCATGGCGGAGGGTATCTGGGTCGAAATCCTGGACGACGGTGACGGTGGCAAGGACGTGATCGTCTTCGTATTCTTGCATGTGTGATGCAATTCCCGACCATTCTTCTTCTTCTTCGTGATCGACTAGTCCTATGAAGAGTCAATGTAGTGAAGCAAGTGGATGAAGAGAAGGTACCGTAGAAGTGCTGGACTTGACGTGCATTTTCGGCGGCCCGTTCCCGGAGAGCACGGCGCCGCTGGAGAGGGATGAGAGGGAGATGGAGAATGAGGAGGACAGGTACCTGTTGGCGGTCATGGAGGCGCTGTTGCCTTTGGCGTTGCTGAGCCCTGTTGCGAGCTGCCTCTGCCCTTGCGAGTTTGCGCTTGTGGAAGCTGGTGAGATATAGACTAGGTGGATTTAATTGAAGAAATTGTGTGGAGGAAAGGACTGACCTGCGTGCTTGGTGGTCGAAGAGGATGGCGTTGGGCATAAGAGGAAGAATGATGATGAGTCATCTTATGGAGCTTATATAAAGGAGGGAAAAGCGTTTAGTTTTGGCGATGGCGCGGCGCAACGGCGGGCTCGAATGGCGACCGACGAAGATAATGAACATGCACGATCTCTCCAACGACGACGACTTTCTCTCACATCTCCTCGTCGAGAAACTCGGCACCGGTGCCGTCCCTCTCTACGTCCACAAGATGGATCCCACTCGTCGTCTCCCCAAGACCGATGCTGTCCAGCTCCTCGACATCGTCCGACGCGTACGACGTCCACCAGCCCTCCTCTTTGTCTTTTGCTCACATTCACCAGCTCGTTCTCTCCAGGAGCACCCTCCAGAACGCTGTCCGGCACGCGATCGACGACCTCCTCCTGTAAGTTCCTCCGTCTTCCCTCTTCTTGCTCTCACCCGTCCAGTCTCCCTCCAGTCCGCTACTATCTCAAGTCCTACACACAGAAGCAGATCAATGCCTTTGCTACGTATGTTCCTGGCCCATTTACTCTTACAATCACTCATACCCACCCAGCCATGCCTCCCGCTACTTTGAACTCTATAACCCCTCTGGCTCCATTGAGATCGCTCACACCTCTCGCTACTCTCACAAGACCGGCAAGTCCGAGCTCTGCATCCTTGCTACCCGCCAGCTCGTCCCCGGCACCGTCATCACCGAACTCAAGGGCTCCATGGCCAATCTCACAGACCAGGAGGACAGGGACCTCAAAAAGGCCAGCCTCCGTTCAGGCGACATCAGGCGTGACTTTAGTGTCATCCACTCAAGGTCCATGAAAAAAAACCATCTTTTCCTGGGTCCCGCCCGGTTTGTCAACGTACGCTCTCTCTTTTTCTTCCTCTCCCTCCCTCTTTTCACCCACTCTTCGCTCACAGCATGACTGTAACAACAACTGCGAGCTCTTTCGCGAAGGCAGATACATTACATTTCGTGTCCTCAGGCCTATTCAAGTCGGCGAGGAAATTACCGCCCATTATGGCGATGGCTACTGTGCGTATCACTCGCTCACACACAAATTCTCTCTTACACCCTCTTTCCAGTCGGTCGTAGGAACCGCCATTGCCTCTGTGAAACTTGCGAAAAGAATGCCCGTGGTGGCTATGACCCCGAACAGGACGACGATGACATCGAGCCCAGTGACTCCACTTCCAACTCCGATGACACCGATTCCGACACAGAGCCTTCCGATTCCGAATCTCTATCACACACACCTCTCAACGTCAACGAACGCAGAACTCGCAGAGGTGTATACGCTACCATCGTTGCCCGCGAAGCTGACAGCGATGAGAGCGAAAACGAAGAGGACAACAATGTCCCTCTCGCTGGTGCAAATGATATCCCCGCCGACGGCGAGATCGAGTTGACAACAGAGATGGACATCACTTCAGAACTCACTTCTCTCACCCCTTCCATTCCCAGTCCCGATACCATGACTCCACCACCCCCTCCACCACCCCCTCCCCCTCGTTTTTCCTCCTCCCTCAGCTCTCTTTCATCTGTCGGTGATCTTTGCGAACAAGTGCCTGCCACCTCTACCAAACGTTTTACCAGATCTGCTTCTGCCTTGTCAATGCCTTCATCTGAGACTTCTAAACGTGCTCCCGAACTCGCCAAGAAGGAGCAAGCCGAGCCACGTGTTCTGCGAACACGTCCTTCTGTACCCACTGTACCCGCACCACCCATACTCCCACCGAAACCTGACATACCCCGTGGCACCGATGGAAAAATTCTGCCTACTTGCGCAACCTGTGGTAACGTTCTGCCCCTTATCTCCGTCGATTCAAAAGTTGTGTGGGGACTTGGGCTTGAGAGCGGCAAAAAAAAGAAAAAGCATGATTGCCCGAGGTAGGCCTTTTTGGCCCTTTTTGTGTCGCTTGTCTTTCATCATTGAAAAAACAGGTGTCTCCGCCATTTTGCCATTTATAATCAATCATGGCCTCGTCGTATATCTGCTCATGGAGGCACTCCTAGGGAAGAATCCACGCCCACATCCGACGCAAGCAAGCGTGTGACCCAAAAGACACTTTCCGTTCTGGATCACAAGCTGGCCGCCGCTGTCTCAGCCAGTAAACGTACACGCAAGGAAGATTCTCACGAAGAGGACCAGGCATCCAAGCGGCGAAAGACGGATGCCCTTGTCGTCAAGGTAAAACTCCCCGGTGCGGCAGCTAGGCCCTCTACGGATAGTGCCCCTGTTTCTGTAGTCTCTTCCGATATATCGGTCTCTGAACACGGCAAGCGCAAAAGAGGCAGACCTCGATTGTCTGATCAAATCGCCAACACCCCACCTTCATCTTCCACTTCTACTTCTCATTCTACTATCATCAAGGTTGAGGAAATTCCTACCGAGATCCCCACCGAGATTCCCTCGAAATTAGGTATTTCACAACCCCGTACTACTAATGGTCGATTTGGCAGGAAGCTCAGGTATCAGCAGCGGGCTGCCAGACTTGTGAAAGATTCATCACACAAGCAGAGGTCAGAACCCCCCAAACCTACTCGCTTTTCTACTCGTAGAAAACGAGAGAATGAGAATGAGGAACTTGCTAGGAAGAAGCGATCAAATCAATCGTCCCAGGCTCAAAAGGTCCTTCCTCGTCGAATGTCAGCGTTCAAGGGAGCCAGTCTTGTGTCAAATCCGAATCCCCTTCGTTTTGCTCTCAAGGTTTGGGCTAATCCCGTGTTGTGTGATGGTGATGATGATGGTGAAGACGTGTTGTCTTCCTCAGATGATGAGGAGGACGACCAGGGACCTGAAACTCCCGAGGATTATTTATCATCCCCAGTTAACATGATTGATTTGGTGGACCATGAAGCCTCTGTCAATGCCAAAGCCACGATTTTACCGAGAGCTCGGTTGACGTTCAAGCCCTCGCCATTTACATATGCGAAGCACCGATGGGCTTCTTCTGGACTTGTACCTAACATGGAGACAGCTACAGCTGCAAAAGGACAGGAAAGCCGGGGAGAACGGACAGTTCGGAGATTACATGACCCGAGATCCGGTGTTGGAGGTGATAATGATGATAATGATGAGGTTTGTAGTTGATCATTGTCATTCAAGTAGTTTTGTTTACAATTTCCTCTTTCTCTCTCCCTCCCCCTCCCTCTCTATCTCTATCACTATCTCTCTCCCTTTTTTACGCGCAGGTAAGCGATGAGGGACTCCACTCGACCCCATTAAGTCCGACATCGAATTCTCATTTTAGTACTTCTGAAGATGAAGAGGCCAGTGTTATGACGACATTGGAATTGGTTCATGTTTATCCGGTGGTCCCGAACCCTCCTTTGCCCGCTCACCACCATTTCTTTAAACCCAACTCATTGTCGATGCGGTTCCGTTCAGCAGATGATGCTTGCATGACGAAACCAACGTTTATCCACGCTGGGTGGGACGATATTGTCATGTGAAACGACTTTTTGTTCATGGATATGGAGTGGTCTCCTTTTTTTTTCTTGGTCTTGGTCTTGGTCTTTGTTTTTATAATTGGGGTTTTTCTTACCTTAATGACCAGTGTTATAATGCCTCCTCTCTCTTTCTCTCTCTCTATCTGTACGACGCGTTTCTTTCTCTCTCTCTTTTCAACTGTGTATCTTTATTTTTTATTTCTGCTTGCATTGTCCATTTGAAAGAAAACAAACTTTTTGCACCCGACTCTTTGAACCCACACCCGAGAAAGTTACAACGACTTAAAATGTCAGAAATTTCTCCATGTATATTGTTCAATGCGAGAAACAAGGAAGAAGAAAAAAACTTCTAAATCAATCTCACGTATCCGATTTTACTGAGCAGTACCACCATCCGGTTTGAGTGAACTCCGACCAGCTCTAAGAATTTCGTCCGTCGAAAGTAAGTTGATGGCAATGACAGAGCTATGCGAAAAAAAAAAACAGAAAAAAGTGTATCGGCATATATATAGATATATCCAATATTCCCACTCACCAAGAATGGAGCATTTGTCTCTTGACTCTATAATTATCCCAAATCCCTTCAACGGTAGGATCAAAAGGTTCACCCGATTCCAAATCGACGCCCACAACATGACCTTGAGCTTGCTCGTCCTATTGGAAATGATATTTCTTTAAGAAAACCTTCTTTTATTGAAATAAAAAAAACCAACCTGAAGAGCGACGACCACATCTTGAACATCAAAACCACCGTTCGCGGCTAATGTCTTTGGAATCACCAACAAAGCTTCCGCAAACGCATCTACCCCCATCTTTGCACGCCCTTTCGTAGACTTTTTCCCCGATCCCTTCAAATGAGCCGAACAGGCTACTTCGAAAGCACCCGCTCCCGGAATTAACGATGCATCCTCGATCGCGTTCTTGACCGTCCGTAAACCGTCACGAAGCGCGTCCTGAATTTGTTGAAGGGTATGTCCGTTGGGTCCCTTGATGAGCAGCGTCACGGATTTGGGATCTTTGACGTGTTCGACAAAAGTGTATTTTTCTTCACCGAGGGTATGCTCGTAGACGAGTCCAGCCCAACCAAGAACATCGGGTGTCAGATCATCAACAGAATTTTGGGAAGCACCACCGCAGAGTAATTGCAGGCTATTAAAGCTCAGGAAGGAGAAAACACGCACGCGCAGAGAAGGAGGAACTCACCGTTCCATATTGCGACGTTTAGCTCTCCGAAGTGCAAGGATATCATTCTTGGCGAGCAGATCCAAGCTCATCGGATCAATGCCTTTTTGGTTGATAACCACAAAATTCCTCTTTTTTTTCTTCTTCTCTTGCGAATTATCATTATCATCAACCGCTTGATCGCACACGAGGTTCTTGAGTTCGATAATCTTTCTGACTTTGGCATCCGTGAACCGCCTCTCGGATTCTACAAGTTTCTCCCTCTGTTCCGCTGTAGAATAGAAGAAGCTGGAGTTTACCTCACTGGGAGAATAATAGTTGATCAAAAACAGGGAAAAGTATAAAGAAAGAGATTCCCGCACGTCTTTTCATATTCCAGGCTGACATTGAGAGTCAAGATGTACGCATTTTCTACTCGCTTGGGCATATCGGGATGCCGTGCACCATGATCCAGAACGAGGCCTCGGACAAGCTGCGTTTCAGATGCTGTACGGTGTTGCATCTTCATGATTTCAACCATATGGAGATCAATAGGCGGCCGGAACTGTTCTTCGGAATCTAAGGAATCAAACGTCAATAACTCAAGAGGTAGTTTTTCAGGATCTGAATTACCTGCCGCAGGTGGGGGAGGACGGACCGTGAGCACGGCATCAACGACGTCTGCCGCAAGTTTCTTGGCAAGAACCGTGTTCAGTTTCGTGGCCAGCGAAGTATAGGCGATGTTAATCAAGGTTTCCCGATCAGCTTTCGTAGGAACCTTGAACTCATCCAAAAACTGTAAAGGTGTTTAGAAATAATGATACTGATTGAGTTTTCTGGTACTTGATTTCATTGTCTCTTTTTAAAAAATTTTCGCACCTTCAAGGCATCCTTCTTCGCTAGGTCAAATCCTTCCGCAATAATGGTGGGATGTACGCCTTCCGATGTATATCTCTCTGCTTGTTTGAGCAGTTCTCCGACGAGCAGCACGACTGAAGTAGTTCCATCTCCGACCTGGTCATCTTGGGCAACGGCTGTTCGTGCCACCATGGCGGCTGTAGGATTCTGGATTTGCATCTCAGATAGCAACACCTTGCCGTCCTTTGTGATTTTGATTTCACCAGCACCATCCACGAGCATCTTCAGCGTTCCTCTCGGTCCTGGATCATATACATCTCAGAAAATGTCGACATCTCCTGAATAAATTAGGACGACTAACCGAGATTTCCCTTGACGACATTCGCAAGACCTATTGCACCGGTGGTGTTCACCTGTTATGCGTCCACTTAAAAAAAAGGTGACGAGAAAGAGGAGCATCATACCTGTAAAGCCGCCGCACGTCGAACACTCTCAGCTTTTGGGTTTATCAATTCAATGCTGGATGTCATGATTAACCAGTCTGATCAAAAAGGTGTATCAGCTAAAGGTGTATACGAACACATCCCAAAAATCAAAATCACTTGATCGGTCGGAGTTTGGAGAAATTACAAATCGGAGGTCCTCAATTTTGACTTTATTTCCATGCGCTAGCCCGTTACATAGGTATATACTACAAATATAATTGATAGAGAAAGAGAACCAGCGAAAGCAGTGCGACATAGCATTCCGTGAACAAGCATTGCAAATTGCAAAAAAAACAGCAGTATACGGTAAGAAAGATTAAGTCATGGATGACGTGAATTGTGTATCTTGGCTTGCATCCTCCGGATGCTCTCGCAACCATTGGGCATCTAGATCTTTTAGAAGATTTCTGAGCAGCCTGATAGGTTGGAGATTACTAAAGCTGGGGCGATAATTTTCCTGGAGCATTTCGACAACTTTTGGATTTTCACTCCGTTGTCCTCTCACTCCATATAGGTCGAGTAGCCGCAACATTTCCCAACACTCGGATAGAAATGTAGGAGGATCTTCAGCTCCGAGACATCGAACAATATCGATCTACAGAAACGGTAAATAAAATTTACTTCCAGAAGGACGGAAGATTCACCTCAGAAATTTTGTGTGATGATGGGGTTCCTTGCACCGGTAGGAGACGACCGACGTACCTACTACAAATCATATCAACCTCGTGGTATGCTCTGATCGTGTCAAGCAACACAGGACTTTCAATCAGACGCATGCAATTAGAGAACGAGGAGTCGGTCGCCATGAGCTCATCAAACATATCTGAGACGACTTGATGAATCTCTGCCAGGTTGGGTCAAAACCTGAAGCTTTTACATGGGGTCTGGTATCATACCATTGCCTTGCCCGTTGATGAAGAAAGATTCTGTGATACGTCTCTTCCGAGGATATGAACAGGGAACATCATGAGGACCGGAGGCTTCACAGTCATCAATAGCACAGCCAGAAACCTGGGTGTTGAACGGCATTCGTCGTAAGGCAGATGTCGAGGCATTCTCAGGCAAGCTTGGGCCATCATATGAAAGACGTTTTCTGGTGATATCTGAGCCATATCTTCGATCGTCGGGGTGCTCGTAGGGATGAGAAGGACGTGGAGATCGGGGCTGAGGGAAATGCTGCTCTTGTGGCGAAGGCGGCCGAGCATGTCTGTAAGAATGATACTGCGACTCAGAAGATGCATGAGCATGAGACAGGGGAAAGGTCGAGGAGTTGTTCCAGGACGTCCTCGAGTCAACACCAGGCTTGAATTGAGGAACTTCCCACTGAAGAATAAAGTAAGTTACATAAAATCGTGCCAATACGACCTACAGATTCAACAGAAATTGGGATAGTCCTGTCAGAAGCTAAAGCGAGATTCATCGAATTAAATCGATCCTCTTGTTCTCTAGTTATCCGAAGAAAGCATTGTCGGTATGCCCCACGCTGGGTAAAAACCTTGGCTGGTCCTACAGATTGAAAACTCTGAAAGCGTTGAATGAGAGATGAATATATCACTGACCATCAATTCTAGAAGTGCTGGACTGGAGAGCCTCGCTCTATTGTAAAAGGCGAATGAGTCCAAGCGGTACATGAATAAACAGGCATCAAAATTCACAAAATCTTTGGCATCACACCATAGCTCTTCAGAGCGACCGCCGCTCCAGCAGCGAATGAAGACTTCTGCCAATAGGTGATCGGGAGGATCTTGTCTATTATCCTCAATCAAGGCAGTTACTAGGCGATCGTCGCCTCTGTGATATCGAAGATGACTAGGTCGGCCTGACGTTGAGAATTCACCAAGCGGAGGGCCCATTATAACATCTGCATTGTTAGAACGAGGTGGCTGGGAATCGTGTTCATAGTTCCGACGATAATGACTAGTGGGTTGTGAGTGATTGGCCAATGTATAGTGGGCACCAAAAGAGACATCCGTAGGACCAGACGAAACATTGTTTGGTTGAAAGGGTTGAGACGACACCGGTACACGGATTTGGTAAACAGCACCAAGCCCGGCATTAAAAGGCTTGTCACGAGTGATGTTATTATTAGGGATTGGCTGAGACTTGGAGTTGCGCTTCCCAGTTTTAGGCTTCGGAGTTGCACTGGATTGAGAGAGGCGGAATCTTCCTGTGATAAACGATGTATTATCCGCTTGTCTCACCTGTTTGGTGACTGTCACTGGGATTGCTGTCTCCTGTACATAATTATCTGAAGTGCTCATTGTAGAAAGATATGGGGATGGTGTTGGGGAATTGGAGGATGGGGGCCCCAAAGTCGGGCTTGTCGACGACAGCTGAGGTCCTGGTGCAACAGGACTTGGGCTGAGGGAAGATGTTCTTGGAGCTGCAGACGGTGGTTCTGGTTCGGGGAGCAGACCAGGGTCCTCCAATTTCACTGAAGTCTCATAGGTGCTGATCACCGGCTGATCCTGTTGTGGGGTTGGATCGCGAACGATGATTTGCGGTGCAGCCGATTCGCTGGATTCCGGTTCTAGGGACTGCCTTGTCACCTAGAAATGAATGTCAAATCGGTCATATGGTGCATGATGAATGACATACGCAGTCAGGACTAGACTTTCTGCTACTTGTAGCGTAAAATATGTGCCAATGGACGCGCTAATCTCTGACTTACGACGATTCAGTCTCCCCGAGCGCTCTGTCTTTTATGGAGTTCGGGGACTGGGACATAGGCTGTGGAGACAAAGGAAGACGACTGACAATAGAAATTAAGATAAAATGGCTTGTCAGGCCAGAAACTGTGACAAGGACCCACAGTTTGGGAAGATGCGCCGCCCATTTGACCATGTGCCCGATGCCTGAGGCCCTGAATCACGTGGATATTGATGTCCACAACTTGCACTTAACTTGCACTCAAGGGCATTTTCAACGACGCTATCATCCCTGTTGGATGCCATCTTGCAAGCACATGACTCCAAGTCTTCAGTTCGACTCAATTTAGTTTCCAGACTTTTTGCAGGACACACCAAAATTTCCATATATGGTAGATAATACAAACCAATAGGAGGCCTCGATAGGAGTCGTATCAACAAAGCATAAACAAAGCAATCGCTATATTCCCACGCATATCCTCATTTGGTTCTATACATGTTTTGCGCATTCAGCATGAATACGCTATCAATACACTCTTGTTCTACCCCAAGTTCAGCAAGTGATTCTCGCGCTATATTGTACCAATCGCTCGAATTGGACTCCGCCTGCGATCTCCCTGAGCTAGACGACCCGAAGACAATGCGCTGGAAACCAAAAGCCTCTATGACCGGTGCTACTAGATGCTCAGGTCAGACTTCATCATCACAAACATATAGTGAAATACACATACAGTACATCTTAATCCTACGCTTCCATTCCCGTTGCTCTTTGTCTCCTGAGTTTTCTTCCGTTACGTCAGGCAATAAAGTCGATGGTGTGGCGATACCCCATGCCGGAGGTAGGTACTTGATACACACACACGGGAAAAGGGAAAGCGCAGCTATCCGCGTCTGGAATGCGTGATAACTTGGGCTGTTCATCAATCTTGAAGTCGGCATATCCAAGTCAACAGGAGGTGGGAGGAGATTGGCTAAACCCGCCGTTAGGTCTTATGCCAATATCAGAAGTGCCAAAATTCAACTCGCCCAAAACGATAGGGGATTTAATTTCAAGTTCTGAGGTAGCGCGTGTCAAGAATTCCTCCAAATCTTCCAGGGAGTCATCAGAAATGCTCGTCTGGACCTCAAGTTCCACAGGCAGATCTTGCTGAAGAAGTTCTCGGAGACCTGCAACTGCTTCTGGAGTAGACTTGGAGAACACAGCAGAGAAAGAGACGGGGATACTGGTTTTACTTCTTGCAGCGATTGCTATGGATATAGACAAGGGGTCATCCAAGTCAACAGGGACCATGACAGACAATACTTTGACGCCTCCTATCCTGTAAAGAACGTGTCAATATTCGCATTTCAAGATAGATGTTACAGGCATGGATATCCCTCACTCTTGAGGCACTTCCTCGACCTTGTCTGCTGGGGAGGATAGAACTACACTGTGGGCACGGCTTCCGAGTAACTCGCCGGCTTCTTTTTGCCACTTTTGCAAACTGGGATCCCCCACAACATGTGCATCCACAACTTTTTCCGGGTGAACTGTACTCGGACTGGGTGGCCGAGGGAATCTGTCCGAAACTCCAGAATTCGGCGGTGTTGATACTGTTAGAGTAATACGGGAGAGGTGCGTTGGTCCCTTTCGACGACCTTGAATAGATCCTGGGCTCATAGAAAAAGTGTAGTTTAACAAATAGATTCTGCGAACGAGGAATTTGATGACTTGAACAATGGTTGGGAAAGGAACCAAGATCAGAGATAAGCATTTATGTTGATTAAGGTATATTTATACCTGTCGTGTAACCGTGAATGCAGACACACGAGTCGGGATGCTTAGTCAAGATCAAATGACTAGTCGTGATTCCTGCTACTCGTGTTTCATCTTGTTGTCTCCGACAACGTGATTCTCCAAGAGTCAAGGCAACGACGAGTGATCTTGCTCCTTCCAGAAAATGAGTGGACAGTAGTGTTACACCGTCCGTTTCCGTGTCCGATTCCCCATTGGGTAGGCAAAGCTGTTGATGGCTGCCCCCGTTTGGTCATTTCTATTCTCACGCATTTTTATAGCAGAGAGAAAGATCCTACTGCCACTTTCAATCGTAGTCAAATGCCCCGGTGGCAACTCTGGCTAGCGAGCACCTGAAAATTGAACATTGACTGACCACAACACTCCAGAGCATGAGCGTCGTCCGACCATGTCTTTTTTCTTGACGTCTAACCTCTTTCGCGACGTAATATGATGTATAGATCTTTGAG
>Ga0153986_1000506_pt1 | contig 11739 bp, 16 predicted proteins | sample TSGA070MetaG_FD_104724 | JGI IMG/M metagenome (GOLD analysis project Ga0153986, IMG submission 104724) | Attine ant fungus gardens microbial communities from Georgia, USA - TSGA070 MetaG | ecosystem: Host-associated > Fungi > Mycelium > Unclassified | place: USA: Georgia, Alexander Wildlife... | reverse complement strand
AGTGTGAAAGAATTGCAAAAAAGTGACGCTTATTGGGGTGTGCCAAAACAGGACGTCCGAAACTTTTATGGAAGACAAACACGTCGAATGTGACGCTTCGGAGCTCATGCTTCTCTGATCCATTGGTATCTTATGATCTTAGAAGAAGCAGTTTATGTATGTGTCTTCATCAGGATTCCACTTCTCTTTCAGCAACTACCCGGTTACGTATGCGCTAGTCCTCTTATGGACAATCACGTGCATAAAAGCAGTCTAACCAACTGGGGTTAACTGGGCGGATGCGGCAAGTCAGCATCAAGACAAGGATTCGGGTGTCAAGAAAAGGCATTGCGTGAATAATCAGGCATAGAGTGGCACTCTTTATTGATGGCGTGTAGCAACTGCAGTCAGTGGAAATCCATGTTCCATTCCCCTCGCACTGCGGACCAGCAAATTTCGAAGAGGGCAAGATCTCCGGAGGTCGCTGATAGGATCTCTCATCCCCTAATCCGTTTTTCCTTGATTCTTTTTCTCGCGCCGATACTTGGAATGAGTTTATAGAAAATTTAGGAGAACATCCCTTCAATTCCTTTCCATCAAGAATCTGCACCACTTGTACTACTCCGAGAGACCAAGAAAACAATAAACATGATAAGTATATACAAATGCGTATTACTCGCCAGGAAATGCAAATAGGTATAAGTCGAACTCAACAAGAATCAAGGAGGGTATTGTGAAATATGGCTAGAATACAAGTTAATTGCGATATAAGAAAGCGAATGTGGTAGACTGAAATGGAAGAAGTCAAACAAAATCTACAGACGAGTTTATAGTAAGTGAAAGACAATCTGAGTCAAGCCCATCATAGACAGCTATTGTCGACAGTAACCACAAAATTGGTAAAGAGGGGACAATTAACGTGTATGAAAAATAACAGAAATATAAGAATATTACGCGTTATTCAAAGTGAGCTAACAGTCCAATAATCCGGAGGGTCAGTGTGGCCACGACTCGGTGCAACAGGAATTCTTCGAGCGCAGAAGTCCATCATGCTCAGAATGCTATCATCCACGATCATCCCCACTGACATAGCCTCCTAAGCTGGCATGGCCTGTGCCCGGTCGGCTGTCAGATTCATACAAATCGAAACCATCAGGAGAGTATGTTAACTCTCCTGCAGAATGGAGAGGAGGAAGCAGTTCTGAGTGAGTTTGATGATTTTGGTATCCGGTCAGCATCGTACTGTCCGGACCCAGTCTTTCCACCGTCCGCGGAGGTGGGGTTGGGTGACTGGGCTGGGATGGAAGGGAAGAAGGCATGTACGATTGGTTATATCCTACACGCGAAGCCAGGGTGCTGCCAGCGTGCCATGAAGAGGGTGTACCTGCGCTGTTGAATCGGCGCAGGTTACCGTAATCTTCACGTTCGAATGGAGGATATCGAATATCTTCGATGGGCACGGCGAATCGATCGACGGAGCCCGCATGGGGGACATTAACAGATAAGCCCATCGCGGGATGCTGACGGTACTGCATCACTCCATAACGAGTATCGTAGGTGCCAGATTCATCAGGTCGCATGCCCATGCTGGAGATCCGGCGAGCGGATCCATTGGATAGACCAATAACGACTGCTTCTTTTTTGGCCTTTCGCCACAGTTTACGTTGATCTTTGAATTCTGTTGTACGCAGAACGTGAGGTGAAACGTCGATCTGTGATAGTTGGACAGCACTTACCGGCAGGCGTACGTTTGAGACCATGTTTTTGCATCAGAATGTGCGCATTCAGATGGTTCAGCGTACCGTATCCCTTGTTGCAACCCGGCCACACACAGTAATAGAGACGTTCGATTTCATCGTACTTGCGGCGAGGACGTTTCTTAACCGTGTTTCCAGGTAAAGCCACAAATGAATAGGTTCTGTTGTTAGCGTCGCCGGCGAGATTGGTGTTTGTTTGAGTACCCCTATGCAAATTTGACACCTGTGACGGGGGGCCGAAATGACTGTAGTTCATTGAACCGAGTTGAGGTGCAGACGAGGTGGAAGTAGCCGTGTTAGGGGGAGATGGGCCGTACTGATCACCTGGTGAGGGGGGGTAAGGAACGCCATTAGGAGAGGCGAGCAAACCACCATGAAAATTAGGATTCAATGGCGAAAGTGGTTCATAAAGACCTTGTTCGTATGCATCGTCGCCCTGCTTCCAGTTTGATTGGGATAAGGGATAATCCGAAAGAGTACGGGCGTCCCGCAATGGCCCTCTTTCCAAGCCTGACAAGTACGAGGAGGAGCGGATAGGCTGTGGGATAGGCTGTGGTGGAGGATTGAAGGCAAAGGGATATTGAGACAGGTGTTCATTCGAATCATTCGGAGGACCATAGGGAGAGTGACAACCGAGGAGCGTTGGCTCAGACATGCGACGTTGCTCCAGACCAGGACCAGGCTGGGCGGGGGTAGTCGGGTATTTATCGTGAGAGCCTTGGCGAGTACAACGGTCTGTCAAAGATTCCGGAACAGTACGATCATCCCCCGAATAAGGTGGAGCGCCTGTAAGGGGGAAACGGTCTTGCGAAGGTGGCGCACTGATGGGGTGGGGAAACGAAGGTGGAGGATGAATGTCCACGGGAGATGGCGATTCGGACAGGTAAGACCCGACGGCGTCTGAATTCCTAAGTGTATTTGCACCGGTATCATCGATGGATAGAGGATGAGGCGCAGGATACGGAGGTACATGAAATGATGAGCGAGAATCGGGGTCAAACATGTCTGTGGTGGGGGAGGTTGCGGGGGATTCAAAGACTGCAGCTGGGGGACGACCATAGCGAAACTGGCCAAAGGAGCGGATAGGAGAATGAAGAGACGAATGATCATCATCGACCGAACCTGGTGGGGAGTCTGAATGAGCTGGCGAAGTGGTCATGGGTACGAGGCCCCCGAGGTCGGTCAAGAACGACGGAAGCTTTTGGCGGGGAAGGTAGTCTTGGATGGATTTTGAAACGTCCAGTTGAGGAGGAGAAAGGACCTGGGACATCATCGGAGACGACAATGGCAGGAGGAAAGAGATGGCTTTGCGAGAATTGCTCGTCCTCTTGTCTTGTACAACTCTCGCACAGATCTGAGATCTGCGTGACGTGACTCTGGTGTCAGATTAATTACAGTTGAACTTAAAATCAGCACTCACTTGCCGAACAATCATTGAATCAATAACATCAATAACATCACATTGAGCTTCTGGGTTTCCATAAGGAAGCTGCCTTTTTTGGAATGCTCTCCATGTCACGCACCCATCGTTTCACGGTGACGTGACATATCGTGACGCCACGCGAAACGCGTCACTGTCCAGTTCAACTGACCAGCGGTAACTCAACTGTTCCACCGATCGCCTTCCTTTTCGGGGTCCTGTCCATTTTTCCGCTACTGTCCGTATACAGTCCCGTTCACTTTTTTGCTATCTTCTTTCCGCCTGCTTCCGCCTGCATAGGGCACAACCTGGGAGCGACCGGTTCCGCCGTATCCTGACATAGAATATGAAGATACAGTCGGACCTCGTCGGAAGTCTCCATTCAGTTTCCACTACACAATCTGAGAATCTCAGATTTCACTTACGATACTCATGGCTCTATTCGGCTTTTCATGCCGTGCATGACCAGACATGCTAAATATAACTTACCCTGCAGCCTGTCGGAGCAGCCCACACAACTTGAGCCATGGTGTGCATGAATGATGTATCTTCCCTCTAACGCATTATCCATTATCGGCAGACGTCCCGATTCTGAAGAGTCGTCCACTTCCCAAAGAATACAACCTTTTCACCGCGACGCCCATGATACCCAGGATTTCATTGAACAGTAAGCATAGCATGTATCTCTTAGTTGTTCTCCACTGGATGGTGGGGTGTGAGCAACTCCTGTGTAAGCTGTCAAGTCTTTTTCCATCGCAGGGCTTGTATTTCCATTCCCATAGCCCATCCTCACTGGGGTGACACTCGGATGTGTGTTGCCTATCCGCGATTTATTGTTGATTTGTTACAATCCCGGAATACTTTCCCGCCTCATAGCAACAGATTTAACAGATCTGCTCTTTCTTTTCCGGTATAAGCGGAATGGACGAATGACATTGGCTGTTGCCGAAGAAGGAAAAGTCAAATGGCAGCACGCTCGCACCGTTGCCCTCGATCAAGCCATCATTCAGCTGCTGTTATGTTACAGCTTGTGTCATGATTTCGAGGATAATCGCCGGATCTGGCGGATCCGCCACAGTTCATAGTCACTGTCAGAGGAGCTACCAACTCTTTGCAAGTGAACCAATCGGGTTTAGCGCTCAAACCGGGGTTTTTAGTCAGATAGTACACGTACACACCATGGCAAGTATTACCGATAGAGATCGACATCGTTCAGCTGCTAGGAGACGTGTATTTGACTGACTTTGATTCGTTATGAGGTCTTTTGCAGTGCATGATGATGTCTTTACCTGACAGTATGTGGCGGCGGCAATTGGAAGTAAGCATACCATCTTGGCACAACAAAAACTTCAACACCACAGTCAAAGTATTGGATATGCAGTATTTCCTGCGGCGTCAAATCTGAGGGATGGGGGGATTCGCAGATGAGATTAATCAGAGTGCCATAAGACAAGTGTAGAAGACAACGTTATAATCTGTCCTTATAGATGTTTGCTTGGCAAGGCGAAATCAAACCTATTTCGAGTAATGCAACCCTTTGGATGGAAAAAAGTGAGAAATATTATGCAAATAGGTAAAGAGTACCAATTAGTGATGGAAGGTGAAGTTCGTCGACGGCGCTTACAGCATATATTTAGGAAGTGTTGTAAACTGGTTCAGTCCTGAAAACAGTAAGCCCACACTGATGGTGGGGTAGATGTGAATGTGGCCTAGGAAGTTATTCGTTTCAGTTGCTCAAAAGAGCAATTCTAGAGACATGCGCAGACGTAGTTACGGAGATGACAGCTCCCATCTACATCAAGTTAAGTTCAGTTGTGAATATTCGGTGTGTTCATTCTCAGCATTGGAAGTAGTACCTCGGCGAGTCCCGTCGGGATGGCCAGTCGTGCACGGATAGATCTAATGATGGTGGAGCCGCATGACTCTGGGCGTTTTCCGAAGCTGGTTCGAACATCATGGCATCACAAACTACGTCTGTCATGAGCCATTGGATTCTAGCAAGCAATGCGCCTAGCCTTGAGCTGCAGCAGAGTAGACAAGCCGCAGCATTGACTGCGTGTGCATATCAGATGTGCAATGAGATTTGCGATAATGACAGGAAATTAATCAGGTATTTCAGGTATTGCGGGCCCGGGCAGACACACGTGACCTGTCATAAATAGAGGCCCCTATCGTGCATTCGCCTGGGTCGATTCGTTTCACGGACTGTTGCCATCATGCCCCGGCCCTTCAGGTCGTCGACAACCACGTCCGAGGCTCTTCCAAGGCGGTCTACAAGGATCAGCAATCGCCAAGGTCTGCTCTCCTCTCATGTCTTCTTCTGGCTTGACGTATCTTTCCTCAAACAGTCCGGGATGTGTCTATGGATCCTAGGCAGCCGCCAGCAAAAAAAGGAAAGACGACAAAGAAGAATGCTTTGCTCGCTGGATCTCCACCTTGTGCCACACAGTGTGCAGAGATTGTTCAACGTACTGTCCTGTCAAAGGCCGATTTTCAACGAGCTTCTCAGATGTCTGCCTCCGAACTGAACAGAAGGGAGGGAGATCTACTGTCTCGAGAGGAAGATTGTAGAGCTCGTGTCCAGCAGATCGACGAGCGAATGCAGGCCTTACTCGATAGGGAAGATGAGGCAGCAGCAAAATTGTCGCAACTAGCGAAAAAAGAGGCTCAAAATGCTCTTGGCCAACTGGAGGAGCATTTCACCTGTGCATTGTACGTCAACCTTTGTGATCATCAATGGCAGTGGCTAACGCCAACAAAGGTGCTATGAAATAATGGCATATCCTTACTCTTTGCACCCAGGTCATTGTGGTCACACATTTTGCGCTATCTGCATCCTCAAATGGTTCTTTTCGCGGTTGCACCGGGTCTGCGGGGGATGGCATGAAGCTGTTGACTGTCCAATCTGCCGCAGCGTTTTGATACTCACTCCTGATCGTGTTCCCCGTTCCAATATGACCTTCCCCTTTGTCCCCAACCGTGTGGCTGCAGCAGTTGTCGAGTCCCTAATTGAGCGACTTGTGTTCTCGTCGTTGCCTGTAGTGAAACGAGAGTATTCTGAAGCTCTCCGGATATCCGAGCCCGACAAGGAAGGGCGTATACGTAAGAAAGAAGTTGCCAAACTCGAGGACTCCGACTGTCCTTCAGAGGTTGACCTTGATGCTTGGAAGGAAGGGGGTACCATGCGAACAGAATGGTTGAAGAGAGACAGGTGCACATATAACCATGTCTTTCCTCCTAGTTTCTCTCTCATTGTTCATCCATCTAGTGACGGCAAGCGAGAGATGAACCAACTTCTTCATTCGTGGCCGACCCTCGGGTCGAATGATTTCCTTTTGCTCAAGCAGAGGCTTGAAGTATAAAAGCGCATTGTCTATTAATCATGTCCCCTTGGCTTTCACGTCTATGGATTTTCTGTCTGCAACAACATCGATCCCAAAAACTGCGCATGCACAAACTGTTTTCATAACGATCATTTATCATCATAACCTTAGGATACCCCTGTAATCATCATTCAATGGTGAGCGGTGACTTACTTGGCCTCAACATTGGTAGAATTCTGGATTTTAAAGAGACCGATACACACAAATTAGTTTAGGCAACTATGCACCTTCAAAGGAAGAAGCATCGCTCTTTCAGGCCTCGTATACCCAGAATCTCCTGCATTTAAATTCAGATGAAGGCTTTCGGAATGTTTAATCGAGAAAGTTACCCAATCTGACGGGGTTACCCAAAGTTCAGATATACTCTCCATCTTGCCGAGTACAGCCGCACCTTTCCAGGCAAGGATTTGGGGGCTAACATCCTTGGGAGGTGGGATAACTTGTACCTTTTCCATACCTGATACAACTGGTGTAGCAATAGCTTGCAATCTGGAAACATAATTCAGATATAACCAGAGCATTCAAGCGACGACATTACCTGCTTTCAAGGGCAGGAGCTATTCCAGATATCTGTGCACTACCACCTACAAGTAAAATCATTTGTAGGTATTTACGGATGCGGTCTTCCCCAGCTGCTCGAACACTATTAAAGATAGCCACATCCAATGGTAGCATGCTGGCTTCATAGGGGACGTCAATACTGTAACCCCCTGCATAGACAGGGACTTGAGCCGGGACAGCAGTAGGTGTGGTTTCTGAAGGCTGAGAGTTCTGTGAGTTAGCTTCCGCTTGAGTTTCTGTAGGTGTTTGCGACGTCGATCTCGAAGCATCGTTAGTGCTCGTGGTTGTTTCAGCTTCAGCTTTCCCTGGGGTTGAGGTACCTTTTACAAGACTACATTTGCGACCAACTGACATTAGTAAGGAGGGACATCACATACCTGAGGCTTGGGTCGTAAGCTTGGATTTTGCGGTGCCTTCCTCAGTTGTAGTTCCGGGCATAAGGTGCCGAGTGGATATTATCATTGCATTTGTCTGGTGTGGTTTCAAGATGAAGTGTTCAGAATTGTCTAAGATATCTTACAATGATGTCCGAAGCTTGCTCAACAATTTCATCAGTGACCATTGAATTTGGTGTGTTCTTCCTTGGTGGGCGTTTCGCGTCAAATTGAATGACACGAGGTTCAAAAAGGCACTGAAGCAGATGATCCATAGTGATTGACGACCAGGCAGGCAAGAGAGACGTACCATGGGAGCTAAGATAACCTCATCGTAAACACGGAAACCGTACTTCACAGTAGGCTGATTTGGCCTACGGACCTGGAAGCCACATAGATTGGTTGCGACATCACTCTACCAACGAGCTTAATACAAAAGATAGGAGCGAGATGCCTCGAAGAGGCTTACTTCCGTCAGAGTGCACATTTTCGCCTTTAGATCCTCCATGATGTTCCAATCATATGATCGTACAAGATCCATTTCCTTGTAAGGTAGATAGATTCTCTTGAGCAGGACAGAAAGAAACTCAGTAATATCATCTCCCCCCACCCCCAACCTCATTCTATTCCGGGATGTTATCTCATCGTTTCATGACAAATTGCGATCAACACACCTCGTATCAGGAATAACCATCCCTTCTTCAATGCAGGCGATACTGGTTGTTGTCGCACCAATATCAACTACACAAGCATTAGAAACACCAGCACCATAGGTCGCAGCCAGGGATTCCTAATATTTGATAGCTTGAGGGAGTGAAAACCAAGGATAGATCAGAACAAACTTGTTGAGCACAGAATCGTTTGAATCCTAGGGATATCAGCAAATTTAAAAAATCACAGACATAAGCTCGGTCGTAGAGATCAGGGATAACCAGAACAACAGAATAGTCCTGTAATGGGGATGAGGTTGCTTCTGAGGGTCCCCCTCTCGTTGCATACCTTGAAGTCCCTTTGCTGGAGTCCGCATTTCTCTTGCAGCCCCCAGAGAATAAGAGCTTCTAGATCACTCAGTACCACTCGTACTGAGGGGTAGTCGCGGAGGTTAAAGTTCCGGTTATAGATTGGGTGGCGGACTATATAACCGGCATTTTGAGGATCTCCAATGCGAAGTGCCTTTTTTGGCGAAGTTAGATGTCACGAGTAGATGGATGGCAAAAAGTGCTACACACAGTGTCCCCCATTAGGACATCCTCGGTTGAAGTATGGTCAATCCAGTCTATTTGCATGGGGTCGTTTTGTTCAGAGATAATTTCCGGTTGGAACTGTTTATTGAACGTTGTTGATATCGTAAACGCGTTGTAAACGGTACGTATCTTGAAGAAGCGCATCCGTTCTTTCAAGGATCCTATCATACTGGCTAATTTGGTATCGAACTACGAAGATTTATGAGTCTACAATTTGATAGAGTGAGAAAAAAAGACGTACTGGATCCTTATTATTGTTGGCTTCCTCTGTTTTTTCTTTCTGCTGAGCTATTTCATCTTGTGTCATTTGCGACCAAGGGCGAGTTACATTTCTAATACGCTTTACTTCTGGCATCTGTGTTCGGCACTTGCGAGCTACCACACAAGGCATAGAAAGGGGAATGACATCAGAGGCCCTTCCTATTCGAAGAAATCTTGAACCAGGATGTATGACAATGACCTGAGAGCCACGTCTTGGAGAGCTGGATGTGGTAGTCTTCATAAATATGGATTCAACCCACCTTTGTGGTTCAGCAAGAATTTGGATAGAGTCTTCATTATTACCATCACGCATTCTTTTAGATGTGTTTCTTGACCAGATAGTTTGTGTTTCCGACTTTAGATATGTGGAATTGACATGCTTTGGGTTCGCCCTTGCTTTGGGTGAGCAACCACTCCAGGAAACGAATGAACCCGAACTGACGACGGAGGCATACTAAAGGTCGTAAAGCGCATCCCTGCCTCATCTTTCTTCACAGTCGAAGCGCGTGGCATTGCAATAGTATGCTAAATTTCTTGCGAAAAGATGCACAGAAACGAGGGTATATAAATACAGGAACAAGAATAGCAAGAAATACATAGTGGATCATTCCCACGGCTACCAGAACGCACACCAACCTGAGAAACACTGGCAGAGATTTTCCAGAGCAGTTGATTGATTAATAAGTTGTTCGACCTGTTCTTGTACCGTTAACTGCACGTCTGGATTGAAGTCACGGCCTGATTCATAGATTCAAAAGTGATGATCATTCACCAAGCATAAGTAACATACCGGTCAACTTGTGTTGAACGCGATTGAAGACGAACAACGCCCTTTCATTCCGTACTTCTTGAGCACCAAGTTCACCTTGAGTCTCTATATTTTGATGACAAGGTCAGCAGTAAATCCTCTGACCGATTAGATAAACGAACCATTGAAGATCTGATCCTCGTTCGCTTTGACCTTTCGGGATGGCCCCTGAGGGTAAGCTGCTGCCCGCGCTAGCTCAGCAGCACGATCAGGATCAGCTTATAGCTAGTCAGCCTGGTTCACAATCCGCGGAAAGGCGTCCTCACTTTCATTACGTCGACCGTCAACTTCCGTTTGCATCAAGCGCCAGTTTATCAAAGGATCATAGACGAACGCCTCCAGCACTGCCATCAAAGATTCCTTATTGTCGCGAAGGACAGTCATGGTAATTTCACATGTATTTCTGAAGCTACCTTCGATACCGCTGACCTGCACCCGACCGAGAGTAAGTGGCAAATGACATCAGCTATTAATTATGGCACGCACCTCCATGGCGTGAGTCAGCATCCTCGTCAATCGGAATGGTACCTTCTCAGGGAACTTTTCACGATGCATGGCCACTTCGAAACAGTCACCAAAGTCAATATGAACGACCTTCCCAGTGCTTCGCTCCAGCATTATATTGGAAGGATGTCGGTCTCCCAAACCAAGAATGTGTCCAACCATACTGTTGACAGCGAGCGATCGAGTATAAGTTGCTCGACGCTCCAACCAATGCTCCGAATTGGTACTCTTCAACCACAACACGCTGTACAAGTCTTGACCGGTAGTGTTCTCCAAGGCGTATTCGAAGACTTCGACCTTCTGCAACAATGTGAGGTTTTCATAGTCAGGAGCCATCTACGATGTGGTTAGCTAAAATCGGGGACCGTCTTTCCTCTCTAGAGTCATACACACCTGAAGCATGAGTCGATATTCGATATTAAGTAGAACTTTTCTAGAGTCACGGTAATCTCGGATGAGTACGTGTAGGGTATCACTGTCTTGCACCCAGCCCAGCAAACCGGCGTTGGGAGCGAGCGGTATCACAGGGTATCGTTGAATATGCAATCGTCTTTTGAAGCTAGCGGTATCAACGGAGAGTAACGTGTTGACCAAACTAAATAACTGCATTACTCGTTCATCCTGACGTAGATCTTCGTGACCCTTGAGGACGTATTGATAATCACGACCGTCATCACCCCTCAGGGAAAGTCTTCTAGGTCTTTGTTTGGACGCAATCACCGTCAATTTGGTAGCAAAACTTTGAATCCTGATGATTGGCCTGCCACTTTGATAAGTTCCAGGGACTGCAAGCTCCAGATCCCGAGCCTTCAAAAGATGTGGTGACACGTATTGAAGGTCCAGAGTGGTAAGTTGTGGTAGTTGCTTTTCGACACGCTTGAACACCTAGCGCACATTATTTGTCAGCGAAATTCAGTGCATGAGTCATTTAGAACACAAACTCCGTAGTAAATATCCCATGCTCTATCCAGCTCGGCAGTTTCGCCATAGATCCTAAACCGACGACAGGCTTCACGAGCTTCGTGCAGTTCCCTGCCAAAAGCTTGAGCGAACGAAATCTCACGGGCAGTTTCAGGACCCTAAATGCGTCGTAATCAAATTGAGCTCTATAAAACATAAAAGTATCTTGCCTTTTCCAATAGATCATGTAGAGGTTCCAAGGCGGCTATCATTCCATCCGGATTCTTTTCCGTGAAGTAAAGCCGCGAAGCTTCTTCTAGTCCCTCATGCCACAACTCATGCCATAATATTGCAACTCGGAAGAGTTCTTGGCTGACTACTTGGGCCTAAGCAGGAATGAGATGGTTTCTCAAATAGGTTGAAGACAGGTACCTGAGTTACGATTATTGGACTATGTTCCCGCATCCGCTCCATAATGCCAAGCGCAGCATTTTTTCGCGCAATACTTGAAGATTTCGAGGCTACAGTCAAAGGATAAATTAGAGCTT
>Ga0153986_1000504_pt1 | contig 11764 bp, 10 predicted proteins | sample TSGA070MetaG_FD_104724 | JGI IMG/M metagenome (GOLD analysis project Ga0153986, IMG submission 104724) | Attine ant fungus gardens microbial communities from Georgia, USA - TSGA070 MetaG | ecosystem: Host-associated > Fungi > Mycelium > Unclassified | place: USA: Georgia, Alexander Wildlife... | reverse complement strand
GTAGGGTTGACAATAGTTCCATCAAGGTAACCTTCTACTCCTTTGGATTCAACTACCATTGTGATATTCTCCTTCCATGTATTCTAGTTCATCCCATTGAATTTGTTAGATTCTGCAAAAACTAGAACAGCTTCTAATGTCATTATATTGTATAAATGTAATGTTGGTTGTATACAGTGGGGTGTATGTGAGGTTGAATTTATGTGGTGGATGTATTGTGTATAAATGTAAGGTGGTTTTGTATGAATGTATGCATTGAATTCTTTTGTTTAAATGTTATGGCTAGGGCCCATAACCTTCTAAGAATAAAGTGCCTCAGACATTACCCTAAGTGGTGAATGACTGAGTGTATTACCTAAGAATAAAGTGCCTATACAGTATGTAAGTATAGTGTAGATAATAATGGATAAATACCTACCTCAGACATTACCTTAAGTGGTAAATGACTGAGATGTCTACATATTGATTTTACTATATATATACTTTTCTAGAAATGACATCATGATGTAAGGAAAAATAATAAAAGAAAAAAAAACTATTAATCAACTGCTGATGTAATGCTCTCCTTATCCTTACATGTGCTCATCCTATTGCAACAGTTCTCCTAGTATTACTTGATTATTTATACTAGGATATACATGTGACTAGGTACTCTAATAATATCAGTATCTCCCATATCTGTCTGATACTATGTGCTTACTGTTGTGTGTCCATGCCTGTCCATCACAAGGACATTTCTATGTTATTTATTAATTAACACCTCCCAGGGTGTTACTGCTAATTTTCTACAGCCGTCAGTCAATGACAGCCACTGGCTCCTGATGTTAAAAAGGTCCATTGAGGGCAAATCATAACAAAATAGAGAATAATCAAACAGGAACTCTAATAAGTTCTCTTTGTCAACTCCAACTTAGAGAGGGTAGCTTGAGTCTTCATGACCTTGGATTACTATACTAGAACTTGTTTTATACTCTTGCAACCTTGCTCCTCATGACTTTGCTTACTTACTCTTAAGTTGGTGATCATCTCAACTACTGCTCACACTTATACTCAACAACTTGGCTTAGGACACTGCATTCAAAGCCACTTCTATACATAAATGGGCCCCAGCTTCAAAGAGACTTACCAGTCAGTAGTGTCATAAGACAGAATCAAACCCTTGACTTTTTCCAGCCTTTAAAGGTCTTCTCAATAATCTAAAGGACTATAATGGACTATCAAAGCTATAAATAGAACAGTCAGGTGACCTCATTAGATAATCAGTATAGAACATTCTAGTAGATCATGTAAGAATATGGCGCATAGACCAAGTCCAATTTGTATATATACTAGATACAATACACTAAAGAACTCTATTGAGTTCTTTCTGATACTCCACCTAGGGGTTGACTTAAGGACTTCATGATCTTGCTCTAACACAAAAACTCAATAACCACTTGTATCATAACTTGGATTCAAACCCTGAGATATTGCCAGCCTTCAAATGTCATGAACCATCTTTACAGGAATATGACTAGCCACCACAGCTAAGTCATTATTTATATTTCTTTATATTTTCTTTTCTTTTCTTTTCTAAAAAGCGCCGTGTCCTAATGACAAGATGACTTGATACTGATGCAATGGTCATGCACATGGACAAACATCAGTAAATAGACATACTTGTATATAAGTAGGGCACAATACAGCAAGAACTCCCATTGAGTTCTCTTTGTCAATGCTAACTTAGAGGGCAGTTAGCTTTATTCTAGCCTAGGATCTAAGCTAACCTTATATCAAAGACCTTCTTAATAACCCAATGGACTATAACATGACCTGGGATATAAATAGAACAGGTCAGGTGACCATCTTACATAAATAGTGTAAAATGTTCTAGGTAGATATGTGACCTGCAGGAACTTGGCACATAGACCAAGCCTTATATGTATATAAGATAGGACAAATACACTAGGGAACTCTATTGAGTTCTTTCTGACCCCAATCCTAGGGCTGGTTTACATTCTTCACAAATCATCTCCAGCACTAAGAACTTGATACTACTTGCCTACCTTGCACCTCATAGCCTAGACATCCCTTACAAACTCTTACTCTACTTCTACTCATTAGCAGTCACAGAGACTGTAGACCTCTTAGAGAGCGGGTCCTAGCTGTAAAGAGGACTTACTGTTCAGTTAGGGAACAGAGGAGGACAACCAGTGATGCACTCAGAGCTGTTGGTTGGAGACCAGAACTTGTAATCTAGGGCAGTAGATACAAAAACTTTTGCTAGTTGCCTTATGCTGTGGTACATTGTTACCAGTACATGCAGAGGAATGGTAGTGACTCTTTAAGAGCCTACCTAGCTTAGAGATTCCCTTCTTAGGGATAATATTGTTTTATCCTTCATATATAACAAGTAGCTACAATTTCCTCTGAAAAAGAAGACCGCTCCTCCTACAAGAAATCATCACCATCACCATCACTATCTCCACCACCACATCCCAATGCCAGTATGTTGTGTCAACAACAACAACAACAACCATTGCCTGCCCTACCCACCATGGAGGATCTTCTTCACTTTATGGCCCAGCAGTCTAAGGCCATCTATACCCTACAGCAACAACTCATTGCACAAAATACACCAAAACCTAAGGTTACTGCATCCCCAAAATTTGACGGATTGAAAGAAGCAGTAGTAGGATTTGTAAATGCCTGTTGCTTGTATACAAAGTGTTATGCTCCTGGCCTGACACCTGACTTACAGTGACCAAGTATTAGTCAGCAACCCAATTAATTAATTAATCAGTGACACTAGTACTCTAGCTTTGTTCATCCATAAGCAAACCTTCCAATCCAGCTCTCAAACTCCCCTAGGTGACTCTCTCTCTTAAGCATACACTCCTAGAATCCAGATTGGGCCAGTACAGAGGTTGGCTCTATCCTTAAGACTGTAGCCAAGCCCAACCCAGTCCCCATCCCAGCTGTGAGGCTTAACAGTTGAACAAAGCTAAAACCCCTGTACTACACCTGAATTCATGTCCGGACAATCCCCAAACCCTGACCCACGGCTCAAGAGACGCACGAGACACAAAGTCTAGCAACCCAACCCACCTTGAGGCCCCTCAACTACACCTATAGAACACCCATTCACAGCCTCCCAAGCTCGCACCCAATGCATCAACTCACAAGAGCTCCCTGACAGGGCAATCACGGCACTATCCAAAGAAAGTACTATTGATGCCTCAAACAAACCAGGAACCCCCCTTGCATTCCCCTCAATCAAACCCCAGGCCAAGATTTCCAACTTAGAATTGTGCACAGCCTTGTTGGCTTTGGCCCGACAGCCCAGTACCCACTCCCAAAAGAAGCACCGTGGCATCCAAGAGCCCAATACCTTTAGCGGAGGCAGTGTGGATGATCTGCAAGCATTCATCTTCCAGTGCCAAATTTATTTCTGTGCCTATGAGGGGGAATTCAGAGAAGACTCAGAGAAGGTTTATTTTGCCATATCCTACCTGAGAGGCATTGCACTGGATCACTTTGAACCATTCATCAATGAGCCCAACCCTTACCAAGTAATAGACTTCCTGGAGGACTGGGATGCCTTTGTTCAGAAACTATCAAATATATTTGGGTCATACTCACTGGAGGACGATGATGAAGATGCTATTGTTGCAATCCCTTTCCCCCCAGACGGCAAGGCCGTCAACTACTTTATACAATTTGCCAAGTACCAGAACAGGATCAGATAGGATGACCGTTCCCTGAGAAAAGTGGTCAAGGACGCAATTCCAAGTAGGATCAGCAAGGAACTTTGCTTTAGCAAAGAAGACCTTGCAACATTTGAGGGGTATAAACAGGCAGTCCTGAAAGTAGATAACAACCACTGGAGATGAGTTCAGAAAGAAAAGAACAAACATCAATTAGCATGCTCACTACAAGGACACCTTCCATGCTACCCCAAGACCAATGCACCCAGAAACCTGCCCGACAAAAGGGTAACTTGGGCAGACTGCCAACCAAAAGACCAACCTAAAGTACAGATCCCCTCTCAGCTAGCTACCCTGCCCGCCAACTTAGCTACTAGCATATTGGGTCCTGACGGGAGACTCACTGGTGCAGAGTGACACAGATGCATGAGCCTTGGCTTGTGCATGCATTGTGGACAATCCGGCCACCTAGCTTGAGCCTGCCCCAAACAATCTCAGAGATTGGGGACCATGATTGAGGCACAAGCGGCAGTAATAGGGGAACTCCCTAATGCATCAGATCCAGCAAAAAAAGAATTGGTGGACCTCTCTTACCTTGGGGAGACGTCCGCCTGAGACAACCTGCGGAGTCCCACCTGCACTTGGTAACCATAAGGCCCTAATCATTCTACTGCAATCTGACCACATACTAGGAACTTTTTGCGGCTTGGTGGATTCCAGCTCTTCAGACTGCTTCATTGACCCAAGTCTCATATCAAAGAATAAGCTGTCAACTTGAGATATTGCTCCCCTTTCCCTCTCCCTGATTGATGGTACTGTTAACAATTTTGTAAAACAAATTGTAACATTACCAATAATACTCCCTTGTGGCTTGTCATGTTGCATTGAGTTGTTTGTCACCCCACTCAATGGATCTTGTGAGGTTGTGCTCGGCCACAACTAGCTAGTTAATAGGAACCCCTTGATAGACTGGAAGCATGGTACACTACAGACCCAAGTTGAGGAAGTTGAGACCCCCTCTGACCAGGAAAGGACCAATCCCCGCCCCCATACAACCACCCCTCAGCAACCAAGGGAGAGAAACTAGACGCTAGTCAGACCTTCAATATCATTGGTGAATGCCACGGCTTATAGACACCTCTGTAGACAGAAAGGGAATACGACCTTCCAAGTTGGCCTAACGTTGAACCCAAAAGTTGATGGGAGAAGGGCAGAGGTGAAGGACCCTGATCTTAGTGATGTCCCCCATGACTACCACTCATATGCTACTGTGTTTAGCAAGCACAGAGCCAAACAACTACCCAAGCACCACCCACTCAACCTCTCAATACAAATCAAAGAGGGTAAAACCCCCCCTCTGGGACCCATATACTCACTGTCCTTGCTCGAGTTACAAACACTCTGAGATTTCCTAGATGAGAACCTAAGGACCGGGCTAATCAGGCCTTCCCGTTCCCCTTGTGGGGCTCCTGTCCTCTTTGTCAAGAAGAAGGACGGCTCACTGAGGCTGTGCGTTGACTACAGAGGGCTGAATAAGATCACCTGCAAGGACTGCTACCCCATTTCTCTGGTGGCCAACCTCCTGGATGCCCCAAAGAAGGCCAGGTACTACACCAAAATCAACCTAAAGAACGCCTACCACCTAGTCCGTATTGCCAAAGGCAAGGAATGGAAAACAACCTTCTGCACAAGGTACGGCTTGTTTGAGTGGCTTGTGATGCCATTTGGCTTATCCAATGCCCCCTTGGCCTTCCAGAGATTAATGAATGAGATCTTTGCCAATCTCTTAGATGTAAGTGTTGTCATCTATCTCAATGACATACTCATCTACTCTAATAGCCTTGAGGACCACAAGGGACACATCAAGGAGATACTACACCAACTGCATACAAACGGCCTCTATGCCTCCCTTTCCAAGTGTTTGTTTCACAAGGAGAAAGTTAAGTTCCTAGGGTTCATCCTAGGACCAGAAGGAATTCAGATGGACAAGGAGAAGATACGTACCATCAAAACCTGGCCAACCCCTTGCAAATTTAAGGACGTGCAAGCATTCCTTGGCTTCATGAACTTCTATAGGAGATTCATCTACAACTACTCCCAACAATCCATCCTGCTCACCCATCTGACCAAGAAAAACACCAGTTAGAACTGGGACAAGAACTGTCAGACCGCTTTCAACTCCCTAAAGGAAGCCTTTACCTTGGCCCCTGTCCTCGCGCACTGGGACCTGGAGGCACCCATTATGGTCAAGATGGACACTTTAGACTATGCATTGGCGGCAATCCTCTCTACTCACATCAATGGGGACATACACCCAATTGCGTTCTATTCATGCACCTTCAACATGGCAGAGCTCAACTATGTTCACAACAAGGAGCTGCTTGCTGTGCATGAGGCCTTCAAGAAATAGCAACACTACTTGGAGAGTACACCGCTACCGGTCAATGTGGTCACAGACCACAAGAATCTAATTTACTTCAGTGGGACTAAACTACTGTTATGGCGCCAGGCATGCTGGTCAGAATACCTGAGTCAGTTCAACCTAACCATCTGTTTTAGGCCCAGCCACTTGGGAACCAAACCCAACGCCTTGATCCGTCAATGGGACCTTTACCCCAAGAAGAATAGCCAATTGTTTGAGATGGCAAATCCTCTCAACCACTGACCCCTGTTCACTCAAGAGCAATTATCACCGGTATTAAGGGCGTTCTATACCCTCACTCCCCCTTCCCTTACAACCAACACGATCCTGGACGTAAGGACCCTCCACAACAACATCAGGAACTCGCTCAGACTCAACCCAACCTCTTTCCAGATATTGGCAACCCAAGAGGACAAATTCAGGTTACTATGGACAATGGGAGAGGATGGTCTCTTCCTTTTTCAAGGAAGGATATTTGTGCCAGATGTGGACAACTTACAACTGAGGGTACTTCAGGGCAAGCACAACCACCCATTGGCAGGGCATTTTGGACAGAAGAAAACACTAAAACTTGTAAAGCAAGATTATACCTGGCCCAGGTTGTGGCACTTTGTCCAAGACTATGTCAACTCGTGCAGCGCTTGTCTACGCAACAAATCTTGCTACCACCCTCCCTATAGCTACCTCAAACAACTCCCAATTCCCCTTCAGCCCTGGGAATCAATATCAATGGACTTTGTGGAACAGCTACCTACCTCAAATGGGTACACAGACATTCTTGTAGTGGTGGATCGACTGACAAAACAAGCAATATTTGTCCCAACCTACTGGACTATTAACATGCCTGCTCTTGCTGAGCTGTTCATAATCCATGTCTTCTCCAAGCATGGTGCGCCATTGTATGTCACTTTGGATCGGGGCTCAGAGTTTGTCTCGAGATTCTTCAGGTCACTAGCGACGGCCCTAGGAATAAAACTACATTTCACCTCCGGCTACCACCCTGAAGGAAATGGACAGACGGAACAAACTAACCAAACCCTTGAGCAATACCTTAGGATCTATTGCAACTACCAACAGTCAACCTGGTCCCATCTCCTCCCCCTTACCGAGTTTGCATACAACAATGCACCCTTGGCAACTACTGGACTGTCTCTGTTCTTTGCCAATAAAGGCTACCACCCCCAACTACAGCTACAACTTGACCAACAGCTACCCTCAGAGGGAATGAGACCATTCTTGGCAGAGTTAGAGGGGGTTCACTCAAGGTTAAAATAGGCCATAATAGATGCGCAAGCACGTTACCAGAAGCTGGCAGACGCTCGCAGATCAGCGCCCCCAAATATCAAAGTGGGGGATCTTGTATTTATCCTAGCTAAGCATATCCAAACCACACGCCCTTCTAAGAAACTATCTGAATAATATCTAGGCCCATTCAAGGTGACCGGTAAACCCGGTTCTCACTCCTTCCAAATCTGACTCCCTGAACACATGTGATCCATTCATCCAGTCTTCCACATCTCCCAGCTCGAACCATGTTCAACCAGCTCTATCCCAAATAGAACAAACCCACCACCACCCCCAATTGTAGTAAACGGCAAGATCAAGTTTGAAATTGCGCAAATCCTTGACTTGAAACTGGATCAAAGAAGGACCCATCCCTTACTCTACTACATGCAATGGGCTGGCTACGAGGGCACAGCAGACAAATACTCCTGGCTGAGCGCTCTGGAACTGGAAAATGTAACAGAACTGGTACGCGAGTTCCACACCCATTACTCTGACAAACCCAGACCCCTGCCCCCACCCAGAAACCAATCAGCCAATTAATAGCCTACCCTCAACACTCACCCCCACAATTTTTATTATTTTTTATTATTATCATTCCGTCAATTTCAAGCGGCCAATAGGGTATTGGTCTTAGAGGGGGGGTACTGTCATGCCCCTGGCCTAACACCTGACTTACAGTGACCAAGTATTAGTCAGCAACCCAATTAATTAATTAATTAGTGACACTAGTACTCTAGCTTTGTTCATTCATAAGCAAACCTTCCAATCCAGCTCTCAAACTCCCCTGGGTAACTCTCTCTCTTAAGCATACACTCCTAGAATCCAGATTGGGCCAGTACAGAGGTTGGCTCTGTCCTTAAGACTGTAGCCAAGCCCAACCCAGTCCCCATCCTAGCTGTGAGGCTTAACACAAAGGCAAGATTAGGGAAAGTGGACAATAAGGAAAAGATCAGTTGGGTTCTCTCCTATGTACAGAGAGGAGTAGCAAAGGTGTGGAAGGACAATATGCTAGAGAAAATAGAAAAGGGGACATTGGGAGCAAAAACAATGGAGGAGCTATGGGAGAAGATAAAGGAGGAATTTGGGGAGTTTGATAAGAAAAACAGGAAGATGAATGAACTGTGGGTGTTGACCCAGGGAAGTAAAACCTATGACAAATACATACAGGAGTTCAAGAGAGTGGCAAGAGAAAGTAAATATAAGAAAAGAGTATTAGTGGAAGAGTTCAAGTGAGGACTAAATGGTATTATAAACTGCTCCTTTTACCAAGTGCATTTTATTATTCTTTTTCTTTCTTTTTCTATTTATAGCGTGGGAAACTCTGTCGTGCCATGTGACATAAGGAGTGATAGGGTCGCATCAAATGTCACGTCACGGTAACGGTCACATGTTATGTCACAAGGCATATCACACATAGTTTGGTTGGGAGTGCAGAATAATGAGTGCATAGACCAAGTAGATTATGTATAAAGTAGATAGACCAATGAAGCAAGGACTCTAACAAGTTCTCTTTGTCAATTGCTGATAAAGAGCAGTTGGCTTCATTCCAGCTTGGACCTAGCTAACATAACAGCAGTGGCCAGAATGGTTGGGAACAGCAGAGTTTGCCTATAATAACAAAGTGCACACAGGGACAAAAGTGTCACTGCTGATGGGGGTAATAAAAGTAAGATAGTAAATTTGGGTGTGTCCTTTTATCAGAGACAAGGGTGACAAGTGCAAATCAGAGCTCTGTAGTCTCCAAGATGGGTCACAGTTGTATGCAAACAAGTAGGCACTGGGGAGATAATTAGAATTCAGGGAACATACTGGTAATTTCAATGTATAAAATGGGCTAAAAATAATAATAAGTCTTGCTCGCAAGTGCTCTCACTAGTCAGATCTCAAAGGCATGTGTTTGTCTCATGCTGTTGAAAGGGGCAAATTAAACTATGAGTCTGGAGTGAATTAAGAACTAAGAATCCAGTTTCCAATTGCGTGCTAAAGAGTTAGTGGAGGATGAATCAAAAGAAAGGGTATTAAAAAGATTATATAGAAAACTTAGCGCGGAACCATAAGATAATGGTGTTGAAAAGAATGTGAGCTCAATCTAGATCCTCCTTGCATGGTGCCCCTAAGGTGTCAACCTTTATACACCATAACAAGCTCACTAGCAAGAGTAGTCAGTAAACCAACTCATGGGCTTACCAATCTCAACCAAGTCCACATCTGCACCCCCAGCCTGAACCTTACAGGTGTGATGGAGTCTAAATCAATGGCTAGCCAGGCTTTTCCAGCCTGCTACCTTGCCAAAGATTGTCCAAGTGACTGCTACAAATTGGCCTCTAGAAAGAGTAGAGAGGAATAGTGTACAAGCCATCCCAACTACCCAACCACTTCACTTAGAACTCATAAAAAGGTACCATAAGACAGCTCTAGAGCCCTTGAGATGATAGCAGGAGTCAAGATTCCATTGCCTTCTCTCTCAGCTGCTCTGAGTGTTATATCACAATTACAAACTGATGAGACTCAATTAAAAAGAAATAAAAAAGGAAACTCCTTCTCTTTTCAGCCTCTCCTCTACAACTCCATTATACACCTACGTCACCTGTCATCATCCACTTCTTTGGCACCTCCATTACCTCCAGACATGACCATGTGCTCCTGCTCCACTCTCCTGCTACAGTCTTCTGTCTTTATCCTCTGACTTCTTTTACCTTTGAAACCAACATATTCCCATCCCAAATTTACTCTAGATCCTAACCCTACCAAATGCAAACTTCTTTTGTACTGTAATTGTTATAGGCTGTGTTCATGTTTTGAGATGAGCCTGCTAATGATTAGATTGGCGGAATTCAATGATCTTCTGATTGTGGCACTGTTTCCAGACTTGACTAAGTTTGCTCTAGAATCAAGTCAGTTAGTCTTTCCAGAGTTTACCTGAGCTCTTGAGGCCTATAATGTTAGTACTGCTCCTCCAGCCCTAATTAGTGAGTGTCTATTCAGTTAAAACTATATGTGTCTACCTAGCTTAGTCTCTAGATGACACTGGGAACTTGATAGGAGGACTCTAGAATGATGTCATAATGTAAAAATGAAGTAAAAACCTCCCTTATATCTTGATTTAACAGAATTTGAATTTCTGGCATAACACCGTAACACTGCTGTCCTTACCTAGTCTAGTAGCCTGGCTTGCTATTGATATAGCAGTTACTACCTAGAACTCCTGGAGTCTTGTGCAAGCTCTACTTTAGCTGACTATACAACTAGAAGCTTACTACAAAGAACTGTAGCAAGGGCTTAGTCTCCTAGCGTAAGCAAATGTCCAAGTCCTCCCAAGGTTGAGTATCTCGTAGGGAAACAAGATAGAGAATAGAAAAATAGAACTTAAGTTTGCTCAAGTTTACTTTTCAGCTCTAGAGCAGAGGAGAAAGTAGGGAGTAAGGTTGCTTGTCCCTTCTCTTCTACTCTAGAGGTTTTTATTAGAATACAACTATTCAAATCACATACAAAGAAAATAGAAAGAAAGTTGGCAGAATTCCCTAAGACAGCTAGCCAGAATGCTAACCATGCCCTTCTGTCCAATCTCTTACTCCTCATTTGTTCTCCTTATCCAAGCCCTTCCTTAAGATTCCCTTTTATTGATATGGCCACGCGGGGACCTGTTATAGAGAGATTATGTTCAAAATGAACCACCAATCCCTCTGATCAGATTGTTTGCAAGTGTGCTGTACTCTTCTGCCTCTTCACAACCTGCTTCCTCTCCTCTCTATACCTTCCCAGAGACTCCTTCCTCCTTAGGCATCTCTTTTCTAGTGTCCCAACCCTCAGGTTATCCTTTATCAAGCCCTCTCAAATCCACTCCTATGTCTCTTGTTCTAAATATAGCCCCTTGTTACATCCGTGATTCGTTGTCTATCTTTACCTTTATGACATTAGGCTGCTGACTCTTCATCATGAGTTGGTCTCTTGAGGCCGTTTCCTTCTTTGAGAGCATGTACAGAGGGGGGAACTTTTATTGATAACCATATGAGACAATCCAAGCAAGGGTTATTATGAGGGATAGATAGTGGTGATTAAGGCCACTATTCTGCTTCTCGAGCACTATGCTCAAGAACACAACCAGACAGCAGTCTCTCTTGGGTTCTCAGGACACTCATCTTTGTATAGAATAAGCATTATAGGAGTATTATATTGTTATTATCACTTATTTAACCAGAATTTTACTGGTCAGCGTGATAACATGCAATCAACCCCCTTTCCCATATATGTCTCTAAGTCCCTAACCTGCCCAAAATATTCCAGAAAATTCCCTCCATGTTCATTCTTCTTACAAATAATTAGTAATTATTACCTAGGATCCTTAGCTTCATTCTCAACCTGGTGTACC
>Ga0153986_1000503_pt1 | contig 11764 bp, 16 predicted proteins | sample TSGA070MetaG_FD_104724 | JGI IMG/M metagenome (GOLD analysis project Ga0153986, IMG submission 104724) | Attine ant fungus gardens microbial communities from Georgia, USA - TSGA070 MetaG | ecosystem: Host-associated > Fungi > Mycelium > Unclassified | place: USA: Georgia, Alexander Wildlife... | reverse complement strand
TATTTTTAGTCCATGTTTATCAAATCTACCAGTATGCTTCCTATTTCTAGTTACCTCCCCTGTGACCCATTTTAGAGACTACAGTTCTCTGACTTGCACCTGTCACCCTTGTTTCTAATAAAAAACACAATCTGAAATTTTATCCCCATCAATGCTTTGTCTGGTATTGAGTTTGGCATTAACTTGCCAGCTGGTTGTTCTGTGCAATTTTTGTTTCTCTGACAAGCATCATACTCTTCCACATACTGCTTTACTTCTCTAGTAACCCCTGGCCACCAGAAATTCCTCCCCACTAATTCCACTGTCTTCCATTGCCCTCCATGTCCTCCCATAGGTGTGTCAGATGTAGCCTAATGATTTCCACTCTCAATGCCTCATCTTTGGGTACATACACTTTTCCCTCCTTTAACAGGATTCCATTCTCTTCTTGCCACTCTTCATCTCTCAGCATTTTCACTCCTGCCTTTTTCATCTCTTCTACTGCTTTTACTACTTCATCATCCTTTGCATTAGATCCTCTTATTCTTCCCAAAATGTCTACTCCTTCAATTACAACTTCTCCTACTTGGATTCTATTCTTGTCTAGCCACTCAGGTTTTACTAACACCTTCTCCTTGTTATCTCCCTCTACTCCTTTTTCCCAATCACTTCTCCTGCTCAGTCCATCCGCTTTCCCTATTCTACTACCTGGAATATGTTTTAGTACAAAGTCAAATCTAGATAAATACAGAGCCTATTGTGCTTGTTTACAGTTTAGGTTCTGACTAGTCATGAAGTATTCTAGATTTTTGTGATCTGTCCAGATTTTGAATTTTACCTTTGCTCCTTCCAAGAAGTATCTCCATGCTTCCAGGCATCTAATGACTCCCAGCACTTTCTTATCGTGTATCTCATAGTTCCTTTCTGTTTTGTTAAGTACTTTAGGGATGAATGCTACTGGTCACCACAACTCATCTTCATATTTGACTGACAATACTCCTCCCATTGCAAAGTTAGAAGCATCTGCCTCTACCCTGAACTCCTTGTCTAATTCTGGAGTGGCCAATACTGATCTCGTAGTAAAAATTGCCTTCAGCTGTTCAAATGCCTTCTGCTTCCCTTCTCCTCACTTCTACTTCTCATCCTTTCTTGTCAATTGATTCATTGGTAGTGCAATGTTTGCAAAGTCTTTCACAAAGTGCCTATAATAATTTGCTAAACCCAAAAACTTCCTGATGTCTCTAACATACTGTGGTGTTGGTCACTTCAGCACCCCTCCTACTTTATCTTCTTCCATTTCTACCCTTCCTTCTCCCATCACTACTCCTAAAAATGGCACCTTCTTTACTTTCCACACACATTTTTCTGATTTGATGTAGAGGCCATTTTCCTCTAGTCACTTCAATACTTCTTCCACAATTTTGTCATGTTTCTCTTCTAATTCTGTTCCTACCAATACATTGTCCACAAACACCACCACCTTTCCTTTGTTGATTAGATCCCTCAGGATTTCATTCATCATGCTTTGGAACATTGCTGGTGAATTTGTCATCCCAAAAAAACATTACAACTGGCTCAAATGATCCCACATGTGTAGTAAAGGCCACCTTCTACTCATCTCTCTCCTTGATCCAGATATTATTGTACCTCCATCGCAAGTCCATCTTTGTAAACACCCTTTTGTTTCCCATGGTGTCTACTAGTTCTGTGATTAAAGGCAAAGGGTAATTATTTTTGACTGTCTGCTTGTTTAGCTTTCAGTAGTGTCATGAATCGCCCTTTCTGCACTAAGTCCATTTCTATTTTTCTTTTCTTTTAAATATCTTTTCTATTTATAGTGTGGGAAACTCATATCATACCATGTGACAGGAGGAGTGACAAGGTCACATCAAAGGTCATGTCACATGACATGTCATACATGATTTGGTTGGGAGTGTGGGATACTAAGTGCACAGACCAAATAGATTGTGTATAAGTAGGTAGACCAATGAAGTGAGGACTCTAATGAGTTCTCTTTGTCTAACACTGATAAAGAGTAGTTGGCTTAATTCTGACTCGGAGTTGGCTTTCTGACAAGTAGTCCATGACCATTCATTTTCCTCCATCCTTCTTCTCTACAAAGAACACTGGTAATGTTTGTTGTGATTTGGAGAGTTTGATATACCCCTTCTTCAAGTGTTCATTGACAAACTTCTGTACTTCCTCTCTCTCATTTCTAGATAGAGGATATACTTTTGCTTTGCTTGCCTTAAACTCTTCTTTCAAATCTATTGCATGATCCCAAACTTTCCTGACTGGCATCCTTTCTGATTCCACCTTTCCAAACACCTTTAGCTACTTGTGGAACTTCTTTGGAACCATTCCCTCTATCTTTCAATGATCCACCTCCATTTCCTCTTCCTTTCCCCAATCCTCCTTTTCATCTGCTGTCCATCTGATTGCTGCTTTCTCTTCAAGTTCTCCCTTCTCTCTCTTTTCCATTTCTCATTTTTTCTTCTTTTCTTTATTCTTTCCACACAATAGTGGACACCTTGTTATCTTTACTTCCTCTGTTTCCCAATTGATTTCTGGGTTATGGACAGCCAGCTATGGCATTCCCAAGATTACTTCCGTCCTCCCTAGATCACATACATCTAACCTCATCCTTTCCACATGTCCTTGATAGTACACATTTACTTCTATTTCATGTGTTACTAATCCTCCACTGTTCTCTGTTTCATCCACATTTCTAATTCTTACTGGTCTATCCAACTTCTCTAGTTTGAAGCCATTCTTCTCCACAAACTTTCTATCAGCAAACATTCCAGTTGCACCACTGTCTAACAGTGCTTTTACTGACACCCCTTTATGGTTGCCCACCTTCTCCAATCCTATCTGCATCCACACTTTCTTTAGAGGTCATATTGTGTGCCTCAAGTCTCTTGTTCCCTCAGTACTATCATCAGTAAGTCCTTTATTCATAACCCTACTGGACAATGCACTGTATTTATTATAGGAGAGCAGGCGGGAACCTACTGTCCTCCACTTTTTTCTATACTACTCTTCCATTCTTGTCCACTGGCTTCCCCGTTGTACAATTTTGAGCCATGTGCCCAAATTCTCCACAATTAAAGCACCTCCAATCTCCTCTCCCTTGTCCCCTGTCTACCGCCATCACTCCTGGTCCCCTCTCTCCTCCTATTAGTCTTGGTGCAATACTCCTCTGGTTCTACCATCCTCCTCTTGGGACCCAGCTTCTCCTGAATGTCCCACTATTCCAAGAGGGTTGTTGCCCTCCTGGTTTCTGTGCATTTCCCATTGCAGGGCATGCACATTCCCTTCTCTTCCCCCCAAAATTTTCTCTTCTGCTCTACTCTGTCTCATATTGCAGTCTAGTTGAACTGCCCTCTCCTGCCATCATCCAATTGTGGTAGGAGGTGTTTCTGCCTCTGCTAACCTCCTTTTGATTACTCTGTTCAATTCTCTTTTAAACTCTTCTACTAGAGCCCTTCCTTCATACCCACTTCCCCTTGCTGCTCTCTTGAACTCCTGCACATATTCATCAACCATTTTCCCCCCCTGCTCTAATAGCTTCAGCTCATCCACCTTTTGACTCTCTTCATCAAACTCCCCAAATTCTTGTTGTATTTTTGTGAATAATTCCTCTACTGTTTGTACTGTTGTACGAGTTCAAACCCTGAGTTAAGTATAAGCTACACTCTTTATTGGGGTTGACAAAGAGAACTTGTTAGAGTCCTTGCTCTATTAGGTCTGCCTACTTATATATATTTCTGTTGGTCTGTGCACCATCTTAACCCATGAACCCAACCAAACTATATGTGACCTGTGACATGACCATTTGATATGACCTTTATCACTCCTCCTGTCACATGGTGTGATATGAGCTTCCCACGCTATAAATAGAAAAAGATATTTAAAAGAAAAGAAAAATAGAAATGGACTTAGTCCAGAAAGGGTGGTTTATAACAACTGTTGATGTTCCCTTTGTAATTTCATCCAAAACATTGTTCTTCCAAACCTTAGGTACTTTTCCTTGCACATATGACAAAACCCAGCTGATCCTATTCCTATCTCCTACTTGCCCCATCCTCATCTGTATAAACAGGTGGTAGGCATTGATGAAGCCTACTACCTGATTCCTTTCCCCATTGAACTTTGGAGGTGAGGCCACCTCTATGGTTGGTGCAGTCACCAGTGCTGGCGCTGCTGCTGGTATTGCTGTTGTTGTTGCTGTTTGGACAGCAAGGAGTTGTCATTGGAGGACAGTGATAGCCTCCAATTGTTGAGTTATAAAGGTGAGAATTTGCTCCATAGTAGGAGCAGTAATTTGTGGCTGTTGTTGTTGAGACATATCAATGGCAAGTGATGGTGATGGTGGTGGTAAAAGTTCTTTGTCTGTTTCCTTATAAAAGAAGTGGTCTTCTTCATCAGAACTAATGGCTACCAATTACTAAGGGTGAAACAAATAATATCCCTAAGAAGAGAATCTTTAAGCTAAGCAGGCTCTTAAGGAGTTTACTACTATTCCTCTGTGTGTACCAGTGACAATGCACTGCAGCACAAGATAGGTAGTGAAGAGTGTCACAAAAAAGTGACTACTGAATGAGAACAGGAAGTATAACAAAATACTTGTTCAAATGAACTACATAAATAGCTGGACCTACGTTACCAAGTAGCCTTGTTAATGTCGCTGTCATGAACAGACTAGACCCCATAGAGGAACTGTATAACATGTACTTGGAGGAAGAAGACACTCCGAGGATTGTAGAACTAGGAGATGATGGGTTGGACTTTGTTTCGGATGTAGAAGGGCCAGCTGACCCTTATATGGACTTATAGGCCCATGATCTCCATGCTTTGCCAAATTAGCAATGGAGTGATAGGATGGGATCAGTAGACGAGTCATAGAGTACCTGCTTAGTCAGTAATGCACACAGACCATGTAAAGTAGTATAAAGTCTGGGCATGAATTGAGTGGAAACTCTATCAAGTTCTCTTGACTACCACCTCCTTGAGTTAGGGCAGCGGCTTTATACCGGCCAACCCTTGGGGATCCTTACAGTCGCCCTTTTGGTGTAATGGTAAACCATACAGAATACTACCACTGGTCCTGGCACATCTGTGACAAAGAGAATGTATTTAATACCCCAGATTAGCAGTTCTGGTCTTCACATGACTGCTCTGAGCTAGCTGAAGTGTATCCTCCTCTAGTCCCTAACTGACTAGTAAGTCCCCTTTACAGCTAGAGCCCACTATCCAAGAGGCTTGTGGTTACTGTGACCACTAGCGAGAAGATAAGAGAGTAAGTGGAATGTATTGAGGTCATGAGAAGCGAGGTCATTGGATGTAATAACAAGTTCTAGTATAAGGACTTAAACCCTGAGCTAGGTCTAAGGAGTACTCTTTATCAGAGTGGACAAAGAGAACTTGTTAAAGTCCTCATTCTATTAGGTCTGTCTACTTATACATATTTCTATTGGTCTGTGTGCTGTCTTACCCATGAACCCAACCAAACTATATGTGACATGACATGTGATATGACATTTTATGTGACCTTGTCACTCATCCTGTAACATGGTGTGACATTACTTTTCCATGCTATAAATATAAAAAGAAATAAAAGAAAAGAAAAATAGATAATAGACTTAGTAGAAAAAGGTGGTTTATGACATAAGGCCTGATTAGGGCTGTTCTTTGTTCTATTCAAGGACAGAAGTTCTTCTATGGGTAATTTGTGATACCTCATATTATAACATTGAGGACTATTTATCTCCATGGGATTCTATTGCCTTGTGTTATATTTATAGCCAATAGAAGTGTATTGATGAGAGCTTTCTGATGCAATCAAAAGCAAATGTCCATGATAATCAATTCCTGAGATATAAGTGTTTTAGTGCTTGGTGACTACTGATTAGCTGATCTCTCAGTGAATACTCGTGATGTTGAGGTGTCCCTAGCGTCATTGGAAAGGTCTTCTTAAGGGCTTCCCAGTGCAACTTAGATGGTTGAAATAGACCTATTACTCATGGAGATAGGTCTGAATGAAGTTTGTGACACTTTTCAACATCTCTAATTTCCTTCCAACCTTTTCAGGTACTCCCTCTTGAACTTCCCATCATCCCAACCATATAGCATTTTAGCTGTGTATCTCCTTGGCAACTTGCTTCTCCTATAGGTCCCATCTTCTTCCTCCCTGATCTTTCTTGCCATTTCTTCATACCCTCTCTCATAGTCTCTTAGCATATCCTGTGCATTCTCCAAATTTTTCTCTTTCTCCCAAGTATTTTCCTCAGCAGTATATCCTTTCCACTGTACTAAGTACTCTACTTTTCCATACCTCCTTCACTTGCTCAGTATTTTTTCTACTTTGTACTCCTCTTTTCCCTCTATTACTACTAGTGGGGGCAGCACTATTTTATGCCCCTTAACTTGATCTCTGTATATACATATTCTTACTGCCTCTAGCAACTCCAATTCCACTGCATTTGTTGAGATAACCTTCTTAATCCTATAAGGTCCCACAACACGCTCTATCAATTTGTTGGTTCTCCTGCCAACCATCTGCTACTTCAAATTCTTTGTGCTCAGAAGCACTATATCCCTGACCTTGTACTCCTCAACTTCCCCCTTGTGCCTGTCCACTTGTTTCTTCATCTCCTCCTGTGCTTTCTTCAGTGTTGCCTGAGCCTCCTCCTGGATCTCCTTTATTTTCACTACAAACTCTTCCGCTTTTACCACCTTTCCTTTCTTCCTCATCTCAAAGCCTATTCTCAGATTTTGACCATTGTTTGCCATGAAGGGCAACACTTTTGTTGAAGCATTCACTTTATTATTGTAAGCAAACTTAGCAGTGCCCAACCACTTGTCATGACTCCGAATCAAACCCCAGACTTTTGCCAGCCTTCAAAGGCCTCCTCAATAACTTAATGGATTACAACGCAACCAAATCTATTAATAGCACAGGTCAGGTGACCATTTTACATAATCAGTGTAGAACCTTCTAGATAGACATGTGACCTATGGGAACTTGGTGCACAGACCAAGCCTAACATGTATATAAGATAGGGATAATATACTGGGGAACTCTATCAAGTTCTTCCTGACCCCTCACCTAGGGTTAGCCCAAAGTCATCACAACCTTTGCCTTACACCACTCCAACTATTGCTCCTGGTAATAGTCTATGAACATCCTCAGGTATTGTTCTAATTCCTGATTCATGCACTTGTTTTTTCCATCCATTTGTGGATAGAATGCCACTGACAACTTTGTCTTTATCTCCAATATCCCATTCAACTCCTTCATCAACCCTGCTGCAAATTGCACCCCTCAATCAGAAATAATGCTTTCCAGGAGTCCATGTAGTTTCCACACATGATCCCTAAACAGTACTACCAACCCTTTCACCAATGTTTTCTCTATTGTAGGTATGAAATGTGCCATCTTGGTTAAACAATTGCATACTACTAGGATAGAATCAAAGCCTTTTACTAATGGTAATTTTACAAAAAAGTCCATTGTAATATGCACCCAAGGTTTTTCTGGTACTACATTAGGCATAAGCTTCTCTGCTAGGGGTTCCATCCTGTTCTTGTTCCTTTGACACAGGTCACATCCCTCCACATACTGCTTCACCTCTGTTGTTACTCTTGGCTACCAGAAGTTTCTAGTAACCAGCTCTACTGTCTTCCACTGCCCTCTGTGTCCCTCTACCAGTGTATTGTGGTGCAACCAGATTACCTCCACTTTTAATTCTTCATCCTTTGGCATGTACACTTTCTTGTCCTTCAGCATCAACCCATTCTCCTCTCTCCATTCCTCATCTCTCAATACCTTCACCTTTGTCTTTTTCATCTCCTCCACTATTCTAACTACTTTGTCATCTACTGCTTTAGACTTTCTTATCTTATCTAAGATGTCTACCTTTTCTATCACTACTTCCTCTAACTGTACCGCTCTTGCTTCCAACTATTCCCTTTTCACCAGTGTCCTATCTTCATTTTCCTTCCCTACTCCCTCTTACCAGTCTAGTCACCTACTCAACCCATCAGCTCTTCCCATCTTAGATCCAGGAACATGAACTAATCTAAATTCAAATCTAGACAAAAATAAAGCCCATCGTGCCTGTTGCCTATTTAGCTTTTGACTTGACATAAAGTATTCTAAGTTTTTGTGATCCATCCAAACTTTGAACTTGATCCATGCTCCTTCTAGGAAGTGCCTCCATGCTTCTAGGCACCAAATTACTACCAACATATTTTTGTTGTGAATCTTGTAGTTTTTCTCTGTATCATTCAATGACTTTGAAATATAGGCCACTGGCTGTCATGAACCACCTCTTTGAGCCATTGACTAGCCACCATGGCTAAGTCAATATTTATATTTCATTTCATTTATTTTCTCATTCCTAAATACAGTAATAAGACAAGGCCAAGCACGAGGCAAGATGACTCAATACTAAAGCAACAAGTGTGCATATGTACAAACATCAGTAAATAGAATAGTTTGTATATAAGTAGAGATGAATCCAGTAGGAACTCTTATCGAGTTCTCTTTGTCTACTCAGACTTAGAGTGTGTCACTTAGCTTGGACGTTGCTATACTAGAACTCAATTCTACTTCAGCAACCTCACTCCTCACGACTTTGCTATCTCTTATCTAAAACCAGCAGTCATCTCAATCACCACTTGTCCACTCAATTCAACAACTATGCAAAAGGTCATTGCAACCTACACGCCCTCCATACATAAGCAGGCCCCAGCTTTAAGGGGACTTACCAGTCAGTAGAGAGACTGGAGGGAGAGATACTTTGGCTAGCTCAGGGCAGTCATGTGGAGACCAGAACTATTAAACTGGGGTGTTAAATAGAGTTTTTCGCTAGCAATCTTGTGCTGAATTCCCATTGTGGGATTGTTGTTACAACCTAATAACTCAGGTTGTAACCTTAGGCTTAAGGCTTGAGGATGAGTTAGGAGTAAGAGGAAGGGAATGCACAATAGATTAAGCATAAGGAGATACAGTGTATCTACTGGAGCTTTATATACTAGTTGTGCTACAGGGATGGGGGTTGCAATGTGTAAGGTTAGCTTAGATCCTGGGCTGGAATTAAGCCAACTGCCCTCTAAGTCAGTGTTGACAAAGAGAACTCAATAAGAGTCCTCGCTGTATTATGCCCTACTTATATACAAGATTATCTATTTACTGACATTTGTCCATGCGCATGACCGTTGCACCAGTATTGAGTCACCTTGTCATCAGGCTGCAATGCTTTTATAAAATAAATGAAAAGAAAATATAAAAGAAAATAAATAATAACTTAGCCATTATGGCTAGTCATATACCTGTGGTGGCAGTTCATGACACAACGAGTAAGAAAGGGGGTGGTCCCCCATGAGGCGTACAGTGAGGTAATGCCTCATTGCAAGGCACAGTGGCCAGTGGATAAGAGAAGAACAATAAAGAATCAGTCCAGGAACAAGAGAGAAGCATAACATGAGGACAACATGTGTGTCCTCTACAACCATGAAAAAGAACAGAAATAGAATAAGAGGCATAACAATTGTACACATGGAGGATTAATGATCGTCCTTAAGACGTCGTTTAGAAACTAGGGATTCCCTTCTTAGGGATAATATTTGTTTTACCCTTTGTAAATACAGAAGTAGTAAGAAGTAGTTGGTAGGGTAGCTAGTTGGGTAAAGATTGCACACCCCAATAGCTGTAGAAATTTGAGCACATTTCATTGTCATAAATTACCCAGACCCCATCAAGTATTTGTATAATATGTACTCAGGAGAAGAAGAAGAAGTCCCTTAAATTGTAGAAATAGTAGATGAAGATTTGGACTTGGACTCAGGACTTGGGGATGGGCCAGTGGACCCATACTTGGAGTTGTAGGATTAGATTCTTGACAGTTTGATTAGATAACACCATAGGATCATAGAACAAGTCATAGATTACCCATGGGAAAGTAGTGCACAGACCATGTAAAGTAGTATAAGAGGCTAAGCACAATCAAGCGGGAACTCTATTGAGTTCTCTTGGTATCACAACCTTGAGTGGGACTTAGGACATCATCTTGACTAACCCTGAGTCTTTACAACTCTCCCTTCATCTTCTTCTGCCATCCTTGCTTTCAAAATCTCCAATTCCCTTTCTATTGCTGCTATCCTTTCTCCTCCTTTCTTGCACAGACTGTACTCCCAGTCTCAGACTTCTAAACTCTATTCTTTAGTTGGCAAGAAGTTGTCCTTCCTACAGATCTGGCACTGTCTTGTCATCCTCTTCCCCCTACTCACATCCCACATCTCTTTCTCCCACTTTTCCTGGCAAGGTAGGCACCTGTTGTTTCTGAGGTCCTTCTTTTCAAAGTACCTCCGAGTTGGGCCTCCCCAAGATTGTGTGCCAGATACTCCCCACACCACACATCTTATGACTGTTACTACTCTATCCTCCTCTACCCATCTCTTTTTGCACCTCTCTACCAGCACTCCCCACACCATTGCTTCATCCTCCAACTCATGCCACTGCCTCTTCAGCTTCCAGCCTTCATCCCACAACCTTACTGATAGACACCTATCATCTTGGTAGTTGTCCCTACTGCACTCTCTGCACCTTTTTCTCTACATCCTCCTTACTTGCTGCGCTTCTGCCCCTCTAGGCCATGCTACTCTATTTGGGCAACTGTCATAACCCCAGGGTTTATTGAAGAGTTAGATGACAAGGGAAGACTAGCTGGAGATGAGTATCCAGACCTCGAAGGGACAGATTAAGAGTGTGATGACATGGGAAGAATGTATGACCCTTATGAGGGTCTATAAGATTAAATTAGGAAGAGATAGAGAGAGAAATGGACTAAGTAGGCAATGTGGGAGAATTGCTACAAGTACAAACAATATAATGGTATATAGTTTGGACTGTAATTTAGCGAGAACTCCATTGAGTTCTCTTTCTAACCCTTGAAAGAGCTTTCTAAGTCAACCCAACTTTGGGAGTAAAGTCAGTTGGTGACAGTAGAACTTAATAAACTCACTCTTAAGTTAGTGGTCATTGTGATTGTTGCTCGTCCATGGCATATGACAACTTGACTGAGGTCACCATGACCAAAGTCATCTCTATACATAGGCAGACCCCAGCCCTAAGGGGTACTACCAGTGGAGAGACACTAGAGGTGGATAGAGGGTGTATTTGACTCAGATCGCCCTCTGAGACCAGACCTGATAATTGAGTGGTGCTGTTGTAGAATACTTGTCCTTTTCTTAGTAGTAGCTCTGTGCTGAACATCCATTGTGGTGTGTACATGCAGGTGAACAGCTTGTTACTCTCTAAGAGGCTTGCTTAGGTTAGAGATCCTCTTCTTGGGGTGATAGTTTAACCATAGTATTAGGGCAGTAGTTAGTAGTGCAGTAGGGGACTAGCTGGGTAAAGATTTATGTGCCCCAGTAGTTGTAACTTTAGCACAGAACATTCCTTGGACAATCTATCCAAAACTTTATTTCCACTTTTACTCAACAAATACTAGGATGACAACACAACACATGTTGGCATCATTAACTACAACATCAAAGCCCCATCTGACAATGGATGGGAAACTATTTTTAGAAATGTGCAAGAAGAGGCAAGGTGATTGAAGGTGTTTTACATGTGGGTAGTTTAGGCACCTGGTGTTATAAAACAACACTCTGAGCCATCAAGGCTAAGTCCATATTTATATTCCTTTTTACTTTTCTTTTGAGATCAAGGTGTGGGAACATATGTCACACATGTGTCACACACATGTGATGTCAC
>Ga0153986_1000502_pt1 | contig 11799 bp, 11 predicted proteins | sample TSGA070MetaG_FD_104724 | JGI IMG/M metagenome (GOLD analysis project Ga0153986, IMG submission 104724) | Attine ant fungus gardens microbial communities from Georgia, USA - TSGA070 MetaG | ecosystem: Host-associated > Fungi > Mycelium > Unclassified | place: USA: Georgia, Alexander Wildlife... | reverse complement strand
GGTAAAGACTGGACCATGCTTCTGGTATATTAACCTGGACAAGTGAAGCCGGTTGCCGCAGTCCAGTATCCATGATACTGTTTAATTAAATCATCATGTATCAACCCTCGGGATACCTTCTAGATTAGTCAATGAATCTCTTTCACTGGACAAATGGATCTCAGCAGGAAGGGTACTTTCCACGATGTTTATCTTTTCCGTATGAGCTGAAATGGTCTTGCTCTGTGGGACTGGCAGGTTTCCAGCTGGTCAACCTGTCAAGCCGTCGTACAGTAGCTCATCTACGTCGTCTTTATCCTGTGAATGAGTAAAATGAATATTACTCTCAATACCATCTAGCATACGTCGACCTTGTGAGTACTGCTGGCTCGACTTCAATATTTGGCATGGCTTACCTCGTCCAACCTTTGCCGTGCAAAGAGGTTAAGAGAAATGTGCGTATATGACATGCAAAACAACAGTGCCTTGATCTGTATCACAAGAAAACTCTTACAGGATATCGCTCTAGTATGTGATTACTTGATCACTGCTCCAATTTAATTTTCTTCACCAGCAGCCCATGGTCAGGACTTTCAGGTTCACGCTTGATTCGAATGTACCCGGTCGATGCCACTAAGTATACATCGTCAAGCATCTATCAATGGCTCACCAGTCATGAACGACTTACGATGACTAACATTATCATCGTCATTCCTCGGTTCAATCTTCACTCTTATTTCATCTCTCTCCATATTCACAGTCGTGGATGATAAGTCTACCATGTCGCTCGAAAGTGACGCAAAAGCGCTCAACAAATCATCTGAAGGAGTGTATTCATACTGTTCCTTGATTTGCGGTTCTATGTCTTCTGCCTTAATTCGGGGTTCTATGTCTTCTTCCTTGATTTGGGGTTTTATGTTTTCTTCCTCATGAGATAATCTGTTCAAACTCGCGAAAGCAGCTTGTAACTCCGCCGATGGTACATATCCAGCGTTCGAGTCGTTGACTGAGTAATCGTAGTTGAATGATTCTCGTTCAATTTCAGTATCGGTCGATATCGTTGGCGGTAAAGGTCTGTCTCCTGTCATTGTGGATATAGTTGTTTTAGATGATGAGTGACGAAGGGATGTGCGGTCCTCTATAACGGTAGGTCATATAGTACGCTGAGATGAATGTTAGAACAACAAACGACAGTTGCACACCTTCTTCGGAAATGTCCCTCGTGCTTGCGAAAGATATGGGGTTTGAGTTCGGAATAATATCTCTCAGAAAATGTTCTGCTGCTTGGAATAAATCTTCAAAGGGACGAGACGACTAGCATTGATCCTATATGTAGATAAACAGTCCAATATAGAAAGAGCACGTACAAAACCGTCCGGGTTTGATTCTGTAGTGGAGCTGCACTTTTCCATTGCTTCACTTCGCCGTAGATCACGAGTAGCTGAGATATACGGTAATGAAGTTTGCGAGCATCGAGTATAATAAAGTGCCTCACAGCTCTCAACAGAATCCGTCATCTCCCTCTCATTATTGCCTACCAAGCTCCTAACACCACGCCCCTTAATAGGTCCATTCGAAGGACCTCCAAGGCCAGAGCCACACTCTCTGTTGTCTTCTAGTCGCTGAAGCTCCGATATCTCTGGTGGAGAACCAGGTAAAAGCGGTAGATCCTCTTGTCCCGGGAGAAGTAATTTTTCAGGAGGTAACTTCTTAGCGAATGCCAACGGGGAGTTCTTCGCGCGGCGGGATGGAGGGTATGGATCTCGAATAACAAAATCGGAGCATATGTTTACGTATCTAGCATAACCTGCTCTCCAACCTCCTATGAAATGACTGATCGCAGCTAGAAGAGAAGGGGAGAAAGTGAGAAGAAATCGCACCTGCTACAGGAGGGATATGATGATTCTTGTAATCGAATTCATATACATAGCTCACTTTTTCAGCAAATTTAGGGTCATATGGAATATCGAGAATGTCTTTCCAGTAATGTGCACCTAAAAATGGAGTGGCGTCGATGTGGTCCGGGAGCTCGACTACAATATTCTTATTCTTTCAAATGCAGCGAATTTAGCTGCACCAGTATTTTGTCCCATCAGGAAGACGTACAGTCCGTTGATAATAGATTGCGCTAGGTCGAATTCCAGGATGGACTGATTTCAACATGATCTGAAACCACGCAGTAATGTTGTTGAAGAAATCGGAGTGAGAGGGTACACCACCCCATGGATCCGAGACGATGAGATATGTATCGGATGGTGTTGGATACCTCTTTCATGAAGGTATCAGTAGTAAGATCAGACGGCTGCAAGGTCAATATACCTGAGCTTTCTTCGCCTTTGATTTGCCCATAGTAGGTAAATGTAAATGTAAATGAATGATGTAAATGTAAATGTCACGGCAATCTCCACTCTAACACCATGTGGTATTTGTCATCATTTACATTTATCTCTGGTCCGCCTTTCTAATGTTTCTAATGTTTGTTACGGCTAGAGCAGTACTCGTTTTCTTGTCTTTCTTGTTTGGTGCGCTCGGACAGTCGGCCATACCGCCGTCAACAATTCCGAATGCCTCTACCTCGAGCAGTACTGGTTTGACGAGCACTTCGCCAGTGATCAGCGGGAGTGCAAGCCCGAGCTCGAGCTCAAGTAGAAGCGTAAGCGGGAGTATGAGTCTGAATTCAACAAGTACGGTGCCATTCCCTCCTTTGAATACTGTCTCTCCGTGTGGTATGTCTCCTCCGCGAAATCGTCACTTTGAACAAGATTCATTAATGTTGCCGGTGACTTGGCTTCTTTATAGTATCAAATTGCTTAGCGACGGCGATTTCAACGGTTGGATGCTCAAGCGTAGTCGATGTGAATTGTTTTTGTCCAATGTATGTATGTCATCCACTCTACCACGCACAAACATTTATCGTTCCAATAATAGCGATCGATTTCCATTGACCTACATGAACTGCTTGATTGGATCTTGCCCCTCCGAATCCCTCTCCTCTGCCGAATCACTCGCAAATCAGTTTTGCCGCTTGGCCAACTCAACAACTGTCACGTCGCTTTCATTCCCCCCTGTTCCTCAACAGACAATTAGTGCTACCAGTAATGGTGGTTCAATGACGAGTATGGTTGCTTCATCGGCTCCTTCGAATGCGACAGGGACGAATGCTGCTGCCAGCAGTATGGGTTTAGGTGGGTATGGGTTTGGAGGCCAGGGGCTGGTTAATGGTGTAATTGTCATGTTGAGTGTGATTCTTGGAGTGATTGTCTTTTAAGGATCATTTTTCAGTATTCGGTTCTTCCTGTATCTCACTCTCTTGCCTTTCCCTCGTTTTGTGACCTATTACTTTTACAGTTGATGTATTTCTTTCTCTCCATCAGTTAAGTCTACTATTAAATTAATAATGTTTATTATTCGTCGGTGCATCCAATAGCTTCGGGAAAAAAGGTTTAACTGGCTATGCCACCGCCCAAAAGTGAAGAGCATGTGGTAGCAGGTGAGTTTACTCAATCAATAATGTTGGAAAGGAATGGCTTTCTGTCATGTGCGAGATTGTTTAACTACCAGTATGGGTGGATAAAATGAAGAAACCAAGGATCTCTAATCACCATCTGCTCTGCCACCCTATATGAAAATTTGTCACATTGGCGATGATTTTGATTTCAGAAATAAGCCGTGGTTCACTAATATAGTAACTTCATTCAGACAAAAACAAGGTCTTGGAGATCAAGTATAGAGGAAGAGGTTCTACAGTATGAAACTCAATTAAGGTGGTGGAAACACAGAAAAGGATCATATACTGACAGAGAGGGCTCGACTGGCGCGGTAAGTCCATCATTACGAGGTTTGTAATGAGAGCGATAGGCACCTAGTAGCACAAAGGGTACTCAGCACGAAATTAGAAGGCGTATGCAACGGTTCCCTTCAATAACATCGTAAGGGAGAGATGTCACTATGCTATGATCAGTAAACCTGCACTGCATTAATTGCTGTACTGTGCAACGCCTTCCCTGTCACCTTCACAGCTAACCCGTCTCCTCTCCACGATGTGTGTAATATTCCGAGGAATTGAGATCTCCTATCATATGTGATGTGCCAGAATCATTCACATCTGCTGATCGTTCTTACAATGTTACCTGTGCCTACTGACAGGAACAACTTGACTCCTGATTGATAGGAATCCGGCAATACCGGCAGTTGATAGAAAGACGTTCAGTATGGCTGTGGGCAAATGTTTTGGCCCTGTCTTGATAATCTACTTATCATAACAAATTCATGAAAGAAAAGTCCTAGTATCTGGAACATAGTGTGCGCGTTCACATGCGCATAAACATATCGTATCATCACTTATCCAGCTGTGGGAAGTTCGCACGGTTCAGATTTCTATGTCAACCTCAAGGTCGTTTCTTCCCATCTTCCCGGTCCTTGTAACAGATGACGACTTCTAGTCACCATGATCTAGGTTCTTCGAGCATGCTTGGTGTCTCTGAATTAGTACTCATAATATTTTGAACAGCATCCGTCATCGGGCCCCATCGTCTGCAGATACTTGAACAGGTGGCAAGTCCATCGTTTCCATTCCCTGGGATTAGGAATGCAGCAAATGCCGCTCTCACAACTCTCAATCTCGCAATGGTGGGATTAGACATTATTATTTTTTCAGAAGTGTATCTGATTGCTTCAGTCAATTTCCGGGCGCCACAGAGCAAATCTCATCGCCATCGGCAGGGAAGCTTGCGTCATTACGGTGAATGTCATTCAAAGAGTTCATCTTGATGGAAGTGGCTACATGGTGCCCTCTCAGTATACCTCGAGTTTAGATCAGGATTCGGCGGCCCTCGTAAGGTGAGTCCATTCTTTTGGAATTGGTTTTCCTTAGTTCTGATTACGTAGAGAAATGGAAGCGATAGCCAGTGATGTTGCATCCCGCAAAAACTCGGGGGGGTTTAAAAGATTTGGCTGCCTTCGAGCTGCGGATGCTAAAGTCGTCGAGACATGTCGAACTCATCTGAACAGGGCCCTTCAGTTATTTGAGGTGAATTCCTTTCTCTCTTCATTTCAAAGAGGCATACTTCACCATCTCTGCAGCTGCAATCAAACATAGATCTCCGGCAGCAAGTGACGCGTTTGGATAACAATTTACAAGCAGTACTGGACAAGCATGATCAAATGCAGATACCACTACCGGCGCCCAACCCTTCACATGCGCATGTGCCCCTGCCAGAGCCAGTGTCACAATCACCTGTCTCCCCGGTCTCCAGTTGGCCTCAACCATCAATTCCCTCGTATAACTTCAAGCCATCGTTTCCACAGCCAGTTTTGGCCTCCTCGTCCTCGTTTTCTAACCATGAAACAGCCTACATGCCTTCAAAAGAAGAAAAGAGGGCTGCACGTCACGCAAGAAGAGAAGCACGAGCATCTCAACGTGCAGCTATCGGCACAGGGATTGCTACTTCTCATGATTTGCCAATTCCCCACAACATTTTCACCCGCGCCCAAAATCATCTGTCGCTGGGCGGTAACTTTACGCACCACTATGTGAATGGAAACGTAATAAATAGCAGCAGAGATGATTCATTCAGGATTTCTGGGAGTGGAAATAACATCAGCATCTCTTTCACTGCCAATCGCCCGTGAATCAGTGACTTGGGATTCTGACCCTTTTGTTCCGGAAAAACCATTGTGATTGATATAGCTGGAACAGGTCCTCCAGTATTTGAGCATGTGCTCCCATTTGACCAAAGGGTTTCAAGTATGACGAGCATTTCACAGCATATGCATCAATGGGGGAAGATGGGTTGATCAAACACCTTGATCCCCATGGAGGTAAGAAGATATGCGATTGCTGTATCTTGGCTCTACAGCTGTTAGATGGTGATCTTTGGGCAATTAGCCCGTTGTATCCGATGGAATTGGCTCACTTGCCGCACAACCAGGACACTAAGCCATAGATTTTTGACATACTGTATTAATTTTACGCATAGCTGATTTAACAGCCATAAATCATCTAGTCTTTTGTTTTCATGAAGGCAGAACACGTAGATCAATCAAATTAACATAACAACAAAGTCGCATTTCAACAGAGTCAATTTACTATTTGTTTTTGAAAAAAGCAACAAATTTAGAGTTACATGCGGTTACATGCGACGTCTGGCGTCAATATAAAAGATAACTTATAACTTATTTAAAAAACGAGGATCGTAGGATTGAGAATCTGAACAACGTTAGCCCCAAATCCTCCGCCATAAACTCCCAAACACGGCATGACCCATTTTATAAACTAGACTCGACTCCATTTGTGGCTTTGAACGCTTGACATGTGTCGAAGATGGGTGTTGTGAGATACCACCATCCACATCTGACTCGGAACCTGTGGAACCAGTTGGCGATACCCGCTCTCGGAAATGAGGTGCCTGAGAAGAAGACGCCGACAGTGTCAAGAGTGGCGTACTATTAGTCGTTCCTGGTGAAGACGAGGGCGCTCGGCTTCTAGTGGGTGGCGTGCGCACGGGAGGTTTTGGGGAAGACGAACTGGATTTTGACGACACAGTCGAGGAGCGAGAACGCTGAGCAGGCTGACGAGCAGGAGTAACTCTTGTGAGACTGGGCAATAAAATGGGTTTGGCATCCTCTCTCTCTCGCGATCGCTCACTGACTGAATGCTGAAGACGTCCAATGACGCTCTTTTGTTCTTCAATAGTCTCAAGCGCTTTCTGCATATCCTTCTTGAGTTTTTCCTCCCCTCCAGTTTGAGTATTATATTGGCCAAGTTGATTTCGCGCATCTTCCAATCGACACTGTAGTTGAGTGACTTCACCCATAAGCGCCTCCTTCTCCTTCGCAATTTGGGTCGCGGCGTTATTTTTTTCCTCAAAAGAAGATAATGTGCTCTTTATGATCTCTAATTCCTTCTTGACGTTCTGTGCCTCCTCTCCATCTCGCTTTAACCGTTCCTTAAGACCAACAACCTCGCGATGCAACTCTTCATTTGCTGATACGAGAAGCAAGGAACGCTCTTGTTTGACAGTCGATTCACGTTGAGAAGACTCTATGGATCGACGAAGGTTGTGCACGGCTCGCCGCTCAGCCTCAACTTGAGCAATATGATTACGGACAAGCTCAGTCTTCTCCACTTCGAGCGCCTGTTTCTCATCCTCGAGCACACGAGCGCTTTCTTGAAGCATAATTTTTTGTTTTTCAGCCCGAACAAGTTGAGTAGCCTGCTCCTCAATAACCTTGGCCGACTTCTGAGTATCTGCACGAACAACGTCGAGAGTCGTGCGGAGTTGTTCAACAGAGTAAGATGAAGTGGACAGTTCAACCCGGAGGGCTTGGGCCACGCAATCGACATCGGTCAGTCGTGACTCATAATCTTGGATTTGTATCTTGAGCGACGAATTGCTTTCATCGAAACTAGAAAGACGATGCTCAAGGTCCTTTATCACCATATCCTTCTCATCAACGGAGGCTTGAACGCAAACAAGCATGTTCTCTGTCTCAATCTTGATTGATTGCAGCTGAGTGAATTGAACATGACGTTCAATCAAAATCTTTTGCATGTTTTCGAGTTCGGTTTGGCAATGGTTCATATCATCCAAGAGTCTGTCCCGCACCTCGACACCTCCCTTGGCCAGGACACGACCGTCCTCCTCCAAATGCATGACTCTTCCTCGCAGCCCACTATCCAGCGCACCTGTTTCCGACACGTGTTCGTCCTTCACCTTGAGCTCCTGCTGTAGGGACTCAATCAAGTGTTGCAAGTCCTTCACCTTGAGGTGGAACGATCGCATCTCTTTATCATGAACACGCATCAACTCAGCCTTATCGTCTTCGACGGCCATGATCCGTGACGCTAGTTCTTCATTGCTCTCTTGCAGATGGTTGTTTATTTCCTTGTGCTGGTCAAACAAGCCAAAGAGTTCAGCTTTAGTGCAACTCACTGTGTCTTCCGCGCTCTGACAAAGTTTGTCATTGTTCGCGCCCTCGAGTGTACGAATGTGATCTCGGAGAGTAGAGCACTCGTTCGTTACTTCAGTGAGCTTCTGCGTAACGATAGCGAGCTCCTGGGAAGGGGAAAGCCTGTTTGGCTCAGCGTCATCAATCCTCGTTGCCGAGCCATCAGAAAATTCGGTGCTAGTCCTGCACCATCAGCAGAGGATCCACATAGAGAAGTTCATCTCGATCACCTCTCATTACTGTCTCGACCCTCTAGAGGTGGCGTGTGTCGTGATTCTGGCAATAACGATGCCTTCGGAGATGCTGTCATGCGTCTAACGGGAATCTTGGAGCCAAGACCTGAAGAATGTTTGAATGATTCGGCAGGCTCACGATCCTGAGGGATGGTGGATACTGAAACTTCACGAGATGGTTTAAGCAGAGATGGGAGTATTTTAGGCACCCCTCGCCATCCCGAGCGTTTCTTGTCTACTTTGGAGGCAGTGGAACAGACGGAACTGTCTGATGGTCTACGGGCAAGAATGGTGGTTTCCTTGACTGTTTTCTGGAGAGATTGCGGAATATAGGGTGTAGCACTTGTCGACTTTGTCTGGGCGTTACTGTCCTGAACAGATGGCACAGCGGATAAAGTCGATTTTCTGGGAGTTTTTCGAGCAATGTTCAAAGGCATGTTGACTTAGAGAGGGAGGAAGAAGCGGAGGAAAGCTTATGTATGGACAAGGTGTTTCCAAAGAACGTTGTGGCCGCATGCTGTCGTGCAGCACTGATCATGCGAAGACAAGGCATGCATAGCAAGAAGGCACGTTGTGATGCCCGGCGTGGACTCTGAAACATACAAAGTCGGGTTGCCTAGATAGATTGTACTGGCAGGCCAACTGCCAATTTTGCGAGACCTGTCTGATTTCATTTTAGGAATATTCTATTCCATCAGACATTTTCTAGTAGAAGCACTCTAAATGGCACAGGCACGATCTGTCACAGATCACCTGACAATAAGGACGCGATGTCCGTCTACTTCGCAAAAGCATTTTCCAACTGGACTAGAAGCACCTGAAATCGACTGTGCCCCGTAGAATACGGCTCTTCTTTTACTTGAAGACTGCCCTTGAATGTAACTTGGCTTTTGGTCTGGAATCGACTAGATATACTCTTTCCTGCTTCTTCGAGGTATAGCCTCCGAACTTACCGTGCTGTGGGTGCTCATACTCTATTCGCGACCATCACCAAGAAATCACGGCACTTCCGTCAATGAAACTTAATTATATCACACTCTCCACAACACTTCTGCATTGGGCGCGCCGCTCTTCCATTCAGGAGTCACGCTAGTAAGAAAAATTTCGCCTGGTTGACAGGCTATCCCTCTATATGAAACCGTTTCTCCAAGTGGAAACGCGACTTAGTGAGATTTAACGACTACAGAAACACAATGCGCGGCTTGCAATCATTCCACAACGTAAGTCAGCCTACGATGATCGAGGTTGGCTGACGCCGTTGCCAGAACTCTATAAATTCGTACTTGCACCTCCCTGTCTGAACTATTCCCTCTCTTCTCCCTCCTGTTAGGTACTCTCTACACAAGAGATGCTACCTCTTCTTCAATTTGCTACTGTCTTTTACTATGCTGCCAATACTTTTGCTTATACCGTTGGTAAGACTGGCACTCTTACCCTCACAAGCCAGGTCATTGGTCCGGATGGTTTCAATCGCACGTACGTCCTCTTTCAGCCCCGGAGAGACTATTTACGTATCATCAAAAGGGCCTCTGTGATCAACGGTGTCCATCCTGGCCCATTGATCGCTATCAATAAGGTAGAATCTCGACAACTCCATTGTCTCTCGAAAGGAAAGCTGAAATTTCTCATTTTAGGGTGATTCGGTTTCGCTGAATGTGGTCAACGACCTTTCGGATCCGGATATGATACTGGGAACGACTATTGTGTGTATGAACGCTTCATCATATTCAGCTGCTGATACATATATAGCACTGGCACGGCATGTTCCAAACTCGAACTAATTTCATGGACGGTACAGATGGGGTTACTCAATGTCCCATTGCTCCTGGAGACTCATTCAGATATACCTTCAAAACTGACAGACAGTCTGGTACATACTGGTACCATTCTCATTTCGGCAAGTCTGGGCTTTCGTGTTACCAGTTTTGTGCTCACCATTTATTTAGGCGTTCAATACTGCGATGGTATTCGTGGAGGCTTTGTTATCTACGACGATGAAGACCCTCACCGGTCCATGTACGATGGTAAGCAGAAAATTGACCTTCTCCTACAATGTAACTGATTTAGTTTCATAAGTGGATGATGGTAGGCGGATTTATTGCGTTGCTCAGCCTGGCCTCACTCACGCGGTCCCCAGCATCGACTATTATAGCACTCAGTGAATGGTATCTTGGCTATTCCAATCCTTGCTCCGTGGAGATGCCCATTAATTTCTTTCAGGTACCACACTCTTGCCGTCGATATCACCGGCATTGCTGAAGCAGACTCAACCTTGATCAATGGTAAAGGCCGATACCCAGGTGGCCCACAAGTCGACCTCTCAATCATCAAGGTCAGGAAAGGCAAACGGTATCGATTCCGTATCATCTCTATGTCTTGTGATCCCAACTTTGTCTTCTCCATCGACAACCATGACCTTACCGTCATTGAAACTGAGGGGACATCCACTAAACCGTACACGGTCAATTCCATCCAAATCTTGGCAGGCGAGCAGAATTAATGTATTGATAGTGATCCATATGAAAAGCTGACATGATGACTATCACCGACAGGTCAGCGGTACTCTGTTGTATTGAATGCCAATCAGACGATCGACAACTACTGGATTCGTGCACTTCCAAACTCTGGCAACCGTAACCTTAGTTCTACTTTCGAAGGCGGTGTCAATTCTGCAATTCTGAGGTATTCCGGTGCGCCGATCCAAGAGCCAACATCAACACAGCAAACTTACGTTGTCCCTCTCGTCGAGTCTCACCTTCATCCATTATTCTCTTCTCCTGCCCCGGGAAGGCCCGTTCCCGATGGTGGAGACGTGGACTTTGTTTTTAATTTCGGCTTTGACCTTGATTCATTTTTGTTCAACATCAACGGCACCAGTTTCCAGCCTCCCAGTGTCCCTGTTTTGTTGCAGATCTTGAGTGGTACACAGCCACCACAAAACCTCTTACCAGAAGGATCCGTCTACACTGTGGAGAGAAACAAGACTGTCCAACTCAATCTCCCTTCTGGTCTGATTGGAGGTCCTCACCCTTTCCACTTGCATGGGGTACGTATCTCAGGAGTATGTATCACTTTAATTCATCACGTTCTGCCCAGCACGAGTTCTGGGTAGTCAGGAGTGCTAACACCAGCGCATACAACTACCAAGATCCTGTGATCAGAGACACAGTCAATGTCGGAGATACTGTGGGCGATTTTGTCTCTATCCGCTTCCGGACTGATAATCCTGGTCCCTGGATTCTTCACTGGTATGTGTATCTCCTAAATTCTAGCTCTCACCATCACCATCATCGGTTCTCAGTCATATTGATTTCCATCTTGTGACGTAAGTTGATCCCCTCCGAACATGGGGCTGCTGAATTGATTCTATACATTAACTGCAGCGGACTTGCGATCGTCTTTGCTGAGGCCCCAGAAGATACGAAGTCATATCTCAAAACCCCACCCGGTACGTTGTCAGCCTCTCAAAAATTGTATCTCAGTCAAACTCAACGAGTGTTATATTGAAGCCGAGTGGGATCAACTCTGCAAGACTTGGAATGCTCTTCCGGAAAACGTTACGCATGCGGGACAAAACTAAAGCACCTTCATCATACTTATTTTTTTTCGAACCGTACGATATTTTTTTTTTGCGCTT
>Ga0153986_1000500_pt1 | contig 11843 bp, 17 predicted proteins | sample TSGA070MetaG_FD_104724 | JGI IMG/M metagenome (GOLD analysis project Ga0153986, IMG submission 104724) | Attine ant fungus gardens microbial communities from Georgia, USA - TSGA070 MetaG | ecosystem: Host-associated > Fungi > Mycelium > Unclassified | place: USA: Georgia, Alexander Wildlife... | reverse complement strand
TTTTCTTATAAATGTTTCCAGAGTCTTCGTGCTTCCGTAGCCCGTCAGCCTATCCATATCCCACCCATCATCTCCCATGCTCATTTATTCATTAGTCTTTCACAACCTCGCTCTCTCTCCTTCAGAACAAGTTTGGCTGCAAACTCAATGCCCATGGTTCTCCAAAGATTACCTTGATTATCTCTCCGCTTTCCGTTTCAACCCCGACCAAGTCTCCATTCAATTTATTCCAGCCTCCCCACACACTTCACTCGGTCAGATCGACATCCAAATCAAAGGCCTCTGGTCACAAACCGTCCTTTGGGAAGTCCCTCTCATGGCCATCCTCAGCGAAACATATTTCCAGGTCGACAACACAGACTGGAACTATGACCACCAACAAGGTTACATTAAACATCTTTCTATCTCTTCTGTCTCCACTCACACTTCTCAGACCTCACATTTCAAAAAGGCAAATTGTTACTCCAAGCTGGCTGTTCTTTCAGCGATTTTGGTACTCGACGACGACGATCCTTCCACGCACAAGATCTGGTCATTCAAGCACTCGTACGTGCCTCACATCAACTTTCCACTCATTCGCATGGTCGCTTGAATGGGACGAGTAACGTGAACATCTTTTCGAAAATCACATCTGAGCCCACAACAGCCTGCTCAAGTAGCATTCATAGGTTTATCTTGCCTACAAATACAACCTCACTCCCATAGGCACTATAGCTCAGTATGTATGATCTTGACCAACTATACCAATATTGCTTACGGTCGTCAGTGAATGGTTTATGGGCGTATGTGATTCATGTCGTCTTTAGATTCTGATCATCAAAAGTGCCGAGTAGATTGGCGCTTTGAGAGGATACACTCACGTCAACAATACCGCACTCCAGCTCTGGGAAGAAGTCTATCCAAACACGCCCAGCCTGCTCATAGCACTCACAGACACCTTCACCACCCAAGCTTTCTTCCAGGTCAGTTCGAGAGCTCACATCCATTACGCATCACTGTTTTCTCATTTCTCACCTGCCAGGAGATTACACAAAATCCAGAACGAGTCAAAAGGTGGACTGGGCTACGCCAAGACTCGGGTGACCCACTCTCGTTCGTACTTCACGTCAAAAAGACATACGAGAATTTAGGGATCAATCACCGTGAAAAACTCATTGTGTTTTCCGATTCACTCGACGTCGAGAAAGCCATCAACATCCAAGAACAATGCAATCAACTCGGATTCGAGAGAGGTGTTGTCGTTTTTATCGTACAGAGAGAATAACCCTCTGATACCATGGATGCGCAGTGTCATTCGGTATTGGAACATTTCTCACCAATGACTTCCGCACGCTTTCGAGTGGATTAGCAGAGAAGAACAAACCATTGAATATCGTGATCAAGCTTAGCTCTGTGGACGGTCTCTCATGTGTCAAAATTAGTGACGACCTAACCAAGGTAAGCCTTTACCTCTCTCGCACTTCCATGTCCTCAGGCTACTTTTCAGAACACGGGGGACAAAGACGTTGTAGATCGTATCAAACAAGCCTTTGGCCTGGATGTATCCTAGAGCATTTGTGGCCGCAGCGTGTGGTTGAAATTATCAAAACCTAGTAGTTTTACACTAGAAAAATATGTGTGTTAGAGACGAGTCAGCTATCCATGACTGTAGAAACTCACTTTCATGATAGTCAGCTGCTAAAAGTCTGAAAAATCACATCCCTACTCAGTAATTTCTACTGAAATGAAAAGAAAAACTTACAGTTCCAAGACAACCTCTCGAGGAATCCGTTCCATGACTTCGTGAAGAGGAATATCATCCTTGGGCCCGACCGTCTCATAATGCGACTTGAAGCTCATGTACTCGACCAACTTTTCAGCAATAATGGCTCTAAAAGGAAGATAATAAATGAAAATTCGAAGCCGAGTTGTCGTTGTAAATGCAAACCGTTGACCCGATGGACAAGTCTTCGTCGTTGCTTCTGCATAACTACCTGCCCAATAAAATAAACTAGACCAGATTCACAACGTACATTCATCAAGATACTTACTCTCCACATCCAACATCGCCTTCATGGTACCGCTCGCCTTTGCAATGTTTCGACGAACAAGGAAAGAGAAGCCATCTGTGCTAGTGATGCGGATCCATTCATTATCAGACGTCTGCTAACCCATCATCTCTTTACGGGAATAAAAGTGTCGAAAAAGTGCACACCTCTGTGATTTCAGATTGCATAATAGGAGAAAAGCTATTGTTGATGCCATCAAAATTGTTGAAAGGAATTTTAGACTCATCGAACTAGATGAGAAGTGGTCTACAGTCAAATAACCTAATGGACAAGCCTAGTATGGACGGTCAACTCAGTCGGTTGACTCGGACAGTATGAGGAGATGTCCTTCAAGGAGTGTCATTTACAGTACCAATGCAACACACAGACTGGCCTTTGAATCCAAAAAGTCAATGGTCAGTCATACCCAAAGAGAAACACTTGTACAAGACTTGTACGAAACAGTCTCATGAGTTCCTGAGGACGGAGCACAATAAACGTATTGAATAATGAGAAATTTCGTGCCAATCAAATCCGGTGATCTCGGATGGACAGTCTCAACCCTCTCCTCAATTCCGAACACCATGTCCGATGTTCGTGCTCTATTACGCGCAAAACGGCAGGAAGCCCGTATATCTCATCCTCTAGCCTCCTACACTGCCTCGGGTCAGCTCAGATGTATCATTTGCAGTACTCTCGTCAAATTCTCGTCTGCATGGGAAGGCCATCTCGGGAGTAAAGCACACAGAACACGCGTCGCTCATATCAAGGAGGAAGAGCGTTTACGAGATACGACAAAAATGAAAGAAGAGGTTGCAGGCGCAGCACAGGAGGAAGAAGAAGAAGCAGCAGAAGAAGAAGAAGAGACTCAACAGATGGCAGAACGGGCGGGCCACAAACGCAAATCCGCAGACTCTACATCCGACGAAAATTCCACATTTAAAAAACAAAAACGAGGACCAGCAGCAGGATTTCCTGCGGATTTCTTCTCAGATCCTTCCAGCGCGCTTGTTTTCGGTACCAATTCTGACACAGACGATGAAGAGCCCGCCACACCCGCAGAACCACCTCGTTCAGCTCTTGACCTCGAGTACGAGAGATTCCAAAAGGAATTTCTGCAAGCGTCAGATCCCCGCGAGACTTACGAACGTGCAACAATCGTTGCTGAGCCTGAGCTGGCACCTCAAGGCATTGAAGGTTTACCGGTTTCTGCAGAAGACGACCCCAAGGTGCAAGAAGAGGAAAAGATAGAGCTTACCGAGGAGCAGAAACAGCAACAGAAGGAAGATGAAGAAAAAGAGCTTATTATGGATCGGTTAATGGAGGAGGAACGCGCTCAAGAAGAGGCAGACATGAAAGTGCAGATGATGAAAAACAGGTTGGAGGCGTTCAAGAAACAGAGAGAGGCAGCGCGAGCAGCAAAGAAGGCTTCATAGTAAGTCATACTATCCAGTAAACATCTATGTTACATGAATCATATCTCTAGAGACAGCTCGTTCCGTCCTTTTCTTCCTCCAATAAACCCAGCCACTTTGACCAATCCATTCCTTGTTTGTGAAACATCATAAGACCCATCATTACAGGAAGATACCACAGACTGTGCTGAAACACCCTTCTTGCCTGCTTTTCACCACCAAATCTCCACCATTTCCATGCTGCCCAAAGGATAATTAGATTAGGAGGCAATGCGGTGAGTGCGAAGGCCCAGGTTGCAAGACCAGACAAAGGGACCAAGATGGAGCAAATGGGGACGAGGAGAGCAGCATGTCGGAGGGACACGAGTGCGTTTTTCGCAGGGTCGAGGATCGATAACATACGGTATCCAGCTTGTGCATACGAGCCTCGCACGACATATGAGAGTGAGTTGAAATGTGGGAATTGCCAGCTAAAAAGCAGCATAAAAAGCGCAAAAGGTGCGAGTGGATTGTCGATGAACGACGGATCCAAGGCCGGTAAGTCGGATATGAAATTTGGAAGGAATAAATGAACCGGGTAGTCTACGGTCGGCCAGAGTTTACCTCCGCAAGCTGCCCAGCCCATGAGAGGCGGTACAGCGCCGACGATGGCGCCGAGCCACGTATTCCATAGTGAATAACGTTTCATCCATGTGTACACGCCTGCGTAAAGTGCGACGTTGCCTGCACCGAGAATGGCTGTGGTGGGATTTACTGCCGTCCAGAGCAGAACTGGGCCAGCGATCCCTGTCATCATGGCGAATGCTGCGGCATTTGCAGGAGAGATGGCTCTCCGACAAAGAGGACGATTGCGGGTTCTAGCCATCTGGGCATCGAACGGGACCTCTTGAAGCTGGTTGAGCGAGTTTGCTGATGCCGAGCAGAGAGCCGTACCGACGGCAGTCGAGAGTAGGATGGGCACCGTTGTTGGCAGAGGTGATAGCGCGACGCCTGACATGGCAGTGAGGACATTGAGGGCGGTGAGTCTTGACTTGGAGAGCTCGAGGTAGACCTTTGTGGGGATCGATGTATCGAGCTTTTTGTACGCGTCTCTTGGGAGACAAGTGTGGTGTTTCTCGACTGATTTCCTGCCGAGCCACTGGGTGTTGTGGAAAAAAAAAGAGGAGAATATGGCGGTGGGTCTGCGGGGAGTTGCCCTCAGCACGACGCTGGTCATGGTGCGGTCTGCACTGGCCACAACCATGGTGAGCATAGACTCTGTGAACTTGGTAACAGGAAATACATTACTTGTGTTTTCTGGATTTTTGTGATCAGATCAGTCGACAATTTTACAGAACATTCCCACGGGTTGGTTCCTCCTGCTAGTTTGTCCTTCTCAGCAATGCCCGGCACTCATTTACTTCCACCAAACCTCCTCAAGCTCTTTGCACCTCGACCGCCCCTTCCCTACTCTCGCCCCGTTGACAAGGACATTGACCGCATCCGCAACAAGGGTGTCGATGGTGTCGGCCAAATCCTCGTCCGTCTGAATGAGGAAACGACAAATAACCTCTTCAATGCTGCAAATGCCGACGCCATGGAAGAGGGCGAGGAGCCCGTATTCACACATGCAGAAGAAGTCAAGCGCCAGATTCGGAGAGAACAGCGCAAGGCTCGCAGGGAGGATGATTTCAAGAAGGCCAAGGAGAATTGTGGGCCATAATCTTTTTTCCAACTCCAGATCATGGCTCATGTGTCTCCTAGACAAACCCACGGATGATCCAGAGGCAGTTGGTGATCCGTATAAAACCCTCTTTATTTCTCGGCTAGTATGTATCTCACTTCCTTTCGGCCATTCACTGACCTTACATCTGAACAGCACAAGAGTGCTACTGAAACTGACCTTCGGCGCGAGTTCGAGGGCTATGGTACCATTGAGCGCGTAAGAATAGTGCGGGACAAAAAAGGACGAAGTCGAGGTTATGCTTTCATCGTCTATGAACGCGAACGTGACATGAAAGGTGCCATTGAGTATTTTTCTCTTCCAGCCCAACTCAACCCAGCTCTTTCAGCTGCATACAAAGAATCTGATGGTCTCCACATCATGGGTAAGCGTATTCTTGTCGACGTTGAGCGTGGCCGTACCGTCCGAGGCTGGAAACCGAGACGACTTGGTGGTGGTCTTGGTGGTCGGCCCAAAAAAGCCGATCCTGTACCTCCTCCTCCTCCTCCTCGTAGTAGTTTCCGTGGTGGAATGGGCGGGCGAAGTGGCGGTGGTTTCAGCGACAGGGGGTTCCGTGGCCGTGGGGGTGGCTTTGGTGGTGGCCGTGGTGGCGGCTTCGGTGGGGGCGATCGCGGCTATGGCGATCGCAGTGGCGGAGGAGGCTTTGGCGACCGCGGTAACGGGAGCATGCGAGGTAGCTATGGCGGGGGAGGAGATTTCAGAGGCTCGGGAGGTGGCTTTCGTGGTCGGGACGACTTTGGCGGAGGGGGCGGAGGAAGCTTCAGGTATTTACAGCTGGTTAGACTATCGCTTTCATCTCTGATATTTGACAGGGGCGGACGCGGCGGCGGGATTGGTTATCATGGTGGAGGTTTCAATGACAGTCCAAATGGTCACAGTGGCCCGCCACCAGGAGGTTTGTCAGGGGGAGGTGGTGGTTATGGAGGTGGCTCTCGTCCAGATCTCAAGAGAGAAAATCCAAGCGGGTATGATGATAGAGAATTTAAACGGCCCAGGTATTAGTTTGCGTCTCGATGACAGAGGTATCCTTTTTCTTCTTCCTGTCCCGAGGCTTTCACAGGACGCACAAAGAAAGGTTTCTTCCACCATTCTCGAGTATGTGCAAGTATGTTCCCTCTGTCTTTTGTCAGACCATTATTTCTCTTCATTCTATGCGTAAGTATAACCTCAGCTTTTTGTTGCTATCAGGGCTTTTGGTGAAGAGTAAGTATGATATGGCAAAAAAACAGTCTGAGACTGTTGAATGTATGTTTGAAACTAGTGTATGACAGCAACACGAGCATTCCTGGGGTAGAATATTCTTCCATACCTGCCAGGGCAAAGTGTATCGTCCGGTTGATCTTGAAGACTTGTCGATGACGTAATGCAACAAATACAAAAAAGTCTGTAGCCAGCATTCTTTGTTTTTGTCCATTGAAGTGCAGCGTTTGTATTTGTGCGAGCCACATGAGAGCACTGAGCCCTCAGTGAGCGCTTTGAATATGATTTGAATATGATTTGAACATGAGTGGCTGATGCTTGTTATTCGGATCAATGTCTTCATTTCGTCAGGGGACTGTGACACACTTGAAACTAGACACACGCACCCATACTACTGCTGCTTCGTTACCCCCTGATTCTAAATGCGGCAAGCCTATTCGGTTCGAATGCCTGGACTGTTCTCCTCTATCAACATCTCTGCGAAGCCACAGGGGCTTCGCCACTTTCAAGATCAATATCGTCCGTCCCATTTGATCTGTCACAAGACTCTCAAAAAATCTGAAAAAAAAATTGACACCAAATTTGTTCTGATGAGATTGCATCATCTTATTGGTGGTAGTTGTGACGTTAGCATACGAAGACTTGGGAATAATATCGACAAAACTTGAAATCTATCAAGGTCTGGCATCCAGATCTGGCACGAAATTTAGGGTAGAAAAAATCTAGGTCTCATGACGGTTCCACAGCACGCCTTTGGACCGAAACGTTGTCGGGAGATTTTCCCAGGTCCACCGGAAAATATAACTTGTTTCCCTGTGTGCCTCGCCTCAATATCTTTCTCCTGTTCTTCCACTCAACTCAAGATTCCACACTTTTCCCAGCTCAATTATTGACCGCAGGTATTGCCAGATACCCTTTTATGTCTTTCCCAAATGAGCAGCCGCCATCCGGTGAAAGCCCATGGACTCAGAATCAATCGCAAATGTCAGCTCCCACCTTGCCGGAGGCGGTCCCACCAAAAAAAAAGAGGGGTCGATTCAGCAACGAACAGATCAGTATACTAGAACAATTTTTTATCCAGGACCATATTCCAAGTGTTGCTCAACGAGAGGAAATCGCCGATGTGCTTCGTTGCCCCCCTGAACGAGTTAGAATCTGGTTCCAAAATAGGTGCGATTGTCATCTTAGCATCGCTCGCTTCATTTGATCTCAAAGGTATTTGCACTATATGATAGACGAAGGAGAGAGAAAAATGATGGGAGAGTAATATGGGGAGCTCCACGCTCGAGGGTCTCCCCCTCTGCCCAGCAGCTTCCTGATCTTTGTCAGGCTAATGAAACTGACTTTGCTAGGCTGGTACTGGAAGACGACAGTAAGCTTTTTAAAATCTAGAATGTCTTCATCTGATTACATCCGATAGATTCCATAACCACTATTCCCTGCACGATGCTCAATATCAGCGAATGGAACCGAATCAATCGCACAGACCAGCAGGACCTCATGGCTTGGATCTGCGAGGGAAAACGGTGTTTTGTATGGTTCGTCCTTTCCCAGGAATACAGCTTCAAAATGCAGGTGCCACTTGACAATGTGAGGGAAGCGAGTTTCAATTATGTCGGTGTTGAAGAAGCTTCTTTGATCCTCGAACTCGCGCAACGTCCAAAGTTCTTTACGAAGCAGAACCTTCAACAACCGGGCGTACCTTGGCCTTACTGGAGGCCATGCGACGATTGGACTGAGAATAGAGCCGCAACACGCTGCCTCCGTCATGTCCTCAGAGGACCTCGTGTATCACTTGTCTATGTTTACTACTACGTCCTGAGTCACAAGCGGAATCCAATACCAGCTGTTCCGCATTTACTAGAAGACAAGTTGGCTCCAACAACACCGACTCACCTATCCCCCATCCCCGGCCATTCTCTCTATCCACACGGCTTTGGTGCATGGGATTCAGTAACCACTGCTGAATGTCAAACTCCATCATATGATGTCAAGCCGCTAATCAACACATACCAAGGCAGAGACCAGCCTCAGCCTAGTGTTATGATTAAAATGGAGGAATATGAAGACATCTACGCGGAGCACAACGTGATGGTACCCTCAGGAGCAACTGTTGGAGTGGCTGCTGAACCCTCCAGACATTTGACTCCCTGGCCAAGGACTTTTCTCCCTGAGAGTTATTGGCCTCCGACTTATGCTTCTGGCAATGGACACGACCAGTCATTATCAATGCTTCCCTTCCTACCAAGCGAATCTTAGAGAAGTGATCTGAAAAAATTTCAGATTCGTAATTTCGAAATCTACACGTATTGCTAAATATACCTCACAATCCCAGTAGTAATTAAAGATGTCTGACCGAGGCTGGCATTACGAATAAATGCATAGAATTCATCCAAAAGCGGTACTAGAGCATTTCCGGACCTTCTCGTCGTTCATTTATCCTTGTGAAATAGGCTTTGCTCACGATGTTGACTACGAGATAATGAATCTCATGACCTAGAAAGGTGTATTCCCCACTTACAAGTATCCATGTATCTACCAATGCAACGTTTCATGCATGTCTTTGGCGCCCATGTCAGTATCTCATTCAGTCCAACCTCGATTGGTACTACTAACCTGTTCCGCGCCCGTAAACGATGGCCCGGGTTTAGGAATACACTTGGCAAAGCATTTTTCGTTAGTTTTCTGGAGATAGTTTCACGTGAGGCTCTTTTGATAGGCACGCTCCAACTCACGCCTATTAACTCCTGGGCTTGTGCAGCTGCAAGCTCCAATTTGACTCGCTGTATAATCTCATCTTTACGAGAAGTCGCATCCACTGATAATCAAGTCAACATTTACACGTTGATCTCTGCCTAGAACAATACCTGGCTTGTGTAAGTCATTAGAACTACTAGAGTTGAAAAGGTCTGACATGGCCAGAAAGAGAAAAAAATCGAATACCGAAAATGGAAATTACAAAAGAGGTAGTCAATTAGTCAATCGTGTATAAACAGTTTTCTTGACTTTGCATGAATGGGCGCTAGAGAATCAAAAACTGCACATAACGGTACAGGCGATGCCAATGCGCCAGAGGATTACTATCAACTTCTTGAAGTTGAAGAAACTGCGACACAAGATGAAATCCGGGTAAGTGCCCTGGATCTTCTACTTACACCAAGTACCGGCTTATCTTTTGGGACTAGCGCTCATTCCGCAGATTAGCACTGATACACCACCCAGACAAGAATCACGGAAACACAGAAGAAGCAACTCAAAGATTTTCGGCGATACAGCAAGCGTACGAGGTGTGTCGGCACTGTCAAGTATACACAACTTACCATTAGATGATGCTTCTAATCCAGGTTCTCAGTGATGAACAAGTGAGTTCTTGGGTGCTCTAGCTGCACTTTTTCTATTCATTGAACTGGACTACAAGTAGGAAAGGGCCTGGTACGATTCCCATAAAGCCTCTCTTGTACCAGAACCAGATGCCGAGACCGTATTCGAGGACATCAAGCGTGGTGCACCCGCCTCTCGTGCAAGAGATCGTGGCTTGACGGAACGACATATAGAGAGATTTTTTGATCCAACGATCTGGAAGAACTTTGGAGATGGTCCTGATGTAAGTTTCTTGTGTCTATTGTTATATCCGAATCATATTATTCCCAGAGCTTTTTCACCATCTATCGTAATCTATTTTCTCGACTCCAGTCTGAAGAAACATGGTTCTCCGGAAAAGTTGATTATCCCTCCTTTGGGTACTCCACATGGTCTTGGTTGCCATCCAATAAGGAACAAGACAATGAAGCGGCGAAACATTTTTATCTATTCTGGCTTAATTTTAGTACTGAGAAGGATTTTTTATGGGACGAGAAATGGAATACATCGGAAGCTCCAGATCGCCGTGTGCGTAGGTGTGTGCAGACTATTATCCGTATTTCCTTCACCACCCATATTTCAGATTGATGGAGAGGGAGAACAAGAAACTACGAGATGATTCGCGCAAGGGCTACAACGAGATCGTTAGAGTATATCGATATTCACTTTCCTGTTGTTCCATGCTAATCGACATCCACAAAAGGTCCTTGTGAAATTCATTCGCAAGCGTGATCCTCGCTACAAGGCATACCTTCGTCAGCAAGCCTCATCGAAGCCTACTACCGATGCTCCTCACAAGCAAGACGCTGCTGCAGCGCTTCGGCGAGTCCAAGCCTCCGAAAACTACATTGAACAAGAGTGGCAAAAGGTCGACTCTCGTCATCTACATGCTGATCTTGAATGGGCAGTAGCGGAAGGAACAGACGACGAAGCATGGGAATGTGTCATTTGTAACAAGATTTTTCGCAGTGAAGCCGCTTGGGACAGCCACGAGAGGAGCAAGAAGCATCTGAAGGAGGTAGAGAGGTTGCAACGACAGATGTTAGAAGAGAACGAGGCTCTAGGATTACAGGGCAATCCTATGAGTCCAGACACAAACAACATCGAGGGTGGAGACAATAATGCCGCAGTTGAAGCAAAATCCGAATACTCTCGTTCGGCTTCTCCATCTATTGAATCTCCCAATAAAGTATCAGATACTTTAGAGGACCTAGGTGAAGTACCCAGGAGGCATGTGTCCCCAGAGCCAGCTCAGTCCGAAGAGAAAAGGCCTGGCAAGAAGTTACTAGGTAGTAAAAAGAGTACTTTGGAGGTGATGTCGAAGACAGAACGGCGGGAAATGCGACGAAATCAGCGACCCAGTCTTGAAGAAGAAAGATCTGAGCCTGATTGTGGCAAAGAAGATAAGCCAGAATACGTGGAAGAAGACGTTGCCTCCCAGGCTCCTGAACTTTCAAAACGCGATAAACGACGAGCAAGGCAGGCGAAGAAAGCGGAAGTAATTGTGTCGGCAAGTAAACAAGTATGTCGTCCATTTTACCAGAGAACGTCACGTTGAAGATTCCACAGGTTCGTTGTAATGTTTGCTCAGACACATTCATGAGCAAAACGAAGCTTTTTATTCATATCAATGAGACCGGACATGCACTTGCAGAGCCGGTTTCAGATTCTCAGAAATCTCGTCAAAAGGGGAAGAAAAAATAGGTCAGATGATACAAAAGTGGTAGATTAAAGGATAGCGTCACAACCAAAAATTAACTAACCCATAAGCTGTGAAATGTCATCTGGCGGATACTTTGTTTGTGAGAAGGTCAACAACCTGCATCAGGTCAATTTCTAACATTCAGCCAAGACAAAGAGAGGCGCACCGCTTAAGACTCTGGATATATTTGCGACTAATTTCGTCATTAAGGACGTGTGCTACTTGGTCTCGAGAAATCTTTTCACGAGCAGAACGTTCGTGAATACTTAAAAAGGATGAAAGCTGCGGTCTCTGAGAGAAAACAATGCACGTACCCAACCATAGTTACACCAATAGGCCAAGGGGCATTTCCGATTGAAAGCCGAAGGTAAGCATCATTGGCGCGCTGATATTCCCGCTTTTGCATGTAATGAACA
>Ga0153986_1000499_pt1 | contig 11849 bp, 10 predicted proteins | sample TSGA070MetaG_FD_104724 | JGI IMG/M metagenome (GOLD analysis project Ga0153986, IMG submission 104724) | Attine ant fungus gardens microbial communities from Georgia, USA - TSGA070 MetaG | ecosystem: Host-associated > Fungi > Mycelium > Unclassified | place: USA: Georgia, Alexander Wildlife... | reverse complement strand
CTTGATGAACGATGAAGCAATGTCTAAAGACTTCTTCATCCGCTTGTTCAAACATTCAGAAAATACATTCTCAGTTCAATACTAGACATATTTGATGTGATAAAGAAGGCTGGATAGTGACTTCTTCAGGCTAATCCAACTTCTATGATGGAAAGATTGCAGCTACAAGATAGAAATCTTTAGTAGAAGCGGTGAATTCTAAATGCTTCAAACGCACCGAGTTTCATGGATCTTCTTAATCTTGAGGCACGCCTTAGTTACTATCTCCTCCATTTGTGAGCGGTTCCGCTCAGAGCCTATGTCAAAGTCAGAATCAAGTGGGTCTGTCGGTGAAGAATGACCTACTACCACAAACAACAGACATTCCAACACTTAGCAAATTTTCAAACTGGCTAGCTTCACCAAAGTTGGTTGGTATGAATGGTGGCATGGAAATAGGTGAATAGACCCTTGAATCCAGTCTTGAAAGTGAGTCTTTCAATGAAGGACCGGTATCAGAGGTAACCGCAGATTCAATCAATGAATCAATGATGAGAAGGCAGCTCTATTTATTGCTGAGCGTCATACTTCCAGATATAGCTTAAGGCAACTCACATCCAGATTGAGTACATCGCGGATTCGTCGCAATATCATGACAGCTTGAAAGAAGAGGTCACATCAAGAGTGGACGTTAGAAATATGGCATACCATGTTCAATGCTCCAATTATGAATAACTTGGTGTCAAAATTAGTATAGATTACCAATTAGTTCCTCGAGTTACATACCTCTCTGTATGACAAAGATATATTTCCCATTGCGTTTTTGGGGAGTGAAGAAATCTTGCACCTCGAAACTGACTCTGTCCGAGAGATTCTTAGACTCAATATAAACTCGAGCAGCTTCGCGGCAATTTGCGAGATCTTGGACAATGAATTGCTTGATTCCAGGGAACCTGATTCCAATTTAAATTGCTAATCGATCATAAAAAAGAAAGTAATCACCTTGATGCGAGTGAGCAGCAGAGGGTCCCATGTCCACCTCCCACATCAACAAGACCATCCTTCCCTTCACACATTTCTGCCCATGGAAAATCAGCTGCTACACTAGCATCAGTCACACTCCCTATACCACCCATACTGCCATGAAATCAATGAGCAATGTTGGGATCCATTTTAAATCACCTACGCAAGAGCAAACTTGGCTGATTCTTCTGGACCTTTCAAGGACCAGCTCTCCTGGCTGTGATACGACAAACCAGTTTCATAAGCCATTTGTGAGTCAGTCCCCATGTAACATCCAATTTCTGCATTGTAGATCATTTCTGAGAAGTAAGGAGCAGGCTTGCTGAGAATTTCGTTTCTTTTTCGACATTAGTGTTGTCTTCACAATAATAGTCTGTCATCTCCGATACTTACACAGTAGACGCAATATGGAAACCAGGTTGATCGCTCTTGATGATATTGCTGACACGATTATTTGCGAAGTGGCCTGCCTGGGTCTCACGGAAGATGCCTCGGGCAATCAAACATCGCAAGGTTATGTCTATCTGAGCCGTCAGATGGAGTTTATATCTGTCATTTTGGTGATCGACAATACCAATTTTTTCTTCTTCGATTCCAGTATGCTTTGCAAGTTCGGCTAGACAGACACCGTCCTCAGAGTCCCCAATGATAGTTGCTAGGTCAAGATTTGCCGCGAGGCGCAGACTGGCGGGCGCAAGAGCAGATATACTCTCTATACTGAGAGTTTCATAAGGAGCACGAATCAGTGTGGTCAGGAGTCTCTAAAATAAGAACTGAGTTATATGGTGAGAGGATGAATAATATCACATACTAGACATGCCAGAGCCGCACGGCGGGCTTCGAACATGACTGGTGTAGGGACATAAGCAGGATGGTCTGTCAGGTGAGGCATCGAGGTGTTCAACGAAGGCTCTGTGAGATTTTGGGCAACAATTTCTGCTCTGAAGGCATCGAGGGCCTCGTTGAGAGTGGTCTGAAGGCTAAAAATTTCAGAAACTGGCATAGTTGACCGGGGAACTATGGCGGTACAAGCTTTGCATGGGTGTCTATCTATACAATTATTGGATGAATGTTTTACATGAATGAAAATAGATTCGGATGAATTTGCCGGAACAATCAATACGACGGGATTTGATTTCTTTTGAAATCGATAAGACGAGATATCTCGGCTCAAGCAAATTTACATTGATTCAAAATTCAAACTGTACTGCTTGATCTTGTGCTTGATTTCATGTAATATAGAACCAGGTTATACACGCTACTGTGTATGCTATTGTGAACTGCAACCGAGTACCGCGTCATCAAATTTTATAATAAAAGCGATTTAAATTGTAACAATCTGTTTGTCTGATTTGTTTGTCCTATCCCTTTGACGTCGGCGGTTGTGGGTTGAATATATAACCGCTTCAACGTACATCCTCTGTAAAATGATGAAGCAAGAGCAACGATAGCACCATCAATTTCAGGCTTTTTTATTTATCCTATCCTCAATGAAAAGCCCTGTAAAAGCCCTGCAAGTTGATTTATGAGACCTGCTAAAACTTTAGGGATTCTTGTTTGTGAGTACCATTACCAATGGATAAGATACACTGTGCCGGTGATTCAATGATCCCAGTGCATCAAGAATCAAGTGTCATCAGAACATCAACAGAACATCAAAAGAGGAAGCATAATTTGTGTGACGAGTGACAGTGACTAGAGAAGGTGCCAGAGAGAAGAATTGAGAAGAATTGGAATGAGACCAAGGGATAAGAAAATGAGTGTCTTCAAAAGTTAAGAGCTCGAACTTCACACCATCATACGAATATCCGTATCTTGAACTCTTACACTGATACATGAGGAATCCCAACTTGAATGCTCAGACGCCACAATAAGTGTGGACGGCTGAGGGGAGTTACAGAAAAACGGGACCTCATAAGATACCCCCTTCTCCCAAGCTGACTACTCTGTGATCTCCGAGTATGATAGGGATGTGGATTGGCTCGTATCACTGAATGGAATCAGTGGAGTTCTCCATTCCCCTGTGTCGGATAGGTGCTTCAATCCAATCTGACACCAACGTCTAGAGTAAATGTATTGTTGTCGGAAACCGCCGTCTCGCTTCAATTTCTGCCGTTTTCCATTTACGTTCACGAACATCATTTACGTCTGATTCGGTGTTTCTCTTGGCCACAGTTCTACATGACATCTCATTTTCTTGTTCGCTTGCAACTCTTCTCTTCTCTATCTCCATCTGTTGCATGATTTCTCGTCTTCCTCTTTCATTTATCTCCCGTCGACGGGCCGCTGTGCCCGCAGCTGTATGGGTCCCCACAGGTTTATCTGATTCATCTCTGGTGATACCTGGAGGTTGTTTTTCCAGCAGCCTGGTATTAGGCAATGAAAGATTGAGACCAGCACTCAAGAGATTTGTCAGACGTTCGAAAAGTGGGATTGCATCATCATTCTGATTACATAACTCATTGTGTAACCCAAGGTACAATTTGTCTACAGCTCTGATGTTATATCGCGAATAGACATGGACACAGTCTATCCAGTAATTGCCTCTCCACTGATGGATGTAGCCTCTGTAGTTGATGTCCTCAGCGGGGCCGAGTCCTCAAATTCTGAACTCCTCGATACCCCTAGTTCGAAGGACTATATATCTCATCTTGCCACCCTTTCCTTGACAGATTTATCGCAAGAACCAATTACCTTACAAACACAGTCTCACCACTTGACTTCCAGTTTGACTTCCTTTACGCATGCGTCTTACCCAACATTTATCTCCCTTCATAAAAATACTACTTCCTTGGCAAGTTCCATCGAATCATTGTCCTCTTCTCTGAATATCCTTCTCAATACGAGCTTGCCTGTACTGGAAGACAGCACAGACGTATGGAAAGATCGTATCGAAGTGATTTTACTCGAACGCAACAAAGCGCGCGTGGTTCTCGAACAACATGAAAAAATCAGAGATCTTCTTGATATACCCATTCTCATTGATACATGTGTACGCAATGGTCACTTCGGGGAGGCCCTTTCTCTTGCAGGTCACGTAGCCTCGCTTATCCATCGAGCTAACAGCACCAAAGATAACCCGCCCCCTGCGATCCTGACTTCTGTTTTGGCGGAGGTGCAACATTCTATGACTCAGATGCGGTTATTGCTGCTCTCAACACTCTACGAGCCCAATAAGAAGCTACCTGCTTTATGGAAGGCAGTCAGTTTTCTCCGCAAAATGGACGCATTTGTAGTCGATTCTACACCATTACCTACGACACTCCTTCGTCATAGATCATCATTATCTTCTCAACGAGACGCTTTCACCAGAGTCCAGCGATTGGAACCATCAAACGAAGAGTATCTCGCTCTTTCATTCCTCATTGGCCGGGATTCATGTCTAAAAGCAACCCTTGAGGCTACTGAACGTGATATTCAGCGCCTCGTTAAACAAATCAGCGAAAAGGAATCAGACAACAATGTAGAAGATCTCGCTCGGTATCTTAAGAAATACATCGATGCCTGGCGGGAAAGCGTTTACAACATCATGACCCAATATATGACAATCTTTCTCGAGCGCTCCCCAACCCGCACAGACACGACCATCGACTGCGAAAAGGATGATATCTTGATATTGCGGCTACTTACCCTTCTTCGAACATATTCCACGCGCGCACTCTCCATGCATCTTCTTGCCATACTAAAACCTTCCCTTTCTCTCTTGACTCTTTCTCACTTACCTTCCCTTCTTACACAACTCACCTACTGCTCTACTGCATTTTCTCGACTCAGCCTCGACTTTCGGTGTTTACTGGTTAGTGGCGGCGGTTTATTTTCCAATGCGATCCTATCAATTGTGAGGCGGGATTTTGAGACCGTGGTGGAAAAGTGGGAGAACAGACTTGGAAGCGTTTATGGGGCGTCTATCAGTAGCAACACTCGAAACGCAAGCAGGAGGACGATTGGACTTGCGAAGTTACCTTCAAATTGGCTTGTATCGCCGTCCGCTGTGGACACTCCTCCCCTACCTCCTTCTTCCGGAGAGATTGGACCAGCACACATACCTCCCCAGCTTCTTGCTTCGTACCCACCACTAGCTCATCTTACCAATGCAGTACTAGGTGTCTTTAATGGGCTTCGACTTGTCGTTCCTCGAGGTAATGGCGACTCACCACTATCCGTGGAAGGCATTTATATGCTCCTGGAGCTGCTCGACAACATAATATTGTCTCAATGTTCAGCAGGATTACTGAATTATTTACAGGTTGTTGTCAAATGGTTGCGGGAGGATGATAATGATATCAGTAATGAGGAGAAAAAAGCAAGAGAGAATGAACGAGGACTTGTTGTAGCAGTGGGAAGAGCGTTCTTTGAAGTATTTGTGGCGTTTGTGAGAAGGGGGTTGGTTGAGGGAGTGTACGGTTTTCAGTTGGAGGATGTACTACGAGGGGCAAAGGGCGAAATTGATAAGTCCTGGGTGGAAAATAAAAAACTGTTTGAAATTGTCGTCATGGAATTGTCTGGCAAGAAGGAGGAAGAGGAGGACGAGTATAGCTGACATCCATGTTACGATCATTGACGACAGGATATTTTATCAATTTATCACAGCGTATGGTGTGTTTGAACTTGACATATCAGACGAACGACATCTTGACGACATCTTGTTGTGGTAGCTAAAGCAGGGGTCAGAATGATGATGAAAGTCGCCACCTACTCTTGGCGACAAATTGACTCGTTGATTAAGATCTTGTCAATCCAAAAAAGTCATGTAGTAAAGTGGACTAAAAATTGACTTTTTCTACTAGGAATGGCCACTATCGGACCGGCCATTGAATCATCAAATCTATTTATAACAGACGAACAATGTGATTTTTTTCTCCACTTAACGTATAGACTTTATGTGTACTGTCAACAGTTCTCTGGTGCTTATGGGATTCGAAGAGCTTCCTGTAGACTTACTCAAGCGAGATCCAGAACAAATATCAATGTCAAGTATCAACTTGGCAGGTTGGATAGAGCAACACAGCCTCTCTACTTCGTCTCACCCCTAGGGAAAAGCACATTCACACGTTGAAAATCCTTTCCCACTGATCAGGATGGACATCCGGGGAAAACACTAGTCATAGAACTCTGAACTTTCCATCAGTGGAAAAAGACTTCCCAGCTATAATCTTATTCAGTATCAGACATTGCTTCCAAAGGAGTGGACAGAGGCAGGGTGCATTGACGGCCCTACCACGACGTGTGTATACTATTAGAATTTGTACCTACATAAACTATTCCAATTACTGTCAAAGGACGAAGTTGTGTATAAGATATACTATGTGGAGCTTCTTTTCATGTAGAATTATCATCAAGGGAATGTCAACAAATACAAAATGATAGGCATGAGCAATGCAAGCATTCAAAGTATAGAATCGTTGAAGTGCAAAAATATCGTAGTATTTCGTTATTGCCATGAGCAGCACATCATCGAAATAAATGAAAAGCAAAATCCGCAGCAAGGGGAAGGATCTTAGGCCTTTATATTGGACTTCTAGAGAGAATATCACTAAATGGAAATTTCATGTGCAAAGGAAGAAATCAAACTCACAATCAAAGCCTTATATTCACTTAAACTCTCAACAACCTTCAGTTCAACGCCACTAACGGCGCACGACATCCTCAAAGAACCCCAGAGTCTCAACGATTTTCTCACATGCGGCTCCCACAAACACACGACCAACGACTTCAGTGACTCCTTTTGCCTCACAAACTCGATCAAAGGGGAGAGAGAGGTGTTCTTGTCCATGCAGATATGCATCTCCTCCAAATGTGTTGAGTCTGCGGCTGCAAGGAGGTGCTTGAACAATGCAGAGGATACGTTTGGCGTGCGGAAGGCAACAGCGCGCAGACTGGTACATCTTTGGAAATGCTTGAGCTCTGTCGGATTGGTGCAAGAAGGAAGAATCAGTGATTGGAGAGCATGTCCTTGCGTTGTTGCGAAGTAGTCGAGCAAACCAATCGATACGTCCAAATCAGACACGCGTTCGAGATCAAGCGCTACTAAAGTACCCTTGGAGTTTTCGAGGAGCCATCGGAGAAAGTCAACAGAAGGGGATGCTTGAAAGTTGACACGCAGATGGCTCAAACTCAGGCTGCAGGGATAAACTTGTGAAGTGTTGGGAACAGAAGGGGGAGTGCCGGTGATTGATAGACTTTTAAGGGAGGGAAGGAATTGAAGGATGTCGTGGAGGAACAACGAATTTGGGGACCAATTACTGAGGTGAAATGATCTGATCGGTGACTTGGCTAGTGCTTCTGCGAGCGCTAAGCTTATTTCACCTGGACGCCGGGCGGCGGGGGTGTTCATGCCAAGCTGAGCACCAGTGTCGGTTTCGTTGTGGACTTCAAGGGAACCACTGAGGTTGTCATGGCCGAAAAGCGCGAGATTAAGATCATTGAGTCGGGGACAGAGCACAATGACTGCGGCAAGGTGGTGCTGACAAAGGCCACGGGGCTGGTTCAAGTCAATGACGACACGCAATGATCTGACCGCAGTTGCGAGGGAAGGCTGGGAGGAAAGAGCAATGTGGAAGGAGTCAAAGTCACGTTCAGAACGAAGAACGACATTGGAAAAGAGAAGGTGCTGAGCATGGCTAGACCAGGCATTACAGACGAGGCTAGATGCGCAGAGGAGTCGACGGACGGGCTCGCCGTCAGCACCGAGGTAGTCTGCCTGGAGAATGTTGTGGATGATTTCCGCAGGAAGCGCAGTAATAGGAGCCATGGGAAAGGGAGGGGGAGGACACAGTGCAGTAGTCTGTTATTTATACCATTAGACTCAATTGAAACAGACGAGTGTAGCCAATCCAAATCAAACCGGTCGGGCGGTGACATTCCTCGACTCACACAGCCCATTCCCCAGCTTCCTCGGATATCCACTTGCTGGACGCGGCCCGCCACAATTCTCAATACACCACAAGTGTTTGGAGAATGCTATCATTTTGCCTCGTTTGGCTGTGTCGTTTACCATACCATAAATGTGGGATCAATGTTCCTTTTCGCAACACGATCTCAGATTTGTCCGTGTGACCCAAGTTCATCAATAACAAACGCAACAATAACAACGTAGAAAGGGAAACAACATCATTTGGATGGCGTAGAACGCCTGCATCATTTATTGTTCCGGGAGCTATACGATCTGTGCTCGATGTTTTACGTGAACATGAATCGGGCATGCTGCAGGGCGTAGCCCGTCCAAAATCCTCAGGTTACTTATTTTGGTGTGACACCACGTCTAGTCATCATGTTCAGAGCTTTGCAAAATTTGCTGGTCTTGTAAAATGTAAAGGGCCAGGGCACCGCAATGTCCTCGACATCGTCCGAGTTTCGTCCTGAGCGCTTTGTCCTACGTGATCGCTCGGACGACTGAGGTTGATTAAAGCGGATAGTCACCAATTAGAAATGTACGTTATCCATTGACCAATGTTTAAATATCGGCAAATGATCAAGCCGTATCAAGGAACTCACAAACCCTTCACGAGCACGGATAAACTAGTTTGAACCACCGGGCTATTGATTTACTCAAGCAGGCCTTAAGGAACGACGAGATTGCCTGCACAAAGGGTGCATTCTACTCTTCCCAGATGACCATAATGCTTATCCTTACGTGATAACGAGCCAAGTATGAGATACAGTGGTCTAAAATAATTTGTAACAAGAAGTGGCAGGGCTTTGAGAAAGGAAGTGTTGGAAGAGTCGGATGCTTTAAAACTTTTCAGGGGTAACAAATACTCCTTGGACTTTGAAAAAATAATTAAACGTGGTCTCCTTGATGAGGCTTTCATTTGCTAGCAGAGAGCGCTGGGTCGTCAATGAACGTTGAATTACAACGTTGGTTGTTGAGAAGCTGGATACTTCAATCAAGAATCGAGTAATAACAATAATATTAATAAATGGTGTATTAAATCATTGGCATGTCGACAGGATGTTTCCAGATAGAACGAGTCAGGAGAAGAGTGGCTTTGAGTTTAAGGGAGAAATGCAGAAGAAGAAGGCTGATAAATGTAGCTGACTCTGAAGGGAGAGCAGAGAACCAATTTCCATACAAGACAGTGGACTCCTGTAGAAGATCGGATGAAACCGTGCCCGTCTTTCTGAGTTCCACTCCAGATGCCTCAACAGAACGACAAAGGAGAACAAAAGAGTTTTCGGAGCTAGGCGGAGGATTCCGAGGAAGCTCTGGTCTTATTTCACACTCATGCCCATATCCATTATTGGCTCAATACTCGTTGTACACACCGCGAAGCCCGGCCATATTTCTCAGCAGGTTATAGAAGAGACGTCCTCGTTTTACAGTCAAAAGCAAAGAATAGATGCAGCACGGCACCAAGATGCAAATAATAGGAAGACTGCCGACAGAGGGGCTGAACTCCATAACTCCAAACATGGACAAATATCTATGTAATCTCATCAACGGTGGCGGCCCATTACAACACATATCCCAACTCCGTAACAGGCTGCAATCAATAACAACTTCTTTTCTATTAAATAATCTACAAATCCTGGTCATCAATTCGTTAGTCCGTTTATAATAATTGGCGCAATGGCATCCTCGAGCTCGAATACTACGAACGACAAACCCAATACCCTTTCTCATGTAGTCTCTAATATTGTACGAGCGCAGATGGGCACCTCATTGCTGCCCACTGTGACAGATGAAGATCTTGATCGCCATGTAGCAGAACTCATACTAAAGGAGGCCAAAAAGAAGGCAGAAAAGTACAGTCAGCAAGGAATCAGGGCTTATATTGCGAGTAATTTGTGAGTGGCCACAGTCGACAGTTCAGATGAATTAACCCTTTGTATACAGGCAGGACTCTAATGCACCCCGAACAAATAAGCGGTTTCTGACGTCTATAATCCGAAGCACGGACGATCATAATAAGGCTATATTGAAAGCCCAAGCTGTTGCTGCAGAAGAAATCAAGCGCGGGAGACGGGAACAAGAGAAGAGAGAAAGGAGAGCACGAGCTGAGGAAGCAGTCCGTGCACGACTTTCGGGAGGGAGACATAAACACAGTCGCTCCTCAGGTGCTCATTGTCATATGTCACCACGACATCCATTCAGAGAAGAGCAAGAGGGAAGCTACGAGGAAGGGTGGGACCGGTGGGACGGTCGAACTGCGAATAGGGAGAGGGAGGGGCGAGTCCGGAATGTCAATTGGGAGACATGGGATGGTGGAGAGGAGAAGCCTGGTGAAAGCAAGGAAGGGAAGGGAAGGAAGAGGGAAGGAAGAAAAGGGAAGGAACAACGTGAAAGTAGAGGGAGAGATGGAAGGGGTAAGGACCGCAGACGAAGTCAAAAGAAGACAAATGATACCAGTGATAACGAAGGCCGAACGAGGCGATATCGAAGTAGGACTGCGTCGCCACGGCGCAAACGAAACACAGAAGACCGACTTCAACGGAAGAGATCTCGCCACAGATCTCCTTCGTCTCAGCGGTTATCTGGCAAGGACCGTAGACACGCTTTGGATGACCTTTACATTTCCGAGGACAATAATGATAACATTCCTCGTTGTCTCAATGTTTCTAACTCCCCACACGATGACCTGGTGCCATCATCTTCCAATATACCTCCACTTCCCATCGATTCTTCGAGCTGTGATCGCAATTCCGACTTGTATCACCATCACACTGGATCTAGTGCTGGTCCTCGTCATTTTCCAAAATCGAAATTCAGGTCAGAATCATGTTCACGTAGCTCCTCGCGTACCCGAAGCATGTCTTTTTCCTCAAGCCCCTCCTCACTTTCACCTGGTCCTTCTCTGCCTCCCAATTTGCCTTCCAAAATGGACAAATATTTTAAAGATAGCTACGACCCTCGATTGGATACTGCACCCCTGAGCACAGTGCCCAATGTTCCTGCAACTGGTCTCATTAATGATGTCGAATTTGAGGGATGGGATGCCATGCTTGAATTGATCAAGCTTCGTAGACAGGATAAAGAAGAAAGAAAGAGATTGGAACGCTTGGGGTTGTTGGACAAGAAGGATAAGAAGGGAAAGGGGAAAGATAAAGCAAAACTTGATATCTTAAGTGTCGTTAACGGGAGTGCAAATCTCTTGGATATTGAGTATAAGAAGCGCGGATCAGTCAGGGAGTGGGATTTAGGCAAAGAGGATTTGTCATTTTGACGCAGCTGAATGGATTCAAATGACACTGCCGATTTGACATGGGTTATAGGATACCTACTATCCCAAGTCTATGGAGATTAGAGTACCAGTCACCACTGAAAGAAAATTTGGCTGAGAAATCTGGTATCTGTGGAGATTGGAATGATTTTTTGTTGTATATGTACTTCTGCTTGTGTGACTCATGTTTAATATCATCCCATTACAAGAGACCTTTGAAACCTTCAGAGAATCTTCAGAGATGAGTGCACTCTGATGATTGTTTTTCTCTTAAAAAAACATCAATCATAAAGCCAACTACTCTAAACACAAATGAGCAGAAGGCAATTAGGTGTTGTAATTGCGTCTCGAGCCTCCTTCCTTCTCTTTGTTCTTGCTCTTTGTCTTCATCAATTCTGTTCCTGTTTTCTATTTTTATCATGATTAGTAAGCATAATATTTTTGTGACAGAATAGTTTTTCTGCCCTCAGTTCTGTGGACATTGTTATGCCCCTTGTTCTATTTCTGTTCTTTTCCATGGTTGTAGGGGATGCATATGTTGTCCTCATGTTATGCTTCTCTCTTTATCACAAATGGTCACTTACTTATTTGTGATTGCAAAGCTAGGGTTTAAATATAGCTTAGAAGCGAAGTTTAGAGAGTGACAAAAGATGTTGTTAAGTCTGAGGTCTAATCCTCAGACTAGAG
>Ga0153986_1000498_pt1 | contig 11856 bp, 15 predicted proteins | sample TSGA070MetaG_FD_104724 | JGI IMG/M metagenome (GOLD analysis project Ga0153986, IMG submission 104724) | Attine ant fungus gardens microbial communities from Georgia, USA - TSGA070 MetaG | ecosystem: Host-associated > Fungi > Mycelium > Unclassified | place: USA: Georgia, Alexander Wildlife... | reverse complement strand
GCAATGGTAGTGGTACAGGTTCAAGTTGTTTTTTGCCAGGTTGCAAGGTCTTGAGTGTGATTGAGTCATGCTGTTAGATATTAATCCAACAATCTGTAGATCAATCCACCTCAGTTTGATATCCACAGAACTGAACTGTATTATGATGTACCTGTAGACCTATCCACCTAGATACATCAATAAAGTAATTCCAATCCATAATAAAAAGATATCTACCTCAGTCTGATATCCACAGAACTGAGGGTAGAAAAAGTTCTCTGTTGCAAAAATAACAAGCTGACTAATCAGGATAAGAATAGAAACAGGAACAGAATTGATGAAGACAAAGAACAGGAAATCCAAGGAAGAAGGCTCAAGACGCAATTACAACACTAGCTTGATAGGTGACTCCTGAGACTCACATCTTAATAGAAAGTAAGGAGAAAAACTCAGAAAATCAAAAGAGGAACTTGGAAGAGGAAAAGGAATGAATAAATGAATATAAAATGAATAAAATACTTAGAACATGATTCAGAAGAGCTCTGGATATTGTATATGACAGAAATGTAGATGTCTCAGAGATTATGTGCATATATTGCTTAGGAAAGAAATGGGTAGAAAAAAGAAAGGATTACAAGTGACATTGAGTACAAAGACAGAGAATAGAATCAGCAGTAAAGAAGGAAAAGATGATGCAATGGCACAAAATATCCTTTGTCAGAAACCTCAAATCATATTGAACAGTATTAAAAATCAATGTTCATAGTTTTATGCAGAGTGATTGTAATCATATCCAACCAGTCACACACGACAAAGATCTACTGTCAAGAAGAAAAAGATATAACGTGAAAAGAGGAAAGGAATCAAAACTGATTTGACAACTAACAAGACACCTTCAAGATGCCTTGTACCGTTACACATTAAGGGAAGAGACTGGATCGGATGTCTCAAGAATTGTTCACCACTTGAAGAAGTCTCCGCCTTTTTAGCAAAATCTTCAATTTACTCGCCCTATTAGATTTGCCAAGAGTTGCTCCATCGGCACTCTCATCTACTTCATAATCAAATACCAGGGACTATACACCTCAACCATCACATAATTCGATAATTCGAGACGAGCATCTCATCTCACCTCATCTCAAATTTTGAGAGAATAGAGTGCAAAACCTGCTCTCGAGATGGAATGCGAAAAGTCGAGGACCGGTAACAAATTCCTATCATTTTGCGAGATCGCTTGCATTATAGATTAAAACATTTGTGCTACCCAAGTTTCAACCCCAAGGCCCGAGTCGTCTTTAGATTTGGTGATGCATTCATTCGTTTCCATCGTCCAAATCACATCTATCGCCCTTACAAACACTGCTTTCTCCTCTCCGTTCAGCTTTCCTTGCGCCTTTACCCAGTCTCCACCGTTCGTTAATCACATCTAATGTATCAAGTCTATTACGTCTCAAAAGAGGAGTATATTTTACCGCTCGTTTGTAAGTGCCTCCACCCAGAGGGTACGCCACTGTACCGAGATTCTGCGCTAACAAGTCTAGATCGCTCAAAGGTAGGGTGGAAGTGGAGGGAAGGGGGAGATCAGAGCGAGGAGGTCGATGATATTGTTCTGCAGCTTGTAGAAAATGTCGATCGAGCATAGCGTACACACGAGAGCGATTCCATTTTGAGTGCAGCTGATGATACAGGTCCGTTTCTGTGCCCTGTCCAGACCGTCTTGTATCCCTGTCCGTCGAAGATGAGGGAACATCGACAACTGACTGGCTCCGCCATCTGACATCTTCCTCCGCATAACCACAGTCCCAAAGCATAAGTGGTAGAGCATCAGCCATCTGATACTCGGGTTTCGATTCGACAACTTCCAAGTCTTTGTCTTCCACTGTCAGTTCTACACGACAAGCGACGTTCATCAGTTTCATCACTAGCAAAGGTTTTTCGAGCCCCGTTCCGATAAGGAAAAGAATCGACACGATATTTCGAACTTGATGATAAAGGAACGCATTTCCAATGAGATTGAACACATACATCATTTCTCCTCGTTCTCCACCAGTGGGCAAGTCGATGGGCTCGATATCAGCACGCGAAATGGTCCTCCTAAACTTTGTAATTTGTTTCTGAGCATCGATTTTGCACAAATTGCGGAAGTCGTGCTCGCCAACGAGGTTCGCTGCTGCTTCACGCATAGCAGATATATCGAGAGAGTGAGAGGAGAAGAAATATTTGTAGTGTCGATATTGGCATGAAAATCGCGCTGAGAATGTCGGTGCGACTGGACTCCACGCTAGAACTCGGATGGTGGGAGGCAAGAGGCGATTGAGAACACCAACGTAGTCGAGTTCTAGTCGCTGCTTTGCTAGTGCTGGCGGGGAAGATGGAGATCTTGAGAGAACTAATGTCCCAGGATCCTCCAAAACATCTTCCACTTTTTTCTTCTCCTCTACGTCCCCAAATGCACTCCTGATCCACAGCGAAATAACTTGTCCAGCAGCACTTACACCCTTATCCGTCCTCCCACACTTCTCCCATTCACATCCCTCCAATCCTCGACTGGGATCAACCAACCTCGCCTTCGCCATCGCGTCAAACAACACATTCTCCACCGCCGGTGTTTGTGAAGCATGAGTAGTTTGATACGCAAGCCCACCGTAGTCCCAACCCGAATAGCAGAATTTGAGTGCGATTTTGCGTTTGCGATGCTGCGCAAAATTGAATGTTTTAGGTTTCGGTGGAATTCTGGCTGGAAGGTTAGGCAACGCGTCATCATGGACGACGTTGGCAGTAGTGGCGGTCGTGGGTGTGTTGGTTAGAGACGAGCAAGAGCGCAGTAAAGTAGCAGATTCCGAATCCTCGAGGGCAACGAGCCTCTCAATAAGTTGTTTACGAGTCCAGGTCTCGTAATCTGTGCGCCTGGTAGTCATACCTCTTCGAAAAAGAAGAACGGATAAGCTGAAAATGTATCGGAAATTATATGTCATGCACTGCACAAGTTGCCCATCACCTTGAATAAAGAATATGGAGTCGGTCCAAATAACCTCTGTCTTGCAAGAATTAGAGGTAGAGGGTACTTACAAATGGCCATGTGTGTTTGAGTGATAGATAGTAAGTGGCGGAGGCTACGTCTCCCATTGTGTTACTTGTAGTCCGATCTGTCCAGATCATGATTACTACTCTCATATACGAGAACCCAAAAAAAAATCTATAATGAAGCATGTATAGAAAAGTCAAGCACACAACTAAATTCTATCTATGTCTGTGTCAATGTGCGTATGTGCGAGTTGGTAAGTAAATACTCAAACCAAGTAGAAATAATCGCACTATCACCACCTACTGCCTTCATGAGAAGAAATATGTGCTGTTCATGATATTTGACACTTCAAAATCACCCTTCTGCGGCAAAGGCGGTAACAGATCTGCGAGGGATACGAATTTGCCTCCCAATTCTACAACTGCAGCCCTCTGCTTCTCCTTCTTCTCCATCGCAACTGATGACCTCCCCTCTTCTTCTACTATTTCTGCCCCTTCTTCACCCGCCTTGACGTCTTTGGAACCAGACGCTAATTTTTTATCATCAAGATCGTTCAACAGATTTCGAATTGCATCTTGATTTTTGACGGCTTCCGATTCATCAACAGTAGATGAGTCTTCTTCCACTACCTCAATCAACTTTGACAATGTCGTGAGTGATCTGGCTTGTTCGGATGTTGCATGGATTCGACTTCCAGCTTGGTGGAGCTTATTGGCAAGGCCAGGGGTCAGACTCAGGAGAGGAACTTTATAATTCTCATATTGTTGCAAGAACTATGAAAAGATGAGATCTTTTTCAAAAAATGAGTGATTTATACAATATACCTCCTTGAGAAGCACTTCCAGAATCGGCAATTGGTGAAGCGAAACGAACGTTTCTCGGATGATCCCCGACATCGTATCGACATCGTTCGCAAGCGTCCAGTACGAATCATGAACCGAAGCAAATGTCAATCCTCGATTCTATGCCAGGACCATAATTCGTGAACACATTTTCATATAACAGAGATAGAACAACAACTCACTTTACACTCAAGCGCAGTCAGGATCATGTGTGTCGCATCCAAACTATGGATGTAATTAGGTGGGAATGCAGAAGCTTGTTTCACCGAATTGACTGCAGAAACGCAACATTACCCTAATAGAAATAAACACCAAAAATCGACGTACCTTCAGCTATTAGATTTGGATCCGAAATGTACACAGTCTGAAGTGCTGTCATCACTTGCTTCCGCACTGTCTTCCTGTAGGGCTGAACAATCGGCAGCCCAAGCGGCGTAGTCCATCTCACACTTGCCATCTGTTCTTTCTTCAACAAATCCATGGGCAAGACTCTCCGTTTATTTGCTCTCCGCTTCGAGGATTTATCCTTCGTTTTTGCTGTTTCAGTGTCTTCCTTTGCTTCCTTTATCTTATCAGGAGCTTCTGCCTGCTTATCGATTATTCCCACATATTCGCTCATCAGCTCCGGAATACGTGCTTCAGGGATAGATTTGGATATGAGTCGTGCACAGAGGTTAAGCCAGTTCTGGATAGCTTTCGCTCCAGAGAAAAGGTTGCCGATACATCCCAACACCACATGTGCGAGATAGCAGGCAGCAAGCCAACAATCTTCCTCTGGTATAGTTCCAAGATCTTTGAGTTGTTTCTCAATCTGATCGCGCGCACCGACATAGGTCACTCCATACACCGTTGTCATGACCTACCCAACCCAGCCCAACCAAGATCAGCACAAGAACTCTTGGGAAATGAGAACGTGAAGAAAACATACCGTCTGCTTAACAACCTTCCTCGTAACCTTTCCCTGCAACATTGTCGCATATTGTTGCCCCTCCGATACATCTTTTGCAATAACTTCCTCAACCATCTTCCCAACATGACTATAAACATCACTCGGTTTCTCTCCCGCAACTAAATTCACTTGTTCCGCTCCAATGACATCTCCACCAAGCGCTGCATAATGCTGTAACCCATTACAGGTCCCGTCTTGATGCACTGGTAAACTCGATTCATACGCTTCTGGATCTCCAGATTCATAAGCAGCATGTAAATCCATCGACGCAGCAAGAAATTGCCATGGATCTCCTGCAGTTAACCACCACCTCGAACCATCCAAAGGGTTCTTAACGGCTTCACGAATTTGGTCCATATGGTCATCAACCCATTTCATGCGTTCCTCAAAAGCAGCTTTATCGAATCCATACAAATTGGCAATGTGAATCTTGAGCCATTGTAAACCTTTGGAGCCCAATGGTTTGCTTTCACCGAATGTGAGGAGACCACGGCATAAATCATCACCAATGTGGTTGAGATGTGCCGGTATAGGGTATGCACGACCACGGAAGTCAACGTTGTGAGGGAAGTAAAACGTCTCGTTCAAGAACTATCAGGGCGGAAACAAATCACTTCTATGATCGCAAGAATGTGAGAACAACTTACCGCCCGAGCAATCTCCAGCTTATAATTCACACTACACCTGTCCGAATGATTATTCGCCTTGGCCTGGTTATACGCTTTCTGTCTCTGGAGAAACACCTTCTTTTCCTTCATATCCGTAGTATAGTTCGGCGGAAACTCAGGTTCCGGCTTGTCGTAAACTGCAGGTGGAACTTTACCAACCCTCTCACCAGAATTCCACACCTGGATCACCACATTAAAAACATCACGATTGATCTTCCATGGTGTAGAGCCTAGCACATCGAGCCCAGCATACACGTATTCAAATTGACCATTTTCAGAAGCTTGTTTGATGTAAAGGCGCTGTTCTTCAGAGTCCTTGTATCGCATGACGGAAGCTAGACGTCACTTGAGTAACAAGTAAGCAAAGAAGGGGGAAAAAACACACTTTTACTGTCCAAGTAACCTCCCCTGTTGTAAGTCGTCCACGGTTCAGGCTGTACAAGCATAGGTAATTGTCTGGGATGAAGAGTGTCTTTCAATTGATCATGCGCCAGTCGTTCAGAAACAACCGGATTCAATCTTATGACGCCAATTCTGGAACCACGCTCATACTCAATTGTATGATAGAATGCGGGTTGCATCTCTGAACTGTTCAAAAATGAAGGACGCATTGCATGTGGTCAAATGACAAGACTTACACAGTCTCGCCTGTTTTTTTATCAACAGCCGTCCTCTCAACCTCTGCAACTTCCATCAAACAATCCACCAAAAGCCCACCCACTGTTGCTCTAGTCACTTGCGACCATCCTGGCCCCCAACCGTCAAGCTTCTTCAAACGCCTTGCAGCAGTCAGTCTCCTATCCCGCATCTTGTTGTACAGCACTTCAGAATAGATGTTTAGATCCGTTGAAGTTGCTGTAGTAGTGAACAACCCAGGTACTATTTCATCTCGGACCCACTCCTCTGACACATCTACTGACAATCTGGCCTTCGATACTTGATGCCGCTTCGAGGCCTGTGCTCTGTACTCCGCTTCCACTGCCCTCCCAATCGAAACGACGGCCCTTGTAGTCTTCATCCCATCTGTCAATCCGCCGGACCCCTGTAACCTCATTATCTCTAATATTGTGATCAAACTCAGCCTCTCGACTTTCACCAGTTGCAAAAATGATCTCAGCAGAGAAAGATTCTTATTTTCTTTAATTCGGAGCTTGTCCTGGGAAGCATCTCCATGAATTTTTCTTTTCCTTCTACCCTTTTTTGCGGCAGAAGTAATCTCCTGCTCGATACGACTGCGAAGCTTTTGGTGCCAAGTCCACATCCAGGTTTGGAGAGAGTTAGTTTTGAGTGCGGGGTTCATTATACCAAAAGATTCGAGTCTTTCAGCTTGTGTTTGGAGACGTTCAAGAGCCACGTCGTAAGCGGATTTTTCAAGTTGTCTTTGGCGTGCTAGGGCATCTTCAAATAAGATACGGCGTGTGTCGTTCATATTTTCAAGATGACGGCGGAGTTGAGCGATGTTGAAGGGGACATCGGATTTTTGAGTGAGGTTACCTTGGTTATCATATCTCTATAGAGTTATGTTAATGCTGACAAGCCTTCCATGAAGTATGACTACATACAGCTTCACTCATGACAGGGTTGACCTGTGGAACATCCTTAAGGGCATCTTCTGGCAGGACAGACACTTGAGCTTGGCCAAGCTCTGAGATTATGTCAGGGATGCTCAAATTGAGAGCAGACTGAGAAAGTGTTTTTATGGCTTGTACCGCAGATTTTTGGCTGTCGAACACGGTCTCTCTAACCACGGAGATAGGAGAAATCTTGCGCGAGTGCATCTTGAAGAGAAGCTCAGAAGCCGTCGGCAACTTGACCTGTGTGCTTGGTCGTGATGTCGGGTCGTCGAAATCCCGAGACTCCTGATTGTAACTGTTGTTCGGGGATAACTCAGAGGGGATAGAAATTACGAAAGACAGCGAACACTTACTGCATCCAGATCTGAAGCATGAGCCCATACGTCATTTGGTCGGGAGCAACGGTCTCTGTTTCGCTCTCAAGAATTTCGTAGAGATCATAAATTTCCCCCAACCATTGGTCCTGGTTCTCGGGCTCCTTCTGGGTGGCCATACCAAAGTACGCTTCAATGAACGCATCGTACACACCGACTTCAAGGAGTGATTTTGTTTCCCGCTTCCTCAGCTGAGAAAAGATGGCCTTTGCACGAGGAACATCAAGCGAGTTATGCAGGCACGTCTCCATGATGCTCATGTTCTCTTGGGTCATCGTGTTAGTGAACCATGAGTTGTCGGTCGACGCGCCGGGCGGCAGGGGTGGGGGCAAAACAGTGTATGTCTTTTCCCGAGCAAGAAACTTCTCTAGGTCAGTGAGAATTCGATCCTCGTTGACTGGTCGACGTGGAGGATGCTTGGTGTTGAGGAAGGCCGGGTAGGGGATGCTGGCATCCTGGGTCGCGAGGCCAGGGGACTTGGAGGGGTTGGACGGCGTCGTGTACAGACGCTCAGGACGGGGAAGAGCCTGTCTGGACAGAGCAAACACCGTCTCCAATCCTCGTGTAGTTCGTCGCAACATAGTCGTCCTAGTCTCCACAATCCCCTTTCAATTTTCTTTCGTTCTTTATCACGTGATCTCCGGATCGCACGTGCAGAGATGATATAATCCTCGCTCAGCATTTTAGGCTTTCTCCATGGAAAGAGTAACATCTCTATGGGACGAAGACAAGTCGCTAGATTCCAAGGATCAACAACGAACTAACGAATTGAATAATGCTTACTCAAATCTACAATCATCAATTCCTTCTTCAGTCGACTCGACTATATGATTCGCTATCACAGGCTGGTCTTACAGGCTGGTCTTACAGGTTGACATAATTGGAAAAAGCTTGATCAAATATCCTGTCGGGAAAAGAGAGAAATTCCTGAGTGCTGTGGAAGACTGCTTGTGCGTACGTTGAAAGTAGAAGGTCATATCTCGATATAGCTAGTTACTTTATTGGACAGTGTCTATGATAAAAAATAGTACATCGAGGTGATGAATAATAGGGTAAGAGGGTAAGAAGTGGTATAACCCCACTGACAATTGTAGGCCGTTTTGGCGTTGTGGTTCATCTTCCACCTTTCGCCTGGAATCCATCATTGTCTAAGCAACCGTAATTGGTCATATAATCACTTGTGGAGCCAATACCAATACCAACAGACAGTGTCTTGAGTCACTTGTGTTCAGCTGACATTGATTCTCGAACTTATGCATCACTTTTCCATCTCACGGTAGATGGAACCAGGGTGATAGACAGATATACCGCCGCAAGGAAGGCATCAACGAGGAACAGATTCACAGACATTGAATGTACTGATTCATAATCGGCGAAGCTATCGATGACGAAGTCCTAGCGATAGTTCTAGCCATATAAATGGGGTGCCCGTGTATTTCTTCAACTCGTTGGCTCATGGTCAGTTCTTTCATAACTTGTCCGTTCTTGGTGTTTGCCTTGTTGTGCTCTCAAACTTCGTTCGGAGCGATCGTGCACCAAAGTTTGGATGTTTTACCATCAAATGTCAAATACGACTTCGTTGTCACTGGAGGTCAGTCGGCATTCTTGAAATACACAAAACTCTGTTTTGATTTGAATAAGGTGGCGCGGGCGGCACGCTAGTCGCATCTCGGCTCGCGAAAAATCCACGTTGGAAAATCCTGTTAATTGAAGCCGGAGGCTCGTGAGTCAGTTCGTCCCCGAGGACTATACCAGCATACCTATCTGGATGTAGAAATACTGAGATCGAGGATATACCCGTTCCGGGACTCTGGCTAACACTCGAAAATTCAAGTATAGATTGGAATTACACAACAGTCCCCCAAGTAGGCCTCGATGATCGAGTTTTGGATTATCCAAGGGCTAAAGTGCTCGGTGGGTGCACCTCCCACAGTAAGTCAAGGTCGTCGATGTGATATAAAGAGCTACATTTAATTCAATATTCAGATTCAATGCTATACACCAGAGGATCCAAAGGTGAATGGGATCAATACGCGAAGATGAGCGGCAATGAAGGTCTGAGGTGGGATAATATCTTACCCCTCCTAAAGAAGGTGAGGGTTGCCACGAGCTCAAATGCTGATCTCACCTATGAATGAATAGGCAGAAAAGTTTGTGCCTGATCTCCAAAATCATAGCGACGCAGGCCACTATGACCCAGCATTTCATGGAACGAAAGGGCAGTTATTCACACAGGCGACATATTCAGACCACCCTTTCAACGACATGATTATCAAATCTTCTAGAGAATTCAGCAAAGAATTCCCTTTCAACCTTGATTGGAATGACGGCGGGCTCATTGGAACCGGTAGGTACCTTTTCTATGTTCCGTGAGAGAGATATGAATATCTTCACCTTAAGGCTGGAATCAATATACTGTCGACCCAAATTTCGAGCGCAGCAGTGGGGCAACTGCATTCCTGAGTCATACCGGGAATAATGTACACATGCTCCTCAATACACAAGTGACTAGGGTCATTCCTATCAGGCGGGGCAGCACTGAATTTCGAGAAGTCGAAGTTGGTTCTGGCGTTGACGGTAAATCCAGAAGGATTGTAGCCGAGAAAGAAGTGATTTTAGCAGGTGGTGTATTCGGAACGCCTCATATTCTTTTGCATTCTGGTATCGGGGACCGGAAAGAGCTTGAGGTGGCAGGTGTTAGAACTCTCGTCCAAAACCCGAGCGTGGGGAAGAACTTGACCGATCATATAGCGGTGTTGATGTCCTTTTCCACCAACTTACCAAAGACAAGGTCCGGTCCCTTTTCCTTCCCGTGTGCAATGAGTTAAGTATGATATAGCTTCGACCAGAATACGGCTCTGGAAGAATGGAAGACAACAAGGACTGGACCTCTCACCCGACCTTTCGAAATGGATCACTTGACTTTTGTCAGGCTTGAAAAGGATGCACCACCATTCAGCAAAGAAGGGTTCCATGACCCATCACCTTCAGAAGACTCTGCTCATATAGAATTATCCTTTCGTACAATATCTGATCCAGACACAAATTCTGCCCAAATCAATTCCACTCTACAGTTGAACATCGTCAACCTTCATCCTGTTTCCCGTAAGTGTTTGCATATCCGTCATACACTCTGACCTCACATAATGCATAGGCGGATCTGTAACGATACAGAATTCAGATCCGTTTATATATCCTTCCATTGACGTTCGTTTCCTTACTGAAAGAACGGATGTATCAATCTTGCGCGAAGGCTGTCGTAGGGCTCGCAAGTTCTTTTCCGCTCCTGCATTCGAAGGATCTGTTTTTGGATCAGTCATTCCACCTGAAAATGTAACATCTGACCAAGAATTGGAAGATTTCTTAAGAAATGGGGCTCGTTCCTTCTTGCACGGTGCTGGTACCGCTTCTATGTCCCCTAGAAATGCAAATTGGGGAGTCGTCGACCCAGATTTTCGGGTCAAAGGTACCACAGGATTGAGGGTAGTTGATGCATCTGTTCTTGTGAGTTTCTTCTAATGTACATGTGAAATCACTGCTTGAAGGTGTTTGGCAGCCCTTCCTCCCAAGTGGACATCCGCAAGTGGTAGTATACGGGTTTGCAGAGCGGGCTAGCATTATGATTTCCCGAGATTATATGTGATTGAAGTTGATGTTTGTTCTTCTTGTTCTTGATTTTGTTACTTCATGAATATCACCGAATACATCTCGAGGTTGTCATCTGACTCACTCAAATTATTTCAGATGCTGTAAACTCTGTACTAGTTCTGTATAGGATAACCACCTAAGATCCGTAATCTTCTGGATAAGCTCTTGATCTTCGCTAAAATTCTTCCTCATAATTTATCATCTCAATTTCTTCATCCTCTATGCCATTGTTTAAGTCAAGAGAACTAGGCTTTGATTTTAAGTTGACATCATATTCAAAGCCTGATGGTTTACGATAAAAGAAAGACTTTCTGAGCCCAGTCATATTTTGATAGTGTTCTGCAGGTCATCCACAAGTCATTGTGAAGTGATCAAAGATGAATCATGAATTGTGTTGATGTTGATTTTCTGAAAAGATCAAGTTTGATGTCTTTATTTTTCTAATATCATCATACTTGGAAAATCCATGAACTATTGATTGGTATTTTTTATTTCACAAGTTGGTTAAATTCTTGTATTAATTTCCATCTTTACATTCAAGGAAGACTGTGGAATGCCAAAAACAAATTAGCCATAAAGCTAGTCAGAAAATGAATTCTTATCAAGTGGCGATCAATCAACAATCAATCAACAAGGTTCCAAATTTGATATCATAAGATTATCGTTTTTTTTTCAAAAAAAATCAACAATTTATTACATGGGGCTCGATGGCAGACTGTATATTATTATTAACGAGCCTATTTTTCAAGACATATTCATTGTCGAATACATGCACACTTGACAAGGATCTGACAATG
>Ga0153986_1000496_pt1 | contig 11888 bp, 10 predicted proteins | sample TSGA070MetaG_FD_104724 | JGI IMG/M metagenome (GOLD analysis project Ga0153986, IMG submission 104724) | Attine ant fungus gardens microbial communities from Georgia, USA - TSGA070 MetaG | ecosystem: Host-associated > Fungi > Mycelium > Unclassified | place: USA: Georgia, Alexander Wildlife... | reverse complement strand
TGCTGTGGTCATGTTCCCAGTGCATAAGTAAATGCACAAATGTGCGACCCCCAAGGGCAATGAGAAGTAAAGGAAGGTGACTTTATGACGATATTAGTGGGAGGTGTTAGGTAGAGTACGGCCTCCAGGGTTATTTCACCCCAGAGGATGGTGGTGGTAAAAAAGTGTTCCTGTGCGGGTCACTCCTCTCTTTATCGAGTTGTCTGGTCGTTATTCCCTATATTTCAACGTATTATTGTGCCGAGGGTTCAGAGGGCCCAGCCCATCATGTGCCCATCATGTATGGTACTATGACTGTGTCTTGTGAAGTGCTCTATTTATTTTTATTTTTCAGCCAAGTATGAGCAGATTTGTGAAAAATCAGCACATCCCAGTTCATCATAGTACCAATAAATTTAGAAGTAAGTTGACTGGCCTATACACCAAATCACTACAAAGGGATAGCTGAATGTTGAGTCTGAATCGCTATGTGAATGAATTCTGTAGGTAATAGACCACAGTCATGTTTTTACATCTGAAGCATTCACCTAATCCTTCACACATGGATGTAGAGTTTCCTAGTGAAGGGGGCTAGAGAATGCCTTAGATGTGATACACAACTATGGCCCATCACTTACAAAATTCTAGACCCACTCTAAAGCTGTAGTGGCATGTATCACATGACAATGGCATATTCAGAAATCACACATCATGACATTATCATGACATTGATTCCTCCATGCTAATTGCAATAGTTGGTACCCAATGTTCTGGTAAATCCACTATTGTACACCATTTACTTTTGAAAAACTTCATTCTTCTTGGCCTCAGCCCCAGTGACTTGGAAAATGTGTCCACTGAAGCTGATTGTGAGGTATGCATCAGTCCTGACCGAGTGTAGATTTTGGTTCACCATGCAAACAAAAAGGGTGATGAAATAACCTGGTCACGGAAGAAACCCCTAGGACTGCTGCCTGGGGATGTAAAGCGTGTTTTAACACCGCACGTGAACGGTCTCCCCGATTATCCCTCCCCAAATCCCCTCATCTCGCATGTTCAAGGGACTGAAAATCATGTGGAATCGCAGATATTTCATAGTCCTATTGCGATGCTGGATTATGTTACGCTGAACTGGAAAGATAACTTCGTAACTACGGATCTTTGTACTCGTGCTCTAGTGGAAATATTCATCAAACGCCCGTTCTTCATGCTCATCAGCGTGGATGCACCCCTACTTGTTCGTTATTCTCGACTTCAGAAGAGGTGCGCAAGATTCTTGACGACATGCCGCCGCTTGATAAGTAGCCAGTGGGAAGGATACATCGCTGGAATGCTTTTTGCGGAAGAATGACGAGTTGGTCTTTGGAAACAACAGCAATGGAATATCTGGTTTGTCTTCATTGCGAGGTATCCAGGACTTGGTGGATGTCCATATCAACAATGATTTCAACGATTCCTCGGAGCTTGACGCACACCTCGAAAACCTGAATCTCCTGGACCCGCGGCACCTTCGCCCCAGTTGGGATGCGTACTTCATGGTGAAAAACTGTTGTTATCGGATCTTATCGCCCCTAACTCGAATTAGACATTGGCATCACTGGCATCTCGACGATCTAACTGTATGAAACGTCGTGTTGGTGCCGTACTTGTCAGGGAAAATCGGATTCTAGCTACTGGGTAAGACATGGGGGGAATGGCCACCGCGGAATACTAATTCAGCACATCTTTCAGATATAACGGTACCCCACGAGGTTTGAAAAACTGTAATGAGGGTGGCTGTGGTCGCTGCAATGGAAACTCGTCTGCTTCTTCCATCTCAGAGGAATGCGTCTGCCTTCATGCCGAAGAAAACGCGTTACTTGAAGCTGGTTTGGAGCGTGTTGGTATCAATGCCGTACTTTATTGCAATACGTGAGTCTTCAATTTTATTCTGATTCTTAGGCACTGACCGAAATCAAATTTATGTCCTTTAGTTGCCCGTGTTTGAAGTGTACGATCAAAATCATTCAAACAGGGATCAAAACCGTCGTATATAACCTCAGCTACAAAATGTACGTGGAGCTCGTATAGTGGGCCCTCTGTTCACGTTAAATTAGGGATGATGCCTCAGCACTGCTGCTCCAGCAGGCCGGTATACAGTTGCGTCGTTTCGATCCAAATTCCGCTTCTCGACAACCTAGCACCTTGCTATCATTACCCACTTGGGACCTCAATTGAATAGTAAAATATACCAATGGTCATAATAACCAAAAATCTATTTTGTGGATGTAATATCCAAAATTAAACATGCATTATCTACAATATCCCACTTTTCATTGTACAAGAAACTCATAACGGAATGTTCGCGAGTATATGTCGCAGTCAAGACAAGCCAGACCATATCACCATTCTGTGACATAGCAGCAGTATACATCCGCCTTGCACACTGTTGCAGCTCAGGATTCGCATTTCGACTGAGGAACCTCCGAAACAGAAGCAGAACATCCCAGAAAGAACGCTCATGTGGACGAACGTCCTCCAAAGCTGCAGCCATGGTGTTGAGAAGGGATCGATACAACCGATGAGAATGTGTGTAGGACGATTCTGTACCTACTCCGTCTTCTCCTCTCCGAACCAAGGCACTTGTTGCGTCAGCAACTTGTAGTTTTGTCAGAAGAATTTTGAATTTGGGCCAAACATCGTCCCATATCCTCCTGAACATAAAATCTCCATTATATGTGGAAAGTATCTCAATCAAGGAAGCAGCAGCGCTGACGACAAACGTTTCTTGGTCACTAAGCCTGTTGAGAACGAACGGCCAGGCTGAGTGGATTGCAGGCATGAGGGCTGAAGAAGGTAGATTGGGAACTGAGGAAGCCAAAAGCGTAAGTATGCGGGCACGGATTACGGGGGAATCGTGTGTTAGGAAGTAGAGGGACCGAGTGATCATTTGTTGTGTCAATGTCTGTGTCGATGTGGGAAGTGGCTCATCATTCGGATTTGCTGCATTCGCCATGGCTCCTTTGACTTTCTGTTCGTCTATCTCTGATTTGGGTTCACTCCATGCTCGTTGAGGTGCTGGTCCATAATCTGTCGTTTCCTGGACATCTTCCGACATCTCCTTTCGTTTGCGGAACCACTCAAGGAAACTCGATAAATCCAATAATCGAGGATACACTTTGTACTCAGGTTCCCTCTCTATTTTAACTTCCAACGAGGCGTCATTCCTAAGCACCCTTGTCACCTCAACGAGGACGCTGACCAATCCCTCTACCAGTACATCATATCCATGATACTCATCCAAGCGGTCAAAACACTCTTCTACAACATCCCCTGCCTTCTCGACGACATCACTTCCAACTAGGTGCACAAGTAAAGCAAGCACTTGAGTTGCATCCACATCAAGCCAACGTCGGGTCAACCTACGTGAAATAGCATCAAGGGCGTAGTCAAAATTGGATAGAAGGAGATTGGCAGGGGAGGCATAAGAGGCCATGACGGTCATAAATTGCAAACTTGCATATGCTGTCGATGAGAGGAATGAAACTTGGGAGACGAGGGAGTGCAAAACTGGATAGAGGACGTGGATGAAAAGGGGAGAAGAACGAGATTGAAGTATTCCAATACAAACAGAGAGTGTTTGTAGGGACAAAATACGGTGATTGACTGGCTGGTCGGTGTTTTCATTGATTGTAGCAGGCGATGACTGAGTGATTTTGAGGTTCTCATGAAGCTGAAATAAACCCGTTTTCCGTTCGACAAGTGAAGTATCAGGCAAGTCCTGAACTGCATCCGAAGATGGTGGGACATCGGAATCTTCAATCTCTCGATCCCACTGTTCTGAAAGGGTTCGGGCCAGTGATCTAGCCAATTTCTCCAGTCGTCTTGCTGGTTTGGGCCTCAGACGACTGACACTTTCTTCTGAGGCTAAGCTGACACTGGACACTCCTTCCAGTAGGCGGCACGCACACCACATAGCCGCGACAGCATTCCTCCCAACACCACTCTTCCCGATCCCAAAAAACCATTCTATAGCATACAAGCAAGTCTCGCCCGCTGCTGCTCCTAGCGATCGAAACATCTGCTCCAGTCTCTGTAAAGTCTGAACGTCTAAACCTTTGAGCTGAAGACTAGGGAAACCAGAAACCTGCGGACTGTCCGGGTCGTTCTCAAGCATAAGCCGTTCCATTGAATTCCGATCGACTGTGAGTGGCACGTCGGAAAACTGGAAAACGGACAACAGACTCCAACCCCATTTCTCAATGTCACTACTGGGCCCTAAAAGCTTTCCAATACCTTTGGAGATAGCGGAGATTGAGGAAGAGGTAGTAGTAGAATCTTCATCCAAGACTGTTAGATTACAGACCGCTCTTATGAGGCAGCTCAGATGCTGTACTTTGTTCTCCTCCTGAATGGATATGAGACGAGGTAAGGATGACAGATATTCGCTAGTGAGGCGCATCAGGATCTGCATCAAATTTACGTGCGATTTATTTTCATCTGATAGCAAGAAAAGAAGATGCGATCGAGCTTGACATGATACGGAATCAAAGTTCGAATTAGCCGAGGAAAGAATAAATGCAAGGAGGAGAGGCTGAGTTTGTGTCAAGGTTTGTGGCGTCGCTTCAAGAACATACCGAGAAAATTCAATTAGAGCACGAAGGGCAACAGAACTAGGGTGCCTTGTCAACAAGTCCAAGGCATTGATGGCAATGTGAAGCTGAGACGTTGTGCCCTTCAGCCAGGACGGGGTCCGCACAACTTGATACTGCGTACTCGACTTTGCTTCAACAAACTCTGCAGCGGAGGGAGCAAGAAGCTCAGAGAGACCTTCCAAATCGTCGGCATACTTCAATATACCCGCTGCTATGCAGATATCATCCCCAATAGATTTGATGATGGCGGTCTGCATCACCTGGAGCGCCGCCGCCACGATCTCGCCATGAGCCCACTGTTTCTCCAGCTTTGAACCGAGAGCAACTTTGGACATAGAGCTGATAATTCCTGGAAGGACTACAGGGAACATCTCATCTGGAGCATATAACTCCAGTAAAACCTGAAGGATTCGGAGGGATGTTTTTTGTAAGGAGAGAGAACGAGATTCAGATATGCAAATCGTGGCGCTAAGAGTTTGACCAAGGATGGGTATAAAATGTGGCGAGCGGGCATAGGTTTGAAAGTATGCAAGACGATCTTTTGCCTGGTGAGGTTTGGTCAACGGATCATCATCACGCTCTTTGAGGAGCACAAAGAGGCATTGAGCGGCAGCTTCCTTGACTTCATCGTCCCTCTCCTTCCCTTTTCCCTTGTTTGCCATTCCTCCCAAGACAGAACTACAAAGCATGAAAATCTGTTCCCAGACCGCAGCCTCGCAGTGCCACCACCAACTCTCTGAGAGGTAGCCGAGTACAATAAATAACTTCTCAAATATCTGGTCAGGTATAATCGAGGGTGCATTGCGTTGAAGAATGGATGATATAGGGAAGAAGATATAGGACACGAGTGAAGGGGGAAGTTGAGAAGAGTGGGATCGAAGAATTGACACTAGATCATCGATGTGCTTCAAGCAGATTGGAATCGTTAGGGGCGTGAGGCTAGAAGATCCCAGGAGACCCACACAGGTGGGCTTGACCTTCGGAGTGGCTGTCAATGGAAACGAAGCACATTGTTGGAGGTCTTACGATTGCGAATAGCCCGGACATTTAGATGGACAATGTGAGTGAAATATTCAGCCATCGTCCCATGATCTACTAATGATTACTTACGTAATACCTCACAACCCATGCCGATACACAAGTAATATGCCGTGGTGAGGACTCAAGGCGTTCCTCGCAACCGAGTCTCCGGAGAAGAGACTCGTTCAGCAGGTGGAGATTGGTCGTCGCATCCGCAAAGGTTCTCCTGATCTTGGGTTTGAGGAAGTAGTTCTCTACTGGAAAAGAAGCGATGCTATAGAAATGCACCCTTCTCTCACACCAGTTGCAATTGTCAGATGAATTGACTACACTGCAGTGTACAGAATCAATTTGTACACGCTGTAAGGCCTGAGTCCGACATATCAATCACTGTCAGTTTTGATTCCGAATTCAACTGGATCATGGAGTCGCAGCAAAAACATATTGATCAGGATTCTAGCCGACTTCGCGGACTGCCTCCAAATCATTATTTAGGGACAACCATTTATAGTGTGTTAGGCATCATCGGAGTTTTCTATTTCATTGCCTCATTCAACCAAGTTTCCGTCACTTGGAATCTCGAGCTCGCAACATGATAATCCTATCTCAAAGGTGAGCGCTGGGTGGTGCATGGCCCTGCAATACACTCCAACCATTGTCGTGCTACAGCGAATCGCAGTCCCTGAAGTCGTCGTCTGAAAGCACCTCAAGCCTTTATCTGGAACCCCCTCTCCTGAGACACTCTTCGTCGAACGGAGGCCATCTGAGTGCCAATTCGTCGTTGATCAGTTTAACCACCACTGGCACGCGGACGTCGCCGCCCCCAAGTGCCCATCCACTCAGAAATCTATCACAGCCTGCTACACCGCCTGGGTTTGTCTTGATCCTTTTCCATTCTCAGAATCCTTGGTGTCATCATGCAATAGGTATCTGGAGTCAAGACGACCAGCGACATCTATCACATATTTCTTCGCTCCTCAGAATGTCCCGCCTAACAGCATGATCCTCTCTGCTCCATCGTATATTGAAGCTCCACAAGAACCCTACTACATTTCTGTCAGCATGAATTGCTTCACACCTTCATGCTATATAACAACTATTCGGCGTGGATCATGGGAGGGCGAGACGATTGGCGACTTTGAGTACGTCTCGTTTATTAAGCTGTCCTCCAGCTGATTGATAGATATGTGCATCATTCAGAATGGGCTTGGCGACACTGAAGAGTCAGTGTACAGTGTTCACACGGGGCAAAGAATTTGCGCTGTCAGACGTATTAGATACCAGCTATAGGCTGGTCAGGACTGTATGTCGCTGGTCGCCTATGCACTGATTTCCGAGCTGACTATCTTTGAGGCTTGGGCGTGGAGAGTCATGGACACAGAAAAGCATATGCTTTACTGGAATGAATCAAATGGAATATTATCAGTGAGCTTCTTGTTCAGACTTGTATCATTCTTGTATCATTGGGGTTGATCCTGTTTATTAGTGTTACTCGTCGAAAGATAAAGTACAAGGGCATCTCCTCGCGAGATTTATCTCTCCTCCTCCTCCACGAAAGTATGGCCGATCACCTGAACATAAGAGACTTGAAGTACTACCGACAGGCCACGATTTCATAGATGATATTGTCATCTCGGTGTTGGTGGTTGAACGGCTGAAGACGACGCCAACAATACCCGCATTTAATTGATCGCAATTATCAGTACAGGTCTATGCACATGTTATTCGTTTATATGATTTTCGTATATATTTAGGCCATGAGCGCAATGTCCTTGAGTTCACTTGCGGAGATTAGCGAAAATCATGGTACCGTCGAAAAATGAATACTCACTTTGAAACCTGCTGTCCAACTTTCATCGGTTTGTAAACAACCACCCCAGGGTCGTCCTTGCCGACGCCGATGTGTGCAGCACGCAAGTCTTGGGCTCGTTTCGCTAATTCAGGGATAGGCACCAGATCAAAGTCGGAAGAAAGGTGCCAGAAGAACGTGGAAGAGATACGAATGAGCGGACGATCGGGGAACTCGGCTTTTTGCTTAGTGACTGTCTATAAGAATCAATAAATACCATGCCAGTCCAAGCGCATGGTGATGCTCACGTCAACGGTATTGTCATTCACCACGACCTCATGGTAACCGGCTTTTATCAGGCCACCAGAAAGGTGTTCGAGTTGCTTGCCGGCTTGGACGAGGAGGTTGTTTCCTGGTGGAATACGCACTGGGATACGTTTTCCGGTGTTTCGTGCCCAGATGTGGAGGCCAGGATAACGAGATCGTCCATGTATGGTAAGGAAGTTGAGGTCTGTGTGAAAACCGGCAAGGGTAGTGTCCTTTTTGCCGTACTTTATGAGATCCGAAGCTGTTGGCGCAAGCAGATGGGGACTGTAATGTGTTGAGTAAAGTAGCGAGGACGGATGGAGAAGGCCTACCCGTATTGACCGGCCTCTCGAAAGGTTTCAGCGCGTAAACCCAATCCGATGGCGGTCATGTCGGCGAGATCGGCGACACTATGTGCGAGTCAGATGTCAGCTCTCAACCGCGATTTCCTTCACCTACGCCGTTTTCATTGCCTTACCCCACTGTTCCATTATCGGTGACCAGCGCTTTCTGATTTCTGCGTTCTCTGGAACAACATTGGGTGCATTCAAGAGCGGATACTGTGTCACATAGGGCGGAGCCTCAGCCATCCTCCAGAAGAACCGACATTTGGGATCAGGTTGATGAGCAGATACATCCAAAGGCCTCTCAGAAGGCTCGAGTTTCTCAATAATTTGGAGACATGACTCATCGACAGCACATTTTGGCTTTTCGGTATTTTCAAGTGTAACACCAATCTGATAACCGAGTTCTGGTCTTTCATCTTTCTTGAGTTGGTCTTCTGGCTGAGCAAAATAGTCTTCCAGCAGGTCAAGGAACTGAGAATTAACCTCTTCGGGGACGCGTGAGTCATGCAGAACGAGAGCGCCGTAGGTTATCAGTGCATCTGCAGCCTAATTACAGCGGAATTGATGTAGAAGTAAGCTCCCCACGCAATTAATACGAACCTTTTTGCATTCCCGAATGACTGTGTCAGAATTGCGAGGTCCCAGCAGAAACACATCCAAGTCTATGACAGGGAGGTCCATCGAGAGATTGACAGACTATGGGAGGCACTACGTGACCGGCGGAATTGCCTTTTTTAGATTCCTTATAATCTCCCTACTCCAGCACGCTTTCAGATCCTGATCCTGACCACCATGATTCAGGTGTGTTTATCTCGAAAGCAGCCCTTTATAGTCTCTCTCATGAGCATAGATATGGAGCATGAAGAAAGACGAGAACGCCGCAGCCAAAAAAAAGCCCAAGACCAGTGCAGCTCAGATTCGGGTGCAGAAAGGTGTGTCCTCGAATTGTGCTATCATGCAGTCCTCGTTCAAGTTGGAATACAGATATCACAGAGCTCGATCTACCTTCCACAATGAAGACAGCGTTTGCCGATCCCGCTGATCTCCTCAACTTCACCCTCACTATCACTCCCGATGAAGGTCGGTACCATGCGAGCCGTAGCCGAGTCAATTGACAGGTGCCTCCACGTAGGCATGTACAAGGGCGGCTCTTTTAGATTTTCCTTCAACATCAATTCAAACTACCCTCATGAACCACCCAAGGTCAAATGCATACCCAAGGTGCGCACAACTACTTCCAGGACGATGTCATGCCTTCAGGCTGGATCCAGATCTACCACCCCAATGTCGACCTTGAGGGCAATGTCTGTCTTAATATTTTGAGAGAAGACTGGAAACCTGTCCTCAACCTCAATTCGGTCATGGTTGGTTTGCAGTATCTCTTCCTCGAGCCCAACGCAGACGACCCCCTAAATAAGGGTATGTTCGTCTTTGCCAACTTTGAACTCTACTGGACTCTTTGTTGAACAGAGGCGGCTGCGGAGATGACCAAGAATAGAGACAAATTTGCTGCGAATGTGAGGAGTACAATGCGTGGAGGTCATGTAGGTTCCCATCGGTACGATAATGTCATGGCTGCTGCATAGGGATCATTGTCATTCTTTTCCTTCTTCATTTCGCACCTCAATTGTACATTCCGCATCCTTGCATCTTATCTCCTATCTTTCTCCTTGCTCACCCACACATGTGATACGGTTGATCATCCTGAGTAAATAACATCTCCTTAATTCCTCAGCTTCCCTTGTATGTGGTGAACGAGTATGGGCTTATGAGTAAAGGTATATGGTAGTGCCCAGTGGGATCTTCAATGTTGAACAAGATCTTGTTGCGGGATCGATGATCAGTGACAATTCTGCCAGAACAATTGCACGTACTTCGACCCAGGGGTAGAACGACATCCGATCTGTTTTTTCAAAGTACTGTTTTGTCTCGAATTTTATCTTGTACGTCTGTCCGGTTTGCAAATCTGTCTGAGTCTTCTCTGCCTCGTCTGAACCACGAGGCGGCAGTAAGTTGACACATCGGCCATCTGAATTAGTTACTCTGGGTGCAACCTTCAGATGGCATAGCCGACAAGTATTCTATCAATGTACCCTTGTGCAATTGATCGGAACGTCTGCACTGCGTCGCCACGGGGGGAGGCCCCGAGCACCTGAAGAGTGACTTCAACGCCTTCGGCAGGCTTGCCGATGGACGAATCAAGAACTATACAGACCCAGTGAATGATGAGGGGACAGGAAGAGAAACGCAGCCTCACCATGGCAAGTGATGGGAGATTTAGACATACTGACATTGCAAAAACATTGCAAAAACTTCCTTTTTGATCCTCCAACTATGCCATCCGCGGCTGATGTTCCCCCGCTCGCCAGACACTTTGCTTCTACTGGTATGCAAGGTCTCCCTTTCTCTCCCATGAATAGTTGTTGACGTTTTCGATGAAGAAAAAAAAACGCGGGATAAAGCAGTGAAAAATCTCGCTGCGTTCCTTTCTGAGGCGCCCGAAGGTGCTCTCTCAAAATCTGAGATGGATAAGCTATGGAAGGGTATCTTCTACTGTGTGTCACAGTAATTTGAGTGTGCTTTCAGCGTTTGAAGACCTGTAGGTTTCTGGATGTCGGACAAACCGCTCGTGCAACAGGCCCTAGCTGGTGAGCTTGCAGAGCTCATTCTGGCAATCACAAGTACCACTGCCTCGCTCGCATTTCTGAGAGGATTCTGGACCACTATCGTACGAGAGTGGAATGGCATTGACAGGCTGCGGTGCGCTGTTAGGTCTTCCTTCGTCTCAGAAGCTAATATTGATTTTTGTAGAATTGACAAGTATTATATGCTCGTGCGACGGTTTGTCAACGCGTCTTTCCGCCTGCTGATCAGAACAAACTGGGAGGAGGAGACATGCAAGATGTACAACGATATACTAACATCCGAGAAAGGGCCTCTTTGGTGCGGGCCTACGTGTACTGGCTTCTGTCCTCACTGAACTTGGAATAGTCCGACAGATACCCGTGTCCCTATGGGCCTACCTAGTCATCTCTCTGATATCTACCTTGAGGAGCTGAATCGGGCTCTCGCTGTGACTTCTGAACAAAAGCCCCTACCCGCCCCTCTTGGTCCCCTTCTTGAACCATTCATCCTTCTGATGGCTCAAACTCCAGCTACAGCGGTGTATAAACGTATTCACTCGGTACTGTTATCTCCTTTACTCGAAGTTCTCGGGACAACATCTCGGTCCGACGATGAGCCAAATTCGAAACGCATCCGTGGAGACCTAGATTCCTATCCCGAACTGATTGCGAATGCGTGCTTTGACGATCCCCCAGCAGGCAGGACCGACTGTGCAGAACTGAAAAAGAGGCTGCTCAAAAGAGTCTTTGAGATTGCAAGTCATCCGGAGACGAAGGATGCCAGTCGGCGGAAAATGTATGCACTTTGGAAAGAAAGAGCAGAGGAGGATTGATGGATGGTGGTAGCCCCTAGATATGATCTTATGAAATAAGTGAGTAGAACCGGACGGGTATTCATATGCTTAATTCTATGATTCCTATCAGTAGAGTGTATGAATCAAATACACGGTCACTCGGTCTGATATTATTTAGTCCACTTAAAAGGTAAGACATTCTTTTCATACTTGAGAATGTTTGTAAGGCATCCAGATGAGAATAGATGAGTTGGACATGAGAAGGCATCAGCCCTTTGACAAAAATTTGATTCTGAGAACACCTTAATTGCCTAGGTATATGATCCTGTGAATCAGTTTTTTGAGTTGAGAGATACCCAATGAATTTCCAGGGTGACGAGCTGAGGGACTTGGTA
>Ga0153986_1000495_pt1 | contig 11915 bp, 14 predicted proteins | sample TSGA070MetaG_FD_104724 | JGI IMG/M metagenome (GOLD analysis project Ga0153986, IMG submission 104724) | Attine ant fungus gardens microbial communities from Georgia, USA - TSGA070 MetaG | ecosystem: Host-associated > Fungi > Mycelium > Unclassified | place: USA: Georgia, Alexander Wildlife... | reverse complement strand
TTGTCATCTATGTAAAAGCAGCTGAGTTGTCATTAAGGAATTGAAAGGAATTCTGGATAATCATTTGATCAACCAACTTGTAAATGAAATGAAATGATTGCATTCATTCAAGCCTACGGAGGCCACACAGACAAGAATAAACTACCATGTTGATATCAGCCCAGCTATTAAACTATGTATGATTTCCTTGGATAAGCAGCAAACCAAGCAGCAAACCTTGAAAAGGTTCTGGAGTTGCTGGAAAAACTATCTGGTTGGCATATGCAATATAACCTAGTAATATCTTTGATCCAGTAATTGATGCCAGTATTGGATGGTTCATGAACCAGTTACAGTGCAAGAATTATTCATCAGGGCAGAGCCTGTTGGCAGGGGCGCGAGTCCGTCAGAAGGCACCGGCGGAGGAGATCTGCCGATCTGTGAACAAAACACGTGGATGCTTATCTACTCACGGGGATACTACTGAATGTCTAAATCCCTCCTGACCCATTCTACCACCATGCCAAAGTCTCAGCATGTCAAGCCCTGTTTCCGTATCTCCCCAGATCCCCTTACAGCTGCGCTCCAGCCCCCGCCCAACGAGTCTCCTGAGGACCGCGCCAAGCGCATTCAAGACGAACTTGATGCCAAGCGCATCAGCGAACTCATAGACGACCAACTGCAAAACGAGCGTAACGAGCGTAAAAAGGTCCGCTCAGAAGTGAGTGTCCTTCTTCTCGGCCAGTCAGAGTCGGGTAAGAGCACCACCCTCAAGCGTGAGTCAGCTCGTTCATCGTCTCCAGCCACCGTCCAGCAGTGGGTCGACTTATGTCATCCTTCAGCCGACCCTTGTTTTGAATCCTGTATAATTTCTGATATTTGATTCACAGAGTTCCAATTATTGTACTCTCGTGAAACCTTCTACTCGGAGCGAACTGCCTGGCGGGCAGTAATATACCTAAATCTAGTCAAGTCTGTAAGAAAGTATGTCTTTCTTTCTGTCCCTTAAACTGGTCTTCTCATAAACGCTGCTTCACAGAATTCTAGAAGCCCTAGCCCCTGAGCTAGATCAGCTTGACGAACACGACGATTTAGACTCTGACGAATCAGTCACCGACATCATTATATCATCCAATGGCCGGCCTCCTTCAGCTATCCTCGATACGCGCATTGCCAATTACGAAGAATATCGGAGGCGTCTTGCACCCCTAATGGAATTAGAAGATCGTTTGACTCATCTTCTTGCGGCTCCGGGCGAAGACGAACCTACCCATCTCTTATCACCCCGTCCTCATCATGATACAGCTTCAAATAACTTCAACGGCAACCTGCCCAACGAGTTCGCTGATCACTACAATCCTGCTATCACAAGGTCCAAGCCGCTGTCTTTCCTCACAAAATTGGGCTATGATTCGCGGGCGAAAGAGCTGGCCGTTCGACCGGAAAACTGGAAGCGCGCATCCCAACTTCGGCTTGTACCCAAGCCCAAATCTCCCAAGTCACCCAAGTCGGGAGAAATCGAAGGTTGGTGGGAAGATCCAAACGACCCAGTACATACCCTCCACTCTTGTGCCAAAACTATGCAGGCTCTTTGGGCAGATCCACAGGTCCAGAGGAGATTACAAGAGAAACATTTGCGACTGGAGGAAAGCAGTGGCTTGTGAATAGTCTTGGTATTTTATGTTCTCTCAATAGCTGACTCATCCAAACCAGCTACCTCGATGATATCCATCGGATTACAGCCAAAAAATACATCCCAACTGATGGTATGTTTATGTTAAGGTCAATCCAGGTACTTTGACCTATTATTTCTGTGGCACGTCCCAGCGGATGTCCTGAAGGCGCGATTAAAGACTACCGGTGTCGCGGAACATACATTTTTAATTAACACTGGTTCCTACAAAGGCGTTCCCTGGCGTATCTACGACGTGGGAGGGGCGAGAGGCCAACGTCAAGCTTGGGCCCCTTACTTTGATGATGGTAAACTTTGTCACAAATAGTGTGGATTTTCCGCTGACGTGGCTTTCATAGTCAATGCCATTATCTTCCTTGCGCCCATATCGGCGTTTGATCAGGTAAATTTCCATCCCACATTTGTTATACTTAGTAGCTCATCCACCGAACCATATTCAGGTACTTGCAGAGGTATGTATGGCGTAACTGATTTTCAGGTGGATTGACATCAATCTTCCTTTCCAGGACTCTCGTATTAATCGACTCGAAGATTCTTTGTTGCTGTGGAAGTCACTTGTGTCACAACCCTTGCTTAGCAAAGTAAACGTTATACTTTTTTTGAACAAATGTGACTTGCTTCGGGTGAGTAGATATTCTGTAATCTCGTTGGTTATGTTTTCGTTATTGGTGTCCCTCTGATTTTCATTTTATGTTTCGATTACTCAGGATAAGCTAGAAGCCGGTGTGCGCCTGAGTCATTATATGCACACGTATGGTGATCGACCTAATGACTACGAATCGGTGTCTAAATGTTAGCTTTTACTTGCTTCACCTCTATCTTCTGACCTAAAACTGTGTGCAGACTTCCACAACAAGTTTGGAGCTTTGCACATGGCGTTTTCACGAGACAAAGATAGAGAATTATACAGTCAGTGATCGCAGCCGCATCAAGTGCTCATGGCTCACCCATCCCTGTAGTACACCTCACTGCAGTCACTGATACGCGAAGGACGGCAACTATCATATCTTCTGGTATGCCTGGTTCATTATCGTCATATTTTGACACAGGGCGTAACATTTTACAGTCCGAGATATAATCATCAAGAATAGTCTCCGAGAAATGCGACTTGTATAACGATTATGAAAACCACGCAATCGGCGACGGTCGACAAAGAGTGAATTGAATTGATTGATTCAATCAATTCGCCATTTAGTATATCCCGGTTTCACGCTAATCTTATAGATTTACATTACCAGACGACACTTCAGATTTCTGTTTTTTCAGTTTCGTGCGGATTGTTACATGTCTCTGGACTGTCAAGATAGTACTTACCTTTTTAAGTTTTTTCCCTAATTTCAGTTCATATCTATCATATCTATCATTTCCTCTTTGTCGCAATTACTTTCGTACTCACAGTGCAATACCCTCAGTTCGATACCGTAAACTCCTTCTGCCTTTTTGTTCCAGTGTACAGTCAAATCTATTTATCTGTTTCTGTGATAATTCTCTCAGTCAGTTTCTTCCATCCTGAGTTAATAGAACAATTTTAGTGTTCCCTTTTATTTATCTTTTGGATCCATAGTATGAGCTTTATCTCCTAGTGCAATCGGGTGGCTGGCTTTTCGGCTGTGAATGTTAGACTATGGAGAACGGCCTGCTACAATTAGTTCCGATCGATGCGCAGTCTCAATCGTCGGCTAGTAGATAGCTTGCCCTGTGGTCAATCTCAGAGCTGAGGCAAAGACTTTGATTTACAATTATACTTCAACAGGCACAGGCCAGGGTCACCGGCTCTGATATTTGATGCGTAACTGCTCTTCTTTTGTTATCATAATCGGGCAAAATGAGCTTGGAGCATGTTGATCTTCCTTCAACTCCTTGTCTCTCTCACTCTCAGTCACACACACAGCACACATACAGATGATCGCGCGAAGCCTTGGATTGCGGGCAACTCGTGCCATTCACGGTATCAAGATTATCGACGTTGACTCCAGAAGAAGATTGGAACACTCAATCATATCAACATCTGGAGTGAGAGTGGGTCAATCAATGACTCAATCAATGAATGACGAGCCTTTTGGAAGAGTCAAATTCTCAGGTATGGTGTGAATATCTATTTTATTTGCAAGTGATTGTCTTCGCGGCCTTACGGGGCCGGCCAAAATGGTTTGATCGATCTAGTAGAGTGATCGTTTGCTGAGTTATCAGCTAATCATGATCACTATTCTGTCCTTTGTTAGGTGTTACTTTTTCTAGAACTATGTCTACCAAAGTGACTACCCATGAGAGTCTAAGCATGGTCAGCACCACCCGTACGTGTTCTTCTCAATCCAAGGCCTTTGTTCTGAGAATCTTGTTCATGCCGGTCAAAAAACGAACATCAACCTGATCACACGGACGATCTTCCGTAACCCACCTACATATTGTACATCCAATTACCCACATCAATCAACGACATAACCAACCTACTCCGACCGGCTATGTCATCATACCAACCCACTCACAAAACACAGAAGCACCCTCAGCGATCGGACCCTACTCTCAAGCTATCAAAGTTGGCTCACTCGTTTTCTGTTCGGGATGTATCCCTTTAAATCCTGAGACAATGGAAATTGTCCCAGGCGGTATTGAGGAACAAACGCGACAGGTTCTCAAAAATTTAAAAGCAGTCGTTGAAGCATCTGGTTCCGAATTGGGTAAAGTAGTCAAGACCACCGTAAGTCCAGCTTTTTTTCATCGTGTGCTTGATTGTGCTGGTCTATTTGCCTAGATCCTCACATCTGACTTACTTATTTTCTGTAAGGTTTTTTTGAAAAATATGAACGATTTTACCACTGTAAACGATATCTATGGAAACTTTTTTGAAAATCACAAGCCTGCTCGATCAGCAGTAGAAGTGGCCAGACTACCCAAAGATGTATTAATTGAAATTGAAGCAATTACGAGGTGAAATTTTGATGCTGATTCGGTGTTGTCGATGGGCTACTGATGACTTCTTTGATGGATTCACTTCGAACATTGTCAATACCAGTTTGGCCTGATCAAGTTGATGCCAGTGTAGGAACTCGTTGGCGCTGATGAAAGGTGGGGCTGATGACAGGTGAAAAGGAGCGCAGACAATATATCGAGCCGCGTGTTTACTTTACATTTCCTCGATTACTGCCTGTAGACTTTCCTCGTCTAGAATTTCAAACCCTTTTCCTGTTGTCACCTGGGCATGAGACATGACAAGGTGAGAAAATATCGGACACAAAATTATGGAGGCTACTTGCCTGTGCTAATTGTACATTGTGTTGATCGAGTTTCTCCTCCATCACTTGCTTTAGGACACGCAACACCAGGATCTGGGCTTCCTTCAACGTCATTTGCTGGAAGACATTGATCAAGATGATTGATGTGTAACAGATCACAAGTATGAATGCACAGATACCTTATGCCACTTGTCTTGCAGCTCACTTTGAGCGGCTTCAGAACCAGATCCTATTGCCTTGGCTTCATATCGTATAAAGGTACCCGAGGGATCGGTATGATACCTGATTTCATCAACATTCCTCTAGTATGTCATCACTTGGAATACCTACAATTGAGGTCCAAACTCATCAATTCCTCCAATCAACAACGCAACACCGAATGGCCGACTCATCATTGCCTCTTCATCATGCACACTTTCACCAAAACGTAGAGCAAGATCACATACAGCCTGAGTGACACTCTCAACTTTGATACGTTCATCATAAGTAAAAGCGTGGTTTTGAGCAGTAACGCGGGCATGGTCGATCATCGTGCGTGCGTCGGCGGTGAGACCAGACATTGCGCAACCAAGGTGGGTATCGATTTCCATGATTTTCTCTATTGATGATGCTTCTAGAAGAGGAGATTGGACGCGTTTTTCAACGCCGAGGACTATGCCTTCTGGTGTCTTGATCCCAACCGTTGTTGATCCTAGCTGCAATTTCAAGATTTCAGTAGTGAGGTTTTGTAAGTTCTTCTTGAAAATACTTTAATGGCTTCTATGGCATATTCAACTGTCACCAGATAAGATGATGGATGGACTCGAGGGGTGGACGGGCATCCATACCTTGGAACAGACGACCTTCTGGCGAGAATGTATTGACACCTCGGTCTGATGAGTGAAAATAATTAGTCAGTTTGTACATTTTCAGGATGCACTTACCGTACTCTGAGCGCGTCAAGAACATAGTTAGATATGAGGAATGTGACCCTGGCTTGCGAGTGACGCGTATTCATGTCGTGGGAACAAACGCCTAATCTTATCACAACAGCTAAACCTGGTGCTATGAAGTATCAAATCTGGATTTCTCATATGCCTTAGTCCATAGTGTGGGAACAATATCAATGTCTAATTCACCCACACATCAGCTGCCGGAACGTGTAGTCATGTTTTTTGAAAACCTTTGGGTCTGTGGAGCCCGAACTCCATCAATCAACTAGGTTGTTCTACATCCTCCACCATCACCATCATCATCATGACCACCCAAGAGCTTTCCGCCGCTGATTTGCAAAGCATACTACACTTTACGATACAATTAGCTCGCAAAGCTGGGGAGTTGATCCTAGAAGGATCAAAGGAAATACAGAAGGTTGGGTCGCCAATTGGCGAAAAGTTGAACGCCGTAGATCTAGTGACGAAGTACGATGTTGAAGTAGAAGAGCTAGTGAAGAAAGAAATTGCAAAACAATACCCCGATTTTGGATTGTGAGAAGTGTTTCTCCCATTTGATAGTCCGTTGTATTGAAATGAAACTGATCCAGCATCGGCGAAGAGTCCTATTCGAAAGGTGCTAGGAAACCCTTAACTGATAAACCCACTTATTGTGTCGATCCAATTGGTTTGTCATTGTTTTAGATGAGGTCGTACATATCCTGACAAGTCAATAACAACAGATGGTACAACGAACTTCATACACGGGTTTCCATGTGTTTGCATTTCCTTGGGTTTGATATACAAGTTTCGGCCTGTTTTGGGTGTTATTTACAATCCCATTCTCGACCATCTTGTATGTATTATTTCTATGTGTCCATGTACTGGCATTCTGACCTAGTTACTTGTCCAGTACTGGGGTATTAAGGGTCAAGGGTCATACCTCAAGAGGGGGATTGACACTAAGCCTGTCAAACTACCCTTGGCACCGGCGCGCCCTCTCCCAAGTCTTCAAAAAGCTCTGATTGGTACGATTAGTTTAATATAATCCATCAGACTTACTGTTTTCACAGGTGTTGAATGGGGTTCTGATCGCCGAAAGAGTACGATTGATGCCAAGGCTGCATCATATTCTCGTCTTGTTGGTGACGTAGAGGGTGGTGTCCTCAATGGGAAAAATGCTCATTCACTTAGGTCGATGGGAAGTGCCTCTTTGAATTATGCAATGGTTGCTCAAGGGTGCATCGACATATACTGGTAAGTTTTCAAATTATTATATGGTAGGAAACCTATAGCTTTATTGACGTCGTACCGTATGACACAGGGAAATTGGCTGTTGGCCTTGGGACGTTTGTGCAGGCATTGTGATTGCAGAAGAAGCAGGTGGTGTTATCACTGGCTCCAAGGCTGCGAGTGTAGATGGAGAAAATTTTGGAGATGTGACTGAAAGTGTTCTAACCGGACGTAAATATATTGTGGTGAGAGCGATCGCGGATGCGCCGGTGCGTCCAAACTGTCGCAATCTTCGATCTAACCATTCATCGACATATTTTCAATACCAGAATGAGACGGGCCGTGAGGCTCAGCGCAGAATAATCAAAGAGTTTTATGAGACAGTGGAAGAGGTCGAACCTATCTAGACCTATGTAGTTTGTCGCGCTCACGTGACACCAGAATTATTCCGGCTTATATACGCATCCCCGACTTGCGGATCTTTTGAACCCCACAGCAACCCCAGAACCTGATGAACCTCAGAACCGGGTGACGGTCCCGCCAGTTGCACTCATGTAAGCTGCTATAAGAACGCATCAGTTGTAATTCCTTCAAGTGATCACGCAGAAATTTGACTTTTCTGGAAGGTAACCCCAGTGCCTGAAAGCCCCACATTTGTTGCCCCACGTGTATGTGAAATTAAGGCACACAATGATAAATTACTCCCATACAGCATCTAATTTGTAATTTTTTTTCTTCAAACCTCTTAGTGCTCATATACAAAATATGAAAAAACTTCGACAGAGCGTTTGACGTCATGACCACGGCCTGTACTCCGTGTAATAAATCGCTGATTTAAAAAAAATTGACGTCATGACGTTATGACTGTGACATGTTACTGACAATTCTTTTTGCACGACTGTAATCAAGATATAATAGGTAGTGGGGCCCGCTCTTTTGCGAGTCTCGGAACGGAGTATTTTTTACGGGGAAACGGTCGTATTTTGACCCCTCAGGGGCCTCATACGACGGTCGGCTGTTGCTTCTCCAATGCCATTTCCGTTAATAGTTATATAAACGATCAGAGGTCACGGTGACGGTCACCATGACCCTCACACGACATCACGTGTCAAGCTGAAAGCATATGGCCCATGACGATGGCTAGCCGCCTCCCTGTCAACGGTTATTTTTGTGTATATCTTCAACGCGAGACCTAGGAGACCTAGGCGCCGATACGACATTCATTGCGGCCCGGTCTACCTCGATTGGGTCAGCTGATGATTTGCAAAATGAAATTCCGTTTTCTGGATTTTCCGGTTCCGACAGTATATTAGAACTAATGCAAGGCTCCGGCCCTCGGTGTTTCTCCTTCTGCCCCTCATCAACCTCTTGACGTGGACGACTCCGCCATGGCAGGTACAGGTAGCGCTGTGGTCCCAACGAATCGTCATGCAATCTACTTGGCTATCTTCATTGCTTTCGGTTTGTTTTTTTTCTGAGTGTGATTTCGTCCTGCTGAACTGAATCTGCAGGAGGTGTGTGTTCCTCTATGACTGACTTTCTATGAACTCTGGTGTAAGTTTGATTTTATCCCTTAGTGGTCTTCATGACTAATGTGCACTCCAGTAAAATTTCTTTCGCTAATAGGATTTTTATTTGGCTATGATATCGGTGTCATCTCGGTAAGTGTTTGATCTTGAGAGTCAGAGGTTTTCTGCTCAATCGCCTCCAGGGATGTTTAATCATGCCTGACTTCATTCGTCGCTTTGGAGAGCAAGCTTCGGATGGGACCTATTTCTTATCTAGTTCAAGGTCATCAATTATCACTTCTCTTCTTTCTGCTGGGTATGGTTCCGTTTCCATCTTGTTTGTCACAGCATTACTTATCTTGAGATAGAACCTTTGTGTACGCTCCTCTCTCAGAACGTGCGACATGATATTTACTTCTTCATAGTGGTGCCTTGGCTCAAGCCTTTACTTCTGACCGCTTCGGTCGTCGTGGTTCAATCCTCATCTGGTCTGCCATATTCACAGTTGGAGTTGCTATCCAAACTGGAACGACATTCTCGATAGTTCAGATTACCATAGGAAGGTTTATTGCCGGCCTTGGAGTGGGCGCGCTCTCCGGTCAGTAGCTATACGTAATACTACTTTATCGTGACTAACGAACATGTCAGCTATTGTCCCCTTGTATAATGGAGAAACCGCTCCCAAGGCCCTGAGAGGATCCATGCTTGTACTCTACCAACTTCAAATAATCATTGGGTGAGTGGTTGGGAAGAAGAAATGGAGTAATGCCTACTGAATGTGTGCACAGCATTTTCCTAAGCTATGTGTTCGACTTGGGGACCCACCATCTCAATAATTCTGCATCTTGGCGAATTCCAGTTGGACTTCAGCTCGTTTGGGGCGTTGCTCTTCTTTCTGGGATTTTCTTCCTACCTGAGTCACCGTATGTATCCTTCATATCACAAGCGAAGATCTTGTCGGACTTAACACCTATGTCTCCTGTCAGACGTCACTTACTCGGAATTGGTCAGCGTGAAGAGGCAGAGAGAGTTGTTGCACTGTTAAACGGTGTACCCATAGACCATGTTCTCGTGAGTGAGATCATTGAAGAACTGGACTCTGGTATCAGAGCGGAGAACGAAGGTGGAAAGGCAACATGGATGGAATGTTTCTCTAGCAGAAGTGATATGTGGAAGCGGACTGGTAATGGAATGATGTTGCAATTCATTCAACAGCTGAATGGTCAAAATTTCTACTGTGAGTACACAAATAAGAGGTTCCAGTTCAATGAAAACTAACCTTGTGCTTTCAGACTACTATGGAGACACGTTCTTCCAGAGTGCTGGTACCCAGTGAGCCAGAAACGCCTATCACCTTGCACTTGAACCCTTTCTCATGATTTTTCTTTACCTTAGGCTATCTCCCTATGTGATTCAGGTTATTCTAGGGGCGGTTTCGGTAGCCGGCACTATCCCTGCACTGGTAAGGCCCATTTTATTTCTCAAAGGGGTTATCGTTACTATTGCTGTTAGTATCTCATCGAATCTTGGGGACGCAGAAGAGTAAGTGATTGATTCAGATGCAAGTACAACGGCGTTAGTTATTTTGATTCTGTTAGTCGTTACTTCTTGGTGCAGTTCTTGAAGCAGCTTGTTCCCTTATCGTGAGTTTTAAACCTCAATGGTTGTTTTTTCCTTCTGGGAATGACCTCCTTATCAGGCAGGGCTTGTTGGGCATTTCACTTTAGCACCACAGGGCACACCACAAGAGCTTCTCACGAGTCGAAACAAGCAAGGAGGTGAGCTCCATGCCTTTTTTTACCTTAAATTGATCCTTATGTGAATATTCACTAGGTGACACTCTCATTGCATTTGCTGTTTTACACGTCTTCTTCTATGCAATCTTCTGGGGTCCAACGCCGTACGTCATGGCATTCCGTCTCCACCTTTTTCACGCCTCAATGTCATTTTTCCTTTTTTTAGATGGGTATATCTCGGCGAGTCCTTCCCGCTGCGAGTCCGTCCAAAAAGCATTGCTTTGGGTAGTGCTACCAATTGGTTAGTATCCATTCTCTGTCCCGCGATTATTGATACGAAAAGTCTGACCAGGATCTGGAATTTCCTCTTGGGCTTCTTTGCTCCGAGGATTGCTAATGAGTACGTTTCATCTCCTTTTGCTCCGTGTGTCGCGAAAGAATTCTGGGTTATGAAGTCTCGATCTCGCATCATGCCACAATACCAATTGGATGTTCCTTCCTGCCCAACCTTAACTAACTCTATGGCTTTACAGTATTGGTCCTCTCATCTTGATTATTTTCTTTGGCATGCTTATATTTGGATACGGATACGTTTATCTATTTGTGCCTGAGACAAGGGGTCTAAGTTTGGAAGAGGTAAACGAACTTTTTCCCTTGACTGTTATATGCTGATCAACTTCGTGTTGTTTAGGTTGATGAGATGTATCGTTCGGGAGTCAAGCCCTGGCACTCCGCTGACTGGAAGCCTAGTCATGCGCAGAAGACAGTTGACACTTCTTATTCGGAGAAGGGAGCAACGGCGTGAGATTCTTGTATTTGTACGTCGAAAACGTGGGCTTAATGAAATACGCCACACAATACACCTCTTAAACAGGAACAAGTGTAACATGAGCCTGATTAGATGAAAGAGGGATAATGAATGCTCCTGCATCATTGGAGAGTGAGGTAGAAGGCCTTAAGCCATTGAAGCCGGAGATGTTGGTCTTCTGCCTGATTACGAGACGACCATTAGGGGCCGCCGCTGCGGAATCAGCACCGTCAGGGACAGCTGTGATTGTGACGTCGACTTGATGCGTGCTAGGATTGAATGCCACCGCAGAGAATGCCCCAGCGTCTAAAGTCAGCAAGACACCGAGAGGGGCAATGAAGACTCGACGACGAATAGAATCCTTCACCTGGACCTGAACAGTGGGTGAAGTTGAGACCACATTGCCACCAAACGCCTGCCAACCGAAATCTGGGTGATTAATGATGAATGTTCCCATACCCAAACTGTGACCCGAAAAGTTTGGACCATAATCTCCTGAATACCCATCCCATTTGAGAGTGTCTGCGAACGAGTGAAAAGATGCAGATGCGAAACCACCTTGATCGATGTTGGACAAGGGGCCACTTAATCCGCCAAAGCCTAGACGAAGGAGGAAGATATCAGATGGTGAAGATTCAAATGCACTGATGAGAGGAAGGGCGTTAAGTCCACTCCCATAGTGGTGAATCTGTCTTTCGATGCGTTGCAATTTGCCGCCATAAATATTATCCCTGATGAAGATGTTCAGCAAACCTAGATATTGTGACAGAAGATTCAACATTACCAGTATCGTCGAGCATTTCCATTGTAACCC
>Ga0153986_1000493_pt1 | contig 11941 bp, 15 predicted proteins | sample TSGA070MetaG_FD_104724 | JGI IMG/M metagenome (GOLD analysis project Ga0153986, IMG submission 104724) | Attine ant fungus gardens microbial communities from Georgia, USA - TSGA070 MetaG | ecosystem: Host-associated > Fungi > Mycelium > Unclassified | place: USA: Georgia, Alexander Wildlife... | reverse complement strand
TGCTATCTCGATGCTTGTTTGACTTTTTGCCTGGCAGAGTGTAGGATATTCAGAATGTGGATGGATGGATGGTTTAGTTTCTCGACAACCTCGTGCTTTTAAGTAGCATAATGTGGCCAACAGTTTGTATGATCGGTGTGAGCACTTAAAACGTGGCTACTCGAAAGAAAGAAGAATGAGATCGATTTCATGTCCGCTGGTGATTACCCATCCTTCAACTAGAAAAAGATCCCTCGTATAGATCTGGTTTGTTATAGTTATACACTTAGCAAAGTGGACATATCAGCTGAGCAAGAAAGATCAAGTGACGGAGAAAGATACTTGCGTATCATCTATGGTAGAAGATAAACATCAGAACGACCAAGTCAGAAAACATTTACCATCGTAATGAAATTGAGTCTAGCCAGAAGATGACGTGAGACCGTCAATACATCATGACCAAATCATACCTTCTTTGGGTTATCTGGAGCACAACGAATATACCGATCATTATCAGCGGGGCTGAAGGTGCGCAACAAATTTGAGCACCATGATCGAGTATTCATGAGTGTGAATCTTACAGTTCTTTCTTCTGTTGGTGTTGATAGGGTCATTTGTTGAGCTGCCATAAACTACTGAGCAAGATATTCACATACCTTGCAGGATGCGAGCATGCTCTGCAGTGTAACACAAACGGCAGTGACACTCAGAACCGGAGACCATTCATTCCCCAGAATAGACGCGCAAATCTAGATATACTGTTAACATATTAATAATCAGAATAGAAAGACTGAAACTACATGACCATTAGAATACACATGCTATGCGTTCATGTTTGAGCACGAGTGGAACGTGGATTGTAATGACGTACAGGATGAACCGGAGCTCGATGGCCTTCTGTGACTACAAACTGAACGGCTGGTGAGGATATCGGGTATTGCGCATCAAACCGAAATTGAAGGGTGTATTTTTCACCCTGATATTCACATCGGAGATGATCGCTTGTGGCTGAATCGGAGGGCATACCTTATACTGAGATTCTCCCATAACTTCGATAGTGAACCACCATTCCTCGAAATCTTCTGCCTTAACAAGGTGAATGCCTATTCACTCAAGAACATCAACTGTAATTGAAATATTCAAGACGAAACACATACCAACCGGACAGCCTTCTTTTTGAATTTCCTTGAGCTCCTTCCCTAGTCTCCTAGCAGCTATCGAAGCCATTCTGCGGATAAAGTTAGGGCAAAAAAATATCAGGGTCCTGTGTTGTCAAGCTGTGGCCACAAAAAATTGTCAAGAGCTGTTTCTTATGTTCGAGTAGGGTGTGGCACGCGTTGTCTGTGAAGTGTCTGCACCGGCAGAGTTCATGATTATCTAGACACTCAGGACAAGCAGAGACAAACACACTGAATACATCAAAACTATCGAATTCTGAATTTCTTTCACGTCCCCATCTTAGAGTCACTTGCATTCCTGTAAATGTTGAAAGGGAACCGCAGGCGCTTGTGGAGACGCAGATTGAATTCATACCACGTCGCAACGGGATTGTGCTGCCTGCTGCACAGGCCTACGTGATCTGGCTTGAAACATCATCTACATTTTAGAATATTCCTTCCTAGTATGCTCATGTCAAATTTAATTCATGAATTCTACGCGTCCTGTCGACATTGATGTCGTCCAAGATCTCCCTGGCCCCTGTTTCAATCAGGATTTTGGCTAACCTTGTCCCCAACTGTTCTGCCTCTTCTAGACTTGATACCCTTTCCTCGATTGTGTGCTCAACGTGCTCCTGTCCATCAATAGAAGTCACTGAACCTGTTAGAGTCAATATACCAATTTCCGTATCAACCCATTCCAACGCTGTTGCTACACCGACTGGCACACTGCAGCCTCCCTCTAAGACACGCAAGCATGCTCGTTCAGTAAGGCATCTCCATTGTGTTTCTCGATGAGTAATTTTCCTGCACATTTCAATCGCCTCGTTGTCGTCACTTCGCACTTCAACAGCAAGCGCGCCTTGGGACACCGCATAAAGAAATGTTGGTGGACGAAGATCAACAGTTATCCGATTACCCATCCCGAGTCGTACAAGGCCAGCCTTTGCGAGGACAAGGGCCGTGTAGGGACTGTTGGAGTCGTCCAATTTAGCCAACCGGGTGTTTCTGATTAAAATATTGATCGAGTTATGTGCTATAATATGAATCTGAACTTACAGATTTCCGCGCTAAATGGCTAGTCAGATCATAGCTGGACGAGAAGCTTATAGGATCAACATACCACATCCAAAAATCTGAGTTTGGGGTATTTCCTCTTCAACTGCGCAACTCGCCTTACGCTGCTCGTCCCCACCACACTTCCCTCTGGTAGGTCATCGAGGCTCTTCCAAGGTTTGCCACTCTGGATAACCAAACAATCCACAGGATCCTCCCTCTCCAATATGGCGCCAAGATAACAGCCCTCAGGCAACGTTGTTGGTACATCTTTGAGAGAATGTACAAGCATATCGACGACGCGTTCCTTCAACGCGACTTCTAGCTCTTTTGTCCAGAGCGCTTTCCCGCCCAATAAATATAGAGCTTGTGACTGATTCTTATCTCCCGCTGTTGACATGAATGAAGTACTAAACGTTGCGCCCGCCTGTGTATTCAGGTTGTTCTTATCGTTTGGAAAGAGCTCTTGCAGTGATGCAAGGGCTACATTGGTTTGGACCTGCGCTAGTCGAGACACACGGGATGCAAGGATAAAGTTACGTGAAGATGTGGCAGTCATTGTCATGGTGTGCAAATGCACAGGTAGATCAATATTTTCCAGTGCATCTCGTAAATCAGATCAGATCTTGTTGTGCCACCACACTGACTCCGACACAACAACAACCCACAGTAATTTGAACCAGGCATAACTCAGAATCATTGTCAAATCCGGCTTTCTTTTAATTTGTGTAATTTCCCAAACTATCATTGCGGCCGTCGTTTCTCGTTGAAGGAGAGCACCACAAGCATAACATATAAACATATATGTATGAGCAAGGCGATCAAAAAGGGACAACCTGTCCTTATCTGAATTTATTGGATCAATCCACGATTTTCACTTCCGCTCCTAGCTTGACCAATTATCTGTTTGGTCAATGACTGCTGTCAATGTAAATTACATATTGCCGTATAGGGTCTTAAATTGGGCTAGCAATCAAACCTATGTTTCAAGAAATTCTCTCGACATATCGGCAAACACGGCTGATCCTATACCACTCACAGCTAGTTGGGTCATGCAAACAGCAGTGTAGCGATATGCCGTCTCCAAGGTTGTCATGACAGGCCTGCCTTGAGACCCTGTTGAATGACATCAGGGATGTTCATAAAGGTAATAATTACTGCTTACTCAGGATTGCCTCGTTCACTTCATTGGCCAGTGCAATGCGAGCCTCATGTCCAGCTAACTCTGCGACATCTCCCCCAACTTCGAGTGGATTATCCCACGCAATCACACTCGAAGCCTGTTCAAACATTTGCCTCAATTCTGGGCGTTTTTCAAGTTTATAATCATTGTTGAAGCTTTGTCCATACTCGATTGCTTTTGTCAAAGCGGCCTCAAATCCGACTGATGTGCGTGATGTAAAAGTGTTTGATTTTGATAGATGATTTGTTGGAAGATAAGCCGAGTCAGCAAATGAGAATGCATCGTCATCAACATCCATATTCATGCTGTCGCCATCCGAAATTTGCCGGGTCCCACTGGTGCGCAGAAAATCAGCAAATGACCCCTCGTTTTCCTTTCCACCTATTCTTCGTTTGATCTCGCTCGTCTCCAGTATTAGTTCTACGAGTTTTCTACATCGAAGTTTGAAACGAATAAGTCCATCCTCAGCGTCTAGAACAGATGGATATTGCTTTCGAATATTCTCGAGCGCAGTATCAATGTCACCATTGATCACTGAATTGACAATCCCTGTACGCTTCTCAATGTCAACCTCAAAATTATCCAACACATCTTCCTCAGAAGCATAGCCCATGTCGACATCGATTGTGGCAATTTTATTATTGCCATTTTGCTGTTTATCCAGGGCTCGGGCTGTCTTAGCATAGCCATGATGGACTAAATATGACAGCACTAGCTGATTCAAGACTGATTTTGACTCATCGTTTGTCAATGCAGAAGGGGGTTCCGTATTTGTGATGAGATTCTTGATAGCATGTTTATGATACCGTCGATGTAGCAAAGTTGAATTAAGTGGGGTCCTCATGATTGCAGCCCAGGTTGCATTTCGCCTTTGGTGAACGTAGTCATCGATGTCAAATTTGAATATTTCATGCCCAAAATTGACCCGAACACAATCTCCTAGGTGGCGCAGACCAACAACGGGGTACAATTCAGCTTCGTCTTTACCAACATCATCAAAGATAGGACCTATCAATACCACTTAAGCTGTAATCTAGTGAGAGCGGGCAGTAAAGACATACCAAGATAGGTCTGATTCTTGGTATAAAACATTTTGTGAGAGGTGAAGTCGATCCCACAACCTATGATGTCACCAACTAATTCAAGACCAAGTCAGCTCACGCCAGTCGGTGCAACCACTTTTCTTCACTTACATCCAAAAGTCTGGGAATACGCTACACCAGGTCTTCCGCTGTCATAAGCATGACCATTGTCTCCATAATATCCCCAGGAATTTAGCTCCCAGCCAGGAAGCCGGGAGAACTTGACGTTACGAGAACCAAATCTACACCTGAGGGAACGAACTTGGAGAGATAGATGAAAGGCGCTTACCCAATACTTATGTGACTTTTCGGGTGAACAGCTATGAGTGCTGGCTTTCTAAAGCTTAATATCTTACTTACCTCTTCTGTTCCTTACATCTTACTTCAATTTCATAATAGTAGATGCCGCAGGCAGGTGGAACTGGACGGTTTGCTCTCGCATTGGCAGCGTGTTCTTTATCGCTATTATTACTTGCACCTAGATTGGAAACTCAGATAAATCCGTTGTTGAAGATCGATTTCTCAACGCAACGCGTACCATGGTGGGAAAGCTCTCGCCCGTCGTGTGACACAGAAAGTGAGTTTGACCGAGCTTGATCACTCCACCTTGTCGGTAAAGCATATGTCACAGGTTCCTCATGAATGACAGGAGCTGATACGACACGAGTTTCTCTAGTTGGTGGGGGAGGACTCGGGCTATTGTCCTCGTCACTATCAGTAGAAGGTGACGTTGCGTAATCGTGAGATGCAATGCTCCTAGCTGGAGTGATCTTTCTTGGAAACGCTAGTCCCGCCAAGGTGGGTGAAGATGTCTCGGTGACTAAGGAATCTCGCAAAGCAGAGTGGTCCAAGTACGTTGGTCTAGAAAACAATATGGGCAAAGCGTTGGGCAGTGGAGGAATACTAGGGGTGTGTCGTTGTGCACTAACAGAGCGCCCACCGACTCCTCCTGCCCCTCGTGATTGTGTCTGGGATTGAGATGGAGCACAGGCATTGTCAATGCTCCTGGAGGAATCCTGAGAAGCGTGAACCACTCTCGGCTCGAAGTTTGTACCTATGCGTACCAGAGAGTGACTCGTGTGACTTGTTGAGGGTACTGCCGAACGGGATAGTAACCTCGTTGGTGAAAGGGATACTGAGACGGAATCATGGCTTAACCTGTGGCCTGTTGATACACTATTAGCAAGGCTAAAACCCCCTGAACTACGGGAGAGCCCATGAGTGCTTGTAAGGAGAGGGCGGGATGGTGATGCAGTCGGGATAGAGATAACGGACTCGATATTGCGTGCTGACGACGAGACAGAAGGATTCCGTGGAATAGGAATGCTTGAAGATCGTCCTGGACGGCCTGCCATGACAAAAGGTCAACAGGAAAGAAGTTAAATAATGTGTCAAAATCGAGAGAAAATTCAACAATGACTAGTACTAGTTGAAGAAGGAGTGACTCTGATGTCACATTTCTTACGCGTTCATCTTCATCTTCTGACCACTATGGTACGCTCAGATCTCCAGAATACAGTCAAATCAATTGACCAATGACAGGATCCTACACTCAGACTCGTACCAAAAGCGAACGACAAGTTTGCTTCCGTTTCCGACACCACTAATAGTCTTGGCTCTCACAACACCCTAATCTATGGACCACGTAGTCTCGCTACAGAGACCAAGTCCACAGGAGGTCTCAAGGATAGGTTAGAGAATGTCAGTCAGTTTGTTTCATGTTTGCATTCGAACTGATCATCTTGATTTCAGTGGGAAGAAACACAGGATACGACCAAGCTTACCATGTTGCGCAATACATTTGGTATGCATGCACCAATGCGATTACTGATGGAACGTAAAGCGGTTACTTCTGTGTGCACTTTCTACTTGTGCAGCTCAGCGTGATACTTATGTGCCTGATTAGACATGTACCTTCCCGAGCATGCCTCCGTCGAATCTGCACCTTGACATCTTGATGGGCCGAGACGAAGCCATTGAACCCGTGGACGTCTTCCTTGGTTTGTATCTGTCTAGTCATTGGGGACCTGTAACTGAGTCCCTTCCTAGGTATGGAAGCTGGACCTTCATTAGATAGCCGTAAGGAGGTAGAAAAACAGTATCGTGTGTAATCTGTCCCACCTTATTGTGATCGAATGACATCCACAGTCCGTGGTACCGTTCTCTTAGCAGTGTATAAAAGATCTTCAAGAACAACATGGCAAGTCAACTGATACTTCCACATTATCCACGGTTTTTCTTGCATTTCGGTGCCTCCACAGTGCAGAATACCTTGTGGCACAACATTCTTTGCGTTTACAACACCATATCCGAAAAAAGGGATTCCTTGAAATGCATATGCTCCACTTATCCAGGATTCTTCAGTTAGTCTGTATCTTATAAAGGTCGTAGTTTCGTCCTTGCCACAGCATGACATCCCCACAATCTCCTGTTACCCTCTTGACAAAATCTCCCCAAAGCCTCCTATGCCTCAAGGTTCTCTCGAACCTAGCAATACTCAAAACTGTGTCTTTCTGAGGGGGAAGATACGGATAGGTGGGTGGAATATCCTTCAGGTCCAGGTAAAGGTCGACATAGTGAAAGAGCTTGGCACACAAGTGGAAGTGTCTCTCTCGATATGTAGCTCTGGTTTTTTTGAGTCCATCGCCATGCTGATCAATTAATTTGTGCTTGCGGCGATCTTGGGGATCGTCAGGTAGGAGGGTATGGTTAACAACAACATTGGTTCTGTTTTGGAACTTGTTCGTAGCTTCCACTTGCCGTTGCAAGGTCTGTTTCAGGTCCAAGCAACAACATCACGGGTACCATTGTCCAAAGTACTAATCGTCAACCAGATCAAAGATCTGATATGATGAAGTAGAGCTGGTACAAGGTATATTGCTCGCCTGAAAGGCCTGCTGCAGGATAATTCAGATGATCTGTAGTAGCTGTGCACGAAGCAGACAACAGAGGGACCATGGTTGAACATAGTTTTTCCAGGCAACGTCCAAGCTAGTGAAACAAACTGGGAAATTTTATCTCCTTCGCCAATTAATGAGAAATCGTTTATATCTCCATCTTGATAAAAGTTCACATTTTGTAGTCCGATTGCAAATGGAGAAGTGCCATCCCACCTACGCGCTAAGTGGTCAGGCATGTGTGGTGTTTGGTATGTTTAAATTCAATGGTGTAGTGTGCAGAAAACTAAGAAACAAGTAGTCAGTTCATGTAATATGGATCAGGAAACAATAGCCAATAGTATAATCTATGAAGTAGAGCATACTCACAGGATACTAGGGATGGGGTAGCGTAATAATAGAACGATATCCAGGATTGAACGTGTGATGATAACGATGATAACATATTGTCATTTTGTAAGAATTCCTAGGATACCCTCACATCGTGTCTGTATTTTTCCGATTTTTGGCTCAGAAATGTGTGTGATAGCAAGCAATTTCGTTCCATATCTCATGATAGATTGCTTCCAATAAAAAGTGGACATGATATCCACCTTACGTTGTAGCGTCATGCTTTGTGTATCCCTCTGACCTCCAGCTAGTCAACTCAATATCCTTGTCTCCTGAACACCGAGATTAAGCCTCTGCGAAATAATAGCCATTCCATCCCTCAAGGTATGTCCAAGATCTCCAACATCGTGCTAAAGAAATCATGGGGTGGGCTGTTCAGTTGGAACAGCCACCTTTCCCGTATTGTTATTGCCGCCTCTGGTTGAGTCTATGCTTAAGAGAGCATCCATGTCTGGGATAGAGAAGTCCGAAGTGGAGTTAAAGGCGCCCAAATCCCCGAAGTCATTGGCATTCACCATGTCGAATGGCTGATCGGATCCTGGTGGGCCCGAGTTCGCACCTAATGGGTTAGAGGAGCTGAGATGCTGAGGGAATCCAGCAGCAAGTAAAGTAGCTGGGGAAGGTGCTTCCCCTGCAGCCGAATAATCAGAAGTCCGAATATTGGGTGATGATGTTATCGTCATTGAGCTATTCGAAAGCGAAGCAAAAAGGTCCTGTGTGGTAAGGTCAATAAGTTGATTATCCTTGGTTGGCTTCGTATATGAGGTGGTCGCGGCACTAGTCATTCCAAACATGTTACTGACTTCGGTGACACTGCTAGAAGACTCTGGATTGGCTACGAACAGATCATTCATCGATAAGTCCATGTCTGGCATATCAAGGTCGAGTTCGATAGGCTTGTCAGATGAATTTCCAACGGTTGGATCAATGTTTGGTTTCATCTGGTGATGGGTCCCATCTTCTGGTAGAATTGTCAAATCTATCACAGATGGATCGACGGTATTTGAGAATGCGGACATGAACTGGGCCTGGAATTCATTTGTTCCCATCGGTCTAGCAGACTTCGGTGCCAGAGTGACCGGTGAAGCCAGACCACTAGGATAAGTTCTTAAACTCTCCTCAGTAGCTGTATGCCTGGATGAGCTGAGGTCGAGTTTGGGAGGAAGTGATGGGCGATGCAGGGAAGAGATTGAGATGGCAGAGGGCCGACGGGTACTCATCGAGCCCGCGCCCAAATGCGTCGGAGAATTTCTTGGGTTTGTTGGGATGAATTCAGCAGAGCAGGGAGGTGCAGGCTCAGTAAGTTGAAATTCGCCAATGGATTGAGTCTTTTGGAGGTCGTGCGATTTCCTCTGGGCCTCTTGCTCAAGGTGTAAAACTTCTTGCTTCTTCTCTTCTCTCTGTAAGTCACGCTGGAGGACTGCAATTGCACGCAGCTGAACTTTTTAATATTACATATAGAATTATGGTCCCAAAGCACATACCAACTTGCTCTCGATCGTGTCGCACAGCTGGTCATACTCCTCGAGTTCTCGTCCTAGAGAAGAGCTGAGGGCTTGCGGTGGATTATTAGCATATTTGGAAATTCCACTAAAGCATGATGAGTTTAAATTGACAGAGCTGGAGAAGAGAAAGCTAACAGACGATGTGTATCCGCGTAGAATGCATAAACCTGTCCGGTCTTCAACATAGCATTCTGTTGACGTGAATCAGCTTTCGCGGGCGAAGAAAAATAAAGAAAGCAAACCTGCAGACATCGTCTGAGGCTTTCAATCTCCTGTTCAAGCAAGACAGGGGGTGGATTTGGAGGCGGTGGCATTGCCTTTGCATCATCTTCTGGTTTCATTGTTTGACGGTTCATACTAGTGTCAAAATCCTACTCCGCACCTAAATCCATCTGATCATGTGCGTCTACAATAACTCCTGTATCTCTACAACCATCAATCCTCTATATTTTCACGTCGAACCAGCAGACCCTAGCCCTAACTTGTGATAGATCAGTCGCGTCTTGAGATTGGAGAATTTCTTGCTAAGTGTATATGGGCCTTCATACACCTCTACATATGAATCGCGGTGTGATTGACACCGCAGAAAAAGTACCCTCACCCGTATGTGACGAATCAAAGTCTACTATTACAAAACTTATCGCACAGCTGGTTTATCTCAGAGACGAATTCGACACGTTACCTGCATCCAAGTCCATAATTTCACTCCGTTTCCTGTCAGAGACCACGCGACGACTGCTCTGTTACAACCTTTTGAACTCTCGCAGTTGAATTTGATCGGACATCTATCAGATGGTCTTGATGTACCCTCGAGAATTCGTATGCGAAGGAGATCAACCACTTCAACTAAAGCAAAATCTGACGGGTTATTTGAAGATGCGAATTTGACCGATTTCTTACCCGAGTCAAAGGGGAGGAGGAGCTCACATTTCCGAAGGAGTGAGGCCCTTGAACTAGATGACAGTCCGCTGGGTGTACCAATCTATGGCTCTTCACAGCCCACCTGTCGTCGTGGGCGTACTGATTCAGTAGTTTCCTTTATGAGTGGCCAAACCAAAGCATCCAGTCTTGTACCTCAAGGAGCCTCAATATCTGTGACAAACACATTTTCAATTGTTCCTGACATTTCACAACGAGGCCTTCAGCAAGTCATTGAATCACGTCTCATAGAGACCTTTCTCAGCGTTTCTGTCCTACCTGACGAGGATAGCAGTCGGCATAGAATAACACCTGTCAAAATGCATTCCCTCACTCGTATGTCCGTCCGTCAGTAGAGGATCTACTTCTGCGCATTGAGCTTATCCAGTTTCCCTGCCAACAGAATCTAAGGGAAGAGTCAATACAGCAGCGACGAAACCGCAGCCCTCGAAGTTCAAAGCATCGCAATCTCGTTCACCGTCGTCCATTGTCTCTCGAACCAACGGAGACGATGCACTGGTGACATCATCACGTTTGAACAGAAATGTATGTCTTCCCTTGAGCACAGTACCCGATTTCTTCTCCCCAATTCACCGGCCTTCAATCAATCCCATGTTTTCTATTGATGCTCGACCTGGGCATGACTTTTCATCCGAATCTGATACTAGCTGTAACCGGATGAGGATACAATTATGGGGTCACACCAAGGGACCTCAAGTAGCAGGAAAGCGGTTGCAAAGTTCAGAAGAGCTCACAGTTGACCCCAACTCTAATTGGACGGTTATTCATGAGTGGGAATTTTCTCTGGATGACCTTGTACCACTATCTGAAAATGTGCGTTTGTATGTCTGCGGTGCATACAGCGATAGCTGATTTCGATAAATCTCAGGTGGTTCCACATACTTCGGATTTGCCATCGAAGACGTTGCTGGTGACACTGAAGCCGCCAGGCCAGATATTTTACCTCCCTCATTTCCAAATGCAACCGCTGCGTCCGCCTTCTCCAGGCTTTGGGTACTCTTCGGATCCCGAATATACACTCAAGAAAACCAAAATGGAAGGCGTAACCTCATTTGATGAACGTATTCCAGAAGACACCGCTAGTGTACAATCCCCTAAAGACGGTGATTCAACGAATATTCCGGTGAAAGGGCTGGCCTGTACCGCCTCATACCAGCAACTTTTTGAGTGAGTTTCTAGACACTATTTTTGTGAATGTGTGCTCAGTATGACGACCAGGCTTGTAAACTCTCAAGCATTGATACTAGAGCATGAAAGTAACCTTTTGAACTTGATTGAGAAGATTGATAGGCATTTTGAAGATGATCCTGTGTTTCCACTGGTGTGTCGGTCTTGGTGACCAATACTTCGAACCTCATTAGTTCCCAAAATCTCAGCGGCGCGAGATATCAGAACGCCAGCTCAAACTTGCAGCACTCCAAAGCACTATCAAGCTGATCGTCAAAGCAATCGCCGCGAGTAGGTCGTTAATCTCTATTAATGTCTGTCGTGGCTCACCGAATGCAGAAAAAAGCGACTTGGAAACACGTCGCCAAGAGTTGAAGGAACGGAGACAATCATTGGTCTCCGCTCGAATACTTCAAGAAGCAAGTATAGCAGATTTCAACGACCTTGCTCAGGGAGCTGACGGCGAGAGGTATTTCGGTATAATCATACCCTTTTGATTCACAAGTTGATTTTTTTCTAGGAGTCGACTGAAAGAGCTCCGTGCTAAGCTCTCTCCCTTACGCGTTGGCCTTCTGTCAACCTTGGC
>Ga0153986_1000492_pt1 | contig 11957 bp, 10 predicted proteins | sample TSGA070MetaG_FD_104724 | JGI IMG/M metagenome (GOLD analysis project Ga0153986, IMG submission 104724) | Attine ant fungus gardens microbial communities from Georgia, USA - TSGA070 MetaG | ecosystem: Host-associated > Fungi > Mycelium > Unclassified | place: USA: Georgia, Alexander Wildlife... | reverse complement strand
GGCGCTTGTGCCAAAAGACGCGACAAGGACGATGGACGAGCACCTGGTGACGAACTTGATCGTGCACGGACGGGGAAGAACTGGGAATTTGGAGAGCGTGTTACACGAAAAGCTTCTTCAACTTCAGTCTCAGGCGGACCGGAGGCTATAACGGAAGGGAGTGATGGGGGAATGTTGATAGGTGCGATAGCAGAGACGGCGTCTCTGGCCTTGTCGATAGAAGCTTTCCTCGAAGATGCTCGTCGTTTATTTTGACTTGGCTGAGTCCAGTCTTCTACCTCAAGCATATAATATTTGACACCATCACCAAGACCATATGGATTGCTGGTCGGATCCTGGAAGCAAACATCCATAGCTACTGATTACGTCTGCTGCATCATGTGGGGAAGAAGGTACCCACTTGGTGATCCACTACACGTTCTGTGATTGACGTGATTCTAGCCACTATCCATTCCCGTGTCTTGAGCTGTTCTGCTAGATATCCAGTTGCTTGAAGGAAGTAATGCGGAAATGAAACTACGAATTGTCGAGATGGAACATTATCGGGAGTCAATAAAAATTCAATCAGGTAGGTACCAAAGCAGTGTTACAAACTTACCATTAAAAGCAGCCCATGGCTTCGACACAGAATTCCTGGTGGGCAGGAATAGAGCCAGATCTCCCTTGGCAAAATTCCTAAATGAGATTTTTCCCTTCGCACGTTCTCGATATTCTTTGCATTGTTTCTGCCATTTCCGTATCGTTGATCCCGTTTTTGATATGACCTCAGAGAAATGATCGTGATCAAACCCACGCAGAATTTCAAGAGCTGCAGTAGGGTCTGAGGGATCAATTGGTTCTTCCTCCGCATTAAACTCATGCTCGATGATGCTGTGCCGCGGACCAGAAGAGAAGGTCGAGTCTGCCATATGAAGGGTATTTGTAGTAGCGGTATGCCTCGTAGAACTGATGTGAGATGTCATAGCCTGTGCTGAAGTCATTGCCTTTACATGAGAATCACGGAATGTGATTGCAACGTCCAATATCTGGGCAAGTAATCGGCCACCATCCTCTAATCGCTGCTCGAAATCAGATCGCGAGACTTGACCAGCACGTAGATCTTCCCGGAGTATGCGTTCTGTGTGTCTGGCATCGCGAAGTTCGTGCTCGACACGCTGCAACTCCTCCCTTAAACCGACGGCATCCGCATTAGCGACCTCTACTTCAGCCTGAAGGTCCTTTATCACTCTTCCCTTCCCCTCCAAAACGACTTTGAGCTCAAAGAATTGGCGCTCGAGTACAGCACGATCTCCATCAGCCTCAGCTCGATGATCCCGTATGATACGGTCGTGCTCTGAAGCTTGTACTCGCAGTAATCTGTCTTTCTCTAGGCTTGCCTTCTTGAGTGCTTGGTGAACCTCGTGGCTCTCTGCCCGTGCTGCTTCAATTTGTACTTGAAGATCCTCTCCACGAGAACGAGCATCCTCTAATTTGCGCAGATTATTCGCCTGTTCCTCGAGAAGAGCAACGACCTTGACAGCGTTTTTTGTCTCTAACGTTTTGATTTCTTCAAACTCAACTTTCACTTGCGCGAGTTCTTGGCGTAAATGCTCAACCTCTCGTGACTGTTCTGTTGCATCTGCCAAGGCTCGCCCGAGTGCCAGTCGTTGACTCTCGATATCAGCGGCGAGGTCCACATTGCGACATTCCAAAACTCGTCTTGCCTTTGCATCCCCTTCCAGCTGCGCTCGAACTTGATGTATCTCGCGTTCAAACTGATTGCTGCGTTCCTTCTCTGCCGTGAGAGAAGAGTTAGCTTGATCCAAATTCTTCTTGAGAAGCTGTATCTCATTTTGCAGAGCTGTTTTCTCGTCCTGATAAACAGCTTCCTGGTGTGCCTTTTCTCCTTGTGTTGCACGTAATTCTTCACTGAGCTCTTGATAGGCCTTGTCTTCCGCTTCCAATGCTAATAAATTGTGTTGGCCAATATTAATTTCATTGAAGTTCAACGAAGGAAAATCTTACATCTTCGACGAGAAGACGACAACCTGGACGCAGATAAGACTGTGCAGATTGATTAATGCTATCAATAAATTAAATTGGCTGGCAAATGAAAGACCCACGTGAGCGCTCTGCAATCCTATCAAACCCTGTCTCTAGTCCATCCATCTTCATGATCAACTTGTTGAGTGATGTCTTACTTTCAGTCACCGCTTGCAGAGACACATGATCATCAGAAGCTTTTGCATAATGTTCAAGATCGTCCAGCACCTGAACGAGGGCTGGACCCAGCCATCAGACCATCAATATCTCTTAGATGCGAAGCATACCATTGACGTCAGTCCGCTCAAGTGAATAGACTGTATCAGTGCTCCCGGTGGGCGAGAAATCTATGGTAGGCACAGGCTCATCCATTCCATGAGTGTCAAAAGGCAGTTGACCATGAATTTCGCTGCGATAGACCTGGCGTTTTTTGCGCTCGTTTGCCCTTTACGAAGTCAGACTGGTGTTAACATTAGGTTAATGTATGTGAATAAATCTTACGATAATTTGGCCATGACCTCTAGAATGGCTTGTGCGCGCTTGAAGAAAAAACGAGCTCATCGACAGAGTCAACTGAATGAAATTCCATGTATGATAAATACCACATACAGAATTCTTTGCGACGAACTATTTCGATAACAGTAGCACCATATGCATATAGCATGTTGTGGAGTCGCTGGATATGAGAGAAGCTGTTCTTCCCGCGAAAACTTATTTGAAGTCCATTCAGTCCGGAAGGTATTTGAATAACATCATTGTTCAGAAGACTAATACGCCGGATAGTCATGATGCAATGTTCTGTATACTCATTCTGTGTTGATACTTATCAATAAAATCCAAAAACTTGGAAGCGGGGTCAGACCTTGACTTCTGCAATAAATTGAACCTCATTCCTATGATCATGGTCCAACTGTCGGAGTTCTTCGCGAGATGAGTTTCCGCGTGATCTGATTAGATACATACTCTCACCATGAATGATCTTATCGTAGTTATTCATCGGACCTAGGGTAAGTTGAGACAGACATTTGATAGAATAAGAACGATTGTACCCTCAAGGGACGCAGCATAACCTGTGATCTTCTCTTTTAATGCCTGAGACCTGCGAAAAGATGCCTCTGCATCATCCAGCAGGCTTATGGATAGATGAGCCATGAACAGATTTAAGAAAGCAATGATTCTCACCGCTTGTTACCCACGGATGACCGGACAATATCGGTGCCTTCCCTCAACTTGAGAACAGCCTGCTCAACAAGTTCGAAACGGGATTTCAAGTCATCTATATCTTGGTTGTCCAATCAAACTAGGATGTAGAGGGACAGATGCACACCATGCGTTCGTGCACAACCTGCTGCAACTGTCCGCATTTTCTCAGTTGAAACATAATCACCCAGTGTTCTGGGCCTTTCTCCTGCCTCGATAGCCCTGCGTACGGCATTGGACATGAAGTCGACATGTATGCAAACTCGTTTAATCAATTCGAGGTCAGAATTGAGACCCTCAAGGAGTACAGATTGCCTTTGTAGTTCACGTTTGGAGTTGGTAGCAAGTGAATCGAACGTATCAAAGATTGCGAGAACATGAAGGTCGAGGCTGCTAGTTGCTACCCTGATGGCTTCATGCTGATAATGTATTGATGTGAGCATGGAATTGATCTGCTCGTGATGTAGTCGAGAAGTTCTGAGATACGAGGCAGCAAGCTGGGATGGCCGAAAGGGTGGGGTCTCAGGTATGTTCTCTGTTGATACATCTTCAGTATTTCTTATCAGATATTTCCTGAAGTAACTGACCCTCCGCAAGGGGCTGTAATGTTGGCCGAACGTACAAATCGTGAAGGACATCTTCAAGGTCAGAGTCAAGGTAGAATTTGTTGAATACATATACAGTCTGCAGAAATAGGAGATACATCAGGCTCAGATTAGCGATTTGTCAAATCACGTACTTGATCTGCTGCACCGGCAAGATCCAAGATATTTGAGTTCAATAGTCTGCGGCCGTCTGAGAGATATGTCAAGACAGCTTCCTGGTCGAGTCCTGTTTCCTGATGGACAAAGAGCTCGAGACTCCTGGCTCTGGGATACGCATCAGCATGAGAATGATGCAGCATTGCCCAGCTAACCTCTCGATGTCCCTCAGGCTAGCATTGGTCTACACAAGAGTGAGCGGGCATGGAAGCTAAGATGTCGAAAACCACAAACCTGGAACAAACGACCGTCCTCCGCACGACATATCCGCAGCATGTCAGGAGAATAGAACACCCAATAGTACTAACGTAGATGAGTAGCAGTTGTACGAAGGGGTATATCAAGAATCAATCAGCAAAATGCAAGGTATAGTAAATATTATTTACTACAGAGCTGACGTGATGAGAACAAATCACTATTTTGGAAATACAATACTTACGTCTTCACCAAGATGACTTAACCAGTCCGACACAATGTCTCACCGGCTGAGATTCCATTGTCTTCCCCTACCACTACCATGGAGGCTCTGCAACCGTCCTCTTGTCCGCAGATGTCCGAGCCCGTCGTGCCAACCGAGAAATCTGGTTCAATCATCGGTCGTGCCGTTGCAGCGAGCTCAGACCAGCAAAGGAGCTTCAGTTATGTTCCTCCAAAAACTCTCATAAAACAGTCAGCAAGCGACCTTCTTCCCTCAGATCTGATAAGAAAGGTATGATTTTCAAATTTCATGTCGCAATATACCATTAATCTCGATTGAGAGTAGAGTACGCAAAAATCCCTGTTCAAACCAAACTTCCTGATGTACATCCGCAGTAATCTTTTGGGCATGCGATGATGCATCAACGACTCCAAAGATGTGTCTCATCAACTCGATTGTTCACGATTGGGTCCTTCCAGTCCTTTATCATTCCGTTCACTTCCAATTCTCACAAGATATTGTCAACTTTATCTCCAAACATGATGTGCTAAACCCGCGCATGAGGAACAGATTTCAGCTTATCAGGGACCTACACATTGGTCGTGGCTTAAACGGGATGGGCGACCTTCTATACGGTTCCCGACAGTGGCCCATTCACCCCCTTCAACAATTCATCAGTCTTTGTACCGAGTTACAATCCCTCACCGTACTCTACATGGACCAAAGGCTTTGGTCTCTCTTTGAGCCCTTCCTTCCGCCTCGTGTCAACAAGATCACTTTGGGTCCGATGCATGGTCCCATCAACCCACAAGATTTGACCCAGCACCCCCCTCTGACATATCTAACTAGTGTTTACACCTGTCTGAGTGATGAAGAGGCCGAAGAATTATTTCATTATCCAACTATGACCAAAGTGCGAAAATTTTGCGAGGCCAATAGCATGGGTCCGGCTTGGGCAGTCAACCAGGCGCCACTTGTGACGAAATCCCAAAGTTTACAAGAGTATGAAATCGTGATATGTGGTGCACCCGATCACACCCAACCCATATGCCTTTTTGCGGAGCAATCTTTGAAACAGATGGGCGCCTCAGACAGAGTGACTTTACACCAAGCTCCTAGTGGTGGCTGGGTTCGCATCCTCTACGACGAATTTGTTGAAAACCGACGACGTTTCATTGGTTTGCTCACGTCTTCGACTTCCTCATCGATATTCACCTAGATCGCATTAGCTTCCCAGTAGATGAAAATCTCCCCCTGTATCCCACATGAGCTATTTACTTAATCATCCAAATTTGTAGAAAATCAGTCATCACACACTGACAATCCATGCTTTGACCTCGCTACTCAATCTTCTTAAATTCCATGCACCACCTTGATCTAGAAGAGTTCGAATGACTTGCCCCATTGAGGAAAGTCACAAAATCTGCTAGTGCCACGATATCGATGAAGGTTATGAGTCCCACTTCCTTCCCTTATGTCACTGAGCTTCTATTCATCGGCAGCCTGGGCCTTTGCCTTGGCAAGCTTCTTCATCCGTCGAACATAGCTAAGTTCCCAATGTTGTAATTACCCGGAATTTCTCCGTGAGAATTGCATTTAAACTTACTCATCGTACTGACATCTAAGATAAACAGATAAATTACATGTCTAAGGAAAGCTGCAAAGGAAGGTATAAGCAGAAGACACACCGCTCGTACTCGTGACGCTCGTGTTCACATTCCCAGGGAAGGTAGAAATTCTTCTTCCGACATACGTTCAGAGGAAGCAGCAGCCTGCGAGCATTGTAGGCCATGAAGAGGAACGATTCCGTGAATCAGTCAGTTAGAAATTCGTTTGCAAATTGTCAATGATTCATATTTCGAATTCAAACATAAGGGCCAGACGCTTTCGAGAAGAAGATTACACTCACGCAGAGCAACCATCCCGCCAATGTATGGGCACCTTATTTTCCTTGAGCTGTGTTTGAGAGGCCGTTGTTGGAGATGCCATATGAGTAAGGAGTTGGTGATCGGGTGCTTCTTGTCGTGAGCAAAAAATGAATCATGTGATTTCAATATCCAATAAAACTAAGTACTCGAACTAAGGAGCCATCGGCCTTCCAGCGCGACTGTTGATTTAAAAAGAAAGAAAAATCCAAGGAATCATCGATGCTCTTTATCGTACGAGACATTCTCCACTCCCTGGTCTTTTGCCATACCGGTCTAAGACAGCGTAGTTCCTATCATTGGTGTCAGAATCAATAATGTCAAGAAATTTAAGTGGTGGAAGTCATAGACAAAATTAATGCAAGTGAAGAGCACTGGTATGCAAAATACAAGCTACTTCTCCACTCAGGTCATTGAGCACTTCTTCAGAATCAGATTTTTGACTGATCGTGGTCCTTTCTCTTAACTCAGCAACCTGTGACAGTCTCACTCCTTGGTACAGGATTTGCTCTGATTGATCTTAACGTGGAAAACTGATCGTGAGATTTTGTGATGTCCACAAAATAAGACCCCATATAAATTGGGTGCTGTTGCAAGATTATCAATGTCTTCTCACATCAACAGCGGCCAAGTCATCCGAGAGAAAGGTTACAATAACGTAGACATCAAATCTTGTGAAGTAGAAAATGGGACGACGAGATTTCTCTTTAGCAAATCGTGATGTTAAGCCATCACACTTGGATTCCTAAGAAAAGAGGGGCAAAACTCAAAATTCTGTCCCGATTTCTTGATTATTGAACTCTGGGACCACCGACTTCAATTTTTTTTTAAAGTCCTCGACATTAATGTTGACCTTGCAACTTTTAGATATACACTTCAGCAGGGCAAGTGTCATGGCTACGCACCATCTGACTCGGCAAATCCGAAAAGATCGTTCCAAGACCCGTGCCCTCACATTCATTATCAGGGACGCTATTTGACATTTCTCCCGGATCTCTCTTACGGAAGGATAGACCAGGAGAAGCAACAACCTTTTATAACATGAGTATAATCCAACGCTGCCAGAGATGAAATCTGACACAGTTATCTTCAGATCTTCCAGCGCGCAGTGCACAAATTGCATCATCTTTGCAACGTCCAGGCTGGCATATCTCTACATGAACACCCCTCCATTTGAACTCTAGAAATTGTTGGAAAAGAGTATCATTTTGCTCAAATGCTTCCGTGACCTGATGCCAGAATGTAGGCGTTAATGGGATGTTTTCAGGCCAGCCATCAGGCAAGGCAGATCCATAGACTTCACGAGCTGAATAGTATTGTTTCCATTGAGCTTCGAAGTCACACTGAGCAGTCTATTCAGGCCTGTAAACAACAGAAGGACGCTCACGGGATGTCTGGAAAGTAGGATCTGCCAAGTCACCTGGAATCAGCATAGTCAGTATCTTCGGCATAGTGACTTTGGAAGCCGGACCTATGAATACTCGGGCGTCCATGATTTCATACGTATCTGGGTCAACATCATATACCCTGAAAGCTGGATTCCCGGCTATCGTTGACCTTAACAATTATATTCAGTGTGAAGCCTCAAAAGGCACGTACTTGAAGGAGTGAGAGATGGCCCGATCCACATAGTACTGACTGCATTGCCCGCCGTACGATTGGTATAGTCCGAGTACGAGATTGCAAACTCGTCCTAAAGCGCTATGAGAAGGTCGCGATACAACTTTGAAATTAATGTTTACTTTATGAGTATGCCCGTAAAATTGACCTGCGATGGTATTTTTATATCTCTGGACAATTTGATCAAAGTAGTTCGACTAGACTAGTGAGCTTGATGTGTGCAAAGGTCACCACACTTAATTACCTGGTCGTACAAAGCGTCAGAGGAACTTGGTGGCATATGTGCTATAATCCATGCTCTTTGTCCCGCATCTTCAGCTGCTTGGAGCTCTTGTGCGGCAAATGCCAGGATACCATTAGGATCCGGTCTGTGATAGGATAAGTTTCTGATACTCACAGTATGACAAGTTAACACACTGAGCTGTGTCACTGTCAAAGAGCCAAAAGCTATCTCTTATAATAAACCCCACCTGTGTTTGTGAGAATCTATGCTTACTTCGCTTTATACCAATACAGATTATTGAGAGAAATGATACTTGGTTTCCATGAGTATTTAGTAGAGCATACACAGAGCGAAGCCTACCGAAGGTTTGTTCCAGAGACTACAGCCGAGTAACTCCCCGACATGTGTTGAACAGCATTGGTAGCAGAGGCATCAAGCCACTGCTACAAGTGATTTGGGGTTCAGAATCGGAACTTTGGTTTCCAAGACTTGACTTACCGACCAGTCAGCACCTTGAGTGTCGAAAACCCATTGAGATGATGCACCAGACGTAGTGTTTCGAGGAAAGCTGTTCACTGGGGCAACATCACTGATCATAAGTCAGAGCACCAATGGCAAATGAAATCGAAAAATGGCTCACTGGTTCCCTGTCAAAGCTTGGCTAAGGCTGTATACAATGTTTTGAAGTGGTAGGTGCTTACCGATGACAGGGAAGATGGGAGTACCTATAAATGTTTGCATCTCTTGGTTGAACTGCTGCAGATGGGCTGTCACACCAGTCTGGTTGACCAACCAAACATCACCTGCCAAAACAACAGTCAATGTTCTGGCAAAGTGAGAGCGAGAGCGTCGAACCTTCGATAACATCACCAGTGAAGATTGAGAAGGAATTCCCCTGCGCAGAAGCGGCACGTAGCATGCTCTCAACCAATCCTGTAGAGGCATCACAGTTATGGCTTGCAAGTATCCCTGCTGGCTGCTCAATCAGTAGTCCAGCTGTATAATTCCTGCAACAGATAGGTTTCGTGCAATTCACTTCTGCACCGGGCTATGTGCTTCAGTGATCAGCTATATAAACTATCAAGTTCTGCAAGAATGCACACAGTATATTCCCGATCTATATGAACGTCGCTGAAATGCACTACTTGAAAGGGTTGGCGTCCTTGACTTGTCCACTGTTTCTGATTTTTTGGCACTGAGGACAGTGGGAACTTGAGCTGTTGAACGGCAGGTTGTTGACATAAACCAAATATAGAGTTGCATAGCAGAGTAGAACTTCGATCAAAGGGAGAAATTTTCCGCAGGTCGTGAGCCACGATGGGCCCTTGTTCAGCTAGTGCACCGTCGCAGACATCATCATCTTCTGCCTGGAAGCAACTGAGGGTGAACACAGGACAGTGCAAGAAAATTAAGATCTCGTACGCCAATAACCTTGCAAACAGCGGCCAATGTGCTAGAGAATGGCGAATTGCCCAGAGCGGCGAGACCTTTGAGAGGCACAAAGAGGGCATGACATGAGTCGCAATCAACTGCTTGAGTAATTGCATTGGCAAGATCATCGATCAGACTACCATAAACACTTTGGCAGATGTGCAACACCCCACAGACAAGTAGAGATGGCCAAAATCGCATCATCATAAGATATCAGAGTGCCTCGCGAGTATATTAAATAGTGCTCGGGACGACAGGAATCACACGTTATTTGTGCCTTGGAGCAGGAAATCCATACTGACTTGATGACATTACCAATGAGAAGAACGTCGTTTGCACGTGGACATTGTATTTGATGGAATTTACAGATGGTCGCGAAGAAACATGGAAATCTTCGTGAATCCAGCAAACCTTGGACGTGTAATCGAAAGCACCTCGTTTCGATAGCAGTCAGAGCGTGTTATTTCGAGATATTTATCCACCTGGAACATTCAATAATGAGTAGATGCAGAAAGGTCCCTGGGTATTTCTAATAAGGTGAGAAAATAGACATTCCATTCCCACATACGCATGATTTCTTTTCGGTGATTGAACGTTTGAGACCGAGGTATTCTCATTTACTTTCATCTTTTGCCTCCTATTGTAGGCTGGACACCCCAATCCAGACACTTTGCTAGGTATGCTAAAGTACATATAGTTCTGTGCATTCAGGGGCTTTTTGCAAATCACAAATTTATTACGTGGTGTGCACCTACAGGCTAGACTATAAAGTTCAAATACATGATAAAAAAATTGAAACCTAGATTACACAAGACTATTCCAGATGATGGTTTAAATGAGAAACAAAAGAAGAAGAGGAAAGAAAGGAAAAGAAAACTGGAAATACGTAGATCCAAATGCCAAAGGGTTCCCTGTAAGGAATTCGACGAACATTTTGATGAACATGCGGAGACAGTGCATTCAGAGACGAAGTTGACAAGTAGTCATCACTGCACGAACTGCACTACGATGAGGCCACATGACAGTGAGCGTGTAATTGTTATGAATATACAACATTGATTGCTTCCTTCTTCGGGCATACCATCTGTCTACCAGCAAATTTCGCCCACACCTTCTTCCTTTGGTTATAAACGTTTTGTAGATATCCTGACGTTGGGCCCTGTTCAGACTCTCCGCATCCTAGCACTAGAGTTTACTACTCGCTGCAGAAGAGAAATTCCTCAATCAAAAAATCTGAGCCTATAAAAGTATAAAGGTCACACGCATACGAAGATTCAATTTACTGATAATGTTGAACTGGTCAAAGATACCTCCACACATCGGCCACTGGTCTCGTCCTGTCCCTGAACCTGCTTGTGTTCATTCCCTTCTCTTCTATAAATTTCCTTCAGGTATTCTGGGCAACATGTGAAGCATTATCGAAGACTTCATGGTGCACGCTCTTCACCCTGCTAGTTTTTGTTTGTCAACTTTTGTGTAGTATACTGGCTCAAGGTTAGGAGGTTCGGAAGGTTGTAGTGAAATTGTAGTGAAACTCATCAGCAAACCGGAGATACGGCGGCTGGGTTTATTTTTCATGATTATCTTGCTTTTCATTTCAAATGCTCTGGCAGCGCGTACACTAGTTAACGATTCATTCATCAGCGCCGGATCTCCTTGTTCACGGCCATGAAATGGCATCCGTTAAACAATTTCTTAGTTGGAGCACTGCTAGTCTGAGCCCAAAAACTGACGATGTCATTATCAACAAACTCTCCCTCTTACGTCATTTACGTCGGCATCCACAACGGTAGTTGTACTTGTCGAGTTGAGGGGACGAGCGAAGACCCGCTGCAGACGCGGAATCTCAGCTACTTGTATTCGTCTCTATCGACCATCATAAACTGAATTGTTGGATCACCAGGGGATGGAACCATATCTTTAGTGCAGCGCTCGATGCAACAATACTAAGCTAATTGCCAGGCTAATTGCCAGGGCGTACTCGCATAAAGACGCGCGTGAAATTTCTTGCCAACTTCCCCTCTACAACCTTCCCTCCCGAGCTTTTGTCGTTCGTTATTTTTATTCATGCATACACGCTCTTTATTCTTCGCGTTCCTTGCTGCTACCGTTTTTATTCCCGTTGTCTCCCCTGGCAAAATTCAACAGGATGGACTCGTTTTGCCTCCTAGCGGTCTTGAAAATCGTGATACTGTTAGAAACATGTTTTTGAACAGTTACGAGGCATATAGGTGTGTCATCTGCCTGTTCTTGGTGCGTTTTCGTGCTGATCCACGATAGGAAATTTGCGTGGGGTCATGATGATCTCGCCCCTCTCTCAAATGGTCTGCTGAGCATTTTTGAAGGCTTTGACCCAG
>Ga0153986_1000491_pt1 | contig 11963 bp, 14 predicted proteins | sample TSGA070MetaG_FD_104724 | JGI IMG/M metagenome (GOLD analysis project Ga0153986, IMG submission 104724) | Attine ant fungus gardens microbial communities from Georgia, USA - TSGA070 MetaG | ecosystem: Host-associated > Fungi > Mycelium > Unclassified | place: USA: Georgia, Alexander Wildlife... | reverse complement strand
TGCATTTTTTCCTTCTAAACTACATCAGGAAAGACCCAAAATACTGATCCTAGCTTTTGTCTATTTTATCAATATTAGTAAGCTTGGAATCAGCTAAAATCAGATCAAAAACTTTATTAAGTGGATGACTTCCCGTAGGCAAGATGCTGAGCCTGAATTTCAAATTTGGGGGGTCTCCCAGACTTCTCTAGATACAGTGATCTGGTAAGGCCTCTAGACCCCTTGCCAGACTTCCCTAGATGTTCTCTAGCCTTTTATGGATAGACTGATCAAAGTTACATACCATATTTAGAATTTCTCCTGATGTGAAATGGAGATTGATATAGGCTTATAATTTATTTTGAATTTATTTTACTAATCTCTTCTCCTCTATCATGAGCTACCGAAGGCCATATAATGAAACTACTTCCCAAGATAATGCAAGTCAAAGACAGTAGGAGCCTGAATCATTTGATTTGTCTTATAAAACAAGAGAAACTATAGATGAAGTATCTCATCATAGGACATACCAACAAGTAAGAAACCTTTTTATCACTTAGTAGACCTCTGATCAAATATCTGTTATCAGTATCCTATAGATGTTGCTGAGAGTAAGACTTTACCTCCAGTTAGTCATTTGATTTCATCTTATCAAGAACATCAGCAATATAGTGGTAAGTATTTGTTTATATCAGAGATTCTAAAAAATTCATATAATACTCTAGATAATCATCACCAGACTATTTCTTTGCAACAAAAAGACTAATCATTAGATCCACCAGCTTCTTTGGCACTTACTCAGAAAGATACAAAGCTTACAAAAAAATCTACTGTCCAAATCTCAAAATCTTGGGCTAGTGGTCATTGTACTGGATCTAAGAACTTCACTGAAGAGGATAGTTTTGCATTAGTACAGCTAGTAGAGGAGCATAACACAATTGGTCCTCATGGCTGGTTAGCTGTCAAAAAAGAATATAATGAATGGGCTAGAATAAATAATTCTATTGAATGTTATAGTGACTGACTCCTGAGCCAGAATAAAGCCACTGCTCTCTTATTAGCGTAGACAAAGAGAACTCATCAAAGTACTTATATATTTGGTCTATCTACTTATACACAATCATTCTGGTCTGTACACTCCTTTCCTGCGCCCTCATGTGACCAAGTGTGACATACTTTCCCACGCTATAAATAGAAACAGAAAATAAAATAAGAGGAAAAGAAATATAAATATTGACTTAACTGTGGTAGCTAGTCAATGGTTTAGAGTGGTGACTTATAACAAATGTGATCAAACATCACTTCAAAGAAAATAGGATATGGTATGTTTTAAAATAGCTATTATATATATAATACTTACTTTCTATTATGTTTAGCTTGTTGAAAAAGCTGGAGAAAAGCCTACAGGAAATGCTAAACAACCCCAGTTTTTTTATTAATATTTTAAATATTAATAATAAACAGATACAAAAGGAAGACATTTCTTCTATTAATGATAATGGAGATGATAAAGTTTCAGACAATTCTGAGACTATCTATATGCCTGGAGTAGTTGATAAAGACTAGGGAAATTCTAATGGGTCAGAGATAGAAGTTGTTGAGACAAAGAAAAAAAAACCTACTGGAAAAACTACTGTGATTAAGGGATTCAAAGCCAATATTCTTGATAACCCAAAAATGCGTCATAAATCTACTACTTTTACTCAAGCTAATAAAGCAATTTCAGCAATAGGATTATTCTCCAGCTCAGATAAGATCAAAGAATGCAATCAATAGTGGGCAACTCATGAAATAGAGAAGATACAAGTACAAGCTGTTCAAGCTAAACTACATGATCTTCAAATGCAGTATATAAATTTACAAGAGAAATATATGGAAGCAACAAGACGGGCTGATACTCTATAGCATAAACTTGACATGTATAATATTTTACATAAACAGCAACATCAATACCGCCAACATCACTATTTATCCTCTTCTTCTTCAAGTTCTTATGTTTCAGAGCCTTTACCTAGCAAAAAGAGAAAACATCACCACCCTAAACATGCTCAAAAAAGCAAGGAGGTAGATGAAAAGGTTGCTTAGAGAGAATTACTTAAAGAGAATTCAAATAGTATTATTCTTCTACTATTTGTAAATAGAACTGAGAAACTTAATCTCTTCTATGGACTTTACCAAATACTATGTTTTTTAAATTTTGCCAAGTCTGTTTATTGTCAGAATAGTCCCAGATTGGTATATAGACATTCTTGATTTGATTGATACCAACCAAGTGTGTGCAAATATTCACCAGACATATACAAGTTTTGAGAAGACAATGTTGTTGCTGAATAGAAGAGATATTCAAAGGCACATGTAAACAGCCCTGAATCATTTTCATTCCCTACTCTACAGTTTGTCAGTATGAAAGAAGTTGTTGGTTAATAGTAAGAATAGATTCTTGTTCAGCAGGATCTCTTGAAATGTGTTGACTACTCTTGAGAGGTGCCTGGATCTTGCCTGCAACTGATTGATTGCCTTTAGGGAATGCACTATCAGCAACAAGATAAAAACCATCAGGAACTGATGAACACAGTTGTTAATAAATTGGGTGAGCAACCTGTGCATCATACCAGTTTCCAGGAGCATTGAGAACAGCCATTATAATAGTTCCTAGTTTAATAATTTATTATTTGGTTAATATAAAAAATAATACTTGAATAACCAACCATCAGGTGAAAAGATGATGACATTGTTAATCTAATGATTGGTTTTTCATCCATTGTATGTTGTATTCTTGATCTCAGAATCATCAGATGTCTGAGTAAGAAGTGAAAGTCCATTGATTGATGCAAATGCACTATCAAGGAGAGGATGTCATTTTTTAATCAGTGAGTTCAAGTACTGAAATTCTTCAGGTAATCTTGGAAAAGTGATACAAGCTTTAGGGATTTTCTTTAAAGTATTAAATAGTATATCTTGCGCAAATTCAAGGTATCTGGAGAATTAGAATTAATTAAGTGAATTATTTGTGATTTTTACATACTACTTACTGTGAAAGAGTAGCTGGTGTTAATGCAAAAACTTGCTGTAGACTCACTTCAAGCAAAGAAGATCCTAGATAATGAAGAATCAAGCCAAGAGCACCAGCACCATCCAAAGACCTTCTATTCAGTTGTGGTTCTCCATAAATGCACACATCATTGTGAGGAATACTACTGTTCTCCCATTGAATCCCAAATCCATCAGCTCCTTCAAGAATATAGTGGAAAGTAGCCACATCAATACCCATGGTAGTAATAAATGCCCAGTTCTCTTGGCTTTTCTAGAGTTGTTGCCATGCTGTGCCATCATGAGGATTTGGAAGCAATTCTTGTCTTAATAGGTAAAGACAATAAGGTTTGTGGCATTGTTGTTGCATGTCATATGTCTGAATAGTAGCACAATATATAATAGCAAGCATTGCACAACTTGCAAGTAATAGCTCATTCTAAGGGTGTTTCCACAAAAGTGTTATGATTTGCCTTGGACAAGCCTTCTAACATTAGGGGACGCTGGCTGTCATTGACTGATAGCTGTGGGAGATCAGCAGTGATACCTCTGGGAAGGTGTAAACATTAATAGGATAACATGGGAATGGTCCTGTCAGGTACATGATATGGACATATGACAGTTGGATACTCAACACATGTTAACAGATAGACATGGGAAATATGGTTAATATTAGAGTACCTAGTTACATGTGATACCTAGTAGATCTCTTGTATAAATAGGTAGAGAATACTAGAAGGACTCTTGTCAAGTTCTTGTTAATTATCCCAATCTATGAGTGGCACTCCTTTCCCTTTATCCACCTAAGTCCCTTTTGCCTTGGCACCACTACTGCTCATAGTTGGTTGCTAACAAAAGGTGAATTCATCTTGTCGTGTCATAGTACAAAACACGTATGAGGTATACATGTGATATTGTGATGTCACATCTAGGGAATAATGCTACAGAAATTGCATTTTTCCTAGATTTCCTCAGACCATAAAATAAAGTTTGCACTATACTCCTAGATTCTCCCAGATTCCTATGGAAAGTCATCCAGTATAATAAGTATACCCCCTAGGTTATTGATTACTTGTTTTGATTGATAAATAAACATAAGTATTGAATAAGTGAGAAACAAGTGTCAATAATCATTTATATAAATTAGTAAGTCATTAGTAAGTAATTTGTAAATGATAAGTAAGTGATTGGTAAATGATTAATAAGTGGTTAGAGTGATTGATCAGTATTTATCAGCAATTAATGAGTAATCAATAAGTAATTTAAGTAATTGATAGTAGTTAATAAATGATCAATAAGTGATCAATAAGTGATCAAGCTAGTATATTTATACCTCATCAGCTGTTTGACACTTTTTTGTGGCTTAAGCAATCATTAGTCAGAACAAAAAGCTCATTTTTTTTAATTTCACCAATTTATTACACAGGCTGCAGAGAAAGGCCATGGTAGTACACATGCACTACTTAAATACATCAATACACAGAGACATAGACCAATACAGTAGGGGATGCAGGGGAGGAGACAAGACATGATAGCTATCTTCTGAGGGAAGTTGCTAAGAAAATGCAAGTGTACCTGGGTTGGCCTCTAGAAAGGTGATAATACTAGCAAGGGAGCTGTCTGGTGGTCTCCATAATTGGTTAAATCTAGAACATATATATTGTAGTGACTGACTTCTGAGCTAGAATAAAGCCACTGCTCTCTTATCAGCATAGACAAAGAGAACTTGTTAGAGTTCTCATTTATTTGGTCTATCTACTTATTGTCAGTAACTAACTTTACTTGTTATGCCTCTGGTTCTATTTCTGGTTATCTTGGTTGTAGGGGATATACATATTATCCTCATGTTATGCTTCTGTTTCTGGTACCTGTTCCTAGTACCTTTCTTCTTTTATCTTTCTTTGATATTCCACTGGCCACTGTGCCTTGCAATGAGGTAATACCTTATGGTACACCTCATGGGGGACCATTCCCTTCCTTACTTGTTACAACCACAATTCCTATACCACAATTAGTATATAAGCTCCAGTAGATATACTATATCTCCTTACGCTTAATCTATTATGCATTTCCTTCCCTTTTACTCTCAATCCATCCTCAAGCCTTAAGGCTAAGGTTGCAACCTGAGTCATTAGGTTATAACATTCCCCTTGGATTTTCTTCATCTTCAAGTGGCGTGACCTAAGGAGGTAAAAGCACAGCCAAAAGAGGAGGCCAAAGAAGAAAGAGATGTAAGGAGAACAATAAAGATGTTGAGGGAGATGTGGATGCAAGTAGGATTAGAAAAGGTGGATAGCCATGAAGGGGTATCAGTAAAAGCATTATTAGATAGTGGTGCAATGGAGATGTCTACTGACAAGAAATTTGTGGAAAAGAATGGCTTTAAACTGGAGAAGTTGGACAGGCCAGTAAGAATTAGAAATGTAGATGGAACAGGAAATAGTGGAGGGTTAGTGACACATGAAATAGAAGTAAATGTATACTACCAAGAATATGTGGAGAGAATGAGATTGGATGTCTGTGATCTTGGGAGGACAGATGTAATTTTGGGGATGCCATGGCTGGCTGCCCACAATCCAAAGATAAATTGGGAAACAGAAGAGGTGAAAATAACAAGGTGTCTACCATTGTGTGGAAAGAATAAAGAGAAAAAAGAGACATGGGAGTTGGGAAAGAGGAGGAAGAGGGAAATTGAAGAAGAAGCAGCAATAAGATAGGCTGCAGACAAAAAGGAAGACTGGGGAAAAGAGGTAGAGAAGGAAATGGACCATTGCAAGATAGAAAGCATAGTACCAAGAAGGTTTCACAGGTGGATGAAAGTGTTTGGGAAGGTAGAGTCAGAGAGGATGCCAGTTAGAAAGGTTTGGGATCATACAATCAACCTCAGAGAAGAATTTGTGTCTAGTAAAGCTAAAGTATACCCCTTGTCAAGAAATGAGAGGGAAGAGGTGCAGGATTTTGTAAATGAGCATTTGAGGAAGGGATACATTCAACCTTCAAAATCGCAACAAACATCACCAGTATTCTTTGTGAGGAAGAAAGATGGAGGAAAGAGGATGGTTATAGATTATCAAAAGTTAAACAAGCAGACAGTCAAGAATAACTACCCTCTGTCACTCATTATAGACTTAGTGGACACCATGGGCAACAAAAGAGTGTTTACCAAGATGGACTTACAATGGGGCTATAACAATGTGAGAATAAAGGAGGGAAATAAGTGGAAGGCAGCCTTCACTACACATGTAGGGTTGTTTGAACTAGTAGTCATGTTTTTGGAATGACAAATTCACCAGCCACATTTCAAGCAATGATGAATGAAATTCTAAGAGATATGATTAATGAAAGAAAGGTAGCGGCATTTGTGGATGACATGTTAGTGGGGACAGAAACAGAGGAAGAACACAATGAAATAATGGAAGAAGTGCTAAAGAGATTACAGGAAAATAATTTGTATGTAAAGCCAGAAAAGTGCATGTGGAAAATAAGAAAGGTGCCCTTCTTGGGAGTTGTAATGGGAGAAGGAAAGGTAGAGATAGAGCAGAAGAAAGCATCCAAATAGTTGAAGAAGATTTTCACAATGAGACTAGTATTGGCAACTCCAGATAAGGAATTCAGAGTAGAGGCAGACACTTTAAACTTTGCCATAGGAGGGGTTTTGTTAGTCAAATGTGAAGACGACTTGTGAAGACCAGTGTTATTTATTTCTAAGGTATTAAATAAAATTGTCAAGATGCCAACTCCAAGTTGGAATTAAGCCTCTACTCTTTATCAGCATTGGACAAAGAGAACTTGTTAGAGTTCTTATGTATTTGGTCTATCTACTTATACACAACCGTCTTGGTCTGTGCACTCCTTCCCCGCGCTCTCACGTGACCAATCGTGACGTGACATGTGACGTGACCAAGTGTGACATACCTTCCCACGCTATAAATAGAAACAGAAAAGAAGAGAAAAGGAAAAGAAATATGAATATTGACTTAGCTGTGGTGGCTAGTCAATGGTTCAAAGTAGTGAGTTATGACAAAAATGGAACGCAACTACAAGATACACAACAAGGAGATACTAGGGGTAATATGCTGCTTGAAAGCTTGGAGGCACTTCTTGGAAGGTGCAAGGGTGAAATTTGAAATCTGGATAGATCATAAGAATCTAGAATATTTTATGACTAGTCAAAATTTAAATTGTAGACAAGCAAGATGGGCTTTGTACCTATCTAGATTTGATTTTGTACTGAAACACATACCAGGTAGTAAAATGGGGAAGACAAATGGCTTGAGCAGAAGAAGTGATTAGGAGAAGGGAGGGGATAGAGACAATAAAGAGAAGGTGTTATTGAAGCCAGAGTGGTTGGATGTTAAAAGAATATGAGTTGGGGAAGTAATAGTGGAAGGAGTGGACATCCTGGACAGAATTAAAAGATCAGGAGTAAAAGACAATAAAGTGGTGAAAGTAATAGAAGAAATGAAGAAGGCAGGAATAGAGATGTTGAGAGATGAAGAATGGCAAGAGAAGGATGGGTTAATGCTGAAAGAAGAAAAGGTGTATGTGCCCAAGGACAAGGTACTCAGAGTAGAGATAATCAGGCTGCACAATAACATGCCTGTGGGAGGACATGGAGAACAGTAGAAGACAACAGAGCTGGTGACAAGGAACTTCTGGTGGCCAGGGGTCACTAGGGAGGTGAAGTGATATGTAGAGAGGTGTGATGCTTGCCAACAAAATAAGAATTGCACAGAATAGCTGGCAGGGAAATTAATGCCAAACTCAATACCTGATAAAGCATGAACACATATATTGGCAGACTTTATCACCAAGTTGCCACTAGCCCAAGGGTATGATAGCATTTTAGTAGTAGTAGATTGGTTTACAAAGATGGCGCACTTTGTGCCTATGACTGAGAAAACTATGGCTGAAGGACTAGCAAGGTTATTTAGGGACAATATATAGCAGTTACATAGGCTACCTGAAAGTATAATATTAGACAGAGGTCCACAGTTTGCAGCAGGCTTGATGAGGGAGTTGAATAGGTTGTTGGGCATTGAAACAAAACTGTCAACAGCTTTCTATCCACAGACTAGTGGTCAGACAGAATGCATGAATCAGGAGTTGGAACAATACCTGAGGATGTTCATAGATCACCAACAAGAGCAGTGGCCAAAATGGTTGGGAATGGCAGAATTTGCCTATAATAACAAAGTGTACACAGGGACAAAAGTGTCACCATTTCAGGCAAACAATGGACAAAACCCAAGAATGGGATTTGAGATGAGGAAGAAGGGAAGGTTTGAAAGACCAGAGAAGTTTGTAGAGCGAATAAAAGAAGTTCAAGGAGAAGCCAAAGCAGCACTTGCTAAGGTGTAAAAGGACATGAAGAAGTATGTAAATAGGCATAGTTTGGAGGCAGTAGAGTACAAGGTTAGGGACTTAGTACTACTCAGCACTAAAGACCTTAAGTGGCAAATGATTAGTAGAAGATCTGAAAAGTTAACTGGACGATTTGTAGAGCTATATAGGATACAGAAGATTATATTGGCCAATGCAGTAGAATTGGATCTACCTAATACAGTAAAGATCCACCCAGTAGTTAATGTCAGTAGGATTAGAAAGTACACTAGTCAAGTGGATGGCCAGAGAAAAGAAATGCCAAAACCTGTAGTTATAGAGGGAGAAGAGGAGTGGGAAGTAGAGAAAATATTGAATAAGAGAAAGGTATGAGAAAAAGACAAGTACTTAGTGAGGTGGAAAGGCTTTATAGCAGAAGGAGACACTTGGGAGAGTAAAGAGAACTTAGAGAATGTACAAGAGCTGGTAGAAGAGTTTGAGGAAGAATATGGTAAAGACAATAGAGAAGTAAGAAGACAGGAGAAGATAGAAGACAACCAAGATTACTGGAGGGGAGGATTCCCTGGCAGATATGCAGCCAGAAAGTTATTTGGGTGGTCAGATATAGAGAGTATGATAGGAAGTATTGGGAAAAATTGGATAAGAGATGGAGGAAATGGAAGGGACTACAGCTCTTAAGATAAAAAAGATTAGAGATAGTTCAGGAGGAGAAGGAAGAAGAAGAATACCTAGGGGGAAAGATTGAGGAATGGAATAAAGAAGATGAGATGGAACGTATGGGAGATGAGATGGGAGAATTTTTAAAAAAAAAATCCTTGAGAACAAAGAACCTTGAGAGAGGGATAGTATTATAAAATGGCTAATATAGCTAAGTTATTTTTCTTTTCTTTTTCTTTTCTTTTCTTTTTGGTTACTTCACAGAAGCATGGGAAAGGATGTCACACCTGTGTGACATCACAGGTTAGATAAGGAGTCACAGTCACAGTCACATCATGTCACATGTGATGTCACATGTCACGAGTCACAGGGTCACATGGTAGTGTGGGAAACTAGCACATAGACCAGGTAGAATCTGTATAAGTAGATAGACCAAATCTAATAGGAGCTCTTAATAAGTTCTCTTTGTCTAATGCTGATTAAGAGTAGTTGGCTTAATTCCAGCTTGGAGTTGGCTACTCTAACACTTTGGCCTCTAGGTCTGCAGTGGTGGAGTTGATATTGTTAGCCAAGTTGACCATGTCCTCTGCTTTCTTTTTGAGTACAGCCATAGCTTTAGTTAACTTTATGATTTGGATCATTTTGCTGGTCCAGTTTTTTGTATTCTGGTTGCGGATTATTATTTCATTGAATATGTCTTGGTTCCAGGTAATGTTGTCAGGGGTTAGTTGGAATGAAGATTGATTGTTAGCAAAAGCAGCTTGGTTGTAGGCAGCAGCAATGTTGGTAGCAGCAGAAGACATTTCAAATGTAGTGTTTCAATATTGAAATGTTGTAGGATAGTCCCTCCTTTTATAGGCTTCAACCCAAAGCTATCTTCCAATAGTCTTTGAGTAGTTCTTTTGCATGTCCAAGCCCAGATTCCAGGATCCATTTGTCATCTTCATTACTGTACCCCTTCCAGTGCACGAGGTACTGTGTGCTGTTCCCTCGTTTTCTATGCTTCCTTATTGCTTCTATCTTGTATTCCTCTTCTTCATTGATGATCTCTGGTGGTGGTGGAAGCATGTTTTTCTGCTTTAAAAATTTTGGTTCCCTCCACTTTGTCAACAAATTCTCATTAAAGACATTGTGGATCATCCAAGTGGTTGGTAATTTTAGGTCATATGCCTTATGTCCAATTGCTCTAGTCACTTCAAAGGGACCATACCTTTTATTATCCAACTTTGCTGATCCTTGTTCTGTGTGGATATTTTTGGCTTCCAGCCACACTTTATCCCCATTTGTATATGTCTTGGTTTTCCTCCCTTTGTTTATTTTTGTCTTTAGTTCTTTATTTCTTCCATCTATGGCTTGTTGGGCTTTCCTCCTAGATTTATCAAGTTCTTGTGTGAGCTTTTGTACTTTGGGTATGGTAGTTGACCTATTTTTATCTCCTTTCCAGGGATGGCATCCATAATTGAGGTAGAATAGTGAGAATCCTGTAGTGCTATGCTGTTTGTCATTGTATTGGAATTCTGCTTCTGCAATCCAGTTTGCCCAATCATCTTGCTTGTAATTGACATAGTGTTGCAGGAATGCTTTGATTGTTAGGAAGCCAACTCCAAGTTGGAATTAAGCCAACTATTCTTTATCAGTATTTGACAAAGAGAACTTGTTAAAGTCCTTGCTTTATTAGTCTGTCTACTTATACATAATCTACTTGGTCTGTGTACCAGTTATCCTATACTCGCAACCAAACTATGTGTGATATGTCTTGTGATGTGACTGTAACGTGACTTTTGATGTGACACCGTCACGCCTTATGTCACATAGTGTGATAGACTTTCCCATGCTATAAATAGAAAAGAAAGTAAAAGAAAAGAATAATAATACTTCTTAGTAAAAGGAGCAGTTTATAACATTAATCTCCTGATTCATTTGCTCTGTTTGTCCATCTGTTTGAGGGTGGTATGCCATTGATAGTGCTCTCTGGATTCCTAGACATTTGCAGAGCTCTCCTATAAACTTTGATGCAAATTGTGGTTCTCTGTCTGATATTATTTTTCTAGGAATTCCATGGAGTTTCTAGATGTTATTTTTTGTAGAGCTTGGCAACTTTCTTTGATGTGATTCCAACAGACATCGGTGATGGGGGTAACAAAAGTAAGATAGGTAACTATTGGGGTGTGTCCTTTTATTAGAGACAAGGATGACAAGCGCAAATCAGGGATATGTAATCTCTGAGATAGGTCACAGTTGTATGTAAACAAGCAGGCACTGGGGAGGTAATTAGGATTCAGGGAACGTACTGGTGATTTCAATATATATAAAATGGGCTAAAAACAATAATAAGTCTCACTCGCAAATGCTCTTGCTAGTTGGATCTCAAAGGCACGCATTTGTCTTGCGCCGTAACACTGCTGTCCTTACCTAGTCTAGTAGCTTGGCTCGCCGTTGATACAGCAGTTACTACTTAGAACTCCCAGAGTCTTGTGCAAGCTCTACTTTAGCTGACCATACAACTGGAAGCTTACTACAAAAAACTGTAGTGAGGGTTTAGTCTCCTAGTGTAAGTGAATGTCCAAGTCCTCTCAAGGTTGAGTATCTTGTAGGGAAACAAAATAGAGAATGAAAAAAATAGAGCTTAAGTTCACTCAAGTTTGCTTTTCAGCTCTAGAGCAGAAGTGTCATAAACCGCCTCTTGGGCTAAGTCAATTTCCATTATTCTTTTCTCTTCTATTTTTTTCTATTTATAGCGTGGGAAAGTCTGTCACACTATGTGACATAAGGCGTGACGGTGTCACATAAAAAACGGTCACGGTCACACGTCACGAGGTCACATGGTAGTGCGGGAAAGTAGTGCACAGACCAAGTAGTACTTGTATAAGTAGACAGACCAATCCAATGGGAACTCTTAACGAGTTCTCTTTGTCTAATGCTGATAAAGAGCAGTTGGCTTAATTCCGGCTTGG
>Ga0153986_1000487_pt1 | contig 11986 bp, 14 predicted proteins | sample TSGA070MetaG_FD_104724 | JGI IMG/M metagenome (GOLD analysis project Ga0153986, IMG submission 104724) | Attine ant fungus gardens microbial communities from Georgia, USA - TSGA070 MetaG | ecosystem: Host-associated > Fungi > Mycelium > Unclassified | place: USA: Georgia, Alexander Wildlife... | reverse complement strand
GGTCGATAAAGTAAATCTTTTTTTAATCGGCTCTCCTGTCTGTTTGTTCCTGGCCCATATGGAGATAGTGCTAACTGAACGATGGTCACATTTCAGTGGCTGTGGCTGTGTAAGAAATGTTAAAAATAGTTGTTCTCAGGTTTTTATTTGTCCACTTTTGCTTCTAGCTAGTTTCAGAAAGGAAAAAAATAATGACAGAGAGTGGAATAGTATAGGTCATGAGAATCTACTCCCACATTGTTTTTTTTTACCTCAAGACCATACAATGTAAATCTCCGCTTACGTTCAATTCGTACTGCGCCATTGACCCCTATTACGGGGAAATCGAGGGGGCTAACCATAAGGAGTGTTGTCAAGTTTCCCGCTCTCGATCAACTCAAGCTTGAGTAATTTTTTCTTACCAATGTGACCTTTGTCTGGGATTAACAATGCATGTTTCGAGCTTCTCTGTCAAGGTCAATACATTTTCAAAGCCCAGATGGTCGAAAATAACAACAAAGGCATCCAACAACACTGATCATTGGTTGATCTACAGTGATAGTACTTGATCGCGAGATTTACGGACGATACAGAGGTTACCTATGAAAGATTTACGTCGATCTTGTCGCAGAACTACGTTATGGTCCTCGTTATGTCCACTTCTTTCTAGTGGAAGATAGCTCTTTGAGCCATCCTTCTTCTCACAAGTGCCTGTCATAATTGATTCTCTGGCATGGAAGATTTCGGGAAGTCTGAGATGGTTGTGACCTCAAATTAAACTTATAATTGTCATCATCTTGTTCTCAGTACAATTATTGTTGTCGGGGACCATCATGTGAAGTCCTTTTACAGTCCGCAACTTGTATATTGTTCAGGTAGTGCAGAGCTCTCAGGGCGGTATTGGTTCTTGGGGCAGAAACAGATAACGACCATCTGAATAAATTTGTACTACCGAGGAGATACAAAGTTCGGGGAGATTAGAGATGGATCATTCATCAATCGTGTCTCGACTCTAGGTCTGATTTAGTGTATATCTTCCTTGTGCATTTCCCAGAAAGTCCGAAGTGAATGAATGATTACGTCGTCCAAGCGGTGACCGAGGTGAAAGAGGAGGGACTAGGTCAAGGAAGCGTTGGGACTATGCCGATCAACACACGTGTAATTAAACATTGTTATTCGGATGATTTCAGGTTTTCCGAACGGACCCTGATTTCTTCGATCAAGATGCACGGCATGATATTATATCATGGGAACAAGGAAGTGGTATACTTGATCGCTTCTCGATGTGCCCAGGCAAGGACTGGATTTTTGGTAAGGTGAGTATGTGGCAGATACTAGGATAAAAACCAGAGTATTAATTTGGCTTAGTGACAGACAGGAGACTTGAACATGTAACTAATACAGGGACACGAGGAAGCGTTTTACCGTAACAGACCTATCAACAAGAGATGGCCGTCATTCCATACTCTGGTAATTACATTCAGAACTAGAAAAGTTGTTATTCCTGAGAGAAGAAGTTAGCCAGAAACCACTGGACTGTAAAGTCGATAACATTCTATACTCCATCTTAATCTATACTTGTCATTCTTGAATGGTAGTGATAGAGGTAAAATTTGTCGGTCGTACTACATGAAGTCTAGAATGTGGAGATTGAAATGGAGCTAGTATATTTCAAGCAGTCTTCATTATTCGCTCTGTCAAAAGGGGCCTCGGTTGTTTTGTTAAGCAAAAGACCTCTGCTTCCTGCACACACACTCTCGTAACAACCGTGCGACTGGCGAGACCATCTGGCCATTGTTGCTGAAGTACATTAATGCACAGGCGTTTGTGGAGATATGAGATACTGATGTCTCCGTAGTGTATTCTTCTTTGTCATTTTCTTTAACGGCTATGTTCCACATTTCTTACACCTTTTCCTGCCTCCGTTCTTCAGTCATCATCTGTCTACGGCAACCTGAGCACGTAACATTCAAATTGTAAGCCAGATAGATACTATTTAATATGTATAGCAATATAATTAGGAGGCCATTGAAACCGAGGCATGGGTTGCACAGATTCTTAAAATGTCAGAATACATAATCAAGTTTATTTTCTGCCGGATATCGTAAGCAGATATGGCTTTGTCAGCATAGCCACCAACAGTGACCCTTATCCGTCTTCTCCATTCAACATTGCAGAATGCCTCGTGCAGAAGGTGTGCATGTCGGTCAAGTTTGCATTGAACCACCTTACATATAATTTGACCAGTTGGAACTCCAAAATATGTTGCAAATAAGATGAAATCCAAAGGCCTGCAGCGCCTGCGCTGGTACTGTCAGGTCTGCCAGAAACAATGTCGTGATGAGAATGGATTCAAATGCCATGCGCAATCTGAGGCACATCTCCGGCAGATGTTAGTGGTAGGAGAGCATGCTGGTAGTCATATTGCCACCTTCTCTGCCCAATTTCAGTCCGAGTTTGTACAGCTACTTTCGAGGCGGTAAGCAAGGAAAGTGTCGTTAGCCAACAATCACATTCATTTTAGTGACTCTAGTTTCGGAACCAAGCGTGTGTTGGCAAATCGAGTTTACCAGGAATTTATCTCGGATAAACATCACCTTCACATGAATGCGACACGTTGGGTGACACTGACAGAGTTTGTCAAGCATCTTGGGAGGGCCGGTATTGCAAGGGTTGACGAGACAGAGAAGGGGTGGTTTGTTGCATGGATTGATAACTCGCCCAAGGCATTGGCTAAGGCTGTGCGTCCCTTGTCGTCTTTCAGGCAGAAAAAGACGCTCATTCATATTTATAATAGGAAGCAAGCTTGAAAAAAGAGCGGGCAACAATGTCTGACGAGGCTCGGGAGCGAATGCTTATAGCTGAACAGATAGAGCGAGCGAAGGCCGACGCCGGTGAGGACGAAGGTCCTGAATCAAAATCTGCTTCCCCACCCGTGGATGAGGGGTTGAAGAGGGATGAGGGAGAAAAAGTGGTTTTATCTTTGTCGGCGAAACCCACCCTGGTGGTGTTGTCCTCGGCCTCTGCTGTCGATAATGGTCTCAAGTTGAATCCTCTCAAATCTGGTATCAATATCAATCCCCTCAAAGCAAATCCATTGAAGCGGCCAAACGTGTTCAAAACCTCTAATTCGAGTCAAGCAGAAGGTGACAGTGCAAAAAGACCTGCAGCCGCAATGTCTGCCGCCGAGAAGCTTATCTTAGAGGACCAGAACCGCAAACGACGGAGAACAGAACGCTAGAGAGTAGCGGGGGTGGAGGTAATCAATATACTTTTTACTGTAGATTGTGTAATTATTGTGGCCTCGTGCAAATGTGTAAGGTCTTTCATCCTTGACTTGAGCCAGTGCACATCTAACAACTAGGACCAACAAATTCCCGATCAAGCAAGGTCCATTTCAATTTGTCGTCCTTGGACTATCTTGGAAATATCAGCTTGTAATGGCACATTATGACCCGGTGCCTACAATTGAAGGCCACCTACACTCAGACTCCAGATTTGCAGCCCCTGTTTCTCAATATTGGGACCCACAAGAACTCTACGCTGGGGTGCGACAGTGTCGCTTATACATGTAAAAAATCTGACAATGTGTTTTCCCAGCCTCAAGTCTCTGTGAACAATGATTATCCTTCTGCTCCTGTTCAGCAGCCACCTCCACACTCCAAAAAGGCGAAAAACTGTCTAATAGTTGGATTCCTCTGTTTCGTGGTACTCATTGTCATCGTGGTCGTTCCAGTGGTGATATCAAGGCACCAAAACACCCCGGATAACGGCTCACCTGGTTCTGATCAATCAAGAAATGCCACATCTGGGATGTCTGGCAGTACTATTACTATGGATGATGGAACGCACTTTCTCTATCAGAATAGTTTTGGAGGGGATTGGGTTGCAGATCCAGAAAATCCTTTTGGTCCTGGGGGGAAGGCGCAGAGCTGGAGTAAACGAATTGGTGCTGAGAAATGGGTGTGGGGTCAAGATGTTGCCCGTGGAGTTAATCTCGGGTAAGTTATTCCAGAGCATAGAGCTGCGGATCTGTGACTCATTCAAATCACTACCAGAGGATGGCTAGGTTCGTCTTCTCCAATTGTCAATACCAGTGTTTGAACTTATTGGTGATTAGTGACTGAACCTTTCATTTGTTCCGCTCTGTATGAAAAATATGTCAATCAAAGTAGTGAACTCCCCGTCGTCGACGAGTGGACACTATCGGTTGCCATGGGCGGAAATCTAGCTCAAGAGATGGAACGCCACTACAAGACGTTCATAGTGCGTGATACATGGTACTCAAATTAGTAGCTTCATGATGAATTGGCTTGTTACCTTTCATAGACGGAGAAAGACTTCGCTGACATCGCGGGTAACACTTACTTCCTTATCGGACCTAATGGATATTTTTTCATTAATTGTACTCCACAGCCGCTGGCCTGAACTGGGTGAGAATTCCCATCGGATTCTGGGCCATCGAGACCATCAACAACGAGCCATTCCTTGTCGGCACCTCATGGAAGTACTTCCTCAAAGCGTAAGTGCTCACTTTCCTCTGATGACAGACACTTGCACGATATTCCCGTTTTAGGATCCAGTGGGGACGAAAATATGGTATTCGTATCTATCTTGATTTACATGCTCTTCCAGGAAGCCAGAACGGATGGGTATGGATTAACAAATTCGTTCTTCTTCGAATCTTCTAATCGGTTTTCATAGAACCATTCTGGGAGAGGTGATACACGTTCCTTCTAATTTCTCATACAGCTTACAGGTTGATAATCTTTTCATAATTCAGCTGGCTCCGTCAATTTGTAAGTATCCGTCTTCCTGTGGAATGAACGGGGAGGTCAATCCATTAACTACATTCTCAAGTATGTATGGTGTGATGGGAATCGCGAATGCCCAACGAACTCTCACGTACCTCCAGATAATCACAGAGTTCGTTAGTCAAGATCAATATCGTGATGTGGTTGGAATGTCGGTATCTCCTCTATTTTCAGAAGAAAAGGTATTCACTTGCCCATAAGTGTCGGTATAGTCAACGAGATCTTATGGGGTACAGTCGGCCAAATCCCGGTACAAAGTTTCTATTACGCAGCGTATGAAGCGATTAGGAAAGCGACGTATGTCTTGAAGCCATTTATGTCTTGACCGTTACTCTCACACCACGATATGTCAGAGGAACCGGTACAGGAGCAGGTCCGTATGTCGCAATTCATGACGGGTTTCAAGGGGTAGTTTTCTTTCTCGGACATTCCGATCAATCTATGACTAAACGAAGCCCTTTCATAGCCTGCGTTGTGGGAAGGGTAGGTTTGAGCCCGTCGTACATCGGCAAAAGAATTTTGATTTCCTCTTCTGCCTAGTTTTCTATCCGGCGCCGATAGGATGATGCTTGACCAGCATCCGGTATGTGCCTTTCATGAAAGGAGCTGTGGATGCTCAAAGTCAAGTACAGTACCTGGCGTTCATGAATGACCATACGACTCCGTGAGTCTCAAGCTATTCCCGTAATTGATTCCAAACAAGTTTTCTAGGCCCAGAGGTATGGCTATCAAGCCTTGGTCAGTCTTTGATGTACCTAATTCCTCGAAGACCGGCTGAATCATGCTTTAGCTCCTGGGCTATAGCTACGAACCAGTCGCAAAAAGCTTTCGGTGTGACGCTCGGTGGCGAGTTCTCATCTGCAATTAATGACTGTGGCTACTGGTGAGGACTAACTGGATGAACGGTGGGGGTTTTGTAATTGAGAGTGACTGAGCCGGGTCGACCCCCGCCTGATAGGCACTTAATTTTAATATACTCTTTTCTAGGTTGAGTGGGATTGGGTCCACGCCAGGATACCCTGACTGCCACTTTTGGGATGATTGGGCTGTGAGTCATGCGGTTGATTTATTCTGTTACGCGGTCTCATTAATTGGACAATTATCATGTTAAGTAGTCCTATAACGCTGAAACAATTTCTGCTCTGAAGCAGGTGACGTTAGCCTCTATGGACGCACTGCAGAATTTCTTTTTTTGGACATGGAAGATCGGAAATTCGACTGTCCTTGGGACATCCTCCAGTCCAATGTGGCATTACCAGCTTGGTTTGGCCCAAGGGTGGATTCCTCTAGGTTTGTACCCACCTCATTATGCTGTTGAATATGGTCTGTGATCATTATTGATGGATTGTAGACCCTCGCGAGGCCGTAGGTCACTGTGCCTCTGTACTTGGCTCATCACAAATTTTTGATGGAATTTACCCGGCGACTGCCACGGGAGGTGTAAGTCTTTATTCTTGACATGATGGTATATTTATTATTTTTCTCGTATCAGTCGGGTGCAGGAAATATTACCCCTAATCAAACAGCCGCCCATGTGTTCCCACCACCGACGATAGGGCCCTCATTCAGCGGGACACAGGTTTCTCTTTTGCCGACGTACACGCCTACAGGGTCAATCAATACCCTACCTGCACCAACATTCACTGCGGCTCCTTCGGTCGACGTAGGCAGTGGCTGGGCTAATCCTTCCGATGACCGGAAAGCATACGTGTAAGCACAGCCTGAGACTCATCATGCAGCACATTTATGGAGGAATTTTGATCAGGCCCATTAATGGATGTCATTATCCAGAGTGAGCGCAGGCTTTGGATCGAATATACTTTAAGTGCTGATCGATACCCTCGTAGCGAATACAATGCAATGAATGCATCTTTGTCAAGTACCCCTTGCGACGGTAGTGACTGAGAACCCATTTATACTAAGTTCATGAAACAGGCGGTTTTGTAAGTTCTTCGCGTTTTGTTGCCTGCAGTCGTTTAAAACCCATTATATCTTAGGAACTATGATGCGGCTGAACATTTATGATGGACAATATTTCTCGATGATCTTGATACCCTTATCTCCTGGACTACTATCCTTCTACTACTTCGATGTTGCCTCATCCATCTTGCAGACAGTAAATAGTCAAAATGGCTACCTACCAGTTCTAACGTATGCTCCTGAGAGAAATCAATGCTGATACGTTTGGAGATCGATCGATCTGACGGTCCTGGACACCCCTAACTGATTTCTCACAACTGACATAGAAGCCATTTTCATATACTTTGAGGGAGTCTCTAATCCAGTCACGTTGGACACCACCTGATGATGATGATGACAAGCCTACTGTGCTTCCAGGACATGCGGTTGGGGTATGGATAAACTTTCTCATGATATTCAAGAATTTATGGGGTACGTTTCCGATAGGATGACGGAGCGGGTCTCCTTCCGGTCGGTTTTTGTTCTCTGTATGAACGAGCGTTTTTTTGAAACAAGAAACGCTTGAGTGTACAAAGTGTGTGGTTGCAATGCCTCTTTTTATCAGATAGGAATAATTAGTTGCCCATCAAGTGCTGTACAGACGGATGCCATGTTCAAACTTAAACCATGACACGACTTTGGTTTTTCTAGGCTTTGAGACTGGAGAAAGATGTTGACATGTGCATTTGATAGATTCGGGTTTTTCAGTTCTCTGAAGTGAGTGGTCCGGCCCGTTCCTCCAGCATGGAAGCAAGGTTTGTCCTGACTCTTGAAGAAGGTCATCGGGTGATAAGAATCGGCCGTATCGTCCCCGCCTGTCTTCGTTCTACAGGCCTTTTAAAGGGAATCTGTTCGAATTTCTTTGCTGGCAATTATCTCCCGATGAGCAAGGTACGATGCGATGATGAAAAGACGAGAATATCGTTAGACGAAGTTCAAGGAGAGTCTGGCAGTAATGCGGCAGACAGAGAAGAAGATGTATTACCTGCCGCTGGGACCAGGGAGCGTGCTATAGCAGAGAAGAAATTGTTGAGGAAACTGGATACGAGGCTGTTACCCACAATCTTCGTTATTTACATTATGAACTATACTGATGTGCGTGGACTTTTGACTCAATTTCTGGTATTTTGAACTCATTTTTTTTCTCACCTAGCGTAATGGTATCACGACAGCACGCCTTCAGGGTCTTCAAGATGATCTGGGAATGAATGGTGAGACCAGGGTGATCTGACTCTTGTGTTTTGATTCAGCTCTTGCAGATGTTCAGTATGCGACTTTGATCGCCGTCTTGTATGCAACTTACTGCCCATTCCAAATACCTTCGAATATGGTAAGTGTATTCCGATTTCCTGACCTTGTTGTTTGAGGACTGACAGACTCAGCTCTTGAACTATGTGACAAAGTACGTGTTTAGACATAAGAACATCTCCGTATCGGTCAAAATGAATCTTCCCCCCAGACCTGCGCTCTATATTGGAGTTTGTGTGATTGGGTGGGGATTGACTAGTTTACTTACTGGAGTATGTGATTTCGAAATCTCATGTCGTGGACACTGATTATGCTTTATCTTAGGTAACTAAGAATTTTCCTGGGATCCTTGCTTGTCGAGTATTCATCGGTATCCCGGAAACTGCGTTTTATCCTGGCGCTATGTATCTATTGTCTCGTTGGTATACCAAAAAAGTCAGCTTTTTGTTGAGTGGGACTCCGGATTCCTGATTCAAAATTTATATATTCGAATAGGAACTTTCATTTCGGTCTTCAATTCTTTATTCTGGTCTTTTGTTCTCTAATGCATTTGGTGCAGTGAGTAAGCGCTGGGGACAACTTGTGTGGTGTTGATCGCTATTGCAGTTGATCGCTGCTGGGATTCTCTCAGGCATGGAGGGTATAATGGGGATCAGAGCCTGGAGGTGGTGAGTGGATGATTAAACAGTGGGTGCCTTGTTTCTAACAAGTATCTCAGGTTGTTTTATATCGAAGTATTCGAAAGTGTTTCTTAACCCTGATACGAGACTGAAATAGCTGAAACTCCAGGGTGCTATTACTATCTTCATTGGTCTGAATGCGATGTAAGTCTAGTCTCGTTTAGCAGATCGACTGCTCGTTCACAAATTCCAGGTGGTTATTGCCTGACTATGTCAGCATAATTAGATAGATGTTCTCCCTCATAGGATTGACTCTGTATCTTAGCCAAACAACACTTGGTGGCTGTCCCAAGGCGAGCAGAGGCTCGCGCAGGCACGACTATCAGAAGATGCAGGAGAAGCGGACAAGGACAATGCGCAGGAGTCGTAGGTATCTTTCCTATTCGATTGACCAGAGATTGATAGTTTTCAGCCCCTTGCAAGGTCTGAAGATGGCAATCATGGATCCTATAGTAGTGCTGTTTGCGATCATGACAATTTCTCAACTCCTTGGTTTAAGTTTTGTGAACTTCTTCCCCACGTAGTATGACCGACTCGAATTATTATAACTGGCTCATTGATGATCAAGGTTGACTCAAACTCTTGGATTTAATACGATCGTCACTCTGTTATTGGCAGCGTACGCACAATTTTCTTTGATTTACTTTGATGCTCACCACAGAAATCAGCCCGCCGTGGATATTTGCCTCGATAGTCTGTTGTGTCAATGCATGGCACATGGGTGCGTCCCTCTTGCTAGGGATGAAATATGACTTATTCTCATAGATCGAACGGGCGAACGCTACTTCCACATTGCCATGTGGTGGTGGATTGCGATCATCGGTTTTATTATTGCACTTTGCACGATGTCAATAGCGGCGCGTTATATTTCACTCTTTCTGATGGCAGCTGGATATGCAGGTACGTCGACTTGGAGCCGAATCAAAGCCCTTATTTAGTCATAGGCTTTGCAATGAATCTGGTTTGGGTCTCCAACACTGTGCCCCGACCGCCTGCGTAAGTCAGACAGTGGCTTAACAATCCGGCTTGTTATCATCTGGATACCAGGAAGCGTGCAGCAGCCATGGCAATTGTGAATGGCGCAGGGAACCTAGGAAATCTGTATGTTGTTTGGATTCATCCTGGCTGACGATAATATTCTTTTTATCGAGAACTGGTTCTTATACCTGGAAATCAACGTGGGGTCCTGAATATCACCAGTCTATAGCCATATCCCTGAGTTCGCTAGTTCTGGCTTCGCTACTGTCATTTGGTGAGCTCTCAATAGATAAAAATACCTCTGTTTCAATTATTTCACCATGACAGTGATCCGTCAGTTGCTCATAAGGAGGAATAGGCTTCTTGATAGGGATGAGAAGGCAGCAATGAATGGTGCTGATCGAGAACGGGTTGAGGAGGCGGCTCGTCTAGAAGGTCTAACTCTTGAGAATGCCTTGGAAAGGAGGAAGGGATTTCGCTACCTTTATTAAGCAATGTATATGTTTGGCGTGACACAGGCGTGACACTTTCCTTAACCATGGTCATTCTCGTTCCTGAGTTCGGCAGAGAACAAGGAGTAATGGACAACCTCTTACGTATCCTAGCCCCTCAAGACCCTCCTACAATGAAAGATCTCGGCCGGGAAAGTTTCCTCGTTGACGTGACCAGGGATGCTCATGGTAAGTTGTCCGAGGTATATCGAGTAGTGCAGTATGCCCATGGCGCATGCAGATCAACGCAAGGTGTCCATGGAGACATACGCCAAGACTGAAAAATACAGATTCGAGCTGCATACTACGGATCTGGGTAATGGATGTAAGTAAGCATTTTTGAGTAGGAGATTGTTGACAAAGACCTAGTGGCGCGCCCGGATGTTGCACCTCTTCATGGTGCAATTGCAGAGCTCGCAAACCAAATACGAATTATGCAAGCCACCTTTGAGAAGAGGTTTGACCAGTTAGACCGTGCAATTGTCCAGGTTGAGGGGAAGGTTGATGCACTTGATCGCAAGGTTGATGCACTTGATCACAAGGTCGGGGAGCTTAGCCGCAAAGTTGATGCGAATACAGAGGGTCTTCTCAAGCTCCGAATAATGGCTACAAAAGTAAGTGATTGTATCTTTGTTTTTAACTTGCTCTTATGCTACGTTTAGCAATACAACTCGGCCCAGGGTACAAATGCAGATAGTCAATTGATCCTGGTTCCATTTTCTGATGGAACTGAACCAGATAACAATACGAACATATTGTTTTCCGTATGTGATGACAACTCTTTCACTGACTCTTGTTGTCAGGAGATTCAGTGTGCCCAAGACATAATTGATCTGCCAGCACCGGATCTCAACAAGTTATACAAAAGCTATTTTCCTCAGAAGCGAGCTAATGTCAGTCGCACACAAAAGATTTCAGAGATTTTACAGCAAGTTGGGTCAAGATATCCGCATCAGGGGTAAGCAGTAAAGAATCTATATCATCTATGAACCTGTTTTTTTGCCATCTTATGTACTCAATGCGTTATGTGTTTGGATAAGAATAGTGTTTGTAATGACGCGTGACGTGTTTGTTTCGAACATTTGAACATTGAACATATTGAACATCTGCTGAACTCTCCTCTCACCATTAATCATGGTTGCACCCAAGTACCCAAAACCCCGGCGGAGGCTTGTCGGGCAGCCTCTTCTCTATGCCATTTCAATGTTTGCCAGTCTCGGTGTCTTTCTTGTATGTAAATTCTTCCTCCCCCTCCTTTGTTCATTCATTGGAAATGGCTGTCGACACCAAGTTGGATATTATAGTTTGGCTACGATCAAGGGTACGCGCAAAGGCTGTTCTTATGTGAAAAAAAATGTTCTGTTGACTGTTGCTGCTTAGCGTCATGTCGGGCGTTATCACAGGTCCCCATTTTATTCAATTTTTTGGCGGTCCGGATGCGATTCAGGTTGGGACGATAGTTGCTGTACTCGAGATCGGCGCATTTAGTTCAGTGGTATCTGTATTCGTTGAATCCACAGCTAATCTAGTTTCTCTTTCTACAGTTACATCACTCGCTGCAGGTCAAGTCGGAGATATGATAGGTCGGAAAGGAACTTTATTTGTCGGCGCAGTCGTGTTCACGATAGGTGGTGCTCTGCAAACGTTTACCGTCGGATTCTGGTCCATGATTCTCGGCCGGGTCATCAGCGGTTTTGGTGTCGGTCTTCTTTCGTTAGTAAATAAAACCAGCCGCTTCTCCTAATTTGCGTTTTGAGTGTTCACTGACCTTTCCTTCTTCTTTCTCTCAAAAGGACAATCGTCCCGATCTATCAGAGCGAGATATCCCCACCTAATC
>Ga0153986_1000485_pt1 | contig 12019 bp, 9 predicted proteins | sample TSGA070MetaG_FD_104724 | JGI IMG/M metagenome (GOLD analysis project Ga0153986, IMG submission 104724) | Attine ant fungus gardens microbial communities from Georgia, USA - TSGA070 MetaG | ecosystem: Host-associated > Fungi > Mycelium > Unclassified | place: USA: Georgia, Alexander Wildlife... | reverse complement strand
CAGTGTTGGCTTCCCAGAAATCACTGTTCCGATTGTTGTAACCCTCCGACGAAGTCTCAAGTCAGCAAAATCCAATTCTGCTGCATCCAGCATTAGCAAGGAACAAGGTATGGTGAGAACGTTATTGGAGCGTATCGAGGAGAGTGCGAAGTGGGTTGAGGCACAAAGGAAAGGGTCATTCTCTCCAGGGACGATGGCCGCCGTATCGGACTGGGAACAGAAGCTGAGAAGTCAACTCGAGCACGCTCCACTGATTAAATATCTGAAGGTGCAACTCAAGGCGAGGGAGAAGCGACGAAAGTTATTAGAAAAGGTACGTCATACGGATGGTTGAGAGTTAATCATATAAATGATAATGTTGATAGGCCCAAGCCGGTGAGGACGAGATGCTGGAAGATTAGTACATAGCCACCCGTCCACGTTATGTATTTCCTCTACCTTGCTAGAACGTGCAAGCGGTGCTTTGCTATCTTGGGAATTGAGGGACCTTTAAACTAACATGACATCATCTTCTCTCAAATTTCCAAACACTCATTTACACTCCAGCTAGTTGATCGATGACGCGTCCTTGAGAGAGAATCGCTACCAGATGTTGAAAAAGATTTTCCACCAGGGTCGTCCGATTCCTCTAGCACTTTTTTCGAACCCCTCAACAAGACGATCATAATGGTGAGGCATCGAGGGGGGATGTAGCATTTTGTCCGAAAGCGGATGCTAGGTACAGATATTATGGTCAATTGAAGGACTCGAACGAAAACTTGATCCTATACACCTTCCTGGCCATTTCATTAGCATAAAGCGAACGTGCGGCGTTGACGGCTCGAGATGTAAGCCGTGGGTGTGCTGCAAGGGAGTTGAGGAATGTGCCCAACTGCATGTTAGGCCGAAATGGGTCTGCAACCCAAGAATGTGCAATTGAACTGAGCCTCTGGCTGAGTTGCCGGCTCGCTGGTATAGCTGCCATAGAGGATAGATAAAGTTGGGTGGAGCAGATGTGTGGGAGTTTACGGGAAATTATTCACTTTTTCAAAGTCCGACATTTTAATCAAATAATTTGATGAGAAAGATCATCCAAATTTGTCTACAGAGGTGATATCAACAATGATGGCGCTTGGTAACCTCTGAGCTTGTTTCTGCGAAGAGATAGGAATGTCATTTCAAGCTTGGGAAATAAAGACAGAGTGTGGATTGAACTCTCAACAGCGTGTGATGTCATCTACAACCAACAAGTAACCTACCAGTCATTGTCAGTGACGGTTTGTCCACTTGGCACTACTGATACAATATATCATACGACTTGCTCCTCCGGTCAGCCTGAATACATACATGGTGGATGAGCCTGGGTCTGATCGTTATCCTGGTGGTTAATTTTGCCAATAGCAGTAGGCAGATGACTCGAATGACATGAGACGCTCGTAGGACCCTAAAGGGGGTAATATGTCAAAGTCTGACATTTTCAAAGAGAGCAACATGACGTAGGACACAGTCATTTCCTGGGACCCTTGGGCTTGCATTTGGGTTATTTGATCAAATTGTCATGCAATCAATTCGCGATCTTAGGTATCCCTTTTTTCTTACCGATATTTATTTTGTTGAGACTGAGCAAAGTCATTAAACTCTCCCAGAACTTTCGGAATGAGCGGTCAATTGTGTTCAGTGATTTTGATACTATTTCCATCAAAAAGGGGCATTTGTCAAAGCAACTCTCCAAAGGGTTCATTCGTAAGTTTCTTATTGTGTCAACAGAACCTAATTTGGTTCAACCCTGAAAGTATTGACCAGAAAAGGCACACTATCATCAGGCACATGCTGCAAAGCTTGGAAAGCAAAGGAATAGACCCTTGCTGTCTTCTTTCAACCTGTCGTTCAGCATGGGATGTTGTGGGGGATCTGCTGACGATGAGCATTTCAACCGTCCTCAACTACAGCTTGATGAGATGGTAGTCGCTCAACCCATGGGTCAGCCAATCTTGGGAAAACCTGATAACTCATCGCTAGGTTCCTACCATCCATCAAGCATTGCTTCACCTCCCCTAGCTACACTTAATACTACTCCTCCAGCTTATGCTGCACCTCCCTGGGGCCATTCGCCATCCCCGCCAACTCAACACCCCTATATTGTCCAGTCGTCCCCACCGTTGCAATCTCCTTCCCCGGGAACACATCCGATACACAGCCATCAGCAAAATGGAACCAATGATCATCTTCTGCGCCCTCAGAATGCCTACTACCCGCCGTTAAATGGACAAGGATCTTTGGGCCCCGGCATGTCCCTGCCCTCCATTGACCTCTCAAATGTGTCAGTCCCGAACGAAGGAAAGATGTCAATAGCTGTAGATTTCGGTCAGTGGGCTTCACCACCTCTCATTTGATCCACCTCTCATTTGATCCACCGCTCATGCTACCTTGACAGGCACAACCTTTTCGGGCGTCGTGAGCATCAACCAGTCGTGATGCCTAATGATCTAACTTGGCGTCTATTTAGGCCTATGGTTCCTCTCGCATTGCTGGCGGTCGTGTACAACAGATTTTGAACTGGCCTGGCACCATGGAGACATTCCGAAAGGTATTGAACTTGTACATCCGAGCGTGGCTGATTTCCCCCACAGATCCCTACCTGCCTATTGTACAATGATAAAGGACAAGTGATTGCTTGGGGTTTGGAAGCTAAAAATACCAGCCAAATGGCTGGAACCATGAAATGCGAGTGGTTCAAGTTGTTTTTGGAGCCCAAGGCTCTGCGTGACCAGTCGGTCGTTGATCCTCGCCTCCCCCTTTTGCCTGTAAGCCTCGAAAAGTGCCTCGCTGAGTCCCCATTTGCGAATGAAAATAGCCAGGAAAGCAAGCCATCAATCTAATCATTGACTTTCTGAGTTGCCTCTGGGAGCATGCTAAGGAACAAATTACCCGCGACATTGGTGTTATTGCGGATCTTAGTACGCAGCTTCTTGAATTTCCTTCAATTACCGAATCTGATTCAATATCACTATAGACTCCGCCGACGTACTCCTGACAGTCCCTGCTGCCTGGGACGCCAAAGGATGTGATTTGATGCGAGAAGCTGCCATCACTGCTGGGCTAGTTCAAAGTGCCAGTGCTAGCGATAAAAACTGGCGAGATCGCCTTAAAATAATTACGGAACCAGAGGCAGCTGCTGTTCATTGCGCGCATCTGTCCGATCTCCATCATTTAAAACCTTCACAAAATTTTATCGTATGCGACGCTGGTGGTGGAACAGTAGACTTGGCGGCCTACAAGGTCAGTATGTAACTCACAACACCTGGTAGCACCTATTACATCCCACGATCTGACATTCTTCTGTCGACGCTCGCAGATTATTGGACAAATGGCAAATCTTGAAATTGCTGAGCTATGTGCGCGGTCGGGAGCAAATTGTGGAAGTTTATTCCTTGACCTTCGTTTCCGTGAGCTTGTCAGGGTATGTCCAAGAAGAGCCTCTGCAATCGGCTAATCTAATTATCTTTCATGAAAGGCCCTCTTAGCCGATCATCCCGCTCATCTTGATCTTGCTTCACTCGCACACTTTAGTATGTATATGATTTCGAACATGTCCGTCTGATTACAAATGGTGTAGTGCATTCCTTTAGTGAAACAGATAAACATAACTATGCCGGAATTCAAGATGACAGTAAGGGTGATAAATCTGTCCATCACACCTTGTTGATCTCGGCCTAATACAGGTTTGGTGTTTAATTTCCCTTGCTTCAACACAGAAGATCCCCAGGACCCTACTGTAGGATTAATCAACGGTGAACTATGTGTGCCAGGAAATCTTTTGCGAATAGCAGTGTTTGATCCAGTGGTCAATGAGGTACTCCTACAGTTACATCGTTTAATATCGTTGAAATAGCAACTCGATTATTGAGGTTTTGCAACTGATAGAAGATCAGATGGGTCGTATTGAACAACGGACAGATGCATTACTTCTCGTGGGAGGTTTTGCTGGAAGCGAATATCTCAGGCAGCGAGTGCAAGTGGGTCTTGCAATATATTTTTCTAGGTCATCTTTCTCACTAGTCTCAAAGGAAAAATTTAGCTCTCATGTCCGTGTCATTGCACGACCTCCTGACGCTGATACAGCTACGCTTCGTGGTGCTGCTCAGTACGGTCTATCACAGCGACCTTTGGTGGCCAGCGTCATCGCTCCCAAAGCGTATATTCTAAAGGTAAGAGTGATGATGTGACTGAGTTGACTCGTCATTCCGTGGGGTCACATCCGTTGATTCTTTAGGTCAAGTTGCCGGCCGAGCAAGAGGATTGGTTGAAACGTCCAGCTTACATCAAAACTAATGATGCAGGTGTTCACATATGTGAAAACAGGCATGTATAATTTTTCATCATTTTCCTTTTCGGCTGTGTTGATGATTTGGTGGTTGACAGATTGCAGTATCTTGTCTCAAAGAGTGCGATTCTCCGGAGAGGGTGAGTTATCTTTTACTGTCAAGGCCCTGTTCTATGCTCTTCAACTCGACTTAAACCGCTGCATAGTCAACGACTTTCAACAAAGTTCTGGTGCGTGATTTTCCAATACCTGCACTCCAATGAACCATTTTGAATTCTCCTACAGCAAATTTTCGCAATCGGCTCAAGGTGGGCACCAACCTTACTCTGACTTACGCATACTTATTGAATGGAACGCCTAGATGCAATTTTTGTCACTACTTTGTATACGAGCGATTCAAGCACCATTATGCGGTATGCAGACGAAGGTGAAACTACGGAGCTCTGTAAATGGACTGTTGATCTCTCCTCACTACCCTCATTCCGGAACAATGCAGCAACGCACGCAGGAGGGTTCTATACAGGCAAGTTCATTCCGGCCTTGTCAATCTTGCTAGCTAAATCATCTTCCAGAGTTTGAGTTAGGTTTGGAGCTAGACAGTGCTGAAGTCCGCGGTATTCTTCTGTATCAAAACCAAGAATGGGGAAGGTGAGTCTCGAATATAGTAGCCTCCTGGAGCATCAGTTGTTAATCGATCTGTTTTACCTGTAGGGTAACATTTGATTTTTTAGGTTGATCCACATGCCGCTTTGCAAAAATATATATATCCAATATAGATATCATGCTTATTCGTTTTTAATAATTGGATTGATGCCATGCACTCAAGAGTTATTGGCAAACTGTGCTTCTATTCTAATATCGGCAAAGGTTCCCTCCCACCGAAAAAATCTGAGCCTTGCAGACGGGCTGAGATAGAGACAAGGCATTCCTGACTGGAAATTTATATCAAGGAATTCTTTTCTCTTCCAATTTCATTTCTAATTTTCTGTATGGTCAGTCCGAAGTGATCGGTATATCTGGGTTTGTTATTTTGTCTCCTAGTTTATTGTAGAGTAGTTGACCCCAAGTTGACGCTGTGCTCGTATTTACCATTGCATTGATTAGCACCCTTTTAGTCGATTCATTTCGGTATTTGAATGTAGCCTGTGTGTGAGATTGATGACGACCGTTAGGCATCTCCCGATTGAGGCCCGTGTAATCTAGCGATTACCGGATTGCATGCCAATCACGTCCGTAGAATTGATGGGGACATAACAGGTAATTATCCCGATCTGAGCAATTATTTTCTAGAAGACATGGAAGCGTTTCTGGCGCCAGATGCAAGATGTCCGGAACTATGGCAGGCTGGTGGGTCATGGAATTCTGCCCGATAGGATATCTTGAATGAAATCATCGTAAAAGGTTGATGTTGCCTTACGGCTGCACGGTAAATTCCGAAAGTTTCGCCAAAATGGCCGCTGTGACCCACCGCCTGAGATCGAGACATACCTTGGCTGGTCAGCTTAAAAAGCGACTCACAGAAAATGTCTCTTGCAAAACCGACCAATCATGTCCTTACAGTTCGCAACCAAGTTGGAGGATATACCCCTGCAGTCCCTTTATGCCCTTCTCCGCCCCATCACCCTTCCTCAGAAACAAACGCGTTTCAGTAATTGGGGACGAGCCTACCACTGCACACCTCTTGCCATCTTCGAGCCGCAGTCCTTATCCCAGTGCGAGCTCATACTCGAGCTTGCTAGAAGGGAAAGGAAGACTGTACGCGCCGCTGGAGTCGGCCACAGTCCCAGTGATCTTGCATGCACAAGTGGTTTTATGGTTCGCCTCACGAAAATGAACCGTCTAGTTCGGGTGAGTTCATCATCAAACGTTGCATCCATATCCTGGTGCCGTGGTCTCCTGATCGCTTGACTTGGACTACATTACAATTCTCCTTTTTTACGTCTTTTCCGATCAGTTATGCAAACGGCGCTCTCCTCACCTCATCAATTTTTGATCTGTAATCAGGTTGACTACGAGAAACGGTGCGCCTTGGTGGAAGCTGGTATCACGTTACACGACCTGCATGCCGAACTTGACAAATATAACCTAGCAATGATTAACGTTGGGTCAATATCTGATCAAACACTGGCGGGCATCGTTACCACTGCTACTCATGGTTCGGGCATTAACTATGGGGTCATGTCGACCAATGTACAAGCTCTCAAGCTACTGTTAGCTGATGGCCGAGTTGCCAGGTGCTCGAGAACAGAAGAGCCTGATCTTTTCAATGCAACCCTTTGCGGTCTCGGTGCGACGGGGATCTTGCTTGAAGTCCTACTGGAGGTTGAGCCCGCTTTCCGTTTAGAGGAAGTTCAAGAACCCCTACCATTCGAAAATATGATCAGAGACATGGACCATCTTGTCAGATCGGCACAACATGTACGATTTTGGTGGTTCCCTGCCGTAGATCAGGTCATTTGTAGTTCTGCTGATAGGACGTACGACGTGAGTCTCGTTCTGATTTTTCGTGACTCACCATTACAATGTCTTACGCAGGTTCCAAAACGTGCCGGAAATTGGTTCTGGAATACATTTTTGGGGTACCATCTCGTGCAACTGTTGCTTTTCGTTGGAAGATATCTTCTTTTCCTCAATATATGGACGCAATATCTTAGCTTCTGGCTCGCGAGCAAAAAATCGGTTGGCATTGATGATAGCTATCGGATCTTCAATGTTGATTGCAAGGTGAGCACTGCATGTGACATTGCTCCTCATTAAGCTTATAGTTGGATACGAAATAGTATCCGCAATTCACCACAGAATGGTCGATCCCATATGCCAATGCCCAAGCCTGCCTTCAGGAGCTGCGCTCTTGGCTTCAACAGGAGCTTGCAGATAAGAATGGACTGAGACCTCATTTCCCTGTCGAAATCCGATTCTCTGCCGCAGATGACATCTGGCTGAGCCCAAGTAGTGGTCAGTTGACTTGCTGGATTGGTTTCACTCAGTACAAGTAGGCCTGCCCCTCATCACTGAGTGTAGTTAATGAATTTCCCCGTAGACCTTATGGCTTGAATGTCCCGTATCAAACACTTTTCCGAAAGTTTGAGGCTACAGTTTCCCGTTATCAAGGACGACCTCATTGGGCCAAGGCCCATCATCTGCGTCCTGATGATCTCAGACAGCTATACCCCCGGTTTGATGACTTTCGACAAGTGTTACAGAAGGTGGATCCGAATGGGCTCTTCCGAAGCGAATACGTCCAACGACATATTTATGGACAGCCTATTGATGAGAGAATCTTCAAGTTGCGGTCAAAATCATTGGACCTGTCATGATCAAGGGGGGAGATAAGTAGGGGTGTCATATCCCATGTAAATGTAGTATGCATGTGACGCTTACAGGTTTTTACTTATCTTGTATCCAGTTCCCTCAAATACTATCACAACTGCTGAGGTGCTGAGTAGTTTCATTCATTGTTCCCTGGGTCCCAATTTGCACAGCACGATTGCTTCCGTTAGTACTGATACACCGTTTGACTTCCGTTTGACTTCCTTGGGAATATCTACCATCAAACACCTGCAACATTTTCCTGTATTTAGTGTCTATTTAGTGTCGCGGCAAATTGCGATCAAGACTATGTGTTTCATAAATCAATTAACGAATCAAAGTAGAAAGTAATTATTCTGACGTCAGATACATGTGATTAGGAGTGCCTGGTCTTCCAGTTCCCTCTTCAATCCCCTCTCTCACGCAGTATTCAGAGAACGTCTTTCCCCCTCTGAGAGTTGACTTAGACTTGAGGGGATCTCGGCAACGGTCCTGGATAACAATGGAGACGAAACAAAATTCTACAATTCATCAGTGATGGACATGAGGAAGCTAACATAAATTTCAACTTTGGTCAAGTTACAGATCGACCATAAAAGCAGTATAATTTTTGTTAACTGAATGCAGACCGCGTTTACAACGCATCAACACAAATGCTTTAGACAGACCCATAAATCAAAATGTCCATAGGGATTTACATAAAGCACAATTGATATATTTCTAATAGTATGAGTGGGAGTTCTTCGAAGGTGAAGGAGAAGGCTTTTTGGTCTGTGTCTGTGTCTGTGTCTGCGGGCAACGATCTGGAACGGGTGGAGTGGGAGGCTGTTGTTTCTCTTGGCAGGTGAGAAGGGGACCAAGGGCATTTACAACAGCTTGTTGCGTCTTTGCATCTACATCACCCAATGTTGCCGAGCTGAACACACTGACCGTCGTCCAGCATCCTGCCATGTCGAAAGCTGTCTGCTCATCCGTCAGGACACCGTCATTGTTACAGGTGTTCACATCCTTGGTCCCTTTCGGCGCCGGCAAAGTCCTCGTGAAGACCCATTTGAATTGTTCAGCACTCGTACAGTTCGTGACTGAAGGGTAATTGACGTTGACTACCGATCCGGGAGGGAGGATCTTCTCTCCCTTATTGAAGGTACTGTTAAGCAGAGTGTCGACAAGTTTCACCGTGAGGACGTTGTAGATTTCGGCGGCGATGACAGATGCATTTTTCGGGTCACTCTCAAGGACAGTGTAAGAGATCTGGCTGCCACTGGCGGCCGAGAAAGCAACGGCTGGAACGCCAAGGTTGGCAGCTTCCATCGCAGCATGGCTGAGAAGTGTGCATTAGTATGAATAATATCGCGACTATCCCGAAGCCGCTTACTCTGTCCCAGAGATCTGAATAATTTTGCCGAGATTGTCTGGAGAAATTCACACGTCAGGATGACAAGAATCATAAAGTAAATACCAAACGAGTCTCACTTCCAATGTTTGACCCCGCAACCACTAGATCGGGTTTCTTATTGTGGAAAAACCTGGGTGCTAGAGTATTGATACCGTAGTTCGCAGCATCACGGCTAATTGCGCGTCAGCTTGAGTTCATCTGCGATAGTTGAGAGTATACGAACGGGAATGCATTAACATAATTGAGGCGCGCTGAACGACCACATGTAAGTTGCAAGATTCATCGTCAAACGAATGATACTTGCGATCAGTTGCGTTAAAACCAACGGCAGGAGAGCCCGTGGGGCACGTATCAAACTCGCAAGGCTGAGTGAGGACCGATGGCGTCGCTGTCGAATTCCCGGTTCCAGATCTGTCGTTCGCAGGGCAAGATAAGATGGCCTACCAAGTTGAGTACTTTGAGAATGATATTGTCAAAAATTAGAACATACATTATACCCAGCTGCAACGATGGCATCAAACTCTGAGCGGATCTGAGCACCAGCCCAACCATCATCGTTGGTTACTAAAATATTGGCCTGGCAAGGAGCTGGACTAGAAGGGGCTGGAGAAGCGGATACGAGTAACACAAAAGGAAGGAGAAGGAGGAGCTTAGCGAAAGCCATCTCGATCGAATCCAAGGAGAAAAACCATGGTGCTGGAGGTATTTTATACTAAACGATGGAGACTCAGAATCACGAACGTTTCATCGAGCTTGCACGTTCGCTGACCTTGGCTGTCAAGGGCAGATGGTTCCATACGCCTGACCTGATAATGTCTTTACGATCGTGGGAGGACACTTGCCGTTGATGATATATTCAGGGTCCTGACAAGGTACCATATATGTTATGTGACGACAACGTCTTTGCCTAGTGTCATTTGCACTGTTGGATTTACAAAGCATTTTACAAAGCTCGGAAGAGGGGAATGGGATGAAGACAAGGAGATGTTGCTCAGCATAGAGGTATTGATTCTTAGTTGGATCTTCCTTTCAGAATTGTTTCACCTATGGATAAATTAAAGATGTACACTCAAGGGACCTACGAATATTTTCAAGAACATCAACATGTTATATGATAATAGGGGTCCCATCAATCTGTTAGTTGCCAACGGTACATTACTTACCACCATCATGTGTCCGTGAACGTTCCTTGTTGTACAGCGATCAAACACGTTGAATGCAGGAACACACGGTGAGATGTTAGGGATCGGCAGGGGTTGGATTTACTGGACCCCTTTTCAGACTTGGACTTTAGAACGATCGCTATTGGAATATATTTCTCAGACTGGAATTCCGCACGTGCAAAAACATCTTTAGAGGGCTCTCACAGGAAGTCATTATATTGGAATATCAAGTATTGCACTAGAAATTAGTTGGGTTTGTTTTATTTTGTAAATAACTGCGAGTGGTAGGGATGAGACTCGTTGCGCATTCTCCAATGCAGATGGTGCTCTCTTCTGTTCTCTTTCCTTCTGAACCACTTCTTGAGTTCCCAGACGTGACATCACAGTGCCCTACTGTGTCGCAACACCGGCAACCGGGAAGACGAAGACTGTACTAACAAAAATTCACATATCCTGTATTGGAAAAAAACATCTGTATAAGGTCTGCAGATCTGAATGGTGCACAATTCTATCTAGCAGAGAATAAAAATCCGAAAATTTCAAATGACAATATCTATACCCTGGAAATAAATGTGCATCTCAATGCAGATCATGAGTCCCAGATTTTCCTGGACAGCTTATGGAAGAGTCATCCCAGTGAAGATAAACTTGGTCAATGATTTGGTCAATCTATGAATATCTTAAAGCATTGGGCACCCTTCCTTTGAGTTCATGTATCAAATCAATCAATGGGGATAAAACGAACCAGGGAATTGAGATTTGATTTGATTAAGAGAATGAAGTTCAGACATCATGACCCTACGTAGCCCCCAATCCCCAGCTTCTGGGCCGATTCAGCTTCTCAAATATTTTGGAATGTTGCACTTTTCACCTGAGCTAATTTTCCAAAGTGTAGGAGCTGCAGTTATGTGACATATATAAACTCTGATCTTACCGACTACAAGCATTCCTGTTGCGCGGCTAGGCTCGTTTTCACTTGGGGATAAGATAGACCTATGTCGGATGGCGAGGATCGGAAGAATATAAGCCCAATGGGTATGGACTCAAAATAAGAGTGTTGGCAAAAAATAGCTCATTTTTGTGGGTATAGAAGTTCACCGCAACATCAACATATCAATGAAACATGTAAGGTAGTGATGGTACTTTCATTCTGATAATATATCATAGTGCCCTGGACTGTGTTCCTTTCCGGTTTAGGTCTCATAGATAGGTATCGAAGCAGGATATTCGTACCGGTAAAGTAAAGTGACTGGTTCGAAGCTGGGATAAGAAATATCCGGGATCTTGACAAAGTTCACCTCGTTCTTGCTCTGGCCACCTAGATAGGCAACTTCAACATTCCATCTAAATGCATCACACAATGCTTTAATTTCGACATGATCTGACGAAACCACTACATTTGAGAAAAGCTTGTAAAATCTTCTTCTGAAGACTTACCCGCCTCCTTCCCTAGGCCCATCACTCGGTTACAGAAATCAGGCACTGACATGGCTTCCCTCGTTTCTGGATGGAAAAGAAAATGCTCGAATTCATCGACGTGCGCCTGGATATGCGAGGCCTACACGAAGAAACGAGTGAGTGACAAAGTGGCAGTGTTCGGAGGTTTTGCATACTGTCACGAGCCTGAGATACATTACAATCATATTTGATTCTGCCCGATTTATGCTGAGTGTCTGCTGGTGATTCAATCACTCAAGAGCATATTCATTCACCTTGGGCATCCCTGAAGAAGTTCAATAAACCATCCAACGTCAACACGGTTTTCTTTTCATCAGGAACAATAATGTTCTGGACTAATTGAACAATTTGATCATAGAAGTCCACATAGACAAGCTCCTGCACACCAGT
>Ga0153986_1000484_pt1 | contig 12026 bp, 14 predicted proteins | sample TSGA070MetaG_FD_104724 | JGI IMG/M metagenome (GOLD analysis project Ga0153986, IMG submission 104724) | Attine ant fungus gardens microbial communities from Georgia, USA - TSGA070 MetaG | ecosystem: Host-associated > Fungi > Mycelium > Unclassified | place: USA: Georgia, Alexander Wildlife... | reverse complement strand
TTGGACTATGATCAATATTCATAGAATCACAAGTTCTATGTTAGCTGTTATATATTAGGTTTTCTGGTTTTCTTTTAATTTATTTTTAATGATTAATTGTTTTCTACACTCCTTAATCCCCTTTAAGGTTTCTTATTCCAAGGAACTTTTCCATCTCTTCCTATCTTCTTTCCCTTTCCTTCTTGTACTTTTTTCTACCCTGCCTATACACAAGTTTTGCAGTGTAACTTCCTGGCAGTTTTCTACTAAATTCTTCTTCTTCTTTAGCCTACTTGTTATGAATCAACTTGACCCTATCGAGGAATTGTATGATATGTACTCAGATGAGAAAGAGACCCCAAGGATAGTGGAAGTCACAGGAGAGGATCTGGGCTTTGATTCAGACTTAGAGAATAGGCCAGTTGTTATAATTCACCACTTTGAACCATTGACTAGCTACCACAGCTAAGTCAATATTTATTTCCTTTTCTATTTTCTTTTCTTTTCTATTATTAGCGTGGGAAATATATCACATAGTATGACATAAGGAGTGATAGGGTCACGTCACATGTCACGTCACACTTGGTCACATGAAGGTGCAGGAAAGGAGTGTATAGACCAGTAGGATTATATATAAGTAGATAAACCTAATAAATAAGAACTCTAATGAGTTCTCCTTGTCAACTCAGACACTGAGTGCGACTGTAAGGTTTCACACTAAGCAATTGCTATACTAGAACTCGTTACCACTTCAGTGACCTTACTCCTCGCGACTTCACTATCTTTTTCTTAAGTCAGTGATTGCCATGGTCATTGCTCTCCCACAGTATACAACAACTCGGCCTAGGATATCACATCCAAAGCCATCTCTATACATAAGCAGGCCCCAGCTTTAAAGGGGACTTGCCAGTCAGTAGAGAGACTGGAGAGAGAGACACTTCAGCTAGCTCAGGGCAGTCATGTCGAGACCAAAACTTGTAACCTGGGGTGTTAAGTAGTCACTTCACTAGTAGCCTTGTGCTGGGATGCATTGTCACTTGTACACACAGAGTGTCAGCTCCAGCAGAATTCCTTCTAGCCTTCACTGGAGATGATCAAGCTGTGCATTCGATCACAGTCAGTTAAGAACTAGAAGGCAGGATTTATACTAAGAGAACAAACTAGAGTATACAACCATCACAAGTGTCTAAGTTTAGTCTAGAACTGTAACGTTGTCCCAGGCTAAGATGTGAAATTATGTAATTAAGGGAGTTGACTGGCTACTGGGTCACGTGATTGTAACAATACCTCTCCTCTAAGACCATGCCCTCATGGACTTATGCATAGCTTTTCCTTGGTAATCAGTATGTGGTAGTTTTCAGCACCATTTCAGTTGGTCAGTAGTGTTGCTCCAGGTTTGTTTGGGTACCATTTGTGGAACTCTTGCACTAGCTCGGCAGTGTGAGTCAGCTCATTGGCTCCCAGCTAGGAGAATTCTTCTATGGTCCCTTTATAACCGGCCCATCGGACATAATATACTAGTGGGTTTTTTCTTCTGCAATCGATTCTGCAGTCCAACACTTGAGAAATCTCATGTTTGGTATTACCATCAACTTCGATGGGTGGGAGTGGTAAGTTGTAGTATCTATCGGTAGTGCTCAGGGTGGCTGGTTCCAGTTGCAACATGTGGAATACCAGGTGGACTGACCTTAGGTGTAAAGGTAGTTTGATTTGGTATGAGTGGGAACCAGGTCTCCCTACGATTTTGAAAGGGCCCAAGTACTTTTCCGATAGCTTTTTTGATGGTCTAGTGGTGTGGATAAATTTTGCCAATACAAAGACCAGATTGCCGACTTGAAGGTTTGGTGCTTGGGTTTGTTTGGTGTCCGTGGGGAGCTGGTATTGTGCCTAAGCCTTGGCAATGTTTTCCTTTAATTCTTTGTGCATGTTATCCAACTCTGCTAAGAAGGGTTTTCACAATTCGGATATGGGTTTGAGCCCAGTTTGTACCCAAAATCAGGGGTAGTAGCCCTTATTGGAAAAGAATGGTGATTGCCTGGTAGTGGCTGAGGGTGAGTTGTTGATTGTGAACTCTACAAGGGGAAGTAAGCGAAACCAATCAGATTGTTGGTAATTACAATAAATTCTGAGATATTGCTCTAGGGTTTGGTTCATCTGCTCCATCTGGCCATCCGCCTCGGGGTGGTAGCCTGATGTGAAATGGAGTTTCATTTGTAGTATGTCAGATAGGGACTGGAAAAACCTGGATACGAATTTAGACCCTTTGTCTGATGTAACATAGGATGGTACCCCATGTTTGGAGAATACATGTTGAAGGAATAGGTTGGCTAGCTCTAACATGTCGATTGATCGGTGAGTTGGAACAAATATCACTTGCTTGGTTAATCTATTAACGATTACTAGAATTTTAGTGTGGCCGTTGGATTGGGGAAGTTGCTCGATGAAGTCTATCGAGATCGAGTCCCAGAGTTGGGAGGGAATGGGTAGTTGCTTCAGTAGGCCGTAAGGTCAGTGTCATCTAGCTTTGTTCTACATGCAGGTGTTATACGATTGCACATAGTCCGTTACAAATTCTTTGAGTTTCGGCCAGAAGTAGTCCTTATGCACGAATTGGAAGGTTCTTGTTTGTCCAAAGTGCCCTACCAATACATGATCGTGTTTGGCATGTAGTACTTGTAGGCGCAATTCACTAGCTTCCGGCACTAATATGCAGCCCTCCTAGCAGAGTTGTCAGAAAGCCAACTCTAAGTCGGAATTAAGCCAACTACTCTTTATCAGCGTTAGACAAAGAGAACTCGTTAGAGTCCTCGCTTCATTGGTCTGTCTACTTATACACAATTCACTTGGTCTGTGCACTAATTATTCCGCACTCCCAACCAAACTATGTGTGACATGTTCTGTGACATTTTATGTGACCCTGTCACGCATTATGTCACATGGTGTGACAGAGTTTTTCATGCTATAAATAGAAAAGTAAAGTAAAAGAAAAGTAAAAGAATAATGATAAAATACTTGGTGAAAGGAGTGGTTTATGACACTCGACTGGATAGTATCAGTTCTCTGGAAGGTTGTAGTTGGAATACGATTGCTCCTTCTGCTTTGCAAGCCTTACAGTAGGCTACTGCATTGATTAGGGAAATATCAGGTTTCCTGGGGGTCGGATAGTGTGATTCTGTTGGGTATGACCATTCGGGTTTGTTCAATGTGGGAGGTTCTTCACACTTAGGCTTGGGTAGGTTTACAGTTTCTCGTTGCCAATTGATACTGGGGTTGTGGTTCTTTAACCAATTATATCCTAGTACTAGCTTGCAAGAGTTGTCAAGGGGCATCACGTAACACTTAATCTCACATGATGAGCCACAAGGAAGTTGGATTGGTAGTGTTATAACTTGACTTACATAACAATTAACAGTACCATCTATCAATGTGAGAGGCAACAGTTTGACCTCCCAGTAACTGAGCTTGTTCCTAGCAATGAAATCTGCATCTAAAAAACAATCCAACAAACCCGAATTAACTAGCCCCCTTAGCACCCCGGTACGATTGATGAGTGGACTTGGAGGTAGAGTACCTTGGTGCTGGGGAGGTTTACCACTCCTAGCCAAGGTCCTCAATCCTGGGTATTGCTTAGATGATTGACCCCCCGGGGAATAGGTTGATTGTCAACTCATTTTTTCCCTCTCCAAGTTCCTTGATCCCTGATTTGAGGTTGGTCGCCCTTGCTGTCGCTACTCCCAGATTTCTGCCTGTTTGTCTTGGGTATACTTGGGCTAAGTGTCCGGACTGTCCACAGCATAGACAAAGTCCTAGGGTCATGCAGCGGGTGCATTCTGCTACTGTCAATTTTCCATCTGAGCCCAAAATGCTGGTAGTGGGTTTCAATGGTTCAGAACCAGTTTGCTGGTTTGCCCAGTTTAGGTTTCTCTCTTGTAGTTTGTTCTATGATTCCATACCTGCCATCCAAGGAATTGGGGGTGGTGTTGGCTTTTGGGGTTTGGGGTATGTGTTGTTATAGGGTGTGGGCCATTCTTATTTTGTTTTTTTCATCTTGAACTTACCTCCAGTAGTTGTTGTCGATGCATAGTACTACCCACTTGTATCCCTTGAAACTGGACAGGTCTTCCTTGCTATACCAAAGTTTGTTGCTGATTCTGGCTGAAACAGCATCTTTCACCATCTTCCAGAGAGACCGGTCATCCCATCGTATTCAGTTCTGATATTTGGCAAAACGGATGAAATAGCCAGTTGCTTTCCCTTCGTTGGGGAAGGGTATTGCTACAATGGCATCTTCATTGTCGTCTTCAGATGAATATGACCCGAAGACATTAGACAATTGTTGGACGAATGCAGGCCAATGTTCTAGGAAGTCTAGGTTCTGGTTGGGGTCCGGTTCATTGATGAACAGTTTGAAATAATCAAGGGCTATGTCCCTCAGGTAAGAAATTGCAAAAAATATCTTTTCCAAGTCTTCGACAAACTCTCTGTTAAAGTAGCCAACTCCAAGCCAGAATTAAGCCAACTGCTCTTTATTAGCATTAGACAAAGAGAACTCATTAAGAGTTCCTGTTGGATTGGTCTATCTACTTATACAAGTTCCACTTGGTCTGTGCACTAGTTACCCATGCTCTCATGTGACCTGTGACCTTGTGACATGTAACGTGTAATATGTGACTCGTGACTTGTTTTGTGACTGTGACTCCTTTTGTGTGACATCACATCAGTGTGACATATTGTCCCACAATTCCCAACTAGAAAAGAAAAGAAAAGAAAATGAAATATAAATATAAGTATTTGACTTAGCCGTGGTGGTTAGTCAATAGTCCATAGAGGCGGTTTATGACACCACCCCCCTCTCAAGATTTGTCGTCCTGACAATTTTTTTGTTCTTCTTACAATTCTCCCATAGCATCCCCCATACATCCCATTTCATCTTCTTCGTCCTATTCTTCAATCCTTCCTCCTTAATACTTCTCTCCTTGTTCCTCCCTGATTGTCTCTAAGTTCCCTCATCTTAAGGGTCATAATCCCTTCCATCTTCTTTATCTCTTCTCCAATTTCTCCCAATATACCGTTGTTACGCTAGAATTGAAAATTCCTTTAAAATGGTGGTACAAGAAGACATATGGTAGGATACCGACTAAGTGGGATGCACTCTAGAACCTACCGGTGAGTCCCAAACGCAATCTAGAAACTAGGACGGGTGGCAGCACGCGGTGGTTGCGTGTCTGCCACCTGTTAACAGGAGACGGATGAGTCTTACTGACTGTTTAGGCCTCAAGAATATGGGTAAGCTACCGGAAGGCTAACTAATTGAACTCTAGAACAAATTTAGCTGAACCCGAGAGTGACACGATGAGTCGAAGACGATCAGATTATGCCGGCATGTGCAGTAACAGGCTTACCCGGAACGCAAACGTGGCCTATGATGACTACAACGCAGTGTGGGTCCGCACCCAGCCCCGACGACATCTAGGACGGGATCAGGGGAAGGGCAGGTCAGTACCGAGAAGTAGGGTCGACAAGCGGCTGAGACGGTAAAGCGGGACAGGACTGCATGGGTGTGATCAGCATTAGCGGACCTGTCACCAGAGAGGGTGCTGATGGGCCAGCTAGGCCCAAGGTATGGGAACACGCGAGAAGCCAAGGGAGGGAGGGTAGAATTTCTATTTTTGTATTTTTGATTGAGTCCCGATCATTTGTATCAATATACCTTCCAGGGTGGAGGGGATGGAGCACCAGACTACTCTTGGCACCTGCCTTTATCTTTGAAGCTCTTGGGATTGTGAAATGCAATTCTAGAAGCAAGTAAGAGTGTGATTCCGGTAGGAAGCCAGAGCTAGGACTCTCTATGTACTGTACCTACTCGGTCTAGAGGCAGAATCCTGGAGGTCACTCGGACAACCTTTGGCAAGGTAGCAGGCTGGAAAAGCCTGGCTAGCCATTAACTCAGACTCTATCACACCTGTAAGGTTTAGGCTGGGGGTGCAAATGTGGACTTGGTTGAGATTGGTAAGCCCATGAGTTGGTTTACTAACTACTCTTGCTAGTGAGCTTGTGACGGTGTGTAAAGGTGGACACCTTAGAGGCACTACAGGAGGACAATCTAGATCAATCTTACGATTCTTCTAACTATTTTTACATTACAAGCTAAGCTGTACTTCAACTTTTAATTACTCTTGTCACCCCTTTTTGTCATTCTCCCCTTTGAACCTTTAGCACGCAATTGAGGACTGTTACCGCTACCTTTCACATTTTGCTTGTAGCAGCTAAACCCCCATTTGCCCCTTTCACTGTTTATCTGACCATCCAAATAATTTCCTGGCTGCATATCTACTAGAGAATCCTCCTCTCCAGTAATTGTGATCGCTTTCTACCTTTTCCTGTCTTCTTACTTCTCCATTGTCCTTGCTATATTCTTCCTCAAACTCTTCTACCAACTCCTGTGCATTCTCCAAATTCTCCTTACTCTCCCAGGTATCTCCTTCTGCTGTAAAACCTTTCCACCTTACCAAGTACTTGTCCTTTCCCCGTACTTTCCTTTTATTTAATATTCTCTCTACTTCCCACTCCTCTTCTCCTTCTATGATTACCGGTTTTGGCGTTTCTTTTCTCTGGCCGTCTACTTGACTAGTGTACTTTCTAATCCTACTTACATTAACTACTGGGTGAATTTTTATTGTACTAGGTAGATCCAATTCTACTGCATTAGCCAATATAATTTTCTTTACTCTATATGGTCTTACAAACCGCTCAGTTAACTTTTCAGATCTTCTGCTGACCATTTGCTACTTAAGGTCCTTAGTACTGAGCAGTACCAAGTCCCCCACCTTATACTCAACTGCCTCCAACCTATGCTTATCTGCATACCTCTTCATATCTTCTTGCGCTTTAGCAAGTGCTGCCTTGGCTTCTCCTTGAACCTCCTTCATTCTTTCTACAAGCTTTTCTCTTCTCGAACCTTCCCTTCTTCCTCATTTCAAATCCCATCCTCGGGTTTTGTCCACTGTTTGCCTGGAAAGGTAATACTTTTGTTCCAGTGTGCACTTTATTGTTATAGGCGAACTCTGCTGTTCCTAACCATTCTGGCCACTGCTCTTGCCAGTGATCTATGAACATCCTCAGGTATTGTTCCAGCTCCTGATTCATATATTCAGTTTGACCATCAGTTTGTGGATAGAAAGCTGTTGACAGTTTTGTCTCAATGTCCAATAACCCGTTTAACTCCTTCATTAAGCCTGCTGCAAACTGTGGACCCCTGTCTGATATTATGCTCTCAGGTAGCCCATGCAACCGCCACATATTATCCCTGAATAACCTTGCTAGTCCTTCAGCTGTAGTTTTCTCTGTTGTAGGCACGAAGTGTGCCATCTTTGTAAACCAATCCACTACTACTAAAATACTATCATACCCTTGGACAAGTGGCAACTTGGTGATAAAGTCTGCCGATATATGTGTCCATGCTTTCTCAGGTATCAAATTTGGCATTAATTTTTCTGCTGGCTGTTCTGTGCATTTCTTATTGCGCTGGCAAGTGTCACATCCCTTCACATATCACTTTACCTCTCTAGTGACCCCTGGCCACCAGAAATTCCTAGTCATCAACTCTGTCGTCTTCTACTGTCCCCCATGTCCTCCCACAGGTGTATCATGATGCAACCTAATTACTTCTACTCTTAGTGCCTCATCCTTGGGCACGTACACCTTTCTTTTCTTCAATAGTAGTCCATCCTCTTCTCGCCATTCTTCATCTCTCAACATCTTTATTCCAGCCTTCTTCATCTCTTCTACTGCTTTTACCACCTCATTGTTCTTTGCTCCTGACTTCCTAATCCTGTCCAGGATATCTACTCCTTCCACTATCACTTCTCCAACTCGTATCCTTTTAACCTCCAACCATTTATGTTTCAATAACACCTTCTCTTTATTATTTCCTTCCCCTCCTTTCTCCCAATCACTTCTTTGGCTCAAGCCATCAGCTTTCCCCATTTTACTACCTGGTACATGTTTCAGTATAAAATCAAATCTAGATAGGTACAAAGCCCATCATGCTTGTCTACAATTTAAATTTTTACTAGTCATAAAGTATTCTAAGTTCTCATGATCCGTCCAGATTTCAAACTTCACCCTTGCCCCTTCCAAAAAGTGCCTCCAGGCTTCCAAGCAGCATATTACCCCTAGCATTTCCTTGTCATGTATCTCATAATTGCGTTCTGTTTCATTCAACACCTTAGAAATGAATGATACTGGCCTCTACAAGTTGTCTTCACATTTAACTGACAAAACCCCTCCTATTGCAAAGTTTGAAGTGTTTGCCTCCACTCTGAATTCCTTATCTAGGTCTGGCATTGCCAATACTGGTCTCATTGTGAAAATCTCTTTCAACTGTTTGAATGCCTTTTCCTGCTCTTCTTCCTATCTCCACTTCTCATTCTTCCTTGTCAATCTATTCATTGGTAATGCCACCTTAGCAAAATCCTTTACGAAACATCTATAATAGTTAGCTAACTCCAAGAACTTCCTGACGTCCCTAACACACTGTGGTGTTGGCCACTTCAGCACTTCTCCAATCTTCTCTTCCTCTATTTCTACCTTTTCTTCCCCCATCACAACTCCTAAGAACAGTACCTTCCTCACTTTCCACATGCACTTTTCTAGCTTTACATATAGGTCGTTCTCTTCCAATCTCTTCAACACTTTCTCTACTATCTCATCATGTTCTTCCTTTATTTCTGTCCCTACCAAAACATCATCCACAAATACTGCCACCTTTCCTTCATTAATCATATCTTGCAGAATTTCATTCATCATTGTTTGAAATGTAGCTGGTAAATTTGTCATTCCAAAAAACATAACTACTGGTTCAAACGACCCCACATATGTAGTGAAGGCCGCCTTCCACTCATCTCCCTCCTTTATCCTCACATTATTATAGCCCTATCGTAAGTCCATCTTAGTAAACACCTTTTTATTGCCCATAGTATCCACTAAGTCTGTGATCAGTAGCAGAGGGTAGTTGTTTTTGACCATCTGCTTGTTCATCTTCCGATAGTCCATAACCATTCTCTTCCCTCCATTCTTCTTTCCTACAAAGAACACTGGTGATGTTTGTTGCGACTTTGAAAATTGAATGTATCCCTTCCTCAAATGTTCGTTTACAAAATTCTGTACCTCTTCCCTCTCATTTCTTGATAAGGGGTATACTCTGGCTTTACTAGGCACGAACTCTTCTCTGAGGTCAATTGCATGGTCCCAAACTTTTCTAACTGGCATCCTCTCTAACTCCACCTTCCCAAAAACTTTCATCCACCTATGAAATCTCCTTGGCACCATGCCTTCTATCTTGCAATGGTCCATTTCCATTTCCTCCTCCTTTCCCCAGTCTCCCTTTTCATCTGCAGCCCATCTTATTGCTGCTTCTTCCTCAACCTCCCTCTTCCTTTTCTTTCCCAACTCCTGTTTTTCTTTTCTCTCTTTATTCTTTCCACACAATGGTGGACACCTCGTCATTTTCACCTCTCTTGTCTCCCAATTGATCTCTGGATTGTGGGCAGCCAGCTATGGCATTCCCAAAATTACTTCTGTCCTCCCTAGATCGTAGACATCTAATCTCATCCTTTCCACATGCCCTTGGTAATACATGTTTACTTCTATTTCATGTGTCACTAGCCCTCTGCTATTTCCTGTTCCATCCACATTTTTAATTCTCACTGGTCTGTCCAACTTTTCCAGTTTGAAGCCATTCTTCTCCACAAATTTCTTATCGGCAAACATCCCTGTTGCACCACTATCTAATAATGCTTTCACCAATACCTCTTCATGGCTATCCACCTTTTCCAATCCCACTATCATCCACACTTCCCTCAATATCTTTATCATTCTCCTCACATCTCTCTCTTCTTTAGTCTTCTCCTTTTGCTGCACATTTCCCTTTGTTGGGTGCGCCGCCTCCTTCCTCCTCTTGGCTTTCCTACACTCACCACATTCTCCTTCTTCCACCTTTTCTCTTCTTGCTACCACCTACTTCTTTCCACACTCAGTGCACTTCATCTTCGACTTTCTTCCTGTTGCTACTTCTCTGTCTAACCACTCTTTCTTTGGTCCACACCTTTCACACCACATGTCATGAATTAAGTCCAACCTCACGTAGTTGGCTCCCACCAATGTTTCTTCTTCTCCGCAATATCCATACGTTACTACTGACACTACCTCCTTCCTTGTAGTCCACCCTCTCACACTCTTTTCTACTAACCATCCTCATTTCTCTGCTTCACTTTCTCCTTTTACCCATTTTCTCTTTATCTCCTGCTTCCTCTCTATTACTGCTGCTCTTACTTCCTTTTGCTGTGCATTTCCCCTCTTTGGGTGCACTGCTTTTCTTGGACACCACTGTACGTAATGCCCTACCTCACCACACCCATAACACCTCCTCGTGTATTGCTGCGCTTCTCCCTTGATTGGGTACGCTGCACGTTCCACTCCACAACTCATGACACAACTCTTCAATGCTTCCCATCTATTCTTACTTTTCTCCCCTCACATTCCTCTTGCTTCCATTAATTCTCTATTCCTACAGTTGCGGGCCAGGTGCCCAAACCACCCACATGTAAAACATCTCCTGTCTCCTCTGTATCCTTTATACATCTCCTGTTGTTCACATGTAAAAGACATTGTGTCGTCCCTTATTTGTTCAAAAGAAATTGTTGTGATAAATAGGTTTGGTTGAGTTGACTGTTCTGGATTTGTGATAAGAATTACAGCTACTGGGGCGCACAACCTTTACCCAGCTAGCTATCCTACCAACTACTGACTACTTGTGTTTTTGACTTAATTAACTAGAAGGTTAAAGCAATATTGGTCCTAAGAAGGACACCCCTAAGCTAGACAGACTTTTAAGGAGTTATTGTCATTCCCTTGCATAGACTGATGACAATGCACCAGTAGCACAGAGCAAATAGCGAAGTTCTACTTATGTACCTTCCTAGATTAACAGGTCTGGACTTTACACTGTTACACCTGATACGAAAATTCCATTAAAAAGTAACATTGGACAATTGATAACCATGAGTTAGCTCTTGTAACTTGCTCTAGAAACCTTCACTATCCCTCATAGTAGACCCAGACCATGATCATTACCAACAAAAGGGTCACTCATAACAAAATGCCTCAAGAGCCAAAACGGCACACTAGTACTTGATATCTGGATATTTCCCTATAGGTCGGGTTCTAGATTGACATAACTTAGAATAGAGGAAACAAGTACCATTGGAAATATATACAGAACTGAACTTAAAAGGCAGAGGAACTCAAGAGGGCCAATCAGAGAGTCTATCAAACTTCTCTGATCCCATCAATATACTATAACTCTAAACATAGACACAGATGAAAGAACTTAGGAAACTCCAGGACACTTAGAAAGTATACTACATGGTTCTAGGATGAAGAAGACAGAAGATCCTTGAAGCCGAAGGTAGGAGAAGGTTTTGGAAGGATGGTAGACAGGGAGATGAAACCTGATTGATGGCAGGGATGATGGAGGCAAGGCTGCGTCAGCTATAGGTTTCAGTTAAGTGCTGCAGCAGAGGACACGTAAGTAGCACCAAAAGTAGTTCTAGATTTAGTTTCTCTAAGTCTGAACATTTGTAATACTGTAATATATTACCCAGGGAGTGAGGAAATGAAACAAGTTCCTTCTTGGCTCTTGCTTTCACCTCTAAGCTCTTCTGGACGTTGTAAAGCAATCTATGTTGATGCTAATGTGAGTGTGAGATGTCTAAGGAAGAATGAGAACACAGAATATACCTATAACTGGATACTAGAAACAGAATGCATGAGTTTTGGGTTTGTTTCAGAGAGGATAGCAGGCTGGGAAAGCCTAGCTCAGTGTACACTCTAGATCGTATTACACCCATAAGGTTCAGTGTAGAAGTGCAGATAGGGGAACATGGGAGTGTGAGGGTGCCCATGAGTTGGTCCTTTAACTATCTTTTCTAGTGGAGCAGCTTGGGGTGTGTAAAGGTTGACACTCTTAGGAGCAATAATTGCAGGAC
>Ga0153986_1000483_pt1 | contig 12029 bp, 14 predicted proteins | sample TSGA070MetaG_FD_104724 | JGI IMG/M metagenome (GOLD analysis project Ga0153986, IMG submission 104724) | Attine ant fungus gardens microbial communities from Georgia, USA - TSGA070 MetaG | ecosystem: Host-associated > Fungi > Mycelium > Unclassified | place: USA: Georgia, Alexander Wildlife... | reverse complement strand
CTGGACAGGGCTTGGGTGCGGTTGACAGCATCGTTGAGCGATATAACTCTGGAGTATATGGGCCACTGCGTCACCTGTTTGAAGTGGTACGACGTTGTGACTGAGCTTGCGTCAGGTACCTTTCAGAAAGATCAAAGGTTTTTCGTCAATTATAGCAAGCCACGTACCTTGGACGCGACGCTCACAGGGATCGGACTGCGAAAAGCCATTATTTCCCTTGGAAAAAATGGGGCCAAACGCAGGATAGACCATCCCAGTCGCTGCATCATCACATTGAGAGACAGAACTGATATGTCAGTAGAAACATACCGCAGGCAGCAATGGACTCAATCAGATATTTTGATCAATGGTCCGATTATGCATTTTCGTTCAATCAGCTCACCAGCCAATGACCTGCCCATGTTCTTCTGACTCAGAGGAACCTCTTCATGTATCGCCCTCTCCAGGTCCTGTACACTCTTACCATCTCCCACTTGATCTCAAACTGTTTCTTTAGCCTCCCGAAATCCCTGTGCCTGCATGAGAAATACGCCCCGTTGGCACCAAGGAGATCCGTTCTCGATCACAGGTCCTTCACCCATCTCATGGATTACGTCTGCATCCTTGATAGTCGACAGACGATGAATAATAGTGATGGTCGTACGTCCTGGATACTGGCCATCAGCAATCCCCACAATTGGCATAGTTGATGCAGGAGTATCTTGGACGGTGCTCTCGGACTGTGTATCCATGGCGCTGGTGGCCTCATCCAGAAGAACCGAGAACCGCTCGACGAGAGAAATGATAGTGAATTTTCCACAACCAGAGACAACGAGCGCAGCAGTCTTTGGGGCGTTGAAAGTGAGACTGAGGCCTTTGATGATGGGGACGTTCAGGCAAGATGGTTGGTGGAATTTGATATCCTCGAGCGATATCTCACCAGACAGAGTTTCAAGTTTCAAACCAGCAGGATTTGCAGAGTTGATGTCAGGGACACGATCGATGATTGCAGAAGACTCTTCACGGACTTCGTAGCCCTCTGCACCATCCTCTCCTTCCTGCTCTTTGCCATCGAGGACAACGGTGATCTCAACCTCATCGTTGATTTGCATATCCTTCCTCTCCATGTCTGGATCGACGCCTGCATCCCCGTCGCCATCGCCGGCCCGATCCATGATCTTCCTCGACAGATTAAGCAGCTGGAAGAACGGCTCTCCTGAAATCGGGCCAAGCACCCCCCCCCGACCTCTCACTTCTTGTCGAGATACTTTACATTCTCTTACTTCAAGGACATCAGCTGCAGGGATGTCTTGGACCTGGTCACCAAGGGCCATATGAACGATGGACAGCATGAGCTCTTTTGTCTGCGCGGCGCGTGATCTTTAAGTCAAGCCCTCTACACCCGGAGTGTCCTCAAATCTGCTGCTGTAGCTGCAAGATGTTTTTTCGTTTTCTTGTCTCAATCCTTTGGCTGTGTACGGAGGACGCGTCAGCCGGTTTATACGACTGACAAGGGAACGCCATCTGGCTCCTTGTCATGGCATGGAAGAACTGAGTAGGTTGCAGTGAGGACCAGAGATGGTATAGCGCCATGCTTGTAACCAGACAGATCAGGCTTTCCAGGAGGTCGTCCAGTCATGATCGTTTTGATGAAAACCAGCAATAATATAATATCGTCTCTACCATGCCGTCTACAAGCTGTCTACGAGTCTTGTCCCCCTTTCAACCTGATTGAGCATGCACATCAAAGAAACAGATAGTGACGTACATTATCCCTTGCCAAATTTCTTGTACACTGCCCGCTTCGGCCTGAACACCCGACTATCCCTCTGTGTCCACTTCGCTAGCCACCTTTCTCCCCTCTACGGTAAAGACGGCCAACCGATCTATCATATCGTTGATGGTATTCACCAAAGCACTAGGAATATTCCTAGTCGGATCTAGTGGGACTGAAGTAAGGACAGGGAGAAGTCAAGAACTCACTGTAACAACAGCAATGGACGAGGTTGCTTTTTAGTCACAACATCCTTGTTCCTGTTGGTAGGAATCAGGAATTTGTTGCAAATTGTTGTCTGTCTTGCGATCGACGGAGGCCTGAGCATTTAGAGGTTGACCCGACATGATTAGTAAAAGTTGAGTTCGTCTGTTACCTAGATAGTAAACTGACCGAAGCCTCGAAAGTCCTGAATCCACCCTCTTGTCCTTGTCGATTTCCTTTCACACTTCTAGATGCGATCTGCAGTGGAGTGCGTTTAACGAGGACTCGAGTGGATAGCACCTGCGTAGCTTGGTAAACTGACATTGGCAAGCCTCTTGGACGATTTTGGCAGCCTCTTTTGTTGCTTCTGACAGGTTCTGAATAGACTGGAATTGTTGTGCTGCATAGGGAAGATGGTGAGCACAAATGAGCACAAAAACAATGGAAAAGGGCACCATTTGGATAGAGAGTGGATGATAATGGCTGGTAGATGTCTTATTTGGAGAGATAAATGCTTGGGCACGTTTGAAGTAGGCTAGTTCGCGTGAATCAAGCTCTTTGAACTGACATTAGCCAACATCCGAGAAGAGCACCCCTTATGTGCGAGTTGATTGCGCAGGACTCACCTGACATCGGGGTAGTGGCAAAACCCGTGAAAGAGATCTGTTCGAATGCGCAACTTGATATCTTCTGACCCGCATCGAGACCCAATAATTGTGGGTGCTCATGGGATGTCAACTCCGTCAACAGAGAAATGCTGAATTGATGTTGAGCACCTTTGATCATGGGCTACATTGTCAAGGACTTTTGTGGGCCATTGAGGACAAGGAAAGGGGAAGCGTACTTTAACTTGGACCTCGTATGGTGCATTCTTTGTTTGTTATCTGCAGCGTTGATGGCATCAATCTGCCCAGAAATAGGGCCCAGCACTGGATAGGGTAGTTTCCAACGCAACGAACACAGTCAATTTTCATATGGCATGAGAGGATGTGTTTGTACACTGCATAATGAAAAATAAAAAAGAAGATAGAACACAATTAAAAAAGAGAAGCGCAGGAACCAAATGATGGGAGACAAATCTGTGTTCTAGCCCAACTCTTAGGAGAAAAAAAACTACTAAAATTTTCTTGTGACCACTGTACTGAAGAGTTGTCTCAACACCATGGACACCACGGTTCTGTCAGAGGTTTGAGGAAACTCGAAGCGGGTCAAATTTCGGCATCCGTCGTTCCTGCATCGCGATTATGTTCTCTTTCATATCCTGCATTGACAAAAAAAAAGAGCCAACTTGCATTCATCGTCAGAGTATGTAGATTCCAGCTCTATGTAAACACTAAACTCTCTTCAACAGAAACATCTCTCGCGTGGGAGATCAGTCTCTGGATTCCGCTGACAGCAATCAACTTTTCCTCAATTCTTTTTGCCAACTCCAGAGCAGCTTGAACTTACTATGTACGCAAGCTTTCAAAGTAAAGACTGATTGCCCGTGAGTTTTGGCAGGTAAGCCAAAGATCCGACATCAGCCGCCAACCCAACATCCGACTCCTGAGTGGATAGATTCTTATTCTGTACCGGAAACGATAAGGGTGGGGTTGCCTTGATGCTGAAAGTACTATCCTCAGCGGCATACCTCACATCACATGCACACATGATGTCGATGCCCAACCATGGACGGCCATGATAACAGGCAAGGGTGCACTCCAGGTTTGGTAATTGCAGCTTGGAATTTTTGTGCATATGTGCATGGCAAGAGATACGCATGTACCATCCGGTTTGGTTGCCGAAACAGGCTCAGAATTGGGTATAGACGCCTTTTTGACTACACAGGCATAAGTGCTGAGAACAGAGGGAAGCGGTTGAACACACAAACTGACCCTAAGTATTTTGGGAAAACCTGAGCAGAGAACTAGAGCTCGAACATTGCAGCCATCCGTTGTCAAAAAGCCGTAGGCAATCCGATATCTTGACAATTAAGTCTATTTAGCCTTCCAGAAAGAGTGTAACTACCGAATTCCGACAGCGGAATAGATGGCCCTTGATCTCTCTCAATGATTGAAGGCCATACTAACGCTAAATGCATGAAAAAGATTGCAAGGGAGTGACCAATATTTTACTAGGGCGACTTTGGTTGCCTGTACGAAGCTGAATTAACATGCACAAATGGATAAAGACGATCTACTATTCGTCCATATCTCGCCACGTGCTCTGAGATCTCTTCTGTCCTGTATCTGATTCTCAAGTGCATAAGTTTCGGGTTAGTCTTCTCGTGGCAGCCGTGGCAGAAGCATCCATAGTCAACCTGTCGACCACCATCAAGCAGAACCGGTGCCATGAGGGTGGCCATGAATCGCTTAGGTTCCCTTTTGGTTTTGTCTGTGGAGGTCCACTACCTGGCGATCGCAGACTCGAAGCCGCCTTCGTCGCAAGATCCCCTCCCAACCAGTACGATACCGCCCGGGCAGGCTCAAGATGCTGGGTGGAATTACTAACTTGAGAATTTGTGAAAACTTCAAAGATTGTTTTGTGGAGGTGAAGAGCGTGTATACTTCGTGACTTGTGACGGGGAAGTATTCTGGGCGCCAGACGAAACAAAGGTAGCAGACGCAGCGACAGCCTATTAGATAGAGTTGATCCCCAAAGCAATCACATGTGGAATATCTGGTTGTACAGACAATCAAAGGCGTCCGCCCGGATGATGAAGTTGACAAGCTACATTGCGCAGCGGCTGAGGCTGCGGAAGCAAGTGAGGGCAGGAATGTCAAGTCGCAACAGGATCTCAATGATAATTCCTACGGGAAGCCTATCAAGCTTATTGGTGGCAAAAATGGTGAAGATGGGTGTGCAATCGTGTCGGCCACTGTCGAGGGGAATCTTTTCATCAAGGTCCTTATCGCCCAAGGTGTTGTCCGGGCGATGCAGGTACTGGAGAAATGTCGCGCGAAATCAACTGAATCAATTGTTCCTGTCATAAGAGACTTTGTCTCGATATGCAAATTTCAAGCTTACCACGTGTCATGATGTAGTCATACTTTCTGCGTTTTAAAAAAAACACGAGCTCATTCAGCGCTTGCCACGACTGGTCCGTACCAGTCTTCTAGACCAGCGGGTAGGAGGCTGAACATCTCTTATTTACTTGTACAAATCTCCCGATATAATCATAAACTATCACAGCATGATTATTCTTCGAAGATGCGCGCTCAAAATATAAGATATCTTTTAGAATAGCATCTCGCTTCAAACGAACGATGTAAAAACCCAGCGGAGGATATTAGCGTAAATGATCTTCAGTACTGCAAAGCTCACCTGGATCAAACGAGGGGAGCTTAGCTTAGTAGTCACTTTTACCCTCAAATCGGATGTCAGTAAATAGCAAACTCTATGATCTATACAAAAAGCCTATACCGGCCTAAAGCAGAGGAAATTCAGAGGACATCTCGTGCCATAGTGCAGGTACTCGCCGAGCATGGATTTAACAGCTGTTTGTTCGGGAGCACTGCAGCTGCTATATACGGTGCAGAGAATCGCAATCCACGGGTATGGCAAATCTTTGATCCTGTGTACCAATACAGATAATCCTTTCCCTTTCCCGCCCATCTTCAACTATGGCAAAATCGTGTTTAACACACTGACCCCAGGACGTTGACATCGTCGTTCTCCTACCACTCGCGTCACCGGTTGCAGAAGAGATAACGCTAGAAGAGATCAAGCAACTCATCGTTGATAACTCCTCTTCCGATTTCTATCTCGTTCCTTCGAGAAATCCAACAGCAACATACAAAATCCTTTTCTATATCCTAACACCCACTCATCCAGACCCAGAATCCCCACAACATCATGCATGCAAAATTGATTTACTCTTCCCTGGCATGATTGGTATACCAAAACGAATCCCACCAGAAAAGATACACTATGAAGACTATTTTCCCGATATACCACTCATTCCATTGGGTGTCCTGTTGTTGTTGAAAGTCAAAGCATGGCATGAACATCAACTGGATGGCAGAACACATATGAAAGAAAAAACGAAGCATGCTGAATCTGATGTCAGGGAAATTTTGGATTTGGCTGTCAATGAATATATGACCCAGATTCGGACCGTGGAAGTTTGGACTGGATGGGAATGGGTAGAGGGGATGAAGGAATATGTAAGGAAATATGTCGCAAGGTTTCCAGACTCGGCAAGGCTGTGGGAGAGAATTGGTGTGTTATTAAAGTCTGAATGGAGTCTACCACCACAAGCAAGGTAGGTGCAAGTAAGGTAAGGCGGTCCGTCTAACATGGTTTCATACTATGGTTTTATCTACATGTATCCTGAAAGACATTGTTTTACCTGAGCGGTATATTCCAGTATAGATAGAGGGCGTGAATGGATGGGTATCTTGCAGAGGCTTTTGCAGAGAAAAAAATAGGACCAGAAAACAAAACGAAGATCAAACTGAATAACCTGTCCGTCTTCCTCACCCTGTTGTCAATCAACAAATCCAGGGCTTTCGTCCGCCGAATCAAAAAGGCTGTACTGTTTGAGAAGTGTACATTCCCCGCCTTTCTCCAAATCAATGCTGTAAGAGTAGAAACATCCCTCAGATGAGATAACCATAACTTGAGGCATCGTCCTGTATTCAAGCTGCGTGAATAGGAGTCCAGTGTCAGACAAAGGGCGGATACAAACCCAGAAAGGGCAACAACTGTTCGAGCGCCGGAGGTTGGAAGCTTTAAGGATGCAAAATCTCGGGTTGGTTCCCACATTTCCGCTAGTGTATTTGGGAGATATCCTCCCACAGAATGTGACAGACTCTTGGTCATTTGAAGGGATTTCCGCCGCAGGCTCGACCTAAAATCATGAAATTATTGAAATCACAATTCAAGAGTATCTTAGTTACGTACGAAATACTACTGGATTTCTTTTTTTCCACAAATGCATCATACCCTCCATCAAGACCTTGGACGCTCTGTTGAGTGTCTATTGATTCAGGCGAGCTAGTAGGATAACTTGATGGTGACCAAGTGCCATCCTTTTCCCTGGTCCCGTCGCCTCGATTACCCAACTTAAATATATGGACTGTATCATGAGCCGAGCTGACAGCCAGAAGGGTACCAACGGAGTTGAAGTTCATGGAGTATATTTTCGCTTCTCTCGTTCCACGTCTGAACTGATAGAGCTTCTCTGCAGTCAGTATACTCCATACTCGAATCACGGTTCCTTTGTCAGAAGATGTAGCAAGAAGGGTGCCAGTGGAATCTATTGCAAGGAACGAGATGGGTGCTTTGTGTGCTTGAATGACGTTCGCAACTGTTAATGAACGGGTGGAGAAAAGAAGAACATCTCCGGGCTGATAAGGTGAACCATTCGAGGAAGCATATGATACTGTATGTGACACATTCTCGGCTGAAGAATTACTTCCAGCGGATGATCCATCATAGGTAGTAGACGATGATGCAAGAGGTGAGCTTGGGGAAGGGACGGGGGAAGGATAGGCGAGATATGAATTATAGGCGGATGGAGACAGAGCACATATTGCTTCAAAAACTTAGATGGGGCATGAGTACAAAAATGAGTGACGTACCCTCAGGATTTGGTGGTGTGTCAATAACGTGCAGTAATCTCAGGTTTGATATGTCATACATATAAATTTGCATCTCTAACACAATCACCAATGTCTTGCGGTTCAGCTTGACAGCAAGTATTGATGATGGGAACAGGAGTTCGCAGATTATGGACTGACGCTTCAATGCCGGGATTAAATCAGTATCATGTCTAATTTAGTGGACGAAATCATGTCCATGCCTTTGTGTTAACGATCTGAAGCTTGCGAGGACTGGACTGCGGTTGGTCGGCGGCACCGACAAGGGCAATGAGCGATGTACAAAACAGCATCTCAACTATGCCTCGAGCACCATCATCTGTATCGCATATTGAGGACGGATATACAAGAGATTTATGAAACTACACATACTCATCGTGTAGACCCGACCGAACGGGTCGCAGTTAGTAATGCTGTAGCCTTTCCTCGTCCCAACTGAGATACATCTGTCATACAAAATAAGGATATATTTCAGATAATTGGGGGAGAGTGCAAGTACGAAAAATCCTGATTGAAATTTGCGAAAAGCATGTTGGAGTGTGTGCGTTCAACCATCGCGGTCCAGGCAGAACATCAGAGGCTTAGTAATCAAGTGATCATTCTCAATAATGATGGTATCTCTGGTTAACAGTTGTCAGAAGTGGGGTCCAGTTTACATTTGAAATAAATCATGGCTAGAGCCTATGTGTCGAAAAAAATCACTAATTACCATTCTGCGATGGGGAGGATTTTTTTGGATACCGATCTGCTGCTGTAAGACATTTGTTGTTACCAAGTCTGAAAATCAACAGAAAATGTTGATCTCATATGTGTATACCGATCCTACAATTTTGTCTCCTTCAACCATGGCCCTGTTCGTTGTCATAGCTGCCACTAGCTGAAACTCATAAATCACCCATATGTATGCTGCATTGCTTTGAGCATGTCATATATTTCTTCAATTGTTCCTTTTGGTCATTTACCATGGCCCACTTGTTATCCCGGCAGATATCACTAGATACAGTCTAGATTATCAAATTGACTAGAAGTATGAGTGTTTCCATCCTCCGTCATCAATGGAATAGACTCTCCTCAGGCTCTCCCGGTACTTCACGAATAGCGATATCATGTCATCATATTCCTGATATTCCTGATATTCCTGATGTCATCTTCAGGTACATATTTGATTTGGATTGATTCATCTCCTGAGCTCGTGTCCGGCGCGTGAGAAGTCCAACTTAAATACAAAGATTCTAACTCCAGAACTGATCGCCTAGTTAGAGATGAAACACTGCATTGGAAATAGAACTTGAGAATCATATAGCCGTATCAACCGGACATATGCGCCGAAATTGGGAGTGTTGTTAAGTGTCTCTTCCTTGCTGACCGAATTGCTATGTTTGACCGTAGAATGATCTGCCGAGTCACTTACACTGACAGTTTCTTTTGCTGGATGTCAAGTGAATGATATTCGTCGCACAGCATGATGAAATCACAACTTCAGTATGATTTGACAGATTAACTCGAGACAAACCGTAGTCGGTTGATGAGGGTCGCCCTTTTGACTAGTACTGAACACGGGAAAATTGTTTCGTCAGTCCAGTGAAACGTTTGTTCTACACGAGACGCAGCTATTTTTGTGTAACATGACGATAAACACGCAAGATCCAATAGCTGTAGCTCTGTTCTTCTGCAATTCTCGCTGTGAAATTTGATGGAAGCACATGTCAAATACATGTATTCCACTATCGAGTCATATAACTGGAAGCGCTCAACATAGCAATACTGAGGATACACACCATCTGTTGCGTATTTAAGAGCTGAAAGTTGTGAGGTAGACAGCATTCCTTACCCAAACCACCCGAAGACATGAGTTTCTACCAGCTATTGCAAGCCATCTCTATTATTGTTGTCATCCAAGTAATACGCAGGGCCCTCCCACACAACTTCATTTCTCCGCTACTCAGAATACCGAAGGCCATATCCCAAAAGCTTGCTCCATTGCAGGGACCAGCCGGCCTTCCAATTATCGGTACGCCTGACCTATCAAATGCTCAAGGCAATTTATTGACTGACCTTTGTCTGCTGGTTAGGTTGCCTGCCACCATTCCTTGTAACGAGGAGACCCGAACTCATCCTCGACAAATGGGCAGAAAAATATGGTCCAATATATTCGTTCTGGCTTGGAAATCAACGATTCGTCATCCTCTCCGAACCCAATGTCGTGAAGGATCTGCTTGTCTCCCAGAGCGCGATATTTTCCTCCCGCAAAGACTTCCATATCAAATCCCATACTATTCTAGCCGGACGTGGGATTACAGCTACACCATACGATGCAAAATGGCAAGTGTTATCTTTGTTTCTTATTTCCCTTCCAGCTGACAGTCAAGATCACCAGGAGAGCACATCGGGCTGTTGCAAAGAAATGGCTCGACAAGAGTCCTGTAAAGCACCGGACAGACCAGCAAGTTCTTGAATGCAACAAGCTACTTAAACAACTTCCTGTCGCCACAGAGCCCATCCGTGTTATAGATCGCTACGTTGCGAACAATATTTTAAGAGTGACCTTTGGTGCAGACGAGGAAAGCCTCGGCTCTGCCAAGTATAATGAAATACTCGAGATGATTTGGGATTTTGTGTAAGTCAAACCGTGATTCACCGCATCTGAAAAGTCAGATACTGACTGAAATGCAGAGACAGTACGGGTCCCATGTCGAATGCAGTCGACTTTGTCCCATTTCTTCGATATCTACCCAGCGCAAGTACCACAAGAGCCCAGCGCCTTCACGAGAGGGTTGTTGGAATCATAGGTGGCATCTTGAGGGATATGGATGAGCAGCTTCAAGCAGGAGAATTGTTGCCAGACTGCTTGGCAAAGTCCTTGCTCGAGAACAGAGGCAAAGAGAACCATGACTGGCTAGACATCGTTATGCTCTGCGCTGCCTTCATAGTACCTGGATTCGCTTCGGTTACATCAGTTGTGAGAGCACTTGTCATGACTATTTCTCGTCACCCCGAGGCCCAAGAACGGGCACATGAGGAGCTTGATAGAATTGTGGGTAGGGACCAGCCACCGACAGTCATAGACGAAGAAGAATTGCCCTTCATCCGCGCAATCATCAAGGTAGGCTAGCGATGAGCATTGCGAACATATACCATACTCACCACGACCGATTTCAGGAAGTGGAGAGGCTCCATAACCCGCTTTGGCTGGGGACACCACATTTCAGTACGCAGGACTCTGAATATCGTGGTTATATGATTCCCAAGGACTCTGTCGTTGTTATCAATACCGTATGGACTACCCCATCGTTAAACGCATTCAAATTGATCTCCTTGCCTTTAGTATACCATGCACCATGATCCTCAAATGTATCCAGATCCCTATTCATTCATGGTCAGTCGTTGCGCTGGCAATACAAGAAATAGCCCTCACATGTTCTTTCAGCCAGAGCGATATCTTGAAGATAATGTCCCTTCTTCGGAATCCGTAAACGCACAAGATCCAAGGAAACGTGACCATTGGGCTTTTGGCGCTGGGTGTGTATACCGTATTTACATCGTCCACCGCCCATCTGACAACATTACACAGCCGGCGCATCTGTCCTGGAATACACTTTGCCGAAAGAGAGATATTTTTAGCTGTAGTCCACATGCTTTGGGCATTTAACATAGAAATTGTCCTCGGAGAAGATGTTAGAGGGACACAAGAGGGGGCTTCGAGTGATCATCTGATATCGAGGCACGGGATAAGGATGGTGCCGCGCATTGAGAATGTGGGTCATGTACTATTTGATCTCTGATAAGTTCCGCTGGCCGGTCAGAAGTATTATTATCCTCTTCTATGTTTTGTCTGTAATATCTCGACATATTTCCCTTTATAATTAATTGTAGCCTAGAGTTTTTTTACTATACAGTTTTTCCTATTATTAATAGCCTGGTATTTATTTTGAGTGTTTTTTTCTGATTACCTATCTAGATCACTTGCTTAATAAATACAAGTCCAGTTGGAATGCCATGGTAGCATGAGAAGAGAAATTGACCCAAATTTATGATGTCATTAAGTAATGCAGAGACAGGAACACTGCAAAGGATAGGATAAGGCTTTCACTGTGCCTATGGCATAGCTTTTAATCTCTACTAATTCTAAATAGATTTAGATGATGTTGAAGTCAATCTGTTATGTTCCTATCTGTCAATGGTCTGTGGGAGTATGCCACAGAATGCCAGAGTAGCATAGATAAAAGAAAATAAAATAAGAGGATAAAATAATATAACTCTAAGGTCTGAAGATAAGAAGTGTTTGAAGTGTCAAGTAGGGACTCTGAAATTGCTGGGGCTATGTAAGATTGGCTAAGATCCTGGGCTGGAATAAAGCCAACTGCCCTCTAAGTCAGCATTGACAAAGAGAACTTGATGGGAGTTCTCACTGTATTGTGCCCTACTTATATACAAGACTATCTATTTACTGATGTTTGTCCATGCACATGACTGTTGCATCAGTATTGAGT
>Ga0153986_1000481_pt1 | contig 12073 bp, 19 predicted proteins | sample TSGA070MetaG_FD_104724 | JGI IMG/M metagenome (GOLD analysis project Ga0153986, IMG submission 104724) | Attine ant fungus gardens microbial communities from Georgia, USA - TSGA070 MetaG | ecosystem: Host-associated > Fungi > Mycelium > Unclassified | place: USA: Georgia, Alexander Wildlife... | reverse complement strand
CAATCCTTCTGCTGACATTTTTTCTGTTGTAGGGATAAAGTGTGCCATTTTAGTGAGCTGGTCATATACTACTAAGATAGAGTCATAGCCCCTTGATAATGGTAGCTTTACAATAAAGTCTGCCGTTATGTGCGCCCAGGGTTTGTCTGGTGCTTTGTTTGGCATTAGCTTCTCTGCTGGCAGCTCTGCCCTGTTCTTGTTCCTTTGACATAGGTCACACTCTTTCACATACTGCTTCACTTCCATTGTCACCCTGGGCTACCAGAAGTTTCTGGTAACCAACTCTACTGTCTTCTACTGCCCCCCATGTCCTTCTACTGGTGTATTATGATGCAACCGGACTACTTCTGCTCTCAGCTCCTCATCCTTTAGCATATATACTTTCCCATCCTTCAGCATCAATCCGTCCTTCTCTCTCCATTCTTTGTTCCGTAACACTTTCACATTTGCCTTCATTTCTTCCACTACTTTCACTATTTTGTCATCTACTGCCTTCAACTTCCTTATTCTATCTAGGATATCAACTCTCTCTATTACTACCTCTTCAACTTCCCTTGTCTCCAACTATTCCCTTTTCACCAATGTCCTATCCTTGTTCTTCTTTCCTACTCCCTCCTGCCAGTCTGGCCACCTACTCAGCCCATCAGCTTTTTCCATTTTAGTACCAGGTACATGTACTAATTTAAAATTGAAGCAAGATAAGAATAGTGCCCATTGTGCCTAACATCTATTTAACTTTTGACTAGACATAAAGTACTCCAGGTTCTTATGATCTGTCCACACTTTGAATTTGATCTGTGCACCTTCTCAGAAATGCCTCCATGCTTCCAGGCACCTGATTACTACCAACATTCCTTTATCATGAATTTTGTAGTTCTTTTTGGTGTCACTCAATGACTTGGAAATATAGGCCACCTGTAAGGATCTTAGAGGGTTGGCCAGTATGAAGCCGCTGCCCTAACTCCAAGGTCGATGGTCAAGAGAACTCAATAGAGTTCCTGCTTAATTCATGCCCAGACTTTATACTACTTTACATGGTCTGTGCATAGTACTGACTAAGCGGGTACTCTATGACTCGTCTACTGATCCTATCTTATCACTCCATCACTGATTTGGCAAAGCATGGAGATCGTGAGCCTACAAGTCCATATAAGGGTCAGTTGGCCCTTCTACATCTAAAACAAAGTCCAGTCCATCATCTTCTATTTCTACAATCTTTGGAGTGTCTTCTTCCTCCGAATACATATTGTACAACTCCTCGATGGGGTTTAGTCGGTTCATGACACCACCGGCCTCCACTTTTCATCTTCACATTTCATGGACAGTACCTCTCCTGTAGCATAGTCTGACACATCTGCCTCCACCCTCATTTCCTTATCTAAGTCAGGGGCGGCCAATACCAGCTCTGACATAGAGATTTCCTTTAACCTCCTAAATGCCTCCTCCTGCTCTGCTCCCCAGTTCCATTTCTCCTGCTTGCACACTAACCTGTGCATTGGCCTTACAATTTCTGCAAAGTCTTTTACAAACCTTCTATAATAGTTCGCCAGTCCCAGAAACTTCTGGACATCCTTTATGTACTTTGGGGTTGGCCATTCCAGCATCCCTTTCACTTTCTCCTTCTCTGTTTTTATTCCATTAGGTTCTATCACTACCCCAAGGAATCCTATCTCTCTCACTTTCCACTTGCACTTTTCCAGCTTGACGTACAAGTTGTGCTCTTCTAACCTCCTAAGTATCTCTTCTACCAACTCATCATGTCCATCCTCCATCTCCGTTCCTACCAACACGTCATCTATGAAGGTGGTGACATCTCCTTTATTGATCAGGTCTCTGAATATATTGTTCATCATTGTCTGGAAGGTAGCTGGTGAGTTCGTCAAACCAAAAAACATGACTACTGGTTTGAAGGATCCCATATGCATTGTAAACGCCATCATCCATTTGTCACCCTCCTTTATCCTGATGTTGTTGTAACCCTACCTCAGGTCCATTTTTGTAAACACCCTCTTAGTACCCATATTATCTACTAGGTCACTAATTAACGGTAGAGGGTAGCTATTCTTGATAGTAAGTTTATTTACATATTGATAGTTCTGCACCATCCTCCTTTTGCCATCCTTTTTTAGTACAAACATTACGGGCAAAGTCTGAGGTGACTTGCTTGGTTGGATATAGTCTTTCTTGAGTTGGCTGTCTACAAACGCCTGGACTTCCTCCCTTTCAATTCTTGACAATGGGTAAATCCTGCCTTTCTTTGGGACAAACTCTTCTTGTAGGTCTATGGCATGGTCCCAAAGCTTGCGTACTGGCATCCATTCCAACTCCTGCTTCCCAAATACTTTCAGCCATCTATGGAACCTTTTAGAGACCATATCTTCCACCTTCTGTCTATCTTCTATTGCTTCCTCTTCCCTTTCTCTGTCCTCCATCATCCATCTCAGGTCCTTTCCATCTTCCACCTTGGCCTCTCTCTGTTTCACTGTTATCTGCTTGCTGTACCACAGTGGGCATCTTGACATCTTAACTTCTCCCATCTCCCAGTTTATCTCTGGGTTATGAGCAGCTAGCCAGGGCATGCCCAAGATCATCTTTGTCCTTCCCAGATTACACACATCCATCCTTAATCTTTTGTGGTGTCCTCTATAGAAGACATTGCATTCCAGCTCATGGGTAATGTTCCCTCCACTATTGCTGGTTCTGTCAAGCTCTAGTTTTGGGGAAGCTGGGGAGGGGCTTGGTGGCAACTCTGGGTTGTGCCTACCACTGTACTGGCCCCAAGGAAGATAAAGGCAATAGGGGTCTTGTTGTTGGTGAGGTATCTAGGACAATAGTATAGCTTATGGGAGAACGAAGTTAAGTACTCTAGTAGGAACTCATGGAATAAATATTATTTCCCTGCTGACTCAGCAGTGGTTTGCTGAGCCCTTCCAGTTAGGGGCAATGTGACTGTGAGTCACGGCTACCATGACAGTACCCCCCCATTATGACCACACCCTTGTGGTCTAAAAAAAAATCCTGTTCTTCCCGTTCTTCAACAAATTGTGCATGCATTTCCATCAATGTGGGGAGGCTAATTACAGGGCGTTTGGTGTGGTAAGTTGTCAGGGCCCGGTTTGTTGGGGTTTTGTGTGTGAAACTCCATAACCAGTCCTTGCGCGTTCTCCAGTTCATTGGCACCTAACCAAGAAAACTCATCAGGTGTGCCTTCGTACCCAGCCCACTGTATATAGTATAGTAATGGTATCTTCTGCCAGTGATCTAATTTTGAGTCCAGGATTCGAGCGATCTCATATTCCGCATTTCTGTCAATGGTGATCAGGGGGAGTGGTGGATTGGTACAGTTCGGAATGGTATTAGGTAACGACAGTTCAAGTTGGGATACATGAAACAATGGGTGGATTGAGCATAGGTGGTCAGGCAGTCGTATTAGGTAAAAAAGTGAGCTGGGTTTCCCAATCACTTCAAAGGGACCTAAATATTTCTCAGACAGCTTCTTCAATGGCCGAAGGGTCTTGATAAACTTGGCTAGAATGAATACCAAGTTGCCAATTTGTATATTGGGGGCTGGGGTACGGTGGGCATCTGCTGGTTTCTGGTAGCGTTCTTGTACCACCTTAATGGAGAGTTTCAACTCAGTGTGGATGCTCTCTAGGTCTGCTATGAAGGAAGAGGCCAATAGTGATGGCAGCTCCCTGTTCTTTTGCACTTGAAGTCTGGGGTGGTAGCCCTTATTTGCATAGAATAGGGATATGCCAGTCATAGCCGAAGGTGTGTTGTTGTAGATGAATTCTGCGAGGGGTAATAGTCAGGCCCAATCCACCTGCTGATAATTGCAATAGATCCTAAGGTATTGCTCAAGGGTCTTATTTGTTTGTTTGGTTTGGCCATCGGCCTCTGGGTGGTAACCAGAGGTGAAGTGCAATCTCATGTCTAATGCTATAGCCAGGGACTTGAAGAACTTTGATACAAACTCCAAACCACAGTCAGACGTGATGTGTGCAGGTATGCCATGTTTTGCAAAGACATTCTTGATGAATAACTCCGCAAGTCCTTTGGCATCAATTGTCCAGACAGTTGGGGTGAAAATTGCTTGTTTGGTGAGTCTATCTATTACTACTGGAATGTCTGTATAGCCCTCTGAGGATGGCAGCTGCTCAATGAAATCCATTGAGATAGATTCCCATGGTTGGGGGGGAATAGGGAGTTGTTTTAGCAGGCCATATGGCTTGTGGAGCTTTGGTTTGTTCCTCATGCAGGCATTGCACGTTCTCACATAGTTAGCAACATAATCATGGAGTTTTGGCCAGTTGTAGTCTTGGCAGACTAGGTGTAGAGTCTTGTCTTGTCCTAGGTGGCCCAACAGTACATGGTCGTGTTTGGACTTTAATACTCTCAGTCTCAGGTTGCCACTACCGGGTACAAAAATCCTGCCTTCAAAGTGTAGGGTTCCTTCCTGGTGTCAGGACTGGGCTAGGGATGATGGGGAATTGGGCTTGGCTCAATTATTAATTGTGCTGCCCCTTGTACTTTGCCCACAAGGACTTGGAAAAGATAATTTGAATTTATGAGAGAAGTGAAAACAAGTAGAGTAGCCTGGTTGAGAACGAACTAAGGGACTTAGACTAATAGTTGCCTAATAAATAGTAAGGAAGATTCTGGGAGCACTTCCCAGGGTTATTGAGGCTTTGCTGACTAATCTGTAAGTGGAGAAGTTGCCTCGAGTGTGCATCTCAGGTTTCCCTGCTGATGTGAGTCAATAAAGGGGGGTAGGTTATGGTTTAAGGGTGTGGGGGATCGGTGGTATATCTAGTGTTGTATAAGAAGTCGAGGGGATTGCGCGACGCGTCAGTGGCTTGTGTAGGGTGTCATGGGGATGTGACACCTGGTCTAGCAACCATAGGGAGTTGGTTCCTTTATGGCGGGGATTTTGGAACTCCTTGAGGGTTGGGCCAGTCATCACCGCTGCCTTGATCTCGGTCAAGAGGGAGTCCTGATCTAGTAAGTTTGCTGCCTTGGATGTTGATGACAATGGGTGAGTGGTGTCTGTTCTGTTGGCCAGCTGGTTGGGGTTGAATACAGGCCTGAGGTTCTGGGGGTTAGCAGTTGCAAAGTCCGCCGTGTTGCCCTTACGATAGATGTCCTATCGGCGAGTTAAGGCATTGGGTTTGGTACCCAATCTCCCAGGCCAAAATTTTATTGTGATGTTGAATTGGAACAAGAACTCAGACCAGCGGGCTTAACAACAGGATAGTGTTTTAGATTCGCAGAACCATTCCAAGTTTTTGTGGTCAGTGAACACTACCACTGGGGAGGGAGTCCCTTCTAGGTAATGTCTCCACTTCTTGAAGGCATCGAAAATGGTTAATAACTCTTTGTTGTGGACATCGTAGTTCAATTCAGCAGGACTGAGCGTCCGCAAGTGGAACACTATGGGGTGGATATCCTCTTGGGTCTGCATAGAAATTATGGCTGCTATCACATAGTCTGAGGCATCCGTCTCGACAATTAGTGGTAATTCTGGGTCCCAATGGATAAGTACTGGGGCACTTATAAACGTCCGTTTCAGTGTGTCGAATGCTTGCTGGCAGCTCTTGGACCAGTTCCACATGGCATTTTTTCAGGTCAGGGTGGTGAGTGGAGTTATCACATCTGCGTAATTGTGGATAAATTGTCTGTAAAAGTTTGCGAATCCGAGGAAGTGTCATGAATTGCCGCTCAGGTATTTGACTAGCCACAATGGCCAAGTCACTATTTATTTTCTTTTTCATTTTCTTTTCATTTATTTTATAAAAGAGTCGCAGCCTAACGACAAGATGACTCAATACTGATGCAACGGTCATGTGCATAGACAAATGTCAGTAAATAGATAGTCTTGTATTTAAGTAGGGCACAATGCAGCAAGAACTCCCATCGAGTTCTCTTTGTCAATCGCTGACAACAGAGACAGTTGGCTTAATTCCGGTCACTGGAATTAGCTGATACAACAGGAAGGCTTGAATGTCCTTCATCTGGCGGGGGGTTGGCCAGTCTTGGATAACCTTGACTTTATTTTTGTCCATCTGGATGCCTTCAGGGTTAAGTACAAATCCTAGGAACTCTATTGTCATAAACTGCTCCTTTCACCAAGTATTTTATTATTATTCTTTTTCTTTTCTTTTTCTTTTACTTTCTGTTCTATTTATAGCGTGGGAAAGTCTGTCACGCTATGTGATGTAAGGCATGATAGTGTTACATCAAATGTCATGGTCATGGTCACACATCACATCACAAGACATGTCACACATAGTTTGGTTGGAAGTGTGGAATAAATGGTACATAGACCAAGTAGATTATGTATAAGTAGACAGACTAATAAAGCGAGGACTCTAATAAGCTCTCTTTGTCAATTGCTGATAAAGGGACAGTTGGCTTAATTCCGGTCACCAGAGTTAGCCGCATGACATCTATCTCCCTCTGGTGGAATGAGCATTTTCAAGGCAAGGCAAAGAGTTTGTGTTTTCTTAGCCTGGACAACACCTCCTTCACGTGTCGCTTATGGTCCTCTAGGTTGTTGGAGTAGATCAATATGTTGTCGAGGTACACAATTACACATATATCCAGTAAGTCGGAGAATGTTTCGTTCATGAATCTTTGGAAGGCTGATAGTGTGTTTGATAGCCCGAAGGGCATGACTAGCCACTCAAAAGACCCATAGCGGGTTCAAAAGGACGTCTTCCATTCATCACCCTTGGCAATGCGCACCAGGTGGTAGGCACTCCTCAGGTCAATCTTTGTATAAAAACGTGCTCTCTTAGGAGCATTCAAGAGGTCGGATATTAGCAAGATAGGGTAACGGTCTTTCCTGGTGATTCTGTTAAGGCCTCGATAGTCCACACACAACCTCAGTGAGCCGTCTTTCTTCTTTACAAATAGGACTGGGGCCCCACAAGGGGACTAGGAGGGTCAGATGATTCCTGATTTTGTGTTTTCATCCAGGAAGTCTCAAAGGGTATGCAGTTCTAGAGCTGATAACAAATACATTGGTCAGAGTGGGGGTATTGTATTGCCTTCAATGTTAGTCGTAAGGGCGGTGTTCTGGGAGGGTCTTAGATTGTTTTTTGTCAAAGACGTCAGCAAATTGTAAGTAATCTTTGGGTATATCCTCTAAGTCATTAGTCTAATCCTCCAGCTGGGTTGCTTGCCCTTTGGGCCTGGTTGTTGGGGGCGACAGGGTAAGTTGGTAAGCTGTGGCACCTTGGGCCCGACAAGCGTGATGGAAGGCTATGGCATTGATCAAGGAGATTGGGGGTCCATTGTTCTGGGGCTGTTGTCTCGATTTGGGTAGGTCCTGGTTTGTGGGTTCTTCTGGCGATCTTGGAGTTGGAGCTAGTGGTAAGCGGTTGGGTGGTTCTGGGGCGTAGTCTTGATTACTGATGGTAACGGTCTTCTGTTTCCAGTCAATTCAGGGGTTGAGGGATTGTAGCCAATTGAAACCTAGTACTACTGGACTTGTTCCATCTAGTTTTGTCACGAAGAACTCAATGAAACCCATGTAGCCACAAGATAGTACAATTGGTAACGTTGTAATCTGAGATACAAAGTGGTTAACAGTACTGTCTATCAGCATTAGGGGTAGGGGGGCAATTTCTTGGACTGGTAATTTATAAGAAGAAACAAAACCCAAGTCTATGAAGCAATCGGAGGACCCAGAATCGACCAGAGCTTGGAAGGGGCGAGGCACAAGTTTGAAATGGAGGGGAATGTGGAGTGCCTTTGGACTGGCAAGTGCCACCGTGCTTAGGCATAGGGTCATCTCCTGGGGGTTGTTTAGGCAGTCAGTTCCCCAGGAGGATACACGACCACTGACTCATTTTTTTGAGGGTCTGATACCCTTAGATCTGTGTTGATGAGGGCTGCATAGCCCTCAGTTGTTCCCGGATTCCTCTGTGATTGTTTTGGGCATGCTCTTACCAAGTGTCCTGACTGACCACAACGTAAGCACAGGCCCAGGGACATATGACGTTGTCTCTCTATTAGTGTCAGTCAACCGTCTGGCCCTAGGATACCTGCAGGGAACGGCAAGGGGGGGGTCATGAGTGAGGCTCAGGGGCGGTCCCTGGATGGTTGCTCTATGGAATTTGCTCCCTTGTCTGAGGGGGTCAGCCAGTTATGGTTGGGTTTGGGATTCTTTTGTGGGTACATCTGTGCAGGTCGGGTGGAATGTTACTTATTTTTGTTGTATTGGATCCTCTTCCAGTAGTCATTGTCAATTTTCATCACCACCCTTTTGAGACCTTCAAAGGACAACAAGTCCTCATGGGTGAAGCATAGTTCATTGTGGATACGAGGGGGAATGGCATCTTTTACTATTTTGCGAAGTGAGCAATCGTCCCATCTTATTCTGTTCTGGTATTTGGCAAACTAGATGAAGTAATTGGTGGCCTTGCCATCATGGGAAAAAGGTATGGCAACAATAGCATCTTCGTTGTCATCTTCTGGGGAGTAAGACCCAAATATGTTTGACAGTTTTTGCACAAAGGCTAACTGGTTTTCGAGAAAGTCGAAATCCTGGAGTGGGTCTGGCTTGTTAATGTATGGTTCAAAATAATCCAGTGCAATGCCCCTTAAATAGGAGATAGCAAAGAAGATTCTGTTGGTGTCTTCCCTAAAGTCTTCTTCACAAGCACAAAAATAAATTTGACATTGAAATATGAAGGCATGAAGTTCATCCAGGCTTCCCCCATTGAAAAGGTCAGGTTCTTTGATTCCTCTGTATCTTTTGGAGGAGCATTGGCTGGAGTGACGTGCCAGGGTGAGTAACACATTCTGGAGGTCCAGGTTGGATACTTTGGGGGAAGGAGTCAGTTCAGTTGGGATTTCTGGTTGTAAGGTGGTGTCTGCTAATGCCTCTTCAGATACTGTCTCTGTCACATTCTCTAGGATATCCTGAGGGGTTGACTGGTGGTTGCGAGCCTGGAAAGCTGTAAGGGGACATTCCACTAGTGTTATTGTGGATTCTCAGGTGGGGGTGGGGCGGAGGCCATCGCAATGTATGCGACGTTCAGTACGGGGTTCTGCAGGGGGTTGGGACATGATTGAGACTAGGGGTGGAGAAGTAGTACAGAGGTATGAAACTTTGTTCTACTGTCAAGCTCTAGTTTTGGGGAAGCTGGGGAGGGGCTTGGCGGCAACTCTGGGTTGTGCCTACCACTGTACTGGCCCCAAGGAAGATAAAGGCAATAGGGGTCTTGTTGTGGATGAGGTATCTAGGACAATAGTATAGCTTATGGGAGAATGAAGTTAAGTACTCTAGTAGGAACTTGTGGAATAAATATTATTCCCCTGCTGACTCAGCGGTGGTTTGCTGAGCCCTTCCAGTTAGGGGCGATGTGACTGTGAGTCATGGCTACCATAACAGGTTCCATCTACATTCTTGACCTCTACTGGTCATTTCAATTTTTCTAATCTAAAGCTGTGCTCCTCCATGAACTTCTTATCTACAAACATTCCTGTTGTACCACTATCCAGCAGCGCCTTCACTATTACCCCTTCATGGTTGTCCAATTTTTCTATTCCAACTTCCAACCATACCTCTCTTAGAGGTTTTAATGTTCTTCTCACATCTCTCTCCTCTGTTGCTACCTTTGTTTTCAACTTTTCCAGCTCCTTTTCCATACTTGTGATTTCCTCCTCCCTTTCTACACACAGGTTACATGCCCAGCCCTGAACACTTGGACTCCATTCTTTCATTGGCAAGGAGTCGTCCTTCCTACAAGCTCGGCATTGCCTCATCATCCTCTTCCTCCTGCTCATATCCTACATCTCCTTCTCCCATTTCTCCTCATATTCTGGACATCTATTGTTTTGCAGGTTGTCCTTGTCAAAATACCTCCAAGTGGGTCCTCCCCATGGTCATGTGCCAGACACCCCACAATCTACACACCTCACAACTGTTATTACCTGCTCCTGCTCTACCCATCCACTTGTTATGATTCGCCTTGGACAGGCCTTCTGACATCAGGGGACGCCGGCTGTCATCAACTGACAGCTGTGGGAGTTAGTAGTGACACCTCTGGGAAGGTGTAAAGGTTGACAGGTGACATGGGAATGTCTGTGTGATGGACACACATGGACCTACGATAGATGGACACACAGTAGACAAGATGTGGGAGTTAGATCATAGATACTCTCATAGATACATGTGATCGCCTAGCTAGCTCATTTGTATGAGTAGTAGAGCAATACTAGGAGGACTCTTGTCAAGTTCTCGTTAATCATCCCAATCTATGAGTGGCGCTCCCTTCCCTCAATCTCTCCCTAAGTCCCTTCTGACTGGCACCGCCGCTGCTTGTGGTTGGTCGCTAACACCACTCTCACACCTTTCTACTAGCACTCCTCTCCTTATCGCTCTCTCCTCTCCTTTGTGCTATCCTTGCTTCAACCCCCAACCTTCTCCCCACAACCTCACCAAGGGACACCTTTTCTCCTGGTGGTTATTTCCTCCGTATTCACCACACTTCCTCTTCTCTATCCTCCTCACATGCTGCGCTTCTGCCTTCCTTGGCTGTGCCGCTCTGTTTGGACAGCCCTATAGGACATGTTCTGCCTCTTCACACCCCCAGCATCTTGTTGGCTGCACTTTTCCCTCATAGGGGCATGCCACATCTCCTCTCTCTATCCTCCTGCACACTTTACTTAGCAAGGGTATAAATTCATTGCCCCTGCTCTCACCCCCCAACTTCCTTCTTCTTTCCACCAAGATCTCCTTCTGCCTATAGTGGCAGGCCAAGTGGCCGAACCACCCATATTTGTGACACCTGTGGTTGCCTCTTCTCCCCTTCATCATTTCAATGTATGCCCAGGTACAGGGCGTTGTAGTAGTTGTTGAATTCATAATAAAAATTTTTGGTCAAGACGACCAATGATGTGATTGCACTAGGTTTTATGACTACCAGGGTGCACAATCTTTACCCAGCTAGCCACCTACTAACTATTGTCTTACTTGTGTCTATCTTATAACTACTAAGGGTAAAACAGCTACTATCCCTAAGAAGGGAATCCCTAAGCTAGACAGCGCTTTAAGAGTAGACCATTGTTCCCTTGTGTGGACTGGAAACAATATTCCAACAGCACCAAGCAGATAGTAAAAGAAACTATATAACTGTCTCAACCAAGCAGGTCCAATCTAGGGGAGTACTAGAGAAGGTCTCCCTGTCCACCATGTAGTTCTAAACTACTACACAAGCCCCCTTATATAGCTAGGGTCTGCTGTTTGGTATGGAGGTGACAGTAAGAGGTTATGACAACCACTGTTGAGTTGTTGAGTGAGTTATGAGATAAAGTTGTAGTGAGGGCTTGAGGTGAGTGGTCACTGGAGTAGTATTGAGTTCTAATATAAGAAGTCCCAAGGGTTGGCCAGTATGAAGCTGCTGCCCTAACTTAGGAGGTGGTGGTCAAGAGAACTCAATAGAGTTCCCACTTGATTCATGCCCAGGCTTTATACTACTTTACATGGTCTGTGCGCAATGCTGACTAAGCGGGTACTCTATGACCTGTCTACTAATCCCTTATCTTATCTCCTCATCCCTAATTGCCAAAGTATGGAGAGCCTAGGCCTACAAGTCCATGTAAGGGTTGGCTGGCCCTTCTATATCTAAGACAAAGTCCAAGTCATTGTCCCCTACTTCTACTATCCTTGGAGTGTCTTCTTTCTCCAAGTACATATTGTACAACTCCTCGATGGGGTCTAGTTGGTTCATGACATGTACGTCTTTACCAAATAGTAAGGATGAAATGAACACTTGCACCAATTTCCTCTCAGAACTGAGAAAAAGGATTCTTTCTTTCTCTTTGTCATGTGCAAGTACAATGGGCATTTGTAATATTATACAGAGAGGAATGGCTTTTGTTTTTTTTACATTTTCTGACAACTTGGTACTTTTACTTGGGGGTAGTAGATTATGGACTGTGTGTGATATCCAAGACAAGTAAGCAATACACATGCCAACAGGTTGTAGCCTTAGAGCTGAGACTTGAAGATAAGGAGAGAAAATGCATACTAGATAAAGCACAAGGAACTACACTGTAGCTT
>Ga0153986_1000480_pt1 | contig 12114 bp, 12 predicted proteins | sample TSGA070MetaG_FD_104724 | JGI IMG/M metagenome (GOLD analysis project Ga0153986, IMG submission 104724) | Attine ant fungus gardens microbial communities from Georgia, USA - TSGA070 MetaG | ecosystem: Host-associated > Fungi > Mycelium > Unclassified | place: USA: Georgia, Alexander Wildlife... | reverse complement strand
TTTCAGTGATGACCCAATCTCGTTGCACCCAAGGAGCTACAACGACATCAACGATACTGAACTGTTCTCCAAAGAAATATGGTCCTTTCACTTGCTCCACCAGCTTCCTTTGGGCGTCGTAAAGTGCTTCTCGACTATCATCCTGCTGTTTCTTGTCTTGGAACTGAGTGAGACGCTGGACAGCAGGCAACATCTTCTTGTTAACATGATCAATCCAAATCCTTGCCACAGCCCGGTCCACTGGATCGGAAGGAAGAAGACTCGGCAAATGCGATGGATACGCATCATCCAGGAATTCAAGCAAAACCAACGACTCGTAGAGAGCTTTCCCTTTGTACTCAATTGCAGGAACCAATCCCTTCGGGTTGAGCTCTAACGTTGATACATGACAACGAGAGATTGTGAGCAATACTCTCACTATACAGAAAAGTATGCACACCAAGAAAATGTTTCTCTTTCTTGTATGGATTGACCTCTTTGTATTGATAAGGGACTCCCTTCTCCTCTAGAGCAATCCAAACTCGCTGAACATATGGACAAAACTAAAGGCAGACATCATCTGTTAGCTCTACGCAAACGAACGGTGATCGAAAGAGTGCTCCCACCCAACCAGCCCAGAACACCAGATCCTGTGGCTCTTGATGTAGCTTTACCACTTCAGCTGCAGCGCCGGTTGCATACGGGTAGATTTGTGCATCTGGACTTGCCATAGTACCTTGTGTGAGACCAAATGAAGGATGTTTGCCTGTTTTTAATGCTCCGTGTGTATGAACCAGAACCAGTGAGAGATTGCGTCAGATCCTTTGTAAGAAAGATCAGTAAGCAAATACCGAAATAGAAACGAACTCGGGACCATAAGCAAAATGTCATCACCATGTGAGTGCATATTTGCAGGTAGAATTTACAATATTTACAATATTTACAATGACGGTTGACATGCCATGTTTATGGCCAAGGGCCAGCATGTAATCAAGCCCACTTGCAACAATGGTCATACAATGTTCATCTGAAAAGGTATCATTATTGTAGTCAAAGGATCTACATATAGACTCCGGGACGAACAAGAACAGTCATCTGTCCAAGTTCCTCCTCCTGATTCCCGGTCTTTGATGATCCAGTCAAAATTTCTAATTTTCTACTGCAACGAACATCAACAACATCCACAATCTCTCCCTCATCTTGTCCCTCTGCAGAACTCTGAAATTGGACGGAAGCGGTCACCCGGCGCTTATAGACTCTGATTCTGGGCAATCGTATATGACCACATTCCATTGGAATCAACCGCCAAATCACCCTCTCCTCGGCTCCTGGAAGCAAAATCGGCAGACGTCCACTCCTTAGTCCAGAAACGACGAATGTATCAATGTTGTCCGTGTCCAGTTGGCAAACAATGCTTGCTGATGACGTTGGATGATAGTTGCGAACCAAGAGTGTGAGATCTAGCGGGACATGCAATGTTGCAGCCGCTGGAACGTCCAATAAAGCGACGATATTTTTCTGCGGCAGTCTCAATGGGGGTAGTGCAATTCGGGTCGATGAGAGTTCTCCCTGTTTTCCGCTATCACACGATCTGTTGAAGTTGGTAGGAAATTTGATTTTGCAGCTCAATCTAATGACCAACCTTCGCCATGAGATCGTGTAGTAGCCTGGTATTGACGGTGGCTTCCCTTGGGTGCTTTCATCAGAAGGCACAATGAAACGACTTGAGACGTTGAATTCGGCCCCAAGCGAAAATGCTGGATTAAACGCGTCCATTTCAGGTCATTAATACTCCGGGGAAAAAAGCTTACATCCGGGGAAAATGTCCCCATCTTCTGAGTTTAACGACGTATCGATACATCTTGCATCAGCACCCTGTCTCTCCCCCATGTCATGATTGTAACATCAAAATCAGATTGACCCACCTCGTTATCGAATTTGACGCGTTCAATATATATCGACCAGGGGCCTACGATGCTGATATCTGTAACAATCGTCGCTTCTATTCCTCTCTCATAGTCCTCCTTATCTTCCTCATAGCTTCTGAGGTCAGTGAGTATAGTCCATTCCTTCTTGTTATGCTGATAAGTGACGTCTTGTGTCAAGTGAAACGCGTCTATCGTAGGAACAGACACTGTCAGTAAATTCTCCGTTACGTCGCTTTCGCTGTCATCTTGATCTGACGATAAAGACCCGGGAATTCTGGTTTGCACAGAGATGTCAAGGACCCTGTCACCTGCAGTACCATGGCTGAGAAGATGCAGCGTCTTTACTACTACAGCACCGGGCTTGATAATCCCACAGTAAACACCTTTGATGAGGCTCAAAGATTGCTCGTCACCGATGACAATCGTATTGTCTGAACAATGCTGAGGATTGAATTACGAAAATCAATCAACTGGACAGCTCACTGGCATTATCCACATCGGTCGGTTGTAACAGTACGTCAAAAATCACCTCAAGGTCCTTATCATCGGTATTCGTTACTTCGATGGCAATTGGATAACTCTCGTCGAGGAAGGCTGGTGCTTGATGTTGGATAGAAATAGATATTACATGCGGACGATTCTTCACTCTGCACACCTCCAAATTAGACGACTAATGCAAGCTCAGGATCGGAAACATACATTGTTGACCAATACTTCTCTCGCGTGATATTCATAAAGCGAGGTGGGTTTACCGCTGACAACCACTTTCCAGTAGTAGGTTCGCCTTTTCTACTAGCACACGGGTCCAAAGGAATTTCTATTTTCCAAGCATTCATTGCCATCGTTAACACGAGTCTTGAAAGCTAGATAAGGATGTCAGTCCTACTCGATCGGGTTCGGGTGGTTTAAAAGCACCTTGAGCTCTGTTGGTTTATCTGAGATAATCCGTCCAGAAATAATCAGGACATCTCCTAGATTCCATTGGAGTACTACGCCGATTTCTACTGGATCTCGAGAAGACATCGATATTTCACCGGCATCATGCCATTGAACAGCACTCGTGTCTTTCTTTTTGTCTGTGGAGTGCCGGACGATAAAAGGCGGTCCATCTTCTAAATATATGGTTGCAAAAATAAATGGAATAGAGGACACAGAGATTGAATTTGGCGCAGTCAATGAGACCTGGAATGCGGCAACATCACCTACTTTGACACTTGAAGACCAGAAAACCACATTTGTATCGACTTCAAGTAGGCCATTGAACAGAATTAGATTATATGTATATGAAACTTGATCCACTCACATAATGGTTTGGCCTCCGCTAACTCCAAAGTGAAAGGCTCATTCGGTGATCTTGGAAGAGTGCTCTGAAGTTTGGTGAGCTTAAAAATCACAAATTCAGATCCTGGATACCTGCAACATGACAATTAAATCCTCCTGTAGATTTTCAAAGGCTTCCTGCTCTACAACATCTGACAGGAGGTGAAAAGATGGAAAGAAAAACAGGTAAATGCACAAACCTTGACCCATCATCTCAAACAACAGCCGTATACTAAGCTCGACATCACCCAGCTGCTTTGCGCAGGAAAACCATGTCGTCAAGAGCGGTCTCAACATAGAATCCCAATGTTCTTTGCGATATATCTTGGCTATTCTTTCAAGGAACCTGAAAGATGTGTCACACATGTATTCACTTGATAAGCGATATAAACAAACCGAATGGCCATTTCATATTGTCCAGAATCACAGTGAGTCTGAGCAATACGATAAGCGATCCAAGAAATGAGACGCCCTTGTCCATGACCAGAGGTATCTCCAGGATTGTATCTCTTGAATAGTTCATATGCCTTGATATAAAGCTGATTTTAATAGCGATTAAGGAATTAATTCGTGCACCCAAACTATACATGAATCACCTCAAGAATGATGGTATCATGAGTGACCTTCTTCTCATTAGTGAATCCAGGGGATAACGAGATCGGGTGTCCACTTTCCTATGGGTATAGATAAGGCATCGGTGAAAATGGTAATCCGTCATCAAGCACCTCTGCTTCCAAGGCAATCCGGAACTTTGACCGCCGCATCTCCGTACATCTGGCGGCAGCATAATAATAGAACCCAGGATGTTGCAGTGAATGACTTGGATTGGATCCCAGTGTCCTTGGATCGATGTCGATACCTGCTATACGTTGAGAAGTAGGCGTTAGGGTGGTTGTACTGGGCACAACTACTTGAGAGTTGTGGACAGGGATTACTAGAGTTGTTCGCGTTCCTTGCTCCAAAAGTTCTGCGAACAAACGATTTCTTTGAATATAAGTGCCTAGCTCAGAAAATGCAAATCGGAGCGCTTACTGTCGAGCGACCCAACTCCAGAACTCAAATGTCTCTTCACCTATACCCCACCCCCGGGAAAAGTCTCCAAACTTCCGAATATGCGTAACATGGTGTGATAATGCAAGGGAGTGCTCATTATTATAAAGATAAAGTTTTGTGATCTGCTGTGGATGTGAGGTATGTAGATGATGAACCATGACTAACTCGAACCTTGATATTGATAGCGTCTGCAAGCACCTTCGCCTCGGCCCATCGTTTGGTTCGCGGAGGCAGAATTGCGGGAGAGCCAAACATAATGACCAACATGTCATATGCGTCTTGATAATGTCTAGATCTCATCAGCAAGTATCATCCACTCAAAGGAACGAATCCCACTTGAGCGCTACCTCGTCCTCTCCTCGAAATTCTGCAAAACATGCCATTTTGTATTCATAACGCACGGTCCATCCTTCGGGACGAAGTGGCCTAACAACATTCCCGACAGAAGGGCTGGGATATGAAGATATTGCCGTAGAATGTCTGTTTCGTTTCCGCCTTATTCGCTTGGAGTGCGCAGTGTAGTACTCGACAGCTGGGTCGTACAAAGCTTCAGACAGACTGCATGAGAATATCATGAAAAACGGGAATCGTGGTTTATTTGGGTAAGCCTACCTTTTGACGAACTCCCCCAGTTCAGCATGACTCACCGGGCTCAGTACGAAGAGTGCTGCCCGTGAGTCCAGCCCGCTGTGTCGCCTGATGAACGTCAGCCTCGCGTCCAGGGTAGGGTCATCTGAAATCCTAATGAATACATACTTGGAACAACATCTCGTTATCCTCACCAAGCATTTTGCGACTGGCCAGTAGGACAACAGTTAACTTGACATTCCTTTCATTTGTGCTCTTCTTTCGATTCGCAATTTCAGTCGAAAGTTCCGTATCGTGTTTCTTCTCTTCGGCCTCTCTCTCTTTTTCTCTGTCCACGTCCAGTCGTTCGAGCGGAGACTTTGGAGAGTTTGATGGATACTCATACAATCTTGTGAACACCACAAATACAGAAGGGATGAGTGTTGTATGTTTGCGGATCCATATAGGCGCTATCAGTCCGTCAGGATGCAAGGGTGAGCTTGGCGTTAAGGGCGACAAAGGTGAATGTGAAGAAGCATATGCCGGGTCATCCGGTGCTATCAGTTTGCGAGGTGGAAATCGCACTTGCTTGTCCACTAGAGCGGCATGGAATGTTTTGGATTTCTCTGGCTGCCATATTGCAACGCTTCGCTGGCTGGTGAGAGCCTCACGGAGCCTGAGGATGAGGATGTGAAATGGGTCTGAAGTCTTATCTGAAGATGGAGACTGAGGAACTAGCGCCTCAGGAGGTTGGTTTCCTGTGCTTGGAGGGAGGTCAAGACCAGCAACGAACATCACGGGCGCGAGCTGCGCAAGCAGTTCTGGAGGATAGGAATTCATGGTGACAGTATGGAAAACAAAGTGGTGATTGAGTACAAAGAAAATCAATGAACAACTAAATCAAATCCAAACTCGTTCCATCATGAATCTCATAATCTGAGAGAGAGATAGCGTCCTTGCATTCCACGTTCCTGCCGTTGGTCATGGAGAGACTCTGACAGACTTTCAACCGCGACGCACCACCGCTTCAGTCGTATCCTGGAGGCATCGTTGCCAGTTTGCGCAGCAATCAATTTCTTCAGATCGCCCACTGTGTCGTCAGGACTGCACTTGACTCGCACTGACATCACAGTGAGCGTGCAGCATTTCGGCTTGATGATAAAAACTCACCTCTGCGACCAGTACGATCGTTTGCGATAACCTGAGGGATTCAGTGAGAGAAACAGCCGGCATCTGTGCAGTTACCTCGATAAGCGGCATTCTTGATAGCAATACAAGTTTGAGATTGGCTTGCACATCAGCGCTTCCCAAAATGGGATGTGCCACTGCAAGAAGAAATGGTGTCTGCATACGAAAGCAAGAAATGGTACAAATTACAGATTGTCCATGACTGATTGAAAAGCAAAAAGAATGGAGAACCTATGAATACATAGTCGAGTCTTTCAGCCGCCAGCGCTCCAAGGGCCCCCACCACCACATAGACCTCCGTTTTGGCTGGACATCGCTCGATGCCAAAGTCGCTGAAAAGTCACTGTCGTCTGCAGTAACCATGACAGCGCCTTCCTCGACCTCTGTTCTATCATCGTCCTTCCTGGGTATCGGTCTTCCTCCGCTCTGAACATCATTTTCTTCCGGGATATTCTCTCCAGGGTCTTGCGACCGATGTTGCCAGCCACCTTGGTCGTCTAATTCATATTCACCATCCCCTCTATTGTCCTCAACATCGGTTTCAATGTCCTTCCCGGGACTGCCGTCCTGCCGTATTCTCGTCCGCCATAATAAATTGCTCACTCCCCATGTAGATCTTGACACATCAGATACACCATTTCTCTCCATCTCTCGTATCCGCTCCACTCGCTCGGCCGCCTGTTTCCGAGCAGCTAATAGATGTGCCCGCCGCACACTCGCGTAGAACCTGTGAAGAGAATCCGGCAGTAGCCTGGGAAGCGTTCCAATCTTTGTTCCGACCGATGAGGGCTCAGAAGCAGAGAAAACGGACAGGGGTGGCGAGAGGACTGAGGAATCAGAAGCGGCTGAATGTGGTAATCCAATGGATGAAGGGCTTTTCGGTAAGGACTGTGTCCGGATACGGGACACCTGACTCGGAGATTGCAGTCCTAATTGAGTCGAAGAACTCCCTCCAGCAAGATCAGTATCTCTTCCAAAAGCACCCGCAACGTCTTTCCAGACCTTCTTCGCGCGCTTTTTGGTTTCCTCTCGCCGCTCCTCGGCCTCTCGTCGACGATCTTCTTTCCTGGCTTCCTTTCTCAGCTTTTCTTCCACATCATCATCTCCTCCTAATCCACTTCCAGCTCCAACCCACCACCACCATCCAAGGAAACTTTGCCACAGAACAACCACCCACATGAGTCCCGGTAACCATGTGATCACCTCCTCCTGCCGGTCTACGTAGATGAAATTGAGCGCTGTAGATACTAGGGCGAGCGACAGTGCGGCAGCCCCGAAAACAGCCGTTCCTCCGTCTGTTCTCCATGCTTGCTTCCTGTTGACGAGTAAACCCCAAATGAAAAGAGAGACGGTGAAGAGGAGGGAGAGTGTAGCATTGCAGACATTTTTTACATCCGCTGATATATGACTTGTAGTCTCTTCATTGATAGGAACGAGCTGCATGACTGCAGCAACAACAGCTAAAGGGCCTTTGAGATACGTTTGAGAACAATGAACTGTCACGAGGAGTGACATGGCCCACCCAAAAGCGCAAAGATGAGTCGTTTCTCTAGCTGAGACGGGTATAGAAGTGTGAGAAACTGTATGTGTGTGATCTAAGTCTTATCAGAAACGGCGAGCGCAGTGTTGTAGACAGAGAACAGCGCACCTGAACAAGCCCTGAGGTTGAAGCAGTCATGACAGCCCATGTTGTTGTCTCGGCAGTACTCCGTCCCTCCGAGAAGTCCTCATCAGAAGGCGGGACCTCGATAGCTATGTAACTGAGCATGTAAGGCCAGCGCGAGCTCTCTTCTAGACTAGCAGACAAGACCACATGAATTGTAGCAATGAGGGAGACCAAGAGGGTCGTAACTCCAGAGATTTGCAGCACATAATTAACAGGAGCCAAGGGCCAATGATATTGAGCGGTGAAAAGTAGATGTATTAAGAGAACCACCGTCAAGGTGAGAATAACACCAGTCAGGAGGAGCTGTACTGGAAGGGACCTGACAAAAGGTGGTCGGTATTTCAGGTAGGGATCTTCCTGATACCTGGAACATGTACCAAGTCCAGTCAGAGAGCAGGGAACAGTGAATAAACACATACTCGCCGCCAAGAAACTCGTGCACATCAGACGTAAGTGTTAGCGTCACCAGCAATAGCACAATGGCCACCATCGTCAGTTGATTATTTTTCATGGATGTCAGTGAGCACACACTGAAAAGGGACTTAGATCACCTCTTAATTACATAACTATATGTGCTTTATTACCTAAGCCGGACTCCACCCTTTGTCGGCACAAGTTCTTTTATTATTCATTGCAACTTGACAAGTCTCTCTGATACGGTATCAAAAATGAAAATATGTGTCATCTATTATTTTTTGGTCATAAATCTCAGCGATGTTCATATACAACAAATAATAAGTCGATCAAATTCAAATTGCAACATCAAACCTTTGCAGACCTTCTCACACTATAGCCGAGACATTTTTGCAGAAAATATGCTGGTAGAACTGCGGCACGAGACTTGTCACTAGGTGCTTAGTTAGTTCACCTCTAACATCATTTTTCACATGTTTGTTGCAGGTATATGACCCGATAGTGATTGAGAAATGCTCCTCTCCGGTTACGTATCACCCATGTAGTCTTGGACTTGGCTAGTTACAGTGATCATAATTATATTTTCTTCAATGGGATCGAAATTGGCTAGGAAAATAACATATCTACACCAATGTCGCAACTACAAAGCTGCGGTCCAGTCCAATTCACCACCTCTTCCTTTAACGAATGAAATTTCACGCCCTGGTACCACTCCGCTTCTAGAACATAAATATCGGCTTATCGGAGAGAGGGACTAAGTGACCGGACCGGGAAATAAGTCATCAACAATGTTCTGGATATTGTGCCTGGCGAAACAATGTCTCAGATCTCTTAACACAGATGGATCCGAATAGAGATGCGAAACATCCCACCTATCAAAAGAGCTTTCTCACTGTTATATTCTAGCTGGACTGTGCAATAAACTCTAGTGAACAGTCTTGAGTATATCAGAAAAGGCAGGAGAAAACCCATTACAAGCACGCAAAACTTTTTGTCTGAGCCACGTTCACTTATCTAATGAATCACCTTGAACAACAATAAATGAAACATTATTTGGTGCTCAGCACCGTGAAGAAGGGAACGGAGGTATTTGGGATGGAATTCTGAATATGGTGCAAAAAAATTCAGGATGATAATCATACAAAGCAATCAAGGCAAAAAAGGTAAGCCGGGTAATAAGTGTATTTGGAATGGTTCTCGGTGCCTGACTCGGTTACTCAACATGACACAGCCACATCATACACTTTCTAGAGAAATTAGCTGAGAAAACAGATCTTCTTTCCTTTGATAAAGAAATAGCTCACAAATACATTTAGGTTGAAGTTCCATTCATACAGCAGAATTCGGGTCGGGCTGGAGATGGGCCACAAAGATTTGAATGGAGAAATACAGGTGGTTTTACTTCAAATATTCAACTGTTAAATTCCAGATATATATTCAAATATATGATAAGTCCTCTTCTGTTGCTCACAACCTTTTGAAAGAACGCCCCAAAATATCTTGAACACTTCTTTAGGTTATTCTTATTACCTAAGCATGTTCCGGCAAATAAATTTGATGGGTGTGATGGAATGGAATCTTTTGTTTCACACCACATACATATCCTGAACGACCGGTCACCGATCGGTTCAGGCAAGGAAAAAGGGCATGGTTCTAGGACCTGATATAATTAATACGAATTTAGCTTCCTCATCTTCATGAATACCAACAGAGATACAAACAGGAGGAGATCTACGTGCGACGAGTGGCATCATCCGGAAGTCATTACACGAGCAGCTCGCTGGCTACCCCCACTGCTTACTTGACAGGTTTCAGGGATTTTGTGTGACAGACCTGTTGAGTATTTCATTTTGACTTCCTCTCACATTATCTATCACTGATCATCACTGATTCAGTGAATTTCTCTTCTCCTGATTTGTCTGCTTAGTAAGCAGATATTTTTCACCCACTGGAGTAGTTTTACCCTCAGTCCTGTGTAAGTAAGTACCTTATCATCATTTGGACATTTCCTGTATAGATGTATCTAGTTGAACTGATTGACAGGTGTCGATACTCTAATCTATTCTTGAAATAAAAAGACCTACCATCATCATCAGCTAGGCTAACATAAGCCAGACTTCAGACACCAATTCTTTAGGCTATTGTCTACTGATTTTTCAATAAAACTAATTCTCCAAACAAAACGTCATTGAGAAAGATTGAAGCATCAACCAGAATGGTCCACTGTATTGAATGACCACAAGCACCATGAATCTGAGATGACTGGCGATCAATAAGCATCTCCTTGGAAGTGCATCGAGGGGTTGTAATGAGAGATAGTGACTTGGAGCCATGATGGAGAGTGCTCAAATCATTCGATCCCGGGGAAAGTATCTCGAGTTGACCTCGTCGTCTATCTTTTTCATGTCGTCATCTATCTTTTTCATGGCGTCAAATACAGCTCCCGCAGCGATCCACCAGAATGATTGGGCTCCAAAGGTTTTCTTACTCATCTCTCTCAATGAAAACATCCATGCACTCCAGGAATATCTTAGATATTCTTTCGATGTCCTCTTGTCATCTCCCTCCAGCGCTTTCCTGACCCTCCGGAATACGATTTCAGTTGCATCTTTTATCTTTATCATTTTTTCCTTTCGTAAAGTAGGTTGGCTTGTCCTTTGTGTTATAGAGCCAATCAGTAATTCTTCTTCTATCAGGGGCTTGTGACGATGACGTGACAAGCTGTATCGTGAACTAATGCTCAGTAGCTCATCAGTTAAGACTTTGAACTGATACATAATCGCTTCAGATATAATTGGGTTGGCCGGAGCTATAACACTGAGGCGTGCCACAACCCGAGGCGCAACGGCCGTCTGAATAGCTTGCAAAGCCGTGTCTGTGAGACCAATAGAGGACAGCCCGTTAGTAATACTGTCAATGGTATTTGCAGAAGTGGCTCCGTAACGCCTAGGAAAAGATGGTTCATGTGCTTTCAAGTCGATTTGACGGGTCAACTTCCCGAGTGCTGTTTGGCTTTGATAGTACTTCCCATCTTGGTTGGGCAAATTATCAATTGTTTCGGGAGCACACCAATCAGGTTTGAGGAGCTTGGGTTTGGGGATCTCGTTAATATCAACCTGACGACCTGTTTTCGGATAGTCTACTGCGTCGCTATGTAATTTCGCAAGGACCATGCACTTGGGATCCTGGATATCATTACTCTGGTCGGCAAGAATTAACCAGTTTGTCGCGACTAGGCCCAGGACCTGAATCAGAATCAGGGTTGAATTTTGTCACCTTTTGGCTTTGTGCTCACGTCAGAGACAATGTATTTCATGACAAAGTTGGCCACATCCGCCATAGTGCATGACCAATCAACATATTCCTTCAGAGGAGGGGGATATTCCGCAGGTTCGTAAATGTATTTCGGTGTAAAATAAGGATGATCTGTAAGGGGAATGATATTATAGGTATCACCATCGAGGTCCCCACCGCCAAGACATGTTGGGAGGGGGCGTTCTCCTGCCGAGAATGAGCTGCTGACCAGCACGATCGGCACAGAACATAGCTCACCTCTTACACTAAATACAATAGTATTTGGCAAAGATTCTGTCGCAAAACAGGATTCCTTGGAAGGAGCGCCGATTGCATAAGCCAATTGGACGTCCCCAGGATGAATTGTTGGCGACCGCGAGATAAGGACAGGGCCCTCAAGGTAAAAAACTCCCCTCTCTCGGTGGCTGATACACACGAATACCTCGTTTTCACGGAGATAGCGATGGGTGTCCGCGACCCCGACGAGGTTCCATGCATTCGGGATGGGAATACGGGCACGGTACTTGAGATCACGGAGTACGTGGTATACTGCAATACGAAAAAGGAGGTCAAAGAAAGAACCTTGTGCTAGGAAATCAAGGCCAAGCTTCGCGATGCTCAGTAAAGTAGATGGCAGTCTAAATGATTGTCCTAAACCGTGAATTTGAAGGAGATGCGCCGCTGCTGACAGGCGCTGTGTTGCGG
>Ga0153986_1000478_pt1 | contig 12236 bp, 12 predicted proteins | sample TSGA070MetaG_FD_104724 | JGI IMG/M metagenome (GOLD analysis project Ga0153986, IMG submission 104724) | Attine ant fungus gardens microbial communities from Georgia, USA - TSGA070 MetaG | ecosystem: Host-associated > Fungi > Mycelium > Unclassified | place: USA: Georgia, Alexander Wildlife... | reverse complement strand
TGACAAACTCGAATGACTGAGAACACACCAAACAAGTTGACCGAGCATCTCCGGTCGGCTGAAGTAGGAGACGAGGTAAACATAGACTAGAGAAGAACAATGTTGGCAAATTAAGCGCGACGATCAAGAGGACGCAAATATACTGCAGTGCGTAATGAGCCCTTGATGTACGGTCTCAAAAAGCATGACCAATCCAACCTAGCAAGATATGTTCTTTAGCGTAGTCTTAGACCGGAATGAAGCGACGTACGAGCATTTTTATAAGCCAAGTATCTGTTTGATGAGTGTAATAATAATAAGCCTGAAGTACAGAAACTGGTTTTATATGATGAGGACTGAGAAAGGCGGCCAGGATATCGAAAAAGTGACACCTCCATAGAACCTGAGGAGAGAGATGATGCATGAGTATGGTCCAAAGGTGAATGAAATTGACTTACGCTGAAGCAACAACAACGCCGATCAACGCCACGCCCATCCTGTATAAATGTCAGGAGATTTCAACATGACATTGAACTGCACATACGTGCTACCCAAATTCAAAGTCGCCTCCATAGTCGAGGACAAAGGGAGAATGGAAGAACGGGTAAGAAGGGCAAGCAGGGGAAAGCATCTCCACCAGAAGGAGGAATTATATCTATCCTAGAGAAACCGGCAAGAAGTCCAAAATTTTTGGGAGTGACTGTCAACAAGCTAAACTTGGAGATGTCGGCTCAGATATACGAGGGCACTCCAATACGGAAGTTTGCTCTGAAATATATTTCGAGAAAAGTACTCCACTTTGCGTGAATTATGTAGTGAATGTAGTGAAATCAGGTTTTCAAGTCATTCTGATACTTGAATTTCGAGATGTTTTCTTGGAAAATTTCACGACACGCAGAAAGCAGCCCCGTGAAGCACAAAAAAAAAAGGATCTCAAAGGCCTTTTCCGCGATAGAAAATTAGTATTGCGGCCCGCGGAAGAAGTCTTCGAATTTAGTAGCCTTCGTTTTTACTTCAGAACGGTGTGAATCGTGATTAGCCGCTCAGTTTGGCAAATGGTAATCCAGACGTAAAAATGAAAGCTTTGAATAATAGAGAATGGGCGACAGTTGGGCGGGAAACAGCACTGGGTACACCCATGGTCGAGAGCAATAATCAAATCCTTCGAAAAAAGGTTAAATTCACGTGACTCTGGTAGTGTTCTGGATCTTCCGCGCAGCCGCCAGTCTGAAGCTTGTTCTACGTCCATTTTTTGTTTCCTTGTTAGAGTATATCCGCCACTGTACCTACTGCGCGAGGTCTATGCCTCAGTCATGGACGTAAACGTAATGTAAATGAATGAAAAAAACAAACTATAAATGTTGGCTGGATCTTATGATAATACATGGGAGGTATAGAGCATATGCCGAAGATGAAACAAGCGATGAACCACAAAACTTTGACCGTTCTTACTCCTCCTCCTCGTCTTCAAAGCGAAGAATTTGTGCATCTGCATCAATGGGAACATTTCTATAACCCCTCCTCCCTCGTAACCCACTCCAATTCAAACGCGACGAGACCCATTCGAATGCAACAGCGGCAATTCCAAGAAGGAACCATGGTACAGATGCAACTGTATCAAACGCTTTATGAAAGCTACTCTCTTGCCTTGAAAGTGCATCTCCTGGGAGGCGAATAGTCCTAAAAATGATGAATGAACGTTGGTCGCATTGGAAGAAAAACGTCACTACACACCCTCTGCGATGACCACTACGACGGTAGTAGTAACAACCAACCAGAGCAGCGAATCCAAATGGCAACAAAAGCATAAAAAGCCAGAATAAAGTTCCCCTGGACTTAAAACCTAGACATCTGTGTGCTTTTCCACGATCAAGTCGATTGCTGCCTTCACAGCTCGAATAGGGGATCAATCGATATGCAGTCCTCTCATACCAATATTCGTCACCATTTTCACATGATGTGTCGTCGGAGAGAGGTTGCTGCCCAGGGACAAGGACACACTCTCCTGCCGCATTGCGAACGTGGTTGAACTCGCTACAAATTTCATGAGACCAGAAGATTTTGAGGTATAAGAATTAGCTCACCATTCAAAGTCGACATCGGTGCAAGTACAATTTTTTACCAGATTGTCTGCCACCTTGATGTCCCCAACAATACAGTTGGCCGAACGGGCGCGACGGTGATACAGGGTCTTTTTTTTCTTGATCAATAGCAGCTTCATCAACATTGACATGGAGACTCACCCGTCGCCCGAACAAGCAAACCTCTTCACGCTCGATGCTAGGTCCCCACAATTCAAAATCGTCACCATTGGGGTCTTGCATATTAAGTTCACCTCCAGGTTGATCACATGTAAGGATACGAAATGGATAGACATAAAGTCATACTCACATCTTCTCATCGTCAACGACGAAAAGTCAAGGTGCACAGCGATAGCACCAGGCGATCTCAGCCGAGCACCAAAGAGAATGAATCTCCTGCTATTATCTTCAGGTACAGTGACCAGCGACGTCACGCGTATCTTCTCTTCCGAGAACCGATATTCCAGCCAGGTCAATCCCTCATCCGTGCTGTACAGCACATGATCCGTTGGCCCCTCATCATTCACGATGACCAAAATTGAGCCTGAATCTCCGAACTCCCACATATGAGCATCTTTATGCACTTCTTCCCAAGTGAAACCGGCGTCTCGGCTCAGGAAGGTATCAGATTCTTTATATGGCTTCAGGGATTCACCGACGTTGCCGACAGCCATCAGAACCCCGACTATACCTGGGCTACTGAACGTGGCACGTGGGTCTCGTCTCTCGGTGTACCCATGCACGTGTAGAGCGCATTTCTACGAGGTATTAGAACGCTTTGATTGACAGGGGACAAGCTGCAGGGCTCACCGTCCCCTCGCAATCATATTTCTGCCCCAGTGAGTCATGTGTAGGAGGATTCAAGGGCTTCCAGCTTCCCCCTATTTCCTTATTAACATTTAACACTTGTCGACGAGACTGATTTCATACCATCATTATGAGTAATTCTGGTCTGCAGCCTCTTCCTTCCACTGACCCTAGTTTCATCAAGATCCGCAACGACGTTGATCATTGCAATACCATCCAAACCAATGACCTTCTCGAAATCAACATATCCATCTTCGTTCCTATTGACGTTCTCAGCAGATAAGGCGAAATACGTTCCATTGGAATTGGACTTGAGGATATTGCCCCATTGAGGTCCTGATGGTTGTTCTGACATTGTCATATGAAGAAAGAGCGAATGAGTGTTTGACTCCAGAATAGTATAGGCCTGACAAGATTATGAGACATGATAAGCATTCTTTTCTTCCACGTACATGTGCAGACGGATGCATCGCTGCTGGAAATTGGCCAGCAGCAAACCGGATCCCGTCCAGAGAGACCTGAAGATCGAGAGTGTGCTGTTGAGGTAGTAACTAGTTAAGGTATTATACATTAGACATGGTCTTGCATCAGCTCATATTCATTTACTCACCTCTGCGACGACCAAATATTCCGAAAACTTCGCAAATCCAACTACATGATCAAACAACTTCTTCCTCCTTTCATAATACTGACCACCCGCTATTAACTCCAAATTGTTATTTGACTCGCCAAAACTCCTCTGTGCTCCGTTCTTGTCCTTCCAAGACTCACAGATAATTTCACTTGGATCAGCATCCAATAACGCGTCCCTCGCCCAAGCACAATTTTTGACATAGTCTGCAATATTGTTCCAATTCCTGCCATGATCCCTCGAGTATCTCGCTTCCGCACGACATTGCAATCCATCAGAATCCGGCCCACAATCACGATTCCCGACCCAAATGAGCTGTTCAGTCTCGGTCGGGTGAAACCGTAATACTTGAGCACCGAAAGTGTTGGGAGGCGTTGGTGCTTTCAGAGTGTGCCATTGTTGACCGGAGTTGGTAGTGTAGTAATATTCGTCAGTGTCAGAGATGAGGTACGCCCTGTCGTCCGAGAACTTGTGGTGATAAAAAGCGAGGATATGTTTGTCTGGAAACAATTGCTGCCAGGTGTATCCCTCGTTGCTCGATTGCCAGACCGTGTGATCAATGAGACGAACAAGAATGGTCTAAGATAAGGGTCAAGAGTGAAGACGAGAGATGAATCCGATTCCCAATGCACACCGTTGAGTGTTTGAAATATGCATGTTGAACGATTTCGGAATTGAACTCGAACTATCGCCAAAGTAAATTAATCACAGTTTACACAGCCGATGAAAATGCGTACATTTTGATGGACAACTTTACCCTCAGGTGGTGCAGCTGCAGACGATCGTCAGTAAATGCCGATGTTACTAATAATGGCTTCGGAAACCTTGAGAGCAATCTTTTTCCACGGGCTTGTCCTTGGCAATACCTCCTGTGCAAGTATTCCCAGGAATCTTACGGTACCCAGAGGATCCCTGAAATGTCTTCTTGTCTACACAGACACCAGCAGGTATTGGTTCAGGACCAGCAGGGACGCATCTGTCGTTATCGAGCACAAAATTGTAGTCACTGAAACAAGATCAGTTGGTGAACTCGATCTCAATCATTGACTTGGACTTACCATTCATAATCACCTTTTGCACATTGGCAATCCTCGTCATGTTCTTCAGGATCGATATACTTCTCCCCAACATAACAATTAGCATCAGGCTTGCGGCGTTTATACCATTGCTATATTGGTTGAACGGAATCAACTGAAGATCCTAAACAGACAACAAAAAAAGACCTACCTTGTGCCCCATGATGCACTCTGCATCCTCTCCATCACCTTTCCTAGCATACCATTTCTCAAAGTCATCTTCTTGACATTTATGATTCCTGGTAGGACTAAAGTCAAGGTGAACGATCACAACCTTGCCATCATTATTTATCTGGTCCTTTCGAGCAACTGATCCCAAAAGCAAGAACTTTTGTGATGTCGAGTCGGGAAGAGTGAGTAACCCGCGAGCACGCAGCTTGACACCCAAGCCATATTCCTTCCTGGATCGATGGTCAATCAGAGAGGAGACCTTGAAGCAAGAGAAATACTACTGTGCTTACCATGACTTCCCGAGATCAAGGGAATACGTAATGGAATCGGTAATATCTTCATCGTTGACCACGACGAGGATACTACCCTGATCACCAAACTCGTACTTGTGTGCGGCTCTTCGGACCATCTGCCACGTATCACCACCATCTGCACTCAAGAATGTATCACACTCCTCGTATGGTTTAAGATATTCACCAACTGATCCGACACCCATGACAAGTCCAGGGGCAGGCGAAGAAAAGATGCGGCCGAAATTATGTGGATTGGTGACAGAATGTAAGTGGAGGGAACAGGTGTCTTTATCAGTTGATTTGCATTGAATTTGGCTACCGTCGCTGCCTATGGAGGGTGGTTTCAAATAATCCCACGTACGGCCATCGTTGTGGGTTATCTGTGTCTTCAAGAGCTTGCGCGCTCTCCCCAGTTCAACGTCTTTAGCATTCGCAACGACGTTAGCAAGGCCAACCCCATCTATACCATACAATCTCTCGTAATCAACGAAGCCATTCTCATTCCTGTTTGTATCCTTCAAGCTTTCCACAAAGTATGTTCCATTTGAGTTGCTCAAGTAGAGGGTACCAATAGCACTCCGGTCGTGTAACAAAACATCCACACCGAGGGAGTGACTGGTGCTTTCTACAACGGTGTACGCGTTTTCACGAAGCCGAGCAGACGAGGCATGAGGAAAATGTGCCTTGGCCCATGTTTTCGTATCCACGGTCACGTAAAGTAACATATCGCCATCAGAGGCCTCGGAGAGGTCCTTCAGTGCTACTACCGCGTACTTGGACACGATTGCAAAAGCAACGATACCCTTTGCATTTTTTGCAATGCCAAGATCCTCAACAGTTTTCTCATTTTTGAAAAAGTCGGTACTCGAGTAAAGTCTACTCGATGCAAGGGTGTGTCCGCCACCTGAGGCTGGTGTGTCGAAAGCAACGCAATATATGAGATCCGGGTGGGCTTCATGCCTGAAATCCTGGCTGCTGTGGGCAAATTGACATCTCGATGTGTCTGTAAGGAGCTTCTTAGTGTCCGAGCTGAAGTTATCGATCGTGTAAAACGTCTTTGAACCAAGTGAGCCCTTAATCGAAAAATCATACACTTACTACACACCTCGTCGTGACATCTGGCACCCCATCCAATACGATCACAGCTCGTTCCTTGGTACAGAATGTGACCATTTTTTTCCTTATCTGAGTGGAATGACAGTGGCTTCTGGACGAAAGCAGGAGGAAAAGGTACTTCAAATGAACGCCAAGACTTCCCCCTATCCTCTGTCCGATAGTGTTTGGTGCCGTCAGTCAGTACAAATGCCTATCGACAGTATAAGTGTTCTGTCTCTGGCCACAAAGCATAACGTATGCACCATGCGATTGTTGAAGGGATGCTCAATAACCATCACCGCCTTCCCCTGAGGTATATCACTAGTCGCACTCCAGGACTTTCCTTCATCCGAAGACACATAGACATTTCCTTCAACAGAATCATGATAAACTGCAGACTTCAATTACATGAGCGCTTAATACAATAGAATTCCACTCATACATACATCAGCATCGTGAAAGAAAAAAATTCGTGCGGGAAGGTTGTCGAAAAACGAGATTTCACTTTTTGGGTCAGACTGGCCGGATGCAATGCCCACAAGAATTATTGAAACTATCCACAGCGCAGAAGAGCACCGTAATATGCCAGTGCGTAGCGTCATGGCGTAAATAATAAGGACACGTAGTCGTCGCCGTGTGCAACGCGTTCTAGCCCTTATTTGGCATCGTGACAGCTTTTCGAGTGTCTGCACAGCCACTCTGATTCATATTACCATGGGGTATGAATGTGACCATCACACCTGATTCGGTGAGGATCATCAAGAGGTGGCAGTGTTTGGTGGTGTTCTTTCTATGGTTATATTTCAACGTTATGCTGCATTTTAACGATCCTAGCTCATTTTTCTAATCGTCAAATAAACACCTGGATTGTTAATTTATGTGGGAAATTTGTGACTGTTTATTTGGTCATCAATGAACAATGTCTCGGCATTATGTTTTGATAAGCTTCAAATAGAAGCAAACACAAGTGGATTTTATTGAACACTTCATGAGCTCGAGGAGGTACAGGGCTTGAGTCTTTTTTGGTGATTTTTAGACATATTCTTATATTTTTTAATCAGGTATTGATTTTTCTCAAATATCAATCATCCTGATAGCTGGCAGATAATCCAGGTGTCTATTTAATTAAAGACTGTGACATGCCAGGAATATTTGGGAATGTGAACGGTTAGAATGATACTAGAAACAGTGATTACCATCGTTTTTTGAGCGATGTTGAGTCATCATTATCATAAAATTTCACATAGGACTCGTGTCACATCCCTTTTTCTCTGGTCCCCCAGACAGCGACTGACCAGGGAGATGTCGTTGACAGCTGACTTATGCCTTGTGGACAAATGTCGGCAAATATCTTGGTAGTTATCCGACCTTGCTGAGAGCTTGTGGGGTAGTTTGTATCGTTTCGAGTGTCTGATGCTTCCAAGAAAGACCTATCACGAAGTCATGGCCCACGCAACAGTGAGAGAGGGGCAGAACTCAATGACACCTCGGAAGTGAGAAGTAGACGTGGTTTTGGAGGCACTTGACCTTTGTGTAGTGGCCAGGTTAATTTCGTACAGTAACCCAGTGACTGATATGTGCGATCTAACATGTGTGTCGTGATTCCGTCGACAATGCTGTATATCTGAGCTAGACCACCATCACCATCAACAGGGCAACAGGGACTTCTGATCATTTTCATTTTATGTTGCTATCTCTCTGGTTAGTCATCATTCTTAATCCACAGGCAGTTAGAATAGCCTATGATTCATGTTTCCTTCTTCGAATTTTGAGTACATGTATTGTTGCTTAATTCATGAATAACATACTTGCTGTAGGTTTGCGTACACTCTCACCATTCAAGCCACTCATTTATTACTTTATCTTCGGCCTCCGCAATTCCAAAAGAATTGCTTTAGAAGTAATTGTCAGTGCCACCTCTATCACTGGCCATATGAACTTATTAAGGGCACAGTGGTGAGGCAGTGAAAATAAGATCCAGAACGCAGGTCTAGTCCAGGTTAGAGTATAATTAGTGCCGGGTTCTAGATAATTCCGAGATCGTGCAACAGGTTTTATTCGCTTCTCTAGATTTTGAGCCCCTGTGCATTCATGACACGCCAGACAAGGTTTACTGATCCACTCAGGTGGTCTTGATAGAGGAGTTTGCAGTGCACTCTGATTTCCTAATGCGGATGGTATGAAAATTAAACTTCAGAACGGGGCATTTATTGATCAAAATGGCCACACCCTGGCCACCTGCATTCCGTACCACAACGGGATGCTCAAACAATAAGACCACTGCTCTATATCTGCCGTCCCCGTTTCCCCTTGACTCTACCAAAGCCATAAATGTATATGTGAGCGTTCGCTATATCCATTCACTTGGATCAGCTAAGCGTAGCTATGTTGTAATGATCCGCTTGGACCATCGTTAAAATCATCACAGATGGAAGATAGCTCCAAGATAACACGCCATTGAATACTGTGCATATTCCATTCCTTATTCATGTGTTACAGATCGGCATCGGTGCAAGATCCAATGACGAGACTTCGAGGCACATGTTTGAATCTACGATGCACAGGATTTTTGTGGATAACTGGGTAATCCGAACGGCTTTCAAAATCCTGTCACACATAATAAGCGGTCCATGTGTCAATGATATAAAACCAGCTACCACGCGGACCATCGCCCCCAGAACTTACTTCTTCCTTCTTCCAACCTCACCGGTCTACTTCATCCTCTATGCCTCCGAAGATGAAAGGTCCATCCATCCTGAGAAACGAACCCTATAGTCAAGCAGCAAATCTTCGACCTGAGCTCAGCTCCCGCCGATATAGCCACGAATTTTGCAATTCCTGTGGCTACCAGTATAAACATGGGACTTCTAATCCTCGCGATGGTCCATTTTTGGCCTTGAAGAAGTTTAGCCGTGAAGTCGCAGAGCACTATGAATCATGCCCGAACTCATTGAAGTAGGTATCACGTTTTTTGGGCACTATTATACTTATTTCACTGGATCCAGAAAAATGGGTCCACCGGCATCTGCTATTCGAAACACAATTATTGCAGAAGCAACAATACAGAAATTGAGCTCAACGGAATCTTCCGCAACATTTCCTCGCCATCCACCAAACCACAGCAATCGAGTTCGTTGCACGCCTCAACGGTCGAAACTGAGTCAACTGCAATCGGATGACATCGTACAGGGGCCCCTCTCGGTTCTACCAGCAGAGGATTCAACGCAGGTGCCTCATACCTCTGATACTCATGTTTTACTGGAAGATACGATAAGTCGACCCCGAGACATACACGGAAGCGACGCACAACCGCCCAGCAGAAAATTCAAGAAAAACGTTATGGACTGGAAGGTTCGTAAGGCAGAATTGGAAGCAGATCCACTGCTTGATGCTGTTGAGCAAAAACGAGTGCACTGTAGACTGTGCGACAAATGGATCCGACTCGATTCTCGTAATGACTTTTACCCAGGATTGTGGAGGAAACATCGCGAGCACCATAAAGATTCTAACTTAAGCAAAGGTGGAATTAATCGGAACAACGAGGGGCATGTGCCCGAGGACGCTGCACAGGAACCGGCACGAAAGAGGAGGGCAGTAGAGGGAACTCATCCCAAAAATCCAAAAGGGAAATCAATTGCATAGATAGTACACGAGGCCCTCTTGCTCCTTGCGCTTCACTGGAAGGTGTTCCAAGACAAAGAGTTGCATTTTCTCATTAGCTCATAGCTGCCGCGTAATATTTCGAAAATAAATACAAATTGTGTTTTGTCTCAGGCTGTATAGTTGAACCACTCCCATCGGGGCGTATTATATGCGAGCGCTGAGATGAACTTGAACTTTCTTTCATATGTAAGTTCCCGATATTCAGCATTCAACATCGATCAAGTCCTGAAAGCCGAAGATCAAAGCGACTTCGGTTTCAGGGGTCTTGTAGAACGTTCGGTCATGGCCAAGTATTTTCAACAGCCTCGTTTTTAGTCCATTCCGAAATCATGGACATCAATTCTATTGTTGAATCATGAATTTGACATCAGCTGACAATCCCTCTTCCGCCCTCCGTCCTCCGTCCTCGCCGCTTCATTACTCAAGAGCTGAACTAGTTTGAGGTCACTTGGTCCCCTCGTGTTCATCTTGGAACATCGATTAGGGGCATACATCGCTACCATTTTTATGGTCAGTCGATGCAACGGTTATATCATGCATTTGACCGATTCCCGCCGAAAACACAGGGCATTGGCTTATCCAAGAATACTCTAGACATACGAAGGACAGAATGATATTTGACCAGTCGGTCGCTTCGTTTTTCAGATTTTGCACCGGGCTGCTACTTCGGGGATGATCAGGTGCGCGCATGGAATAATGTTGAATTTCACCCTTCATCAATCGATGTTCTTTGACGGGGGCACCTAATGACGCAAGGGAGCGACATCAGTTAGATATAACCTTCTGGGTGTTATTTCTTATCAGTGATTGTACGTGGGCACTCCACCGTAATTTACTGACTACTAGTCCAAGGACTGCTTTAGATACACATAAGAAAGAAGTGAAAACATACGAGACCATGACAAGTGTAATTAAGTACGAGGGCGGAAAATGATATCTAAGGGGGAGAATCCGAGAGGCAAATCTGGGGCAGTCTGTGAGGATGTGTATTCTGGTCTCTATGGCTGTTTCGCCGCAGGGACACGCAGTAGGTTCGCTTGAAAAAACTTGCTCTGTACTCGCCTATGGGGGCATGTCCCAGGATGGCTTTCGTGGCTCTGATATATAGGGTGCTAGAGTGACCAAACTTTCGAGGGCTGGGTTTCGCTTGTGGACGTTGTTTGTGAGTCTTTGGAACTTGCCTTGGGTCAACTCCTTTGTCCACCCGGCTACTTTTGCCTTGGTGATGTAGAGATCAGGTGCTTGCTAACATCACAAACTCCCTCAACAAGCACCCTCCTTTACTGCTCCTCTATCAATAATCTTCCCTCTATTGTCTTCATCTCCTTTTTTTCTTCAATTGGACTTATTTCTTTTGTTTTATTGTTTTGAAAATATTTGTCAGATGTTTTATTGTTCTACTTGCAGCGGCCCAACTCACATCTTACAATAGGTCAGTAGCCAACGACGGACGGACGCCGTCGTGCTCGCAACCACCCATTCTTGATATTCCACCTCACATCTATTCACTAATGCTCTGGATTACTGCGAGTGTTGATGTTGATGAATTGGCTGAATGGTATGACGAGACAGCTACAACACGTGATCAGCCGCAATCCCTTCCCTACCGGCCAGGGACTCGAAGAACCGATAGATTGGTTTTCGTATCTGAGAAGCTTGATGATCTCTTACTATATTTTTAGATTTCAGGGTTTGACTATCTCGGAAGCCTTGACCTATCTTATTTAGTGGACTTTAGGCTGTGTGACAGACGGAGATAAATTTAAATCGAAGGCTGGTTTGCCATCAAAAGAGTGCTTCTAGCGTAGAAAAAATATCAGGACTAACCCCACATGGTTCTGTCTGCTTTAAGAGTGTGCGAAATGGGGCATTCACGAATAGGTTCATAATTACAAGGAGCAAGGACTTTCCAGCGACCTTCGAGTTGAAAGAATCCACGCTGCTATGATTTTCCCATCAGTATCATGGAAGTGTATAAAACACTGGTTCTGCCAACCTATTTCCCCATGCGTAACATTACCTTGGAATCATTAGATAACCTAAATTCACGAGTTGCCTATACTCGCGATTTTATCAACTTTACCGAAGCAGATGCAGCAGCATTGCACGCTGCTAAACCTTACCTTGCCCCCCTCATCTCCTCTGTTGTCGATGCAGTCTACACTAAACTATTCGAGTTCAGCATCACAGCACAATCCTTCATACCTCGTCAGACAGGTTACACCGGGGAAACGCCGACCTCTCTCGAGGATCTAACTCTTGACCATCCTCAAATCATTTTCCGCAAGGACTTCCTATCAGGCTATATCGTGAAACTAGTTACCATGAACTATTCGGATATCAAGTCTTGGGAGTACCTTGACAAAGTAGGCAGAATGCACGCAGGTGTTGAGGACTCTGGTTTCAAGCATCGCGAAAAGAAACCAAAACTTCGAGTCGA
>Ga0153986_1000477_pt1 | contig 12238 bp, 11 predicted proteins | sample TSGA070MetaG_FD_104724 | JGI IMG/M metagenome (GOLD analysis project Ga0153986, IMG submission 104724) | Attine ant fungus gardens microbial communities from Georgia, USA - TSGA070 MetaG | ecosystem: Host-associated > Fungi > Mycelium > Unclassified | place: USA: Georgia, Alexander Wildlife... | reverse complement strand
TGGAAATTTCCGGCAATTCCCACTGAGTCAAAGGGAGCTCAGAAACCTGCAAGTGTAGGGCCCACACAATACCACAGGTGCGGCATCAATAGATAAAGGACAATCCTTCTCACCCTATAATCAGTTGAAGAACTCAGAAGCATGAAGAAGCCTAGATGAGAGGAGACAGAGAAAGGGGACCGGCATATCGCTTCCGAAGACCGGACTGTGAATGTGCCGATCGATGATATGGGCCTCGATGCAAGTATCGGTTTTCCATGGGACTCGCAAAGGCAATCCTACAAATGGAGATGAAATCATGCAGTGAACGGGCCGGTACGCAGTATTCGCATGACCCCGTAAATGTGATACAAGGAACCTTGGAGAAACTGAACACAGATCTACCTTGATGTCCGGAAAGTTGGGTTCAGTAACACAGGCGGCGCATGATATACACAGAACAGGGAAATTCAGTGATACACCGGTCTGAATGACTTGGGAATCTGCTGTACATGAGCCATATTATTCAAGGTAAACTGAGCAAGGATGGCTCTCTACTGTGACATTGCAGTCTGCAATTGGAACTGCGTTGTGTCTCGACTTTGAGAGATTTGGGCAAACTGATGACCGTGGGTGTGACTTGAAATTAGGTTGGTCATAGTCCAATCCTGTTTGCGTGGATAGTCTTTTTTGCGGAGCGTAGTGGGCCACCAAGAGTCATCATAGTTGGTCTCCCCGGGTTGCTGTTGATGGATTGGAAGCCCACTTATCGTCAAGTACAGTCTCAGTCCCGGATCAAACGATATCGTGATTAAGCTGGGCTTACCATCAAGTCACCATCAGCTACGAGCCATGTGGGCCATCGGACCTCAAATACTGCTGCCACAAACGGTGGACGATGAGTTTGTCATCAGATGACGAACAGGAGGTCTATCTCTATGAAGCTAAAGACGCGAGAGCGGAGAGCGCGGCTATCGCTTTGATTTGAGGACTACACAGCACTGAATCCCGTGTTTCAAGCCGCGCATTGCCTCCAATATTCCTGAGCGAGTAGGCCATTCGCGTGATACCCTCCGAGTATTAATAGGTTATGAGAACTAGGCCCCAGCCCTGCAAGTCATAAATAAGTTGTTGCGCCAGAAGACTTTAGAAGGCCCCTACAAAATGGTTTACATCGGTGCCATTGGACGACACTAAATGGCGTCAAACCCTTGAAATCAAATTTTGATCGTGGTACCCCGGCTCACCGATCAATTACTCTGAGTCCTGACGGCGAGTATCAGGGGGTGTTCCCAGAATTCATTGACGAACAATTATTGTCGACCGTGCTTTGCACTAGTCGCCATAGGTTGTCATGTATCATGTTTTCAAACATCTGAGCCTGATTTGTTCTTACTGTTACACATACATCTGTCGTTGAGGGAATGAGTATTGACGGTAGTGACAACAAATGTAAATCAAATGTAAATATGTTTGGGTAAATTGTAACTTAGGTCACGCCATTCCAGTGAGTCGTACGAGGCTCGAATTATCCAGAGTAAACTCGCTATGAAACTCCTAATCGATATGTGGGTTATTTTCATTCCAATGCAGTGCCTAGCGATCAAAGGCCACTGGGAAACCCGATAATCACTGTCAAGTATTAGCCAACTTTAATGATTGTTTTACATGACTTCACCATAACATTTGATGTCCTGTGTGAGTGCTGTATAGTATGCTTGGTCTCATCTATACTGGCGTTGCTGAGCAACAGGCGGTCTATTCCGACAAAGTGTATATTTAAACCGAGAGGAATTGTTATTCGGTAGCATCGCGATTTACGGATCATATTTAAGTTCGAGCCCCAAGCTTCACAAGTTCCTCCAAATTTCTACTTCATCTTGCTCTCTTCAGCCGTACCACCATGACTATCGTTCTAACCCCTTACGTGGTGAATGGTGTTCAGAGGCTGAAGGTAGCTCCACAACGTTTGTCCTTTTCACTTTCCTTGCTGCCAAGGTTCCTGATGCGTCATACAGCATCTAAACCTAAGCGTAGCCTTTTTCCACCCGTTTTCGAAGAATCCTCCCATGCTCTGCGGTGTCTCGAACAACTGAGGTCCAAAGATCAGAGTATAGAGAAATATATTTATTTGTCCAGCCTCAAAGAGTACAACCCTCAAATGTTCTACAAGCTTTGTCTTGAGAATATGTCAGAATTCACGCCAATAATTTATACACCGACCGTTGGGGATGCTTGCTTGCAATATTCACATATCTACAGGCGTCCAGAAGGATTGGTTCGTGTCCAGAACATCATCACTGGAACGGATCTGATGATTAACTTCGCTTTCAGTTCGTTTCCATTAAAGACAAAGGCAACATTCGTGAAGGTGTGTTTCCAGATGTATGGGTTGAATGTCTCTTATCTGTTTTTAGTAATCAACAGTTGGCCAAAGATAGACGAAGCACGTATAAGTGTTGTCACTGATGGTAAGTGCGGTGGTTTGTGTGGTTTTCTGGCTGATCACGTCACGACCAGGGTCCAGAATTCTTGGATTGGGTGATCTGGGTGTAAATGGCATGCCCATTGCAATTGGCAAATTATCTTTGTATATTGCTGGTGCTGGGTAAGAAGCATCTACAGCTTGCCGATGATTATCCACTCAAATTGATTCCAGCATTCGTCCAGAGTCAACCATCCCTATATGTCTGGATCTCGGTACTAATACCCAAAGATATTTGGAAGATCCCTTATACCTTGGGTTGCGTCAAAAACGTGTTTCGGATCAGGAAATGACTGAATTCATGGACGAGTTCATGCATGAAATGACCACTGCCTTTCCAAAGTTGATGATCCAGTTTGAGGTATTTTAGTTTCCTTACGCTATTTTACCTTCGAGAAATCGTGTCTCATTTTTGTTCAGGACTTCTCAACTGATAATGCCTTCAAGTACCTTGAACGATATCAAAAAAAATATCCCGTTTTCAATGATGATATTCAAGGGACAGGAGCCGTCGTCCTCAGTGGCTTCCTGAATGCGGCAAAACTCTCTTCACTGGCATCTGGTCAACCCCTGTCGTCACACCGCATCTTGTTCTTTGGGGCAGGATCAGCAGGAGTCGGAGTTGCCCAACAACTAATGAGTTTCTTCACTCTTCAAGGCTTATCGAAGGAAGAAGCTCGTAAATGCATATGGCTCGTGGACTCGCAAGGACTCGTGTATAATACCCGTGGGCAAATTGCAGAGCACAAGAAATGTGAGTCAACTTTGACTTGCCGTTCCTACTGTCTGATTGGGTATGATAGACTTCTCGAGGGACGACTACAGTGGCACTCCGATAACCAACCTAATTGAGATCATTAAGTTTGTGAAGCCTACTGCTTTACTTGGGCTTTCCACTATCACTGTACGCGCTTCAGGTCATCCAGCCAGTGATTAGTGAACTAATGTCGTGTCGGGCCTTGCAGGGGGCTTTTACGCCGGAAGTCATTCAAACTATGGCGTCAATTAATGCCCGTCCCATCATCTTTCCTCTATCCAACCCTGTTCGACTCTCGGAGTGCTCGTTTATCGATGCCGTGCAGCATACAAGCGGATCAGTGCTTTTTGCATCTGGTTCACCCTTCCCGGACCAGCCATTCCAGGGAACTACCCTTTACCCTGGGCAAGGCAATAACATGTATATCTTCCCAGGTCTGTACTGCCAAATCTATCCATTTTGTTATTGAATAAACACGTTCCTTTGCAGGTTTGGGTCTGGCTGCAATTCTCGGACGCGTCAAATCTGTCACAGATAGCATGGTCGAGGCCTCTTCTCTCGGATTGGCTGAAGCGTTGACTAGCGAGGAACGTGCTCAGGGTCTTCTGTACCCACGTATTGAACGAAGTATGTCATAGAAGCCATATTTTTGACACAGCATAACACAATGCTCTAGTTCGTGAAATTAGTACTCAAATCGCCAAAGCAGTCATCCGAGTAGCTCAACGAGAGGTTTGCGTATTCTTTCAAGCTTTCTCGCAACTAGCTGATATTTGTTTCCTAGGGCGTTGATCACAATGAATCGCTTCGAGGCCTGAATGATGATGAACTTCAAGAATTCATCCTCAAGAAAATGTGGACACCTCGGAGATGATTCAGGAATGATTCATTCAGCGCAACATGACCCGACCTATGAGGTATAGGTCGCTAGTCAGGAAGTAGCTATATCTTTGTCTTATGTAAATTATTGTGATTGTGTCTCTCCATTAAAGAACCATTTCCAGAACTGTGGGATGTCACCGCTTCTGTCGAACTTTGTATATCTTAGGGCATCCCAAACCAAGCCTTCTTCGAATGCTGCAAAGACAAATGTACTATACACGGAAATTGATAAAATAAAATCAGTGAGAATATGTAATTTCTCATGATACGGAACGGAATCTTCGGTGTCCTTGCCCAACAGGGCAGCTGATGGCTGCAGAAGGCTCTAAGAACATTTGATTACACCATTACAAAAGAGCCCGATTTGCGTTTTGTTCTTATTTCTTGGTACCACTTGGCACAATTATAATAGCAGTCAAAGCAAGCAGAAGGAAGTCGCAGCTCCAAGAGGAACAAAGACTCGATGGACTCTTCAGCAGATACTTCACTGCAATGATGGTGTTGATGAAACACGTGGCTTTGGTCAAGAATGAAGTATTATTTTGAGCTACGTGTTCCTCCGGGTAGGTAAAAAATATTCAAAAATATTCAGAGTGTCGCTGTGTCTGGAATACCATAAGTCAGGAGTCAAAGAAGTTGTCGAGCTCTGGAGCTGCATGCGATAGAAAATTTTCGTTCATCTGAGGATAGTATACAAAGTTGTTCCTGATATAACATTGTCGGCAACCTATGCTTTGTCCGAAGCTACGAGACACGAAGGCCATGCTGGTGAATCGGGGATTTTTGGGGGGCGAAGGATTGACTAAACCATTCGCCATAAGGAAGTACTGGAAAATAATAGAAATGAAATGTTGGTACAGGTGGGACTGTCCCAACCAATCATCCAATAATCATGGTTCATCATATTGTATCATATTTACTGGTGCATGATCCCAAAACTGTTTTTGTTTCATTTTGTTTTGTAGCTATTGTTCTTCAGGGTCCTTTACCCAATCATCTTTGCAGATATTTTTCAGGAACTCAGTCGGGTCAGCAGGGTATCTCTAATATTCCAAGATCGATGAAAGGCCGTAGCCAATCGTTTGATGAATAGTAAGCAGTAATTTTCCACAAACCATGGTTGCCAATAGTCTCACTTGACCATGTTATGGTCTGAGCAATCAAGCATAATCTAGTGTCATATCCTCTAGGTGCGGGTCACCTGGGCTCTATAATCCTGCTAATTTCTTGAGCATCGCAAACTCGTCTTTTCCACTGGCTTTGCAAAGTGCGTGAAATTTTGAACTCGTATTGGTTAGCAAGGAAGAGGGACTGTAAAAGGTCAGTCACTATATATGGTGGCACATAACGAGACTGCCATAGCATACTTGTCGAACTCAATGATGCGTCCTTCTTCCAGTACCATGACCTAAAGAGCTTGATATGTAGGTTGCTCTACAGGATTAGTTGTGGTTTGGACTTACTCTGTCATAATCAATGACCGTCCTCAGACGGTGGGCAATGGTAAGTATAGTGCTTTCTGCAAATTCCCTGAGGAAAAGTTGGTCATTTTCATTTAGACTGAACGAAGTAGTCCCACTGCCTGATCGTTTTTCCAATGAGCTCATCAGTTGCATAGTCAACGCTAGATTTCGATCAAAACCATGATGGTTGTACTCATGCCCAACTTCATACCTCGCGGTTGCCTGTTGTGCGCCAAGTAAATTGAGATTGATCGACTTGTTGACCTCCAACCGACAGGACACATACCTCATCCATAACCAATACTTTAGTCCGCTTGAGAATAGCCCGTGCCATGCACAAAAGTTGTTTTTCCCTGACATGACCTGAGACCACCGAAGCAAGCAAAGCAGGGGAAGGGACTCACCCAGTAGAAAAATTCTCACCTCCTTCTGAGACAAGAGAGTCAAGGTCACGGAAGACATTAATATTAACCGTGCCTGCGGCTTCGGCTGGAAGATCTACTGATGGTATGAGATGGACACGACGTAATGCCTCATACTGAAAATCGGTACATCACTTTTTAATGTGGAAAGAGAGCTCTGAAGAACTCACGATATCTGCATCGTTGTACTCCCCGAACACATCCAAAGTTGATCTGAGAGTTCCACTCAGAACAGTTGGATCCTCTGAAGAGTGCATGAAGACTGTCAGCCCTCTTGCAAGGTTAGGAGACACGCACGAGGTATGATAGTCAGGCGACTTCGGAGATCTGTCAAGCCAATTTTGCTCGTATCAAGATTGTCGATCAGTATACGGCCTTCTGTTGGCTCCACAAAGCGGAAGAACGAAAGGGCAAGGGTGCTCTTTCCCGAACCCGTGCGTCCGAGGATGCCAACCTACGTCATATGAACTTCAGACCAGTGATTTTCCATTCTGAGACTCACTTTTTCGCCTGGATTAATCTGGAAGTTGAGATGATGGAGCACATCTGGCAAATCGGGCTGTCGTGCAAGGGTCAGTAAAGGTCAAAAAGTCTGAGAACACATACTCACGGCATATCGGATGACTAAGTCTTCGCACTTGATGGCACCATGAGAAGGCCAAGAAGAGGGAGGCCTCGGTTCAATAAATTCTGGAGGTTCGCGCTTCAATTCTGAGTATTCTTTGACACGTTCAAGAGCGACCTAGAAAATGTGAGCAGATGAAAGGCACGCCGAAATTCATTTTACAGACCATTGATTGTTCTAGACCAACAAATCGTCGAACCTAGTCTCTTTTTGACACCCAAGTAATTCGAATTGGACAACGTTACTCACCATAAATAGTAGGTCCCCTGTTATCGTGGAAGCGAACGCGAGGGCAAAACCAGCAAAAGAAGCTGTAATCCTCGGCGTCACAAGACACACCAATCCAGTAGCTCCAACAATCGCAGCAGATACCAAGTTGAATCGTACAGAAAGCCACCGGTTGACTAACAGAGACATTAGAACGAGTACAGATAATTCCCAAATAAACACACCTCCCCACATCCAGTAATAAGGGTTTGAGTTCTGAGCTTCGTCAGCTTCAAGGTCGAGCATGCAAGAGATGGACACACAGTATCGACACATTGCAACATATCCCTCAGAAACTTTGAAGAAGCACCGAAGGCTCGTATGATCGGAACTCCAGAAATAGTCTCCCCATAGATAGAGTAAAGCGGAGAGCGCGTAACAGAATCTATGAAAAGATAAGCGTGAAAACAACCTGGGGAGGCCATTCTACCAACCTAGACGTCGCATGTCCCGAGAGGTTTGACCATACACCTATGTCAAATTCAATACAGATGTAGATGATCTTTAACAAAAACGGACCTTGGCGACTATACAAGAAACCATTTGAGCCCGAAGATTTACAGGACTGATGTCGGCGTACCATTCCAGTAGATGAAACCAAAAACCACTGCCGCAAGGATAAACGGAGGTCCACCAACAGCACTGACGGTGACCAAGGTTGTAACAGCCGATAAACCGTAGATGATACTTCTTCCAAAGTTATCTGAAAGACTGCTGTCTATACCTATCGGACAAGATCTGAGCTTTTGGGTATCTTGAGAAATATTTTGTCTTCCATACCTTCAAAATCTTTTCCAAATCGATTTAAAAGCCGGCCCCTAGAAACAGTATCATGAAAGCGAATGTTGGCAAACAACACTGTCTCCAGGAGTCTCTCGTAGAGTACTGTCGAAGCATGAATTGAACCGCTGTATAATACAAACCAGCGGACGGTAGAAACAACTAGTCCAATGGTTGTGATGACCGCATATACCGTGATGTAATATATAGGATTGTTGGCACCCTCCCCTGGCGGTGTTTCTGACCAATACCTAATCAAAAGCATCAGATTCAAACCACAAGGGCTTTTATACCGCTTTTCAATCATACCTCAACCAGCCATTCTCGACTACGGGACTGAGCGAAGCAACAATCAGAATACTAATAAAAATCATCCAGTACCAGCCATTTCCACAACCCCAAATATACATTTCCCATATTTCGCGGCCGATGCGACCAACCGCACGTTTCTCTTCCTCTACAAGTTTTCGCGGAGGCTTTCGTTCCTTTTTGACTTGTGATGAGGTTGGGGTGATAGTAGAGCTAGTCTCCGAGCTTGATTCGCTATTTTTCTCCGGCAATGCTATTGGAACGTTTTCTTCTGATTTGACAAGTTCTTCCTTCTTCTCTCCCTTTGATGCATTATCCGTGGTTTGAACAAGGTTTTTCATGATCGGGGACGCAAGGAATGCCTCAGAACTACCTTCAAATTGCAACCGTCCGTTATTGAGCGCGACAATATACTTTGCACCTGGGGCACAAAGTCGAACATGATGTGAAACAAGAACAACCGTTCTTCCTTTCATCAATGCACCCTTGAGGCATTCCATATACAGATGTGAAGCAGTATGAGCATCAACTTGGAGCGGCGTCAGTTAAGAACTATGTTTCAAGTGCCCAAGAAACCCACCGGCAGAAAGAACATCATCAAGTAGGAGAATCGATGCTCTAGAATAAACTGCTCGTGCCAAGGAAACTGAACAAACACATCAGTGGGTCATAGGTTTGGCACAATGCTGTACGACCACTCTTACCTCGAGCCTTCTGACCACCGGACAAGTTGACCTAGGTAGATAATGATGGGTAAGCACAACCACAAGGCTTTTTTTTACCGCAATGAGGTAAATGACTTACACCACGTTCCCCAATCTCAGATTCATCACCGTCCTCTAAGATATCGAGGTCGCTCAATAACGCACAAACCTCAAGCGTTTTATGATACCGCTCCTCATCATATGGCAGATTAAACAAAATATTATCTAACCAAAATGTGACTTTTTCAAATAAACACTTAGCAGAAACACACCTCGAATAGAAGCATTCCTAAGCCACGCAGTTTGTGGTACATAAGCTGTCGATCCTTGTACAACCCATTCATCCTTCGTAATGACAGCATTTTCCGCAAAAGAAACTAGGGAATCAGGAGGAGAACGTGGACACGACAACTGTCCGGCTAGAACATCCGTTTCACCGAGCAACGACAATAACAATAAGGTCTTTCCTGATCCCAATTTCCCACAAACGAGCGTCAGCTCCCCTTGAGGAAAGTTTAAGGTCAAATCAGTCAAGACGAACTTCTGTTTCGGGGTTGGTGCGATAGAGGGAGCGGTGCTCGTCATTGATCGGTCTTGAGGCCAAGTAAGTGTACAGGATTGGAGTGCAATTCGTTTCTCTTGACGGTCGAGAGAAGGAATAGCCTTGACTTCGCCTCCATCGAGGTATTTCTCGATGCGGCGAAGGGAAACCAAACTTTGCAGCATGTTTATGAACGTTTCAGGGAGAGCGTTGAGCGCATATTTCATCTCGTTAAAGACTAAATTTACGGCCAGTATCTCAATTTTAGAGTATGCATATAGAAAAGAAGTCAAATTTACCCATTATCTAATTCAATCACAAGTCAAGTAAGGAAATAATGTAACTCGATTTCACCGAAACTCACCGAAGTGAAAGCTACATTTGGGGTCAATGGCATCCTGCGCACCACCGCATAATGCCAGAAAGACACCAAAGTCACCAGGATAGGACTTCCATTCCTATTTAAAGGCAATAAGCTCATGAAGCATATTGCGGTGGGCAACATTCCGAAATGACATTTACCAAATGGTATTCCAGAGAGTCTAAGCATCACAGAACACGTCAACAATCGCCAATATACCCTTCACCCACACACACTCACTCAACGTACCTCAATCGTATAATTCAACTTCTGGAACTTTAATTCCTTTTCACGTACTTTGAGTACACGGGCCTCAAAATTGCGTTCCCAAGCCATAAACTTGAGCATCCTAATACCACCGAGAATCTATCCACTCATTCAGTACACGAAATTATGTGACGAACGATGTTTAGGAGTTGAATATCATACCTCATTCATCAAAGCAACCCTCTCATCCCTAGCCTTCATCAGATTCTCTTGCGCTCCCACAACAACCTTTCCCGCAAAGTGATTGAGAGGTAAAAATAAGCAAGTCACGGCAAGACCGAAGAAGCATGATACGCCTAAACAACCCCATAGGGTCTTGTCAGCAATCCAGTAATGTGAAATAAAAGGATCAACACTTACCAAGTAGCTGATACAGGAAGAAGCTTCCGATAGCTATTTCGATGGGAGAATCAACTAACGAGAACAGGTGCCAAGCAAATTCGCTGACACGGTCAACATCTGTTGTCATCAGAGTCATAATCTGGGCTTTAGTTGAAAAGTCATCTTCGTTATCTCCCCTCCCCTCTTCCTCCGTCCTTGGTTTCATCCCAGCTTGTTGTGATGATGGTGGTGGTGCTGATGAAGCAACGTCTTTCCGAACGAGAGTTTTTGCAAATAGGATCGAGTTCAATTGTATCCGAAGACGAACTTGGATCGTGGTTGTGGCCAAGGACCATAGCTGACCGGTAACTATAACGATCCGAGATCAACCAACAGAAGACCCAAATGAAGAGAGAGAGAAAACTCACTCAGAAAAGTAATCGCATTGGACACAAACAATCCCACAACCCAAACCCAACCCCAACTCATATCCTGCCTTTTCCCATCTCCCTCCAAATACTTCACCAACCTCTGCAAAAACACCGCAGGAGTATAGAACAACGCCGCCGAGATCGCAGCTAGAACAAATAACGCGATAAACGGTAACACGTTCACCACAAGTAATCGATAGGCTAAATTCCACCCTGTCCCTGTTCTGGGCGACCATTGTCCTCCTTGTTGTCGTCCTACTATAGGTAATTTGAACCTGATTTCTCGCATTGCATTTCTCATTTTGGCAAAATTCATGGTAGCACGCATGTTTCCTGGGACGATAGGTAAGTCACCAATGTCGAGGCTTTGAGCAATGTTGCCCAGCATGACAACTTTGGTTGTGTATGAAAATAATAGAGTGTCCCATATAGATGCACCTGTAATGAGAGAAAAAAGAAAGTCAGTCCGTCCGTTGAAATTCTGAGGAGTGATTAATTATCATACCAACGAGACCACATACATTCTCTTCATCTTTATTCATAATAGCCATAACCGTTTTCTCCGAGTATATTCTCTCTGAAGGGAAATGCAACTTTGGTCCCAAAGGCCTCGTCAATGCAATAACAAGAAACACCACATAAATCGCAAATGTAGCACGAAAACCATCTTCCCCGATCTCCTGACCTGCAATCCCACCGACGGTTGAGCTTGGCATTATACTAGCAACGCAAGATAAACTTGTGACCACAGTTGCCAGACATGTGATATGAATTATCGATCTCGTATGAGACGCCACATCTCGCTGATGGACCGACAGACCAGTAAGAACAAGGAGATGGAGTGAAAAAGAAGTTTGGAATAGAGCAGTGAGGATTCGGTCAGTCTCGGCACTTGTTATAGACCATCCGAGGCTAGAAGCGTTGATGGCGACTACAAAAGTGAGAAGTGCTGACATGACCACTTTCCACCGTCGTATCTAATCCGAAGAAAAAAAAAGAAAGACAAGTTAGGTAGGACCAATGAGAAGAGATACTATTTGCTCACCCTTTTCCAAAATCCATCCTCATCGATAGGGTACCCGTCAATTATATCCTCAAGTTTGGTTACATCAAAAGGATCGTCCCCAGAACTTCCAGCATTTCCAGCATCAGCACTTCTTGTAAATATTTCTTCTTCTTCTTCACCAACATACACAGGCAACCTCACACTACCTTCTTTCGCTCTCGTCGTAAACCACAAAACCACACAACTGACTGGCACACATATCACCAACACCACAGATATTTCAGATTCAAAGCACACCATGATTGTCTTTTTTATTGAGCCTTCCCTTGCAACCAGAGGGAAAAAAGCCTCCGAAAAAGGGAGAGATATCTAAAACAAGAGGAAAGATGAACACTGCCCAAAGTTTTGCAGACGCCCTATGAGCCGAATAGTTAGGGTCAAATCACAGATACAGGGCAGACAAACAGCCCCTGTCAGCGTACCTGGTCACATGTCACGCTCTTTCTTCTATTTAGCAACAAATAAACTAGTACTAAGATGTGGAGGGTTAAATAGGGCCTGATGCCTGGGATGTGTCTACAGGAGGTATGTGGTTGAAGGAGCAAGATGTGAGCAGATAGATAGAGTAGCAGTAGTAT